>Ga0182033_10001235_pt1 | contig 12738 bp, 13 predicted proteins | sample tim00Cox0000000H_FD_125968 | JGI IMG/M metagenome (GOLD analysis project Ga0182033, IMG submission 125968) | Lab enrichment of tropical soil microbial communities from Luquillo Experimental Forest, Puerto Rico - timezero.00C.oxic.00.000.00H | ecosystem: Environmental > Terrestrial > Soil >...
GCGGTGGCGGTGGTGCCGGCGGCAAGGTCATTGGCGTTATCTCGGGGTTGGCCGGGGGGCAGGTGATTCCGGTCGCCGTTGGGGCGGGTGGTACAGCGGCGGGCAGTCCGGGAAATGGTGGTTACGGTGGCACCACGGCCTTTGTCAATTTGCAGGCTTTTGGCGGTGCGGGCGGAGGCGGCGGGACCACGGCCGGTGTTATATCCAACGCGGGTGGCGCCGGTGGCAATGCGTCTGCTGGGCAGTTGAACATTGGTGGCTCTGACGGTGGTGATGCGATTGTGGTGGCTTGCCGTGGTGGCGATGGCGGTGGCCCGGGGAATGGGCGTGGTACGAGCGGGCCGATTCCGGGTGTTGCTGCACCTGGCTATGGCGGCGGCGGCGGCGGCGGCGGTTGCTCGACGGGATCCAGTCCGGCCGGTTATCCGGGCGGCGCGGGCGGTGGCGGATTGGCGGTGATCGAGTATTAAGGAGGCGAGTGATGACAACGCCCGCAGTTCACTTATGGCGGCCGTCGAATGCGCGATATCTGCAGATCGACGGCTTCGTGCCGACCCCACGGGGGCCGCAGATTCCACCACCTCGCGCGCTGGCATGGCCTACGAAAGATCCGAGGGATACGCTGGATTATGTCTTTGACATAGGGCCCGCCCTGACGGCGAATTCGGGGGACGGAATCAGCGCGCTTGATGTCACGATCAGCCCGGACAATCCGGGTGATTTAACATTGGCATCTTGTGCCGCGGATGGCGCGCGGGCCGTGCTGTGGCTGAGCGGCGGTCAGGCTCTGACGACCTATACGGTCACCATGAATATTACGACAGCGGGTGGACGAACTTTGGCGCGGAGTGTTGCGTTACCGGTGGCGGCATTGGCATCCATGCCGGCGCCGGAGGACGCGCTGACAACACCAGCGGGTCAGGCGCTGACAGACCCGACAGGCACGCCGCTGACGACGATTTGAGGGTGATATGACAACGATTGGACAATTGCCGCTGGCGGGTTCTGTTTCCGACACGGACTTGCTGCCCATCTACCAAAATAATCAGACCTTTGCTGCCACGCGGGCGCAGATCATAGGGGGGTTGCAGGCGGAAATAACATTGCCGTCCGATAGTTTGCTTGGCAATGCCGGCACCAGCACGGCCGCGCCTGGTCCCATCATGGTGGGCGCGAATTTGCAGTTGTCGGGCAATACCTTGTCTGCCACGGCCACGCCGTTTCAGATTTCCGGCTTGAGCGCTGGCGCCGTGCCGACTGCGGCGAGTATTGTACCGTTGGGGCAGGGTGCTGCGAATGTCGGTGTTTCGTATGCCAATTTTCTTGCTGGATTGAGCAATGTGTCCGGCGTTCCGGGTGGTGGGCTGACGGCCACAGCTACGGGGGCGACGGCGACGAGGACGCTGAGCCAGCTGGCGGCGAATGCTGTTTCGATTGAGGATTTCGGGGCTGTTGGCGATGGCGTGACGGATGACGGCCCGGCGCTTTTGGCGGCGGTTGCGACTGGCGCGCCCGTGCGCTTGCAGGCGAAGACCTACGCGATTGCGGGTGAGTGCGATATTAGGGGATCTGTCTGCACGTTGCTGGGCGTGCCGGGACTCACAATATTGTTGCGATCTGCGCAGTCCAAGCTGGGGACGGCGGCTACACCGTCCTGGATTAGCGTCACCGCCACGAGTTTCTTTGCCGATGGCATCATTTTTGACGCGAATACGGCTGTTGCGGCACCTACCTATGGCGTTGTCATTCAGGGTGCCTGCACAAAGTCTCTTGTTACAAGATGCGTTTTCAGGAACGCGACCGCCGTTAATTTTGGCAGCGGGTTGACGTACCTGCAAAGTGATCCCGCGGTGACGCAGCATCATGCCGATGATTGCGAGTTTACCGGCAACAGGATGCATGGCTTATATGCTTATGCAGTGGATGCGCTGAGCGTCACGAACTGCCGGGCGCATGACAATACGGTAAATGGCATTTATGCCGATAGCCTGGACCCGAGCTTCACGTCGAAGGTCAGGGAGCTGCATATTGTTGGCAATACGTGCTGGAATAACAACGTGGGGATATTGGTTGGCAACTTCATTGCCAATAATATCGTTGTTCCGCCCTATTTATACGGGAATGCCAAGCCCGACGTGCTGGGGGCGGTTGTGGCGTCCAATAATTGCTTCTCGAATGGTGCCTATGGGATCTATATTTCCGGACGCAATATACTCGTTTCCGGAAATTTATGCACGAACAACAGCTCCGTGGTGTCCTACGGCGCGGGCATTCTTTGCGATACGGGTTATTGCAAGATCACGGGCAACATGATTTCCGGCGGATCCGCTTTCGGTATTGATTGTGGTGGATCGATTTATACGGAAGTCGATAATAACTATATTAATGGCGCCCTGATCGGGCTGAATATTGGTGGTGGCCAATATTGCACGGCGAGAGCGAATTTTATTCAGGATTGCACACAGCAATCAGTTAGCGTCCAGAATGTTGAGTCCGATGGTGCGGGTGACAATTTTGGCCTTGCCTGTACTGGCTTATCCATCATCGGCAATTGGATAAATTATAGCGGGACCGCGCTGGGTATTGTGGTACGTGACGGCGCGCAAGGCATATTGGTTGAGGACAATGTTGTTGTTGTTGACGCTGGCGGAAATTTGACGAATGCCATTTCGGCCTACACCGATAACATTATCGTTCGTGGTAATCTGCTGAATTTCACCCCGAGATGGCCGGTGAATCCGGTCCATGTTGGGGGCGTTTATACGCTGACGGTGCCGGATATTGCGGATGCCGTGTCCATATCTCAGTCAACCGCGCCGGTGACAAGCATCGTGACGGCGCAGGCTGGGCTTGTGGCGGGGCAGGTCACGTTCGTAAAGATGACCAGTGCAGGTATATCATATACGCATGCAACCGTTACATTTTCTGGTACGGGCACGGGTGCCGCCGCGTCCGCGTTTATTTATCAGGGGCAAGTCATCGGCATTCAGATGACGAATTTTGGGTCTGGCTATGGTGCCGGAACGACCGTCACAATTACCGGCGATGGGGCGGGGGCGGCTGCTATTGTGCAAGTCGGTCTGCCGGTTTGGCAAAATAAGGCGCTCAGCATTGATTGCTTGACCAGTGTCACCTTTGCTGCGTCAGGTTCGTCACCGGCGCAAAGCAATTGGACGGGGGCACCGATAACGGTACCAGGTGGCACAACGATCGATTGGGTCGGGAATAATGGCGGTTGGCGGGCTGCGCGTTTTTCGCAGAGTGACTATATATCCCCCAACGGGGATGGAAGCATGACCGTTAAGACGCAGACGGGAGATATCTCGTTGCATCCGGCGGGAAGTGGTGCTGTGCGCCTGCTCTCGGATACGGAATCGACAGGCGCTGTGGAGCTTATCGGACGGGGCTCGCCGCTGAATATTGTGTCCGCGCCCGCAGGTTCGACATTCAGAAACCTGAATGGCGGGGTTGGCGCGACATTCTGGATCAAACAATCCGGTACGGGATCGTCCAATTGGGTGGCTGTGGCCTGACGCTGATGCCGTGGAAAACAGAATAACTCAACGAAAGCTGTTCATGACAACCATCGCGCAATTAACGCCAGCGAGCTCCGTTGGCGCCGGTGATTTGCTGCCCTTATCGCAGGCGGGATTGCTCTATTCCGTTACGGTATCGCAGCTCACGGCGAATCTGCAGCCGGTTATCAACATTCCGTCCGGAGATTTATTGGGGCGGAACAGCACGGGGGCTGGCGGGCCTGAGTCCGTGACTGTTGGGACGGGCTTGGTGTTGAACGGCGGAGCCTTGGCGGCGACGGGGGCTGATCATGCCGGCTTTCCGGTGCAGGCGTCCCTGAATCTCTCGGATGACGTGGTCATCAGTACGAATGGCGCGCCTGGGTTATTGCCTGTTGCCGCACTTCAGGGACTGTTCTCCGCTGGTAGTGGAGTTGCGATAGAGAACGGCGTGATCAGCGCGACTGTTTCCTCGGTCGCTGGGCCGGCAGGGCCGCAGGGACCGGTAGGCCCTGCTGGTCCTGCCGGTGCCGCCGGCGCGACGGGTCCCGCTGGTCCGGGATTATCGGGCCCGGTGGCCGGGAATGCCGCAAGCTCTGTAGGAAGCAGCGATTATGTCGCGTTATGGCAAAATGGCGCGCTTGCCTGGATGCCTTATGGACAGTTCCTCGGCGGGCAAACGATTGATGAATTGCCAGCCGCGGGTCCGGCAGGAGATAGTGACTTGTTGCTTGTGGCCCAGGGCGGCAATGTGCTGGGCGTGCAGAGCTTTGGCGCCATTTGGACCTATCTCCGCAGCAAATTACAGAGTGTGCAGCCATCTGTCGTTGAGCTAACGGTAAATACGGTGCTCGATTCCACCGAGCATAATGGCCGGCTTCTTGTGGCGAGCGCGCCGCTAACCTTGACGGCGAATTTTACGAATATGGGGCCTGGGTTTTCATGCACCTTGGTTAACCTTGCTGCTGGCGCCGTGACGATGGGCACTGGTATTTCGTCAGGCTCGGGCAGTACCAGCTTGCCGCCCGGTGCTTCGACCAGTTTGCTAGGGATAAGCTATTCTGGCGGGTCTCTGGTGTGGTGGAGTGGTGTCGTTCCGAACGCGCCGACAATTACGATCGGTTCGATTGTGTCGCCGGGGCTGAATACGGCCTTCGCTGTATCGGGCGGCATTTTCAATGATGCGCCGACAGCCTTGGATTATTCCGTCGATGGCGGTTCGACATGGCAGGCGGCGGTGAGTCCGGTGATTACGACGAATGCGTATAGTTTCACGATTCCAGGGCTGGCGGCAGGGACTTATGCCGTTCGTGTCAGGGACCATAACAATGTCGCCGTTATCGGTGTGTCCAACGGTTTTACCATTTCGCCTCCTTCGATCAGTATCGGAGCCGTTCCGGGAACAGGCGTGGTTGGAAATGTGATTGCGGTGAGTGGTGCCGTGTCGCCAGGTAACAGCGCGGTACAGATTGGCCTTTCGCCAAGCGCGACAGCGGAGCCTTCCACGTGGGTGAATGCGGTCGTGAGCGATGGCGCGTGGAGTGGAAACCTGACGGCTGCAACGGCGGGAACGGTTTATATTTGGGCCCAGCAGGCGGCAGATACGTCTGTGAATGCGGTATCGGCGGCGATTTCCGTTGTGGTGGCAGCAGTGACGATTACGGCGCCGGCGAGCGCTACGACAGGTTCAGCCTTGACGGTAAGCGGAACGGTGAGTCCGGCCGCCGACAATGTGAATGTGCAGCTTTCGACGCAAAGCAGCACGGCGCCGGCGAGCGGATGGACGGCGGCGACCAACAGCGGTGGGAGTTTCTCAGCGGCGCTTACGCCGAGCACGGCCGGGACATATTATGCCTGGGCACAGGATCCGGCCACCGGCTTTGTGGCGGTGTCTTCCGCCATTACGGTGACCGCGGCGCCGGCGCTCACCTACGGGTTCAATAATCCCGGCGGCAGCTATGTGCATGGGGTGAGCACGATTCCGTTGAATGGTTCGGTCGCGCCGGCACAGAATGTGGCGACGCAGGTTTCGCTTTCGACTTCGAACAGCGTGGTGCCGGCGAGCGGCTGGCAGGCGGCGACGATCATTTACTCCAACTCGTTGTGGGCGGTTTACTATACGACGCCCGCGGCTGCCGGGAATTATTACGTCTGGGTACAGACGGCGGCGGGTACGAATAGCGCGGTGAGTGGCTTCACCGTGACGGTGACCTGAGATCATGGGTATGTTGTTTAATGCCCCGGGCTCACCTGTTTCGGCAGGAGCCGGGAAGCGCGTGCTCGTTGGGCCTTTGCCGGCGGGGAGCGCGCCGCCGGCCGGATTGTTCGCGGGGCCGTATCCGTCGAACATCAGCGGGATGTCGGGCTGGTGGGATGCCGGCGTGCCCTCGGGTCTTCTGGACGTTAATGGAAATGCGCTCACAATGATGAACAGCATTGTTGGCGCCGTTTTGGATAAATCCGGCTTGGGGCGAAATCTTGTGCCCTATCATATTAGCGCGGATACGGCGCCTGTGGCGACGTTGGCCGTTCCGCGTACGAATGGGTATCTGGGTGCGGTTGGTGCTCCTGATGCGGCGATCGTGAGTTATGGGCCGAGCCTCGATCCGGACTGGGGCTTGTCACATCCTGGGCTGGAGTTTGGGTCTGGGGTTGCCTGGACGCGCTATTTTGTGTGGACGCGGCCGAATTGGCGGCAGGGCACCTATTACGTCGATAATCAGCCAATTCCGCTTATCCATACATTGGCGGGCTCAGGCAGCACCATTCTGCAGGCCGACAGCGCCGAGGGAAGCAATCTCATATTATTTCCGGCGACAGCAGGGCAGATTGTGTTGTCAGCTAGTCTGGCGCGGCGCCACAGCCATGCGGTGATCATGCGCAATACGCCAGGTGTTGGCATGGATGTGTGGCTGGATGGTGTGCAGGTTGCTGCGTCGGCGGCCAATCCGCTGCCGGCAAGTGCGATGGGGCAGGTGCTGTTTTTCCATGACGGGACTGTGCAGGGTTCGGCGCAATGCTGGTTTCATGAGGCGGCGGCCTGGGAGAGGGTGCTGAGCGCGGGCGAAATCACGGTGCTGATCGCGGCGCAGACGCGCTGGGTGCTGGGGGCGCGGCGCGGGGTGAACCTCCTTGTCATGGGGCAATCCAATGCAGCGTGGTTCATCAATGCGGGTGGCGCGTTGGCGCTGGCGCAGGGGATTGCCTGGTATCTTGGGGCTGCGTCTTACGTCATCACGGCATCTATTTCGGGGAGTTATGTTTCACCTAACCGGTATTCGGTTGTTTCCGGCCACCCGATATCGAACTCCTCGCCGCCTCTGTTTCCGCCAGGGGTTGGAAACGGCACGTTTCTGACGAATCCTGGTGACGGTTCCGATCCTTTAACATGGAGCGGTGGGTCTGATTTTACGGCTTTGAGCGCTTATTTGACCGGGAGCTCCACGATTGTAAGCGCGGTTGATGAATCAGATATCGCATTTCTCGTCTGGCCGTGGTCCGAGCAGGACAGCACGATGCCTTATGCAAATAAGAGCTTGTATGAGGGAACGGTCCTGCGTCTTTTGTCACTGACGCGGAATCTGCTTGGACGAACCGCCAGTACCTTGCCATTGCTAGCATGGAATGCGATTCCGTATCAGACTGACGGCGGCGTGCAGATGGTGCGGGAGTCGATTGCGGATCTATCGGCCATGGCTGCCAATAATATTGTTGTTTTTGCAGCGCAAACGGCGGATTCGAATCCTCTTAATTCATCCTATGATCCGGCGACGGGATTGTTCAGTGGGGGTGATCCGGAACATCGCGATGAGCCGGATTTACTAAGATATGGCCGTATCGGCGTGCATGCCGCAGGGCAGGCGGCCATTGCCGGTGGGTTATCGGATACGATTCCCGCATCGCAATTGCCTGCCCGCGGGCTGCCGGTGAAAGGCGGGCCGCAGATTGTGCATGTTTATCGCGCGTCGAATACGAATCTGATCCTGACGATATCTCATGATGCTGGAAATGATTTACTGGTACCGTTGCAGGCAGCGAATGGTGCTGGCTTTGCGGTGATGGATGGAGGGTCTGTTGCCACGCCGGGCGTGGTCATAACGGCCAATGCGGCGGCGCGCATTGATGCGACGCATATATCGATAACGTTGAGCCAGGCGATCACTAATCCGTCGGCTGATGTGTTGTTCTTTTATCCTTATGGAAGCACACAAATCGGGCGCGGCGATGCGATCACGGATAATTGGGCGGTTCTGACGCCGCCGGCGAATTGGGATATCGGGAATGATCTTGGGTCTTCATGGGCGGTGAACTTCCCGCTTCAGGCCACGGCTTACCCGATCGTCCTGTCTAACACTGCTGATTAGGGAGCCAAGATGGAGACAGAGGCAATTGCCTTGCTCCGCGGTGATATCGCGGGGCTGCGTCATGATGTGGCTGCTTTGCGCCAGGATGTTGGAATTCTGGAGACGAAGGCGGATTCGTTAGAGGCGTGGCGGATAAGATATCTGACGCAGGAAGACCAGATCATAAACAAACTGTTCGGCAAGATTGACGAGCTGGTTGCGGGCCTTGGCAATGTGCGGACGGATTTGTCGCGGACACGCGGAGAGCGCGATGCGGAGCGGCGTATCAGCGTGATGGTGATCAGCTTGCTGTCGGCCGCGTGCGGTGGATTGGTGACGAGTTTGTTTCATGGATAGTTTTGAGCGATGCTTCGCCTTTACCGTGGCGGCGGAGGGTGGATTTACGCGGGTGGCGTCTGATCCTGGCAATTGGACGGGCGGGGCGGTTGGGCATGGGGAGTTGCGCGGAACGAAGTATGGGATCAGCGCCGCTGCATATCCCACGCTGGATATCGAAAATCTTTCCGAACAGGATGCGGAAGAGATTTATCGCCGGGATTATTACGAGCCATTGCATGGCGATGAGCTAAGCATGCCGGTCGCGCAGGTGCTTTTTGATGGCGCGGTGAATGCCGGTGTGAAGAGAGCTGTGATCTGGCTGCAACAGGCGATAGGCCAGGTGGCGGATGGTGTTTTGGGAGACAAGACGCTGGTGGCAGTGAGGGCGGCTGATGCATTGACCGTTGCAAGAGAAATGCTGGCACGCCGAATGGATTTTTATGCGCGGCTGCCGGGTTGGGCGGATTTTGGATTGGGGTGGAGTCGGCGTGTCATCGCCTTGGCGGAAGAGATCATGCGGTGAAAGGCGAGGGGGATTTGTAGCATCCCCCCGTTTGCCGGACGGGATTGGCGATCATCTGGATGACGGAAGAAGGACGCGTTGCTGCGGTTGGAGTTGCCGCGACGTGGTGGCGCGTTATCGCCAGGATAAAAATGCGGCGCGAAAATGATGACCATGGAGATGATGATGAGCGAGACGACTCAGATTGAGAATGTGTTGAATGTGGCGGCTGGTGTCGGTGCGGCCGTGGGTGGGCCGGTTGGCCAGGCGGTCGCGGCCGGTCTGCAGGTTGGTGAGGCGGTGGTGAATGCTGTGCAGTCCAGCCAGTCGGCCCACGCCGATGCGTTGACAACCGCCGCCGCCGCCGCGGGCGCATTGGTGAATGCTGCAGAACCGGTGCTGGCTACGCTGCCGGCCCAGGATGCGGCGAAGGCTCAGGCGAGTTTGGGACTGCTGCAGACCGTGCTGGCGGATTTGAAGAAAATTTTTGGACTGTGACGAGCTGGCCCGGCGCTGAGCCGGGCCAGAATTCCAAGTGTGTGTTTGTTTGACGATGCGGGGGCAGGAGATGGTGGACACAGGACAGGATCTTGCCGCCGCGTTGAACGACTTCCGGGTGGCACTGAGGGGCGCGCGCAAGCCATGTGCCGCGGCGCCGCCTGGGATGGGGCTTTATGATGCCGCGATGGTAGCCGGACAGGCGGCGCCGGGCGGGTTTGCCCCTATTGCGGGGGCTGCGGAGCATCATGTTGGGCCGAAGCAAAAGCTTGTGGCCTCTGTGGGGGAAGGGCGCTCTGTACAGGCGGTGCGTTTGATGCCGCAGACCGATGTCATGGGCCGGGCTATACGGCGATTAGACAATGAGATGCCGTCCTACCGTGCCGTCATAATGCAGGCGAAGGAACAGGCGGCTGCCGTGAAGGCGCGGCGGCAGGCTGGGCGGGTGGCGTTGCTGCTGCCGGCGCGTGAGGAAGAGGCGATGGGTATGTCATTCGCGCCGCCGTCCGGTGCTGGGGTGGGGGGTGAGATAGCGCTTAATCTTGTGCAAGGAGCGCGGCCCGTTGTGCCGGGCTTGCGGCGGGGCGGTAGTGTGCATAGCGCGGTAGCTGCGGCCGAAGCTGCGTCTCGTGACGCGGATGGGACAGTTAAGGGGCAGGCATATGAGGTCAGCCCGGAAACCGCCCAGGCCGTTATGGAGCCGTCTGACATCCGCCAGGTGTTGGATGAGTATTTTTTCCGGCAATCGCGTTTGCCGCCTAATGGCGGGGCGGCGTTCAATCCTCTGCTCAGCCCGATCTGGGCCGGGCTTAAAATTCCGGGTTAGGGCAGGGGTGTGGAAAGGTTATTGATGAGCGCCTCGGCGGTTTCCCGGTCCAGGGCCAAAGCCCGCCGCGCCGTGGCCTGGGTGAACCCGCCGCGGGCCATGGCGGCAAGGATTTTGTCCGCCGGGGCGGGGCCGAACGGGCCGGCGCGGCGGCGGCGCAGATAGGCGCACGCGGCGGCGAGCTCGCGGTCCGGGTCGTCCGGCAGGTCGGGCGCCTTCACCCCCTTGGCGGCCAGATGCGCCAGGGTGGCGCGGCGGGATTTGCCTTCGCGCGTGAGGCGCCGGACGCGTGAGGCGGCAAAAGCCTCGTCATTCAAGACCCCCAACTCCTTGAGGCGGCTGAGCACAGCTGGGATTTCGGCCTTGGCCCGGCGCATGGCGCGGGCAATCTCCTCGGCCTCCGCCGCATCCCCCTGCAATGTCCCCCAGCGCTCCACCCGGCGCGCCAGCACGCGCGCGAGCCCTGCCTCCGTGGCGGCATAACGCGCCATATGGTTGAGTGCCGCTTCGTATAGACTGGCCGCGTCCGGCGGTTTACCTGCCATGCAAGCAGCTTTGCCCCCTTGAAACGCTCTTGTCACGGGGGCGTTCAGCCATTATAGGCGCCGCTTCACCGTAAAACGTGATGCGTGCGTGTCCGGGCCATTAGGCATGCCTGGCCGCCGCCCCGATCTTCGGGACCCCCGCTTAACGGCGGGGTTGTAGCGACAGGAGACCAAAATGCCGAAGCTGAAGACCAAGTCATCGGTCAAGAAGCGCTTCAAGATCACCGCCACGGGCAAGGTTCTCGCCGGCCCGGGCAAGAAGCGCCACAACCTTTATGCCCGCAGCCAGAAGGCCAAGCGCCAGAACCGCGGCAGCCAGGTGCTCACCCATGCTGACGGCCTCACTGTGAAGCAGTGGGCCCCGTACGGTCTGGAATAAGGAGGAGCATAGACAATGGCACGTGTGAAACGCGGCGTTACCACCCACGCCCGCCACAAGAAGGTTCTGGAACTGTCGAAGGGCTATGTTGGCCGTTCCTCCACCAATTACCGCATCGCGATGGAGCGCCTGGAAAAGGCCCTGCGCTATGCTTACCGCGACCGCCGGGTCAAGAAGCGCGAGTTCCGCTCGCTCTGGATCCAGCGTATCAACGCGGCCGTGCGCGAGCATGGGCTGACCTATAGCCAGTTCATTTTCGGCCTGAAGCAGGCCGGGCTGGAGCTGGACCGCAAGGTTCTCTCCGCCATCGCGTATGACGATCCGGCCTCCTTCGCCGAGATTGTGCAGGCGGTTAAGGGCGTTAGCGCCGCCGCTGCGGAATAATATTCCGTAACTTCACTTGTCTCATGTCCAGATGGGCCTCATCTTCCATCTGGACATGAAGACTCCCCCTCCCATTCCTGACCATATCGCCCGTAGCGCCTCGTTCCTCACACCGCAGGAACAGGAGCAGCTTTGGCGTGCTGCCATCATCATGGCGGATTCCCGCGGGCTGCTGCTCCGGCTTGCCGCCCTGTTCGGCCGTCGGCTCGACACGTTACGCAGCTCGCTTGTGCAGACGGGCGAAAGGCTGGGCGGCACGGCCTGGGCCGGCCTCGTGCAGCGCGCCCAGGATCTGGTCGAGGACACACTCTGGTCCAGCTATAAATATGCCACGTTCGGGCTGGAGGCGGTGCCGGAATTTGCCCGCCCCGCCCAGCCGCGCGCCAACAGGCTGCACCGCCTGGCCACGGCCGCCAGCGGCGCGGCCTCGGGCTTTGCCGGTTTCCCTGGTGTGGTGTTCGATATCCCCTTCACCACCATGACCATTCTGCGCTCCATCGCCGAGGTGGCGCGCGATTCCGGGGAGGATCTGGCGGCAGAGGAAACGCGCCGGGCCTGCCTGGAGGTTCTGGCCTTTGGCGGGCCGGACAATGAGGATGACGAGGCGGACCTTGGCTATTGGGCCACGCGCCTGGGCGTGAATCACCTCACCATCAATTTGCTCATCAAGAGTGCCGCTGGCCGCTTCGGCCTCGTGGTCTCGGATAAATTCATGGCACAGGCCGTGCCGCTGGCTGGCGCTGTGACGGGCGGGCTGCTGAATTACGCCTTCACCGAATATTACCAGAACATGGCGCGGGTGCATTTCTGCCTACGCGCGCTGGAGCGGCGCACCGGCGAAACCGCTTCCCTGCAGGATTGCTTCGAAAAAATGGTCCAGGCGGCCCGTGACCGGCGGCGCATAGGCCGCCGGGGTGGTGCGCCCGCGGCGGTAAGATACCTGCCGCGGGAACAATTTATTCGAAGCTGATCAGCTCCACGTCGAAAATCAGCGTGGCGCCCGGCGGGATCAGCCCGCCCGCCCCGCGCTGGCCATAGCCATGCTCTGCCGGCAGCACCAAAGTGCGCTGCCCGCCCGGCTGCATTGTCAACACGCCGATATCCCAGCCGGAAATCACCTGCCCGACGCCGAGCTTGAAGGTGAAAGGCTGCCCGCGATCGCGCGAGGAGTCGAATTTTTTCCCCTTTTCTCCGTTATTATCCAGCCAGCCCGTGTAATGCACGGTTACGCGCTGGCCGGTTTTCGGCGACTCACCGGTTCCCACCACATGGTCGACATATTTCACGCCCGAAGGCAGGGTCACGGTTTCGGCCATTTCAGCTCCCTTTCCTGATGCAATGAGCGGCGGTCTGGCGGCCGCGCGCCATTGTCCTATCAGCTTTTGGCCTGATGGAAACCGGCTGCCA
>Ga0182033_10001249_pt1 | contig 12670 bp, 10 predicted proteins | sample tim00Cox0000000H_FD_125968 | JGI IMG/M metagenome (GOLD analysis project Ga0182033, IMG submission 125968) | Lab enrichment of tropical soil microbial communities from Luquillo Experimental Forest, Puerto Rico - timezero.00C.oxic.00.000.00H | ecosystem: Environmental > Terrestrial > Soil >...
AGACCAGCGTCGCATAGGTGGCGAACAGCGCGCCGAACACATCGGCGGTCTGCAGCCCCGGCCGCATCGGCATCATGCCGGGCTCGCCGGTAACGGAGAGCGCACCCGAAAAGGCCTCGATGATGAGATTGACGCCCGCGCGACGGCGGTCCGGCCCGGTCTGGCCGAACCCCGACACCGACGTATAGACGATGCGAGGGTTGACCGCCTTCACGTCCGCGCTGCCAAGGCCGAGCTTGTCAAGCGCACCGGGACGATAGGCCTCCAGGAACACGTCCGACTTCGCTGCGAGCTTGAGCAGGATCTCGATTGCCTGCGGCTGCTTGAGATCGAGGACGAGGCTGCGCTTGTTGCGGTTGAGCGCGGCAAAGCTGACGCTTTCACCGTTGCGGATAGGGGGCGTCGCGCGGGCCATGTCGCCCGCCGGCGGCTCGACCTTGACCACGTCGGCGCCCATGTCGGCGAGCAGCGTTCCCGCAAACGGGCCGGCGATGAAGTTCGCGAGCTCAATGATCCGAATGCCTGCGAGCGGTTTTGGCATGTCGATATCACCAGATCGTCAAATCTTCTGCCTGACCCTCTTCCACGATCGCGGACTCGGCATGGCTTTCATGGGTGTTGTTTTCCTGCGTCGCACGTGATTATGACAGCCCTTTGCATCGTCGTCATGTGCTTGCAGGAAACATTGGGCTTGCAGGAAACATCAAGCATGCCGAGCAGGTCGGTCGCGTGAGCGGCAGGGAACCGCTGCGACAATCATGACGGCGATTTTCGACACCATCATCGTCGGCGCCGGCGCGGCCGGATGCGTGCTGGCGAACCGCTTGTCCGCGCGCTCGGGTGAAAAGGTGCTTCTCCTGGAAGCCGGCCAGGATGCGCCGCCAGGCCGGGAACCGGTCGACGTGCTCGATACCTACGCGACCTCCTATTACAACGACGCCTATTTCTGGCCCGGTCTCAAGGTGCATTGGCGCCGCCAGGACAATTCGCCCCCGGTCGGCTTTTCCCAGGGGCGCATCATGGGCGGCGGCTCCTCCGTCATGGGCATGGTCGCCTATCGCGGCACGCCGGACGACTATGCGGAATGGGAGGCGCATGGCGCGGACGGCTGGGGCTGGAACGACGTGCTGCCGTTTTACCGCAAGCTCGAGCATGACCTCGATTTTGCCGGCGAGCTGCACGGGACAAACGGCCCGGTTCCGATCCGCCGCACCAAGCCGGCGGACTGGGCGCCGCTCTCGAAGGCGGTGCAAGCCTTCGCGCAGGAGCGCCAGATCCCGTTCATTGCGGACATGAATGCCGATTTTCGCGACGGCTATGGCGCGGTTCCCATGAGCAACTGGCCGGACAAGCGCGCCTCCGCGGCAATCTGCTATCTCGATGCATCGGTACGCGGCAGAAGCAATCTCACCGTCATCAGTGGCGCGAGCGCAACCGGCTTCATATTCGATGGCCGCCGGGTATGCGGCGTTGCCGCGAGCATCGACGGCGAGGAAAAGGGATTCCGCGCGCGCGAGGTCATCCTGTCGGCGGGCGGCATCTTCTCGCCCGCATTCCTGTTGCGATCGGGCATTGGGCCGTCCGCACAGCTGCGCAAGCTCGGCATCGAGGTGCGCGCGGATCTTCCGGGCGTCGGCGAGAACCTGTCCAACCACGCCATCGTGTTTGTCGGCCTCCTGCAAAACGCCGGCTCGCGGCAAGCGCAATCCTTGCGCCCGCACCCCATGACGGCGTTTCGCTATTCCTCCGGCCTGCCGGGGGCGCCGCCCACCGACATGTACATCAATGTGCAGTGCAAGACCTCGTGGTCACCGCTCGGCTTTCAGGTCGCCAATCTCGCGCCGAGCCTGCTCAAGCCGATGGCGCGCGGGCGCGTCACGCTTGCCTCGCGCGCTGCCCGATACCCCTGCGTGGAGTTCAACTTCGCCGGCGAGGAGCTCGATCTGCGGCGCTTCATGCAAGGCTTCCGTCGGGCGGTCGAAATCCTGGCGCACCAAAAAGTGCGCGCCATGAGCAGCATCACCTTCCCGGTGAAGTTCACGGACCGGCTGCGCCGGCTCAATCGCATCACCGCTTCCAACAAGCTCAAGAGCGCGATCGTTGCCGGACTGATCGACCTGGTGCCGCCGCTCGCCGGTCCGATCTTCGCGACGCTGGCGGACAGACGCGTCGATCTTGCAACGCTCGCCGCGGAGGACGATGCGCTTGCGGAGCACATCCGCAACAATGTTGCCGGCACGTTCCATCCGGTCGGCACCTGCCGGATGGGGCGCATAGATGATCGGCTCTCCGTGGTCGATGCCGCAGGGCGCGTGCATAGCGTCCCTGGCCTGCGGGTCGTCGACGCCTCGATCATGCCGACGGTGCCGCGCGGCAATACCAACATCCCGACCATCATGGTGGCGGAGAAAATTGCCGCGACCCTTGTCGATTCGGCGCGATAGCGCCCTCGCTGTCACCCCGTCCGCGCGGGAGCGGTCGCGCGCGCCTGCGCGATGCTGCTCCAGACCCGCATCGGCGTTGCCGGCATGTCGATGTGGCCGACGCCGAGCGGCTCGAGCGCATCGAGCAGAGCGTTGATCACGGTCGGCGGCGCGCCGATAGTGCCGGATTCGCCGATGCCTTTGACCCCGAGCGGATTGGTCTTGCAGGGCACTTCCTCCAGCTCCGCGTTGACGCTCGGCATGGTATCGGCGCGCGGCATGCCGTAGTCCATGAAGCTGCCGGAGAGGAGCTGCCCGGACTGGGGGTCATAGACCTGATGCTCGATGAGCGCCTGGCCAAGACCCTGGACCACGCCGCCATGGATCTGACCGCGCACGATCATCGGATTGAGCACCCGGCCGAGGTCATCGACGACGAAATAGCGGTCAACCACCACTTCGCCGGTTTCCGGATCGACTTCCAGCTCGCAGACGTGAGAGCCGTTGGGATGGCTCGGCGGGTTGGGGCTGAAGCTTCCGCTTGCCTCGAGCCCGACACCGAATCGATCAGTGAGCGGGCCGGCGGGCGCATACGCCGCTTTGGCGACGTCGATGATGCCGATCGCCTTGTCGGTGCCGACCACCCGAAACTGCCCGTCCTTGAACTCGAGATCGGCGGCGTCTGCCTCCAACAGGGTCGCCGCCATCGGCTTGGCCTTCTCGATGAGCGCCTCGCTCGCGGCCTTGAGCGCATTGCCGCCCACCACCGCGCTGCGCGCGCCGTAGGTGCCGCGCCCGATCGCTACCTGCGCGGTGTCGCCCTGCACATATTTGATGGAATCCAGCGGAACGCCGAGCAGCTCGTGCGCGAGCTGCGCAAAGACGGTTGCATGTCCCTGGCCGTGCGAATGGGTGCCCGCAAGCACGGTCAGCGTTCCGTCGGGATTGAAGCGCAGATCCATCCGGTCGTTGAAGATGCCTCCGAACTCGATGTAGTAGCTCACCGCGCGCCCGCGCAGCCTGCCATTCTTCTGCGCCGCCTGCTTGCGGGCTGCAAACCCCTTCCAGTCGCTCACCTCGATGCATCGCTCCATCAGCCGCTGGAACTCCCCGCTGTCATAGTTCCACAGTGTCGGCGTCGCGTAAGGAAGCTTGCCGGGCGGAATGAGATTACGGCGCCGGATTTCCGCGGCGTCCATGCCGATGGTGCGCGCCGCGTGCTCGATCAGTCGCTCCATGAAATACGCCGCCTCCGGACGCCCGGCGCCGCGATAGGGTCCGCTTTGCGAGGTGTTCGTGAACAGGCCCTGCGACGCGATGTGCATGGTCTGGATGTCATAGGCTTCCGGAATGAAGCGCACGGAGAAGGCGCCCGCCGCAAGCGCCGCACCGACAAAATAGGCGCCCAGCTGGAACAGGCAGCGCGCTCGCAGCGCCAGAATTTTCCCGTGCTCGTCGAGCGCGATCTCGCCGTAATAGACCATCTCGCGGCCGCAGTGGTCGGTGAGCATGCTTTCCGAGCGCGTCGCGACCCATTTCACGGGACGCCGGATGCGGCGCGAAGCCCACAGCACCAGCGCTTCGTCGGGAAACACGTTGCCCTTGAGGCCAAAGCCGCCGCCGACGTCGGGCGACACAACCCGGACCTGATTCTCCGCCACGTGAAAGACATGCGACATTTCCATGCGCACGCCGTGCGGATTTTGCGAGGCGGTGTAGAGCGTGTACTGATCCTCGGCGGCATTGTAGTCCCCGATCGCAACGCGCGGCTCCATGGCAACCGGCGAGAGCCGGTTGTTCTCCACACGCAGCTTCACGACATGCCGGGCGGCGGCGAAGGCCGCGTCGGTCGCCTCCTTGCTGCCGAACATCAGCCGGAAGCCGACATTGCCCTGTGGGCAGTCTTCCCAGACCTTCACGGCGCCTTCTTTCGCCGCCGCCTCGAGATCGACCACTGCAGCAAGGGGCTCGTATTCGATCTCGACGAGCTCGGCCGCGTCGCGCGCTTGCGTGAGCGTCTCGGCAACCACAAAGGCAACGCGATCGCCGACGAAGCGCACCTTCTCAGTGCTCAGCAGGGGCTGGAACGTGCGATGGCCTTTGGGAGCGCCGAGGTCTTCCGGCATGAGATGTGAGGTAAAGCTGCCGAGCTTCTCGGCCGCCGCATCGGCGCCGGTCAGCACGCACAATACGCCGGGGGCGGCTTTCGCCTTCGACACGTCGACCCGCTTGATGCGCGCATGCGCATGCGGGGAGAGCACCGTCACCCCATGGCATTGCCCGGGCAAGCTGATATCGTCGACGTAGCGGCCTCTGCCGAGCAGGAAACGCTGGTCCTCGACCCTCCGCACCGCTTGCCCAATGCCGAACTTGGCCATGTGCGCTCGCCTCGTGTTCTTGCCCTGGTGGATTGCGCGCGAATGTTAACGGAGAGCCCCAAGCGGCGCCAGCGTGCCGGCTTACTGGTTGAGCCAGCGGCGCATGAAGCCGAGCAGGCCCTGGGGCATGAAAATGATCATGGCGATGAAGATGATCCCAACCGGGATGAGGTAGAATTCCGTGAAAAATCGCGAGAACCCCTCGCGCAGCAGCAGGTAGAACGCCGCACCGACAATCGGCCCCACCAGGGTGCCGATCCCGCCCATGACATTGAAAATGACCGCCTCGCCGGACACCAGGAAATAGACGAAGTCGGGAGCCGCAAACCGGTTTTGAATGGCGTAGAGCACGCCGGCCAGACCCGCGAACAGGCCGGAAAGCATCACCGCCACGATCTTGTAGCGCTCGACCGCATAGCCGATGGCGCGCGTGCGCGCCTCGTTCTCGCGGATCGATTGCAGCACCATGCCGAACGGCGACTGGGTAATGCGCCGCAGGATCAGATAGGAGGCGGTGACCACCGCCAGCACGAACCAATGCAGCGTGCTGGTGGTGAACGGAAGCGAGAACAGGCCGGGAATGGCGAGCGCCGGCCGGCTGAAGGTGAGCCCGTTCTCGCCGCCCGTCACCTCGGTCCAGGTGAAGATGATGACATAGAAGATCTGCGAGAAGATGAGCGTCGTGATTGCGAAATAGATGTCGCGCAGCCGGGTGGAGAAATAGGCCACGAACAGCGCGACGGCGGCCGCGCCGATAAGCCCGTAGAGGATCGCCAGCCAGAGATTGGGGGGCGCGACCGACAGCAAAGCCGCGGCTGCGCCGTACATGCCAAGGCCGAAAAATGCCGAATGGCCGAACGACACCATCCCGGTGTAGCCGATCAGGATATCGGAGGACATGGCCAGCAGTCCCCAGATCAGGATCTCGGTGACAAAGCGGCGCCAAAACTCCGGCAATACGAACGGCTCAACGATCAGGAGCGCCACAATGACGCAAAACCCCGTCCAGTAGATGTAGGAGGAGCGCTTGCTCATTTGGGGGTTGGAACAAACAGACCGGTGGGCCGGAACAGCAGAGTCAGGATGAGGACGACAAACGAGACGATCACGGCCTGCGCCGGATCCACCCAGATGGATGCGTAGGCCTCGAGCAGGCTGATGAAGATCGAGGCAGCAATCGAGCCTCCGAGGTTGCCCATGCCGCCCACCACAACGACGATGAAGGCGCGCAGCACCCAATCGATTCCCATCGCGTGGTTGACGCCCACCAGCGGGCCGAACAGCACGCCGCTCGCCGCGGCCATGCCGGCGCCGATGGCGAACACGGCGGTGTGAACCCACGGGACCGGGATGCCCATCGCCTGCGCCATGACGCGGTCCTGCGTGGTGGCGCGGATCCAGATGCCGTAGGTGCCGTATTTGAGAAACAGCCAGAAGCCGCCGATGATCGCTCCTGAGAGAACAGCGATCACGATTCGGTACCAGGGATATTCGAGATAGAAGAGCGAGAAGCGGCCGGTGATGGGCTCCTGAATCTTGCGCGCCACCGGGCCGAACTGCCAGAGGGCGTAATTCTGCAGCACCAGCGAGATGCCGAACGTGGCAAGAATGGTGGTCAGGGGATCGCGGCCGAGCAGCGGGCGCAGGGTTGTGATCTGCAGCGCCGCGCCGATGATCGCCACGACCAGGGTTGAGAGCACGAGCGCCAGCCAGAAGCTACCCGAGGTCGCCATCACGACCACGCCGATATACGCGCCCAGCATGAACAGCTCGCCGTGCGCGAAGTTCACGACATCCATGATGCCGAAGATGAGCGTGAGGCCGGATGCCACCAGCGCCAGGATCATTCCGGTGACGATGCCGTTGAGCGTCTGGATCAGGATCTGATCCCAGGGAAGAGCATGGAGAATTGCGCTGATCGGCTCCATGCTACACTCCGAGATACTGATGGATGACCGTGTCGTCCACCCGCAGCTCGGACGCTGCGCAGTGATGGCGCACGCTTCCTTTCTCCATGATGTAGATGCGCTGGCTTGCCTGGAGCGTGAGCGGCACGTTCTGCTCCACCAGCAGGATCGCCACGCCTTCGCGGTGCAGCACCTCGATGATGTCGCGGATCTGCGACACCATGCGCGGCATCAGACCTTCCGTCGGCTCGTCGAGCAGGATGATCTTGGGCTCGAGCATCATTGCCCGCGCAATCGCCAGCATCTGCTGCTCGCCGCCTGAGAGGGTGCCGCCGGGCTGGCCGCGACGTTCGGCCAGCACCGGGAAATACGCGAAGACCTTGTCGGTGAGCTCGTGCTTGCGCGCCTCGCTCACGCCGCGGCGATCAAGCCCGGTGCGCAGATTTTCCATGACCGTGAGCAGGCGGAAGATGCGCCGGTCCTCCGGAACGTAGGCGATCCCGATGCGCGCCAGCCGGTGCGCCGGGATGCCGGTGATGGGGCCGCCTTCGAAGCGAACCCTGCCCTGGCTCGGACGGACGAGGCCCATGATTGTCTTGAGCGTGGTGCTCTTGCCCACCCCATTGCGCCCCAGCAGCCCGACCACCTCTCCCCGGCCCACCCACAGCGAGACGCCGTGCAGGACGTGGCTCTTTCCGTAATAGGTGTGGATATCCTCGACCTCGACGAGGGTGGAGGACGCGTCCGCGCCGGTCATGTCTTGAGATAGACCTCCTGCACGCGGGGATTTTGCTGGATGTCCGCCGGCGACCCCTCAGCCAGCACGCGACCGTAGTGAAAGACGGTGATGCGTCGCGCCAGCCCCATGACCACCTGCATGTCATGCTCGACAATGAGGATAGTCAAATCCTCTGCGATGCGACGCACCAGCGCCACGGTGTCGTGGGTCTCGGCCGCGCTCATGCCGGCAGTCGGCTCGTCGAGACACAGCAGCCGCGGCTGCGTGGCGAGCGCAATGCCGATCTCGAGGTTGCGCTGCTCGCCGTGCGACAGATTGGCGGCGAGCTCGTCGGCCTTGCCGCGCAACCCCACCGATTGCAGCACGGCGTCTGCTTCCTCGATCAGGTCACGGTAGGCGCCATGATGGCGCAGCATGCTCCAGCCGTGCCGGCGCGACTGCGCGGCGACGCGAACGTTTTCCAGCGTGGTCGCATTGGGCAGGATGTTGGTGACCTGGTAGGAGCGCGCGATCCCCTTCTGTGAGATACGATTGGGAGGAAGGCCGGTGATATTCTCCTCGTTGAGAAGAATGCGCCCCGCGGAGGGGCGCAGCACGCCGGTCAGACAATTGAAGAAGGTGCTTTTGCCCGCTCCGTTCGGACCGATGATGGCGCGCACCTCGCCGCGCGCGATTTCAAAATCGACGTTGTCGAGCGCGGTGAGCCCACCGAAGCGGACCGTGAGGCCCTGCGTGCGCAGCAGCGCTGCCGGGGCGCCTTCCCGGCCGGCAACGGCCGGGACAGGCGCATCGATGGGCGGCGCGAGCGCCACCTAGGCGGAGGCGAACTTGCAGGCCGGCGGGAATATCGTCTTTTCCTTCGCCACGACCTCGAGAATCCGATGCTTGCCGTCCTTGATGTCGAAGATGAACTCGCGCAGGAACGCCTGGTGGTCCTCCTTGCGCAGCAGTTTGTCGCCCTGCGGGAAGTCCTCCCCTTCCTTCATCTCCAGCCCTTCCAGCGCCTCGATCAGCTTCATGGTGTCCCCGCGACCCTGGAAGCCGGACTTCTCCATGCCGATCTTCAAGGCATTCATGGCCTCGTAGTTCGATTGCACATAGCGATCAGGCAACGGGCCGGACGGGTCGATCTGCTTGAGCCGCACCACGGCATCGTCGAAGAACTTCTTGTGCGCCGGGGTATCGAGCACGCCTTCAAACACCGGCAGATACCGGTTGATGCCCACAAAGCCCTCGATCTTGTTGCCGAGCGCCGGCAGGTTGGTGGACTCCGCGATCGCGCCGTCTCCGGCAAATCTGTACTTTTTGGTCAGCCCGAGATCGTGGGCCTGGTTGGCGATCGTGATGCCGTCGGGTCCGAAGAAGATACCGAACAGCCCGTCAAAGTCGCCGCTGATCTTGGAGAGGAACGGGGTCATGTCGGCGCGGTTGAGCGGGATGCCGGTGGTTCCCACCACCTCGCCACCGGCCTTCTTGATCTGCTCGGCATAGGCATCGCGCGTCGACTGGCCCCAGGCATAGTCGGCAAAGGCGATGTGCCACTTCTTGCCCATCTTGTTGACGAGATAGGGCGCGAAGGCGACGGCCTGCGCCGGCGCATAGTCGAACGGCCGGAACGTATAACGATTGCACTTCGTCGTGGTGAGCGTGGTGTCGAGGCACACCCCGATCATGTTGACGACCTTGGTTTCCTCCCAAACGGGCATGCAGGCGAGGCAGATGTTGGAGAGGAAGCCGCCGACCTGGGCGTCGATCCTGTCCTCGACCACCAGCTTCTCGGCCTTGCGGCGACCGACGTCAGGCTTGGATTCGTCATCTTCGACAAGCAGCTTGACCGGCCGGCCGTTGATCCCGCCGGACTTGTTGATGCGGTCGACCGCCATCTGCACACCGACCAGCGCCGTCTTGCCGCCGGAGGCGGCAACGCCGGAAAGCGGCTGCATGGTTCCGATCGTGTACGGCTTGGCCTGCCCGAAGGCGCGCTGCCACGGTGCCGGCACCAGCATGGTGGCGCCGAGCGCTCCCGCAGCGGTGCCATACCCGATCAATCGCCGGCGCGTGACCTTGCCGGCGTGCCAAAATTGCTCTCCCCAATCCGGTGTGTTCTTGTCAGTCATTGCTGTTTCCTCTGCTTGGTTCCCTCTCAGGTCGGCTGTCGTGCAGCGCCAGACCGCGGCCGAGCCGCGGCCCGCCACCCGCCATCAGATCGCATTCGATCAGGACAAGGTGCGCCTGACAATTCGACAATAGCTCAAGAGCTGCGCATCTACAACGCGCGTGCGTCAACGTCGCGCGTGCATCCCTGCCGATCCAAATAAAAGATCGTCGCTGGAGCGGATTGGCGGTTTTCCCGCGCTCGAATGGTGATAAAGTAGGCAGCCCGGCGACCTTTCCCTTCGAGCATGGAGCTGCAATGACGCTTTTGCACATGCGTGGCGGCGCTTGCGACCCGCCCCGGACCGGCCGGGATGCGCGGCGCGCGATCCGCAGCGGCGAGCTCACGGGTCAGACCGCAGGCGTTGCCCCCGGCTACGTGCAGGGCAATCTCGCCATCCTGCCCGAGCGGCTGGCGACAGACTTCCTGCGCTTTTGCCAGCTCAATCCAAAGCCCTGCCCGCTGCTGGCCGCCTCCAATCCCGGTGATTTCGCCTTGCCGACGCTGGCCGACGATCTCGATATCCGCACCGACCTCTCGCGCTATCGCGTATTTCGGCGCGGCCTGCTCATCGACGAGCCGACCGATATCCGTGGCCATTGGCGCGAGGATCTGGTCGCCTTCGTGCTGGGCTGCTCGTTCTCGTTCGAGGAGGCGCTCGCCGAGGCCGGAATCGAGCTTCGCCACATGACGCTCGGGGTCACGGTGCCCATGTATCGCACCTCGGTCGCGACCGCTCCGGCCGGTCCGTTCCACGGTCCGCTGGTCGTGTCGATGCGCCCGATGACGCCGGAGAATGCCATCCGCGCCATCCAGATCACGACTCGCTTTCCGGCGGTGCACGGCGCGCCGGTACACATCGGCAAGCCGGAGCTGATCGGCATTTCCGATCTGATGAAGCCGGACTATGGCGACCCGGTGCCGGTCAATGAGGACGAGATTCCGGTATTCTGGGCCTGCGGCGTGACGCCGCAATCCGTGGTCGCAACCGCCAAACCCGAATTCTGCGTCACCCATTATCCCGGCTGCATGCTGGTCACCGACCGCCGCAACGCCGAGTTCGCCATCATGTAAGACGCCAGCGGCCGCGTGCGCGGCTCATTTGGGCAGCGCGCCGCCTTCGCGCCGCGCGCGCACTTCGACTCCGGCGCGCCGCTCGACCGTCTGCACCACGGTAGTGAGATCCTTGTCGGGGCCGATCTCGCTGCAGGCGCGCTCCAGCATGGCGGTGACCGCCTGCGCCACCTCCATGGGGACGCCGAGCGCACCGCCTTCCGCAAGGCAAAGTTTGAGATCCTTGGTCATCAATCCCGTGGTGAAGCCGAGGTTGAACAGACGCGGCAGCACGGCACGGCCGAACTTGTCCTCGGTGGCCCTATTGCGGCCGCTGCCGGAATTGATCACGTCGAGCATGAGGCTCGGATCGAGGCCCGCCTTCACGCCCATCACCATGGCCTCCGAGGTCGCGGTCATGGCGGCCGCGGACAGGAAATTGTTGCACAGCTTCATGGTCTGCCCGGCGCCGGATTGCTCGCCGATGAAGAATACCTTGCCCAGCACCGCAAGCGCCCCTTCCACCGCTTTGACCTCGGCGCGCGGGCCGGAGACCATGACCGCCAGCGTGCCTTTTGCCGCGCCGGTGACGCCGCCGCTCACGGGGCTGTCGATCTGCACGATGCCGCGCGCCTTGAGCGCATCGAAGATGCGGCGCGCCATGACCGCGCCGGTGGTGGAGAGGTCGACGAAGCGGCGCACGCGGGCGCCTTCGATCACGCCGGATTCGCCGGTTGCCACTTTGAGCACCACGTCGGGCGTCGGCAGGCTCGCCATCACGGTCTCGACTTCATCGGCGATCGCACGCGGGCAATCGCGCGCCTGCGCCCCGAGCGCGGCGAGGCGGCCGACCGCCTCCGGATTGGTGTCGGCGACCAGAACGCGATGGCCGGCTTCGATGAGCCGGCGCGCCATGTGGGAGCCCATCTGGCCGACGCCGATGAAGCCGATATCCATGTGCGATCCTCCGTTTGCTCTGGAACTCTTCTAAGCCATCCCCTCTGAAAGCACTCAGCTTTTCTGAGGAATTTGTTTTGTCAAAAAACAACTTACGCGTCGTTCTATATATTATACAACTTTTGATAGACTACGTTCCACGAGCCGCCGCCGACACGTTCCGCTGCATCGTCGAGCTGCCCGGTCGCGCGCGATAACACCTTGAATCCCTGATCTTATCGGAGCATGATCGGAAGGATTCCGGGTGCTCGCGCAAATGGAAATGCGCGAGGAGTGCATGTTGCAGAGTGTATCACGGAGCGATCGGGCGGCGTCGCGTGCAAGCTAATAAAAGTGTCATGTCGGCCGGCGGCGACGCAGAGACCATGCCGAGCCTCAACGCGTTCGACGATGAGTTCGGACGCGAGCATGATGCTACCGTCGAAGATCCGCTTCCCAGGAGCGGATTTCGGCTTTCCACCGTGATTGGATTGGCGCTCGCGGCGGGCGTCATCAGCGCGCTTGCGCTGGGGGGGCCAAGCATGTTCGGCGCATCGCGACCGCAGCTGCAGCCGGAGCAGGCCGCCGCGCCGGCGACGGAAGCGCTTGAAGCCGCCGTAAGCCGCCTCTCGGATGAAGTGGCTTCGCTGCGACGAGAGAACCAGGACTTGCGCGACGCCCAGCGCCGCGCGGCGGATACCATCGCCGCCTTGCAGGCGGGCGAAGGGGACAGCCGCGGCTCATTCGTCGCCTGGTATACGAACCCGGCGGCGCTGGCCTACGGCATTGCCATGGCATCAGACGGCGCCGCCGCCGCACGGCGATCAGCGACGGTACGCCCCAGGCCGCGGGAAGCGACCCCGCGCGAAGGGGCGCCTCCTCCTCGCGATGACGGCGCACCCGTCTCGCTCGAGCCGCCGCAATAGAAATCCCTACTCCTTGTATCCGTATTCCGGAACGTTGCCGGAATTGCCGTAATATTTGTATGGGAGGAACTTGCCCGACATGGTGACCTTGACCCGATCGCCTTTCGGATTTGGCAGGCGCTCGATCTGCATGTCGAAATCGATGGCCGACAT
>Ga0182033_10001252_pt1 | contig 12652 bp, 18 predicted proteins | sample tim00Cox0000000H_FD_125968 | JGI IMG/M metagenome (GOLD analysis project Ga0182033, IMG submission 125968) | Lab enrichment of tropical soil microbial communities from Luquillo Experimental Forest, Puerto Rico - timezero.00C.oxic.00.000.00H | ecosystem: Environmental > Terrestrial > Soil >...
CCTTCCAAAATCCCGACTTCCAGCGCGGTCTGAAACTCTTCCTGTCGCCGGACGGCAAGGCCGCACGCTTCATCATCACCCACGACGCGGACCCGGCAACCCCGGCAGGCATTTCTGCGGTCAAGCCGGCGCTCAACGCCGCGCATCAAGCGGTAAAGGGAACCGCGCTCACCGAGGCCAAGTTCCACCTCGCCGGAACGGCCGCGATATACCGCGACATCCAGGCCGGCTCCCAATACGACCTGCTGATAGTCGGAATCGCCGCCCTCACACTGATTTTCGCTGTCATGGTGATCATCACGCGGGCTCTGGTCGCGTCCATAGCGATCGTCGGAACGGTGCTGCTGTCGCTGGGTGCTGCTTTCGGGCTCTCGGTGCTGGTGTGGCAGCACCTCTTCGGCCTGGAGTTGAACTGGATCGCACCGGTGTTCGGGTTGATCATTCTGCTGGCCGTCGGATCCGACTACAACCTGCTGCTGGTGTCACGGTTCCAGGAGGAGCTCGGCGGAGGCTTGAAGACCGGCATCATCCGCTCGATGGGCGAGACCGGCGGGGTCGTGACGGCGGCGGGCCTGGTCTTCGCCTTCACCATGATGTCGATGGCCGCCAGTGATCTCCGCTCAATCGGCCAGGCCGGCACCACGATTGGCCTCGGCCTGCTGTTCGACACGCTAGTCGTGCGCTCCCTGATGACGCCGTCGATCGCCGCGCTGCTCGGACGCTGGTTCTGGTGGCCGCAAACAGTGCGGCCACGCCCCGCCAGCTACATGCTCCGGCCGTTCGGACCGCGACGACTCGTTCGTTCTCTTCTCCTAGGCGAGGAGGCGGATGCCCCAACCACCAAGTTCCATGCCGCGGGAATATTCAGGACTTGAACGGCCAGTCGAAAGCCGAGAACCGATCCCGAACTCACAAAATGAGGTCTGCGTCGACGTGGTCATCAATCCCCGCGTGCGCGGCGTCCGAGAGAACCTGGCCACCGCCAAACACGCCTCGGCGGCGAGCCCGTCCCAGGCTGCCGCAGCGACCAGCATCGGCCCCGGCCCGGGACCGGCATACCTCCGCGCTGAGTTCATCAATCCTGTTCCGCTAGACCGGCCGCTCATGTCGCTGCGCACACATAATCTTCTGCCAGCACGGTATGCAACGCCGGTAGCATTTCTGTCATGGCCGGGCCTTGGAGTCGGGACAAATTGGCCGAGGCGGCCGGTACAAACGAGGAATGCCTTCGTCGCTACATCGATCACGGGCTAATTCACCTGCAAACCGACGGCGATTTGGAGCCGGATTCTCTGCACCGTGTGCGGCTGATTCAATTCGCCCGCAGCCGCGGTATCAGCGAGAAGCATTTGGCGGCGGCAATTGCTGGGCAAGGTGATCTCCTGGGCATGTTCGAAGAACTCGACCAACCAGCTGATCCTCATGCAAACCTGCGCGAGTCGGCGAGCAACTTGGGTCTTGACGGTGCGCTGCTCGGTGGATTGGCCCAGATTCTGGATTGGCGGGACCTCAACGCCGGCACCGAGTATGACATCGCCACGCTGCGGGTCGTGGCTAAAGCGCTCGAACTAGGAATGCCGCGTGACGCGCTGATGCAGATCGTCCGAGTACTTGCCGATGCAATGGATCACCTGGCCGATGCCGAAGTGCGCACCTTTCACGACTATGTCCATGAGCGTTTCCGGGCTCAAGGGCTCGTCGGCACGGAACTGCTAGAGGCCAGTCGGCGGGTCGGCAAACCGCTGAAGGAACTGGTCGAACCGGCGTCGTCTGCTTTCACCGCCGGGCGTATCAACGAGCTGTCCGAGAGGATCTGCTCCGCCATCTCACCGAACACGCCACTCCTCCAGCATCGACACCCGGCATGGAGCAGACGACCGTGCTCTTTATCGATCTGGCCAGCTTCACGCCGCTGACCGCAACGATGGGTGATCAAACGGCTGCCGATGTGCTGCGCCGGTTCAGCAATTCCGTACGGAGTTGTGCGACTCGACATGCAGGCCGAATTTCGAAGCAGATCGGCGATGCGTTCATGCTGACGTTCTCGGAACCGACGGACGCGATCGAATTCGGCCTTGCGATGGAACGTGTCGTCGACACAGAGCCTCAATTCCCGGCACTGCACATCGGTGCGCATTACGGCAGCGTCCTGTACCGCGAAGGCGACTATGTCGGCGCCACAGTCAATTTGGCGGCGAGGGTGGCTGTGGCCAGCGCCTCGGGGCAATTTCTGATCACCGAAGATCTCCACGACGCGGTCGGCGATCGCGCTGATGTCCGGTTCACGCTGTTGCCGCCGCGGCGTCTAAAGGGTCTTCGTGATCCGATCCGTCTCGTCGAGGTGGGCTGGCGCGGGCCCGAAGTCGACCGCGAAACCGACCCCATGTGCGGACTGCTACTGCACGCCGACGACGTCGTCACTCGGACGACCTGGCGGGGCACTACCTATGCCTTCTGCTGCGATCTGTGCCAGGAAGCTTTCATAGAGAACCCTGATCGGTTCGTTGCTGCGTCAGACGGCTGAACTTGTTCTCTGGTTCGGCGGCTAGCCGACCTCGTTTCTGGTATGCACCGAATGGCCACCGCTGAGAACCAGTCCGGCAAGGATGAATAGCCCGACTAGCCACGCGAATCCCATTAGTGATGGCGCAGTTTCGTCGAAATGCGCCGTGAGCCCCGGTGTCGAAAAGCACCTTCGTTACACCGTACGCCGGCAGGAACCGAGCCCACTCCTGGGGCTCAGGACGCAGCATCGGGCTTTGGATGATGCCCAGATCGAGAAATGGGATCAAGAATGCCACGAACACCCCGGCGACCTTGCCCAACAGAGGTCCGATGACGACACCGATGAGCGCATAGGTCACTGCGACGAGCAGAAAATCGTCGGGCCGCCGATGATTCCACTGCTGGGTCTGTCCACCGCTCGCGGTGGCGTTCATACGTCTCGCACCGCCATGGGCGACTCGCAGAAATGTCAACTATGTCGCAGGACAACCGTCAACGATGTCGTGGAATCACATAAATGCCACGGCACCAACGTTTTGGATGCCCTCAGCTGATGCTCGACGTTTCGGTTTCGCTTGATGCCTAACGCTCTAGCCTGCCGGGGTGATCAATCCGTAATGCCCGTCGTAGCGGTGATACAAAACGCTGACGCGGCCTGGGGCGGCATCGATGAAGAACAGGAACGGCAGGTCGAGCAGTCCGAGCCGCTCGATTGCTTCCTCCTCGGTAAGACATGGCACCGGCTGGGGGCTGATGGTCAGGGGCAGCTCAAACGGGCTCAGTTGATCCGCTAAAGCAGGTGCTACAAGCGCAAGGCGATAGCCCGTCGGGCCACCACGATAGAGGACACTGACGGCGCCGGTGCCTTTTTCGGTGAACAGGTGAAAGTCGTAGTCGAGCAAGTCCATTTCGAGGGCGGCCTCGTCGACCGTGCAGGGCGCCATTGCGAACGACTTGCGTCGGATGACGCGGCGTTCATCCACCGGTCGGGGAAAGTAGCTGTGTCGGCGCGTGGGTTCGGATTCGTGCCGCCACTCGTGCGGTCCGGTTGCAGGAATCGAGCCTCGTCGCGCTTCCCGGTGTTTGGCGGCGCGTTCCAGCCGGTGCCGAAGCCTCGCCTCGAGCCGATCGACCGCTTCGCGCGCGGTCACGCCCTGGACTTGAGCGCGGATAAGCCGACCATCGACGTCGAGATTGGCCTGCGCGACCACGGCTCGCTCCACCGCCGGATCGCGATGCTTGGTTAGTTTGACGCGGGCGTGCCGCACCGGTCGGTGGGTGAGCCGCCCGAGCCCGCCGATCTTGCCGCGCGCATAATGGGCCGCGCCGGGAAGCTCACCGCGCGTTGTCACCTCGACATCGATGACGGGTGGCAAATCTGCTCGGGAGCGCATGTGTCCTTGCTACACCGCGGATTTTAATGCTGGCCAGGGCCAAAGGTCACCGCCCGTCAGAACTCGCAGACGCGGCCGGCGCAGCCGCCGCTGAATTCTGTGTCCGCCTGGGCCAGCACTGGTTCCGGCGCGGCGTAGGTCAACACCTGTCATTCGCGGCTGTCGTAGCGATACACCTTGATGCCCTTGACCTTCGCCTTCCACGCGGCCAAATAGATAGCGCGGACATCATCGACCGTCGCGGCGGCGGGCAAGTTGACCGTCTTGGACACGGCAGCGTCGACGTGCCGCTGGACGGCCGCCTGCATCCGCAGGTGCCACTCCGGTGCGATCTCGGCTGCGGTCGGGAACGCTGCCCGCACCTCGGGATAGCTGCGGATACCCACGTACTCCACCTCGCTGCGCGATCTCGGCCATTAGTTCGTCGCGGTAGAAACCCCGATCACGGGCCAGCCGGTCAAAGCACGGGTTGACCTCCAGCAGGCGCCGGCTGACGATCGCGCGCGAAGGCGATGGCGAACATCGGCTCGATCCCGGCGGTGGTGCCGGCGATCAGTGAGATGGTGCCAGTCGGGGCGACTGAGGTGACCTGTGCGTTGCGGCGCGGGCCCGAACGCGCGAACCTGCTCTCGACAATTACGGAGAATGAGCCGCGGTCTTGGGCCAGCCGCCTCGACGCCGTGTGCGCCGCTTGCTGTATGCGACGCATCACCTGACCGGCCAGCTGCACGGCTTCCTCGCTGTCATACGGAACGCCGAGTGCTCCTTCGGGTGCCTTTCGTCACTTGTGAAAAGTCATCGAATGCGGCGAACATCTCTGGGTGCGACACGCACTTTGGTGCTCAGACCTATGTCGCATCGCCACCGCCATGGCCGATGATTGCCGTGTGGATCCGCGGTAGCTCCGCGCGACAACTCAGAGAGGCTTCACCTATGCGAACCGCCTATCACAAGCAGCTAGCCGATTTGACCGCACAACTGGGCGACATGTGCGGCCTGGCCGGGGTGGCAATGAAGCGCGCAACCCAGGCTCTGTTAGAGGCCGACATCGACGCCGCTGAGGAGGTGGTCCGCGACCATGAGCGGATCGTGGCGATGCGAGCGCAGGTCGAAAAAGAAGCGCTCGCGCTGCTGGCCTTACAGCAACCGGTAGCCGGCGAGCTGCGGGCAATCTTCAGCGCCATACAGATCATCGCCGACACGGAACGAATGGGCGCGCTGGCTGTCCATGTAGCCAAGATCGCCCGGCGGGAGTATCCCAAGAAGGCACTTCCCGAGGAAGTCCACGGGTGCTTCGCTGACATGGCCCAGGTGGCAATCGCGATGGGCGACAGCGCAAAACAGGTGCTGGTAACTCGCGACCCACAGCAAGCTGCTCGGCTTCACGAACAAGACGATGCGATGGACGCTCTATATAGGCATCTGTTTGATCTGCTGATAGATGGAGAAAAATGGAAGCACGGCGTCTCCGTCGGTGTCGAAACGGCGTTGCTGGGCCGCTTCTACGAGCGTTTCGCCGACCACGCCGTGGAAATCGGCCGCCGCGTCATCTTCATGGGCACCGGTGTTCTACCTTCTGAGGATGAGATATCCACCTACTGAGAGCGGCGTCTGTCCAGCAGGTTGAAGGTAGCCAAACAACTGGTTTTTGCCGCGCGAGCGGGCCGGCAGATCGGGATCGGGACGGCGGTGGCGTTTTTTCAGGTGGTAGCCGTCGATTTCGACGGCACGTTGACATCGCGGGGCGAGGTGTCTGCCAAGGCGCTGGCCGCGATCGACCAGGCTCGGCGCAGCGGTCTGGTGGTGGTGCTGGTCACCGGCCGCATCGAATTGGAGTTGGCGGCCGAGTTCCCGCAGATCGCCAAGCATGTCGATGCGTTTGGTGCTCGAAAACGGGGCGGTAACCGTGATCGGCGGAAGGGCTCATGCGCTGTCGGCGCCGGTGGAAAGCGGGCTCGACGACGCCCTCACTGATCGGGGGATGCCGCATCGGCGCGGCGAGGTGTTGTTGGCCGTTGACGGTAGGGCCCCAGCATGTTGACCATCGTGGTGGATCTGTCGGCGCTGGCCGAGCCGGCTCAACGAAGTGGAACATGTTGCGCCCCGGCAGCTCAACGTATTTCGCGCCCGATATGTGATCAGCGACGTACTTGCCCAACTCGGGCGGGGTGATCGGGTTGTCGGTGTGGTGGACCACGAGGGTCGGCACGCGGACTGTGGGAACCAGCGCACGCACGTCCAGCTGGGACACGAGCGGCAGCATCAGGGCGACGGTCCCTGTGCTGGCCGTCAGGCGTTCCATTCGAGCCCACGCTGCCCGGATCTCCTCGTTCCACGGCATGTCCGGATTGATCACATGCACGAACTCCCCCGTGCCCCACATCGCCGCTACTGCAGCGAGGACTTCCTCAGTAGCGGGGCTATCGGTGCGTTCAGCCATCGGATCCGCGTAGCCATCGAGTACGACAAGCGCCGTGGTGCGGGACGGATGGGTTGCCGCGAACAGCGCTGCTGGCGCGAATGCGCCGGCGATGGCGAGGAGCACTGCTTTGCTACTTCCGAGATCGTCAAGCACCGCGGGGAGGCTGTCGGCCCATTGCTCCAGGGTCGGCAGCGCGCCTGGCGTGATGGGATCGGAGATTCCCGTACCCGGCTGGTCGAACAAAATCAATCGACCAAGCGATGTCATCGCCTCGACCCAGCCTTGAATGGACGGGTTTTCTGGAATGACCTCACAGCAGGTGAACCAGTTCGGGACGAACACGAGGTCGCGAGGACCTTCGCGGGACGTGCGATACGCGACGTGCAACTCCCCGTTCATCGCGTACCGCGTCTCCGAGAACATTGCGGAATTCTTAAGCCGAGGAGCGGCGCGCGATCGCAACCAAGCTCGACAACAGGTACAGGACCGCCATCGCGGTAATGACCAAGAATCCCAACCAGTCGAAGCCGTCCATCAGTTCTCGCTGGGGATGTAGTTAGGGGCGCCGGCGTCGCGTTGGCGCTCTAGGCAGATCGCGCAGATGCCGCGGTGGTTGGGGCCGGTTCGGGCCACCGCGAGGGTGGGGATGGCGTGCCAGCAGTTCGTGCAGATGCGGGCGTTGGCCCATGGTGTGAGGGATCCGACCTGCTGGTGGAGTATGTCGAGCATCCCCTCGACGTCGGCGAGGTGGCCGGCGTCGGAGGCCCGCAGTAGGGACCGCATGACGACCTCGAGGCCGCGGAGGAAGGCCTGCACCGGTGATTCGGTGGGATGGGGGATATTCGTTCGGTACAGGGTCATTGGTGACCAGTTCCTCTCTGACTTGCTGGTGGGTTGGTTATTGCGCGTCCGGGCAGTACGCCCCTACCGCCGCCGTGATGATCCAAGAGACGTCGCTGTCGCTGGCTTCGCCGTGCGACACCATCACGTCGTGCGTCTGCTAGCGGGAATATCCCTGCCGCAGGTGGTAGCGGTCGGTTTTCGTGACCGTTCCCGAAAATCGCCATGAATGGGTTTTCTTCCTTCTGGCTCACGGCCGGGCCGCCATCTACTTCATCAAGGTTCGGCCCCCCGGCGAGTTCCTGACAAGGGCCTTTCGGCCCGACGTAGGGAATCCCGATTTGATGGTGCTAGCGCCCCATGGTGGATTACGGGGCGGTTTCCGACGACGCTGGCTAGGACGGCCTGTCTGCGGCCAAAGGGACTTAGGGCCGCAACCCGAGGACAAACGGCTCTCGCGCATGCGCGGCCGCGCTGGTTAGCGTCGACGTAGTCGCTTGCGACCGCCCCGAAGTGTGTTTAGAAATGGGTCGACCTGTGTCTGACCAGCCTCCAGCCGCCCTGAGGCAGCCGGCCGCGACGCCAACCCGGATGAGTCAAGTCAGAACCCACCGGAGTCACTCGAACAACGGTGGCGGCCAGGAGAATTTGGCCATCGTGGTCGATCCCGAGGAGGCGGCCGATCGGCTGCGGCGCGACCTGCGGAGCGCGCCCGAGGGGTTATCGACGCGCGAGGCGCAGCGCGCGCGAAACGGCAGCGCCCTCACAACCGCGAACACCGCCGAATCTCGCTGTTCCCGATTAGGTGACAGCCCTATACAGCTAAATTGAACCCCAGATGAGTGCGAACATCGTATCGCCTTGTCCCTCAGGGCTTTTGAAGAGCGAATCTTATGAAAACCTTCGCCGAAGGGGACATCACAGCGTTGGCTTTGTTTCGGGTTGCCGCAGGTGTGAGTGGCACCCCCGGCAGGTACGGCAGCCGTGCTATTCACCCTCCGGTTGAGACGTGACCGTGCGAAGCGGCGCCCCGCAGCGTCTCGGGCGGCAAAGTCGGCCCTGGGCTCACACCGTGGTCACGGTCGCGGTTAAGGCGACGCCGAACACTACGGCCGGCACGGCCATGCCGGCAAGAAACCCGAGCCCGAAGCGACGACCGCCGGCGGTGAAGGCCAGCACTGTCTTGACGAGCAGGTTGGAGCCGAGCGCGGCAGCGAGGGCGACCAGCGCGGTGTTTACGGTGACGTCGCCCTTGGCGGCGAGGCTGGCGGCGGCAACCGCGCCGGCGTGGGCGTCGGCGAGACCCGCGGCGGACGTGGCAAGCACCACCCCTTTGGGGCCGAGCACGTCAGAGCCCCACCGGCCGACGAGCAGGGCGAAGGTCAGCACCGCCGCCAAGACGAGGGCCGGCCGCAAGGCGAAAGGCCGGCTTGCCTTCGTCGCCTCGACGTCTTCGCCCTCCGCAACATTCTGCTGATGAGTCCGAGTGGCACCCCGGTAGACGAAGGCGGCGACACAAACAAGCACGACCGCTGCCGCGACCACCGAAGGCCACAGGCGGCGCAGCACCTCGACGTCGACGAGCCCGATCACGACGAGCAGCTGCACGAAGGTGGCGAGGCTCGCGAGCAGTGCGCTGGCCAGCGGCGCACGCAAGCTCCTAGCCGTCCGGCTGAGCCGGCCCATCGACGCCGTCGTCGCAGTTGCCGAGACGAACCCGCCAGCCAAACCAGTGACGAGCACGCCGCGTTCGGGCCCGAGGGCACGAACACCGATGTAGCCGACCCAGCCGATACCGGTGAGCAGCACCACGAGGAGCCACACCTTCGCTGGGTTGAGCACGCCGTACGGTCCGAGCCGCTGATCCGGTAGCAGCGGCAGGATCACCAGCGCCACCACAAAGAACTTGATGGCGTCCTCTACTTCGACGTCGCTGACGATCTCGCGGGCGAAGCGATGGATGCGGGTCTTCGACACCAGCAGGCCTGCGACGACCACGGCGACGGCCACGGCTACCGCCGGGCGTGTGTAAGCGAGCGCACCGAGCAGGTAGGCGACGAGCGCGGCGATCGCTGTGGTAGTTCCCGGGTCTTGTTCGCTGGTGCGAAAGTAGGCGAGCGCCAACAGTGCCCCGACTCCGATAAGGCCGACCAGTACAGCCCATTCGTTGAAGCTCGCGGCGACGGCCCCAACCAGCGACAGCAGCGCGAACGAGCGCGACCCAGCAGGAAGCTTGCGACTGTGACTGCGTTCCCGCTCCAGGCCGAGCAGCAACCCTATCGCCAGCGCCACTAGGAATGGCTGGATCTGCTGCCAGCTCACTATGACTCCTATTCAGCAGACCAACAGCAGCACAACGGTTGGGGGCTATGTCGTGGAAGTCGATGGGGACGTAGCCCCCGGCTCGCGATGGCTGGCCTGATCGGAGCCCGTAGCGATCAGCAGCCATGTCACCAGTGCCCAAAACACCAATCCTGCTATGGCCTTGGCGAGCTTGGAGAACGCCGAGTCGGTCTCAAGCAGGTCGTTCATGGGTCTCCTTGTGACGGTGACTGCGCGGGTGGGGGATAGGACCCGCCCAGGATGCCCAGCGTTCGCGGCGGAGTGGCCGCGAGCAGCGGTTGGCGCTTTCCGTGTAGTTCTGCGGCGAGGTCGTGCTCGAGTGCGGGCACGGTCACCCCGCGCCGTTTCAGTTCTCGGTCCAGCGCCTCGATGAACAGGCCCTCCCCGGGACGGCGGCAGGCCAACACGGCCTGCTCGTTCATCACGTCACGGGTCAGCGCCGCGGCGGGGCAGGCGGCCACCACCTCCAGCGAGGCGCGCAGGTCCAGCGTCGTGGTCACCCGCACGACGGAGAGGCACCGATCCCGACGATGCCGGCCACCTCGATGCCCGAGCGCTGGTAGTCGGTCACATCACGGGCGACTTGCCGCGCCAGGCGCCGGTAGACGACCCGGGTCCACCAGACGAACGCGTGCAGCAGCACACCCCGCAGCGCATACCGCGGTCGGCCCTTGGAGTGGTAGAGCCGCAGGCTGTGGCGTTTGAGGACACCGCCCCAGGCTAGCCGCTCGGGGCACGGCAGTTGATGGATGCCGTAGCCCGCAGCGATCAGTTCATCGACGATCTCGGCCACAGCCCCGGGCCGGGTAGCTCCACCTGCATAACGGGTGTTTTCGTTTTCTAGGCAGTGCGAGACGAGAACAACGCGGCGGCTGCGTTCGTCGTGTAGCTGGTCGAGCAGCAACCGGGCTGGCCCGAAATTGTTCGACATTAATCAGCGGGATACGGGCTGAGGTTGTCCATCTGCCCCTAGAGGTTGCTTGCTTTGCCCATTCGTCGGATACGTTGTCGACTTCTCTAGCTGCTCTTGAGGTTTGGAGATCCAGCCGACGTACCCTAGTGCCAGACTTACCGCAGAGTAAACAGCGGCCTCCGTCCACATGTATCCGACACCCCACCTTCTGCCGAGAAAGACAGGCTCGTTGATGATGCCGCGAGATGTAGCCACGGCATAGGCGGCGTGCGCGTAGGCCAGCGCGGCAAACGATCCGGCGAAAAATTTGCAGACTTCGGGCTTCATGTTGTGTTCCTTTCGCTACCTCAGGTCACTGACGACCGTGTGGGATCGATGTTGCTTGAGCTTTCGGGCACAGCCGGAGTGGTACTGCATTGGTCCTTTTCTCGTTCCTGCTCGCTGCCCGTGCCGGATAGGCTGAGCATGCTGAGAATGGATCTGTCGCAGGCACGCATGCTGGTATTTATCGCGTTCTCCTTCAGCCCTCAACGGCCCTAAAAACCAACTCAGTCTCGACGTCCGTGCGCACGGTTGCTAGGGACCGAAGGCCCTAGCGCTAGGGAGTTCGGTCATCAGCGGGTCTCGGCATAGAACTCCAGAGTGGCGTTCGTGCGCCTTTTACACGCACTACCGCCCGGGTGCCAAGGCATCGGCAGAGGTCAAAGCTTCGAAGCGTATAACTTAACAAAATTCTTTGTGGCCCTTGATCTTCCATATATTCAACCTCGGCAGGGCGTCGCCAGAACTGGCAGCCGAATTGCGACGGCGGCCAACACACCGCCTACACCGGAGCGTTGGCCGGCCGGATCACACCCCTGCCGCGTTAGTGCCCTCAACGTCGACACGCCTCCACGGTGTCGCCGTCCAGGGACTTTCGGCACTGGCAGCGACAGCTCTCGCGGCTTGACTTGCAGGAAGGCCGGTTTCAAGGAGGTAGACATGTCGACCGCCACAAAGGTGTCGGCGCTCGACCATGCAACACAAAGCGTGCACATATGGATCCGCGACGTGGCCCGCGAGTTCGGTGTGAGGACTCCTACTGCACGCTGACGACATCGCGACTCGGACGACATCGCGGGACATCAGCTATGCCTTCTGTTGTGGCAAGCCTTTACGGAGAATCCTTATCGCTCGTTGCCGCCCGCACTGCTTAGCTTCCCTGCAGATCGGCCAAGGCGACGACTTGGCTAGCCGACCTTGTTTCTGACCCGCACGAAATGGCCCCCGCCAAGGATTAGTCCGGCAAGGATGAGTAGCCCGACTAGCCACGCGAATCCCATTAGTAATGGCCCAGTTTCATCGAAATGCGCGGTGAGCCCGGTGTCGAAAAGCACCTTCGTCACACCATACCCCGGCAGGAACCGAGCCCACTCCTGGGGCGTAGGACGCAACATCGGGCTTTGGATGATCCCCAGATCGAGAAACGGGATCAAGAATGCCACGAACACCCCGCCGACCTTGCCCAACACAGGACCGATGACGACACCGATGAGCGCATAGGTCGCCGCCACCAGTAGGTTGGCCGCGACATATCCAACCCACTGCTTGGCGCTGAAGACGGTGGCGGCGACCACCATCGTGGCCAACGTGATCGCGATGGCGGCGATCGCGACGACACCGAGCCGCGCTGACACCATGACGCCGGTGCGGTAGCCCGCCTGCCGCAAACGGTTGTCTCCGGCGGCGGCGTCGACGACGACGAACATGCCCACCAACGCGGCTAATGCCCCGATGCCGATCGGTGCCATGACGCCGGCGTGCACATCGGGGAACCAAAACGGCTGACGTGAGGTCACGCCGTTCTCCTTAACCGCCACCACAATTGGGCGCCCGGGGGTGGTAGCCCTGGACAACAGAACGAACGCGGCAGGCACGATCACCAGCAGCACCAGCAGCACGGCATTGCGGCGAAGATCCACTAGCCCGAATCGCAGCGCGGTCGGGAACTGACCCGCTGAACGCTGGCGCCGCCTGGCGGTGCGCGACCCCGTTGCGACGACCGCCCCGGCCACCGTCAGCGAACCCACCACCCACACGAGGGCGATGCCTAGATCACCCAGCCGTCCCGCGTGGTGCGAGGGCGTACCGGCCATCCACATCGTGACGAAATGCGTTGGAAACCACCGGGTAAACACATAGTCGCCGCCACTGCCCGCGGGTCCGACGAACACGTCCAGCAGCCAGATCAACAAG
>Ga0182033_10001253_pt1 | contig 12645 bp, 11 predicted proteins | sample tim00Cox0000000H_FD_125968 | JGI IMG/M metagenome (GOLD analysis project Ga0182033, IMG submission 125968) | Lab enrichment of tropical soil microbial communities from Luquillo Experimental Forest, Puerto Rico - timezero.00C.oxic.00.000.00H | ecosystem: Environmental > Terrestrial > Soil >...
AAAATTGCCATGGGGATCGTTCGCGGCCGCCTTTCTACACTCTTCCACGTACGCGTCTTGAAGTTCTCGCTGTTCTTCGCGTGCCCTTTTCTCGGCCGCCAACATCACAGGATGCTTTAGTGCATCCGCGCCGCTAATGAGGTTGGGGGGAAGATTGCTCGACTTCATCGGCACGGCGCGCCTCCGCGAGACGCTCCGCAAAGTGGAGACGCGGCAGCCGGTGCGGAAACCGGTGTTCGGGCCGTCGCCCTAGCCGCGCCGGGTGTAATCCTATCCCGCAACGCGCTTCATCGCGACGATATTGTCGGGCGGCGGCTCGACAATCGCTTGCAGTCGCGCCCACCACAGTTCGAGCGCATGTCGTTTCTCGTCGACATAGGCGTGCTGGTCGTAAATCTTGTGCAGGCCGGGCTTGGTGTGCCCGATCACCAATTCACGGATGAGATCGGGCACCGGCAGCGCCGACAGGCCAGTCCGCATCGACCTTCTGACGTCATGTAAAACGTATGGCGGCAGCTCACCGAGCTCGGCGAGCATCTTTGAATCGAGCGCGCGCTTGGCGCGGCTGAAGCTGGAAATCGGCTTCCGGCCGTGGGTGCTAGTGAAGACGTAATCGCCGCCATCGAAGCGGGGCAGGCTTTCGAGGATACCGATCACCTCGTCCGTCAACGGCACCACATGCGCGGCGGCGGATTTCATCCGCGTAGCCGGAATACTCCACAGCCTCGCGGCAAGATCGATTTCGCGCCAGCGCGCTTCCGCAACCTCCGACCGGCGTTGCCCGGTCAGAGCCAACATGCGGAACAGCGGCCCGAAAGCGTAGGGCGTCGCCGCCGTGGCGTTCCAGAACGCCCGCCACTCACGATCGGTGAATATCCGCGATCGCGGTGTCTTCGGCGCAACGATGGATTTCCGCTTCAGCCGATCGCAGGGTGATGATTCCAACCCATAGACATGCTGGTCGATCGCCCAGCCAAATAGGCGCTTCACCGTGGTCAGCAGATTGTGCGCTTGATAGAGCGTACCACGCGCTGTCACCGTCTTGATGACCGCACGCACATCGTGCGGCGTAATCTCGGCGATGGGGCGGTTGCCCCAAACCGCAATGAACTCACGCCGGATGTCGCCCGTGACTGCACGGCCGGCGCGCTCCGTCGATGCCTTGTCGCGGATGAAATCCTCGGCGACCGCGGCGAACGTGTTGGCGCGCTTGCGCTGCTCCGCCAGTCGGGCGCGTTCTTCTTCGACGGCCGGATCGATGCCTTTGTCGATCAACTTACGCCATTGCGCGGCCTTGTCCCGAAGTTGTTCGAGTGTCAGTTCGCCATAACGGCCTAATGCCCGTCGCGTTGGCGCGCTGCTGCCGGGGAAGCGGGCGTACATGACGCCACTGATGTGTCCCGCCTTGCCGGGCCTACTTGGGTCGCGCTCGTCGTTCACGCGCACGCGGAATCCGGGCACGATGCTGTCGCGAATCTCGTAGAGCTCGCCGGGCTTGGCCGGCGCCAACGCCTTCAGGGTGCGATCGGTCAGGTGTCGCTTGGGGGTCATGCTTTTGTTTCCTGGGGCTACGCCAGGGCTACAAATCCGGTGCAATACAGTGTAGCCCTATGAAACGGAATGTTAGCGAATGAAAGAGGAAACTCAAGCATTATGCGGGGTTTATGAAACGCTTTGAAATAGTAAGTAATCCTTTGAAACACCGCGCCTTCTGTTTCCCTACCTCACGGCCAAAATCCTCGCCTTTCGGGTCCTGGTCGAGGTTGCTGCAGGTCTCTATCTGCTGCTGGCGCTGCACGATCCGCAATATCGTCCCCGCGCGTCGGGGCTGAAATATGCGGCATCCGCTTTCGTTGCCTGGGGCGCAATTGCCGTCTTCCGGAGCATCGATCCCGTCAAGAGTTTCTGGAGCAACGTTGAGCGAATGGATAGATATCTCACGCTGCTTCATCTGTTTGCTTACTTTGTTATCGTCGGCTGTTTTATCACGGCAGAGAAGAGGTGGACGCAATTCCTGCAAGTCTCGCTTTTTGCAAGCACGCTCATGGGAATTTATGGAGTCCTGCAAGCGGTCGGCGTTTTCCAGATAAGCCCACTGAGCTTTTCCCGCGTTGACGGAACGTTCGGAAATCCGGCATTCCTGGCGGTGTACCTGCTGTTTGGTATTTTTATTGCGCTCTTTCTGCTGGCGCTGGAAAACAAGGCGTATGCCGTTCGATGGACCTACGGGGGCTCGATCGCGGTGCAGTCCGTCGCGCTCTATTTCACGCAGACCCGCGGAACGATTCTGGGCCTGCTGGTCGGCCTCATCGTCGCTGCTGCCTTTATCGCCTGGCGCGCGCGCACCCCCGAGCTGCGCTTCCTCCGCCGCGCCTCCTGGTGCGCATTGGCGACCGTGGGCTTTGTCGTGCTCGCTTTCCTTGCCGTTCGCGAGCTGCCGGTAATACAGAAAAGCGAGACGCTGCGGCGCATCGCAGCGATTTCGCTCCAGCATAGTACCGTCCAGCCCCGGCTGCGTGCCTGGGGCATCGTCTGGCAGGCTTTTCTGGAAAGGCCGGTATTGGGCTGGGGACAGGAGACCTTCGACAGTGTTGCCAACAAATTCTTTGATCAGCCGATGGACGAGGTCGACGCCTGGTATGACCGCGCTCACAGCCAATTTCTCGATTGGCTGGTCGCGGGCGGACTGCCAATGCTCGCTCTCTACGCTGCACTGTTCGTGCTGGCTGGATGGAGTTTCGCTTTCAGCAGCTTGGCTGTTCCCGCGCGCGCTGCGCTGCTGGGGCTCCTGGCGGCTTATGTTTTCAACAATCTCGTAACCTTCGATGGCATTTTCAGCGCCATGTATTTCTGGCTGGTGCTGGCGTTCGCCGATAGCCTGTCGTCAAGCAGACCGGTTCCGCTGCTGCAGCGGGCATCTGCAATTTCCGCGAGCGGAATGGCCGTGGCTGCGCCGGTTGTGGCAGTCGTTGTGGGTTGCGGAGTATGGATGCTCAACGCGCCCGGCTATGTGCGAGCGCAGGAACTGCTCAGTATTCTTTCAAATGAGACGCAAGAGCATGTTGTGACATGCTCGCGCGCTGCGGTCGTGGCCACCTGTTGATGAAATGAGCGAGCCGTGGGCCCGTGTTCACGCACGCGAACGCGGTGGCGAGGCTTTCTCGTGCCCAAATCCCTCGGCTGGCATCCGTTGCGGTCCGCCGTGGGCGCGCCTTGTGCGACCTTTTCGCAACAGCGCTCCAAATAAATTTATCCGGCGACCCTAGTCTAGCTTCTGTACATCCTGAAAAAGCACTGTTTAATCGAAGCAGGATTCGGGCCAAGGGGGGCTGCTTTTGCGGCGCTACCTTCTTTTGGCGATCGGCTTTGCCGCGCTGACAGTTTCACATCAGCCTTTTTGCCCAAGAACTGGAAACTCCCGCTCTCCAGGAAAGGGCGGGCGCTGCCGCGGAGCGAGCACCTGCGCCCGAGCGCCAGGCGGCGCCCGCCCGGGAGCGGCAAGCGGCACCAGCGCGAGCGCGCCCCAGCCGGCAAGCCTCCGGGCAACCTTCCCAGTCCAGCTGGACGGGCAGCCAGATCGGCGGCTACGGCGGCGGCAATGCGCGCGGCGGCGGGTTCAGCGACAAGGCTCTGCTGAGCCAGTCGGGCATCTGCAACCAGATGTTTGGGCCGAACATGACCGCGAGCAGCACGCCGATGCAAATGCCGTGCACGCCCGGGCCTGGAGCCAACGGCAGCATGCCGGCCAAATTCACCCTCGCCGGCGTCATTTCTTTTGACACACCGAAGATTCCTGTGCTGCTTGCCGGCGGCAACGTCGTTCTGATTGGCGCCATCATCGACATTGGCACCGGCACCGCGACGTCCAGTTTCACGCAGTTCAACACGTACTCCACGGCACCGCCGATCGGACCCGATGCCGCGGGCCAACGGACCAACGAAACCATAACCTTCAGCTTCCGCGAGAGCGTCAACAGCTCCTTGCGCGCGAAAGTCGGCGTGCCGATCTTCGATTACTGGGCGCTGGTCTACTTCACCGCGGGGATCGCCGTTGCCAAGACCGAGGGCTCGTACTCCTACTTGGGGACGAACTTTGCGCCGGGATGCGTGCCCGGCACCGGGTGCGCCACCAACGTGCTCGGCTCCGCCTCGTTCAATCAGATACGCACCGGATTCTCGGGCGGCGGTGGCATCGAGATACAGACGCGCATCCCCGGCCTCAAGGTCGCCTTCGACTATACAGCCACCTATCTCGGCAGCTTTTCGCAGACCGTACCCCTGGTCGTGACAAACTGCAGTATCGGGGCCGGTCTTTGCAGCGGCGGAGCTGAAGTGGTCACGTTCAGCCACCTGACCTTCCAACGCGCCATGGTCGGCCTCAAGCTCGGGCTCTAGCGCCGGCGGCTCCATGAAGCTTGTCTTTCCGGGGCGCCGCGAAGCGGCGAACCCGGAATCAAGTAAACCTCCGGCAGTGGTTACTGGATTCCGGGCTCTCGGCCCTTCAGGCCTCGACCCGGAATGACGCGGCATATGCGCGCGCGCCGCTCCGGTCGGCGCACATGAGGACCATCGCGACTAGCGCCGCCGCGCAGCAATCGCCTGCTCGGCGGCGGCTACGCCCGTGAGATAGGCGCCGTGCGCAGTGGAAAAGTCGTGCGCGGAGCACGCCTCGCCGGCGAAGAACAGACGCTCGTCCACCGCCGCCGCCAGCACGGCTCGGCACTCCGCCCGGCCGGGCAGAGCATGGGAATAGGAGCCGCGGGCGAACGGGTCGCTGCCCCAGCGGTGGAGGGCGAGCGGCTTTACCCGGCGAGCGAAATCGTTGCCGAGCAGGCCGGCCAGCTCTGCCACGGCGAACTCGGCAAACGCGGCTTCCCCGGCCGCCTCGAGCTCGGCCGCCAACGCTGCGCCGAAATAGGCCTCGATCTGCGGCCGGCCGAACGGCCGGAACTGATAGACCCCGGTTTCGCGGCGGTCGGTGCGGCCGAACAACCGGCTCTCCCGGTCGAACTCGTGGGCATCGGACAGCGAAAGAAACAGCTTGTCGGCGAGCCCGAGCGGCAGCCCCGCCGCCGCGTCGACTTTTTGCGGCAGCGGCGGATCGAACGAGAGCGTCTCGTCCGCAAGGAGTGCGCTCGGCAGCGTGATGATGGCGGCCTCGGCGGTAAGCGTCCCCTCCCCCATCTCAACGCGCAAGCGGCGTCCGCCATGATCGATACGCCGCGCTGGTGAGCCGAGCACGACCGGCAGGCCCTCGCCGTGCGCGGCGACCACGACTCCATAGCCGTCGACCACGCGCCAGTTCACTCCGCTGTCGTCGTAACGCTGGAAATCCCGTGCCGAGACCCGCTCAAGGTCGGCGCCGCTCGCATAGCTGCCCACCGCGCCGATGAGACCGTTCCAGCGTCCGCGCGGTTCAAGAAATGTCGCGGCCGCAACGTCGGGGGCATCCTGCGCAAGTGAGTCGACCCGCTGAAAAAAGTGCTCCAGGGCCTCGAAAAACTCGGTTTGCTTGGCCAGTGGAAATCCAATCGGCGTTGACAGCCGCCGCCACGGCGGCGGCGTCTTGTCGATGGTGCGGCCTTGCGCCACGGCGATTGCGTGCCAGGGATTGCGGTCGGCCGAATGCAGCCACCCGCAGCCGAGATCGAGCGCGCAGCCCGTACCGTTCCCCGCCGTCTAGGCCCGTCCGCCGAGCCGCGACCGCGCTTCCACGATCAGGCAGTCGACGCGCGCCTCGACCAGACGGCGGCCTGCCGCGATGCCGGCCGCGCCACCGCCGATGATCGCCACCTGGGTATCGCGGATGGTCACTGCACCTCCGGCGATCCACCCCGTTCAGAGCGGCGCTGCCGCCTGTGCGCCCGGCTGCCGCAATGGGTGCTCCAGCGCAAATGCGTCGATCTGCATGCAGGCATCGAAGATGCGCCGTGCCGTCGGATAAGGCGTCGCGTCCTGACCGCACAGCATCTTCGCGCTCGTGAGATGCGCCGCCAGGCAGATATCGGCGATGGTCACCTGCTCGCCATGGCAGAAGCGTCCAGTGCGCGGGTCACGCGCCAGCGTGTCCTCGATTGCACGGCTGCCGGCATCGAGCCAGTGCCGCAGCCACTTCACCCGCGCCGGCTCATCGAGATGAAGCTCCTGCTCGAGGTATTTTCTCACCCGCGGGACAATGAAGGGATGGGCGTCCATCGCCACCATCTGGGCAAGCCCTCGCACGTGCGCGCGGGCGCGCAAATCCCCCGGCAGCAGGGGCGGCTGCGGATGTTTCTCCTCGAGATATTCGAGTATCGCCAGCGACTGCACCAGCGGCGGGCCGTCGAGGTCCAGCAGGGTCGGCACGACCATCTCCGGATTGAGCGCCCGGTAAGCGGGCTCAAGCTGGTCGCCCTTGAGCAGGTCGAGCGAAACCGTTTCGGCAGCGAGCCCCTTGAGGCGCAGCGCCACCCGCACCCGATACGAGGCTTGTGATCGCCAGTAGGTGTAAAGCTTCATCCGAGCCGGCTCCGCCGTCAGGGTGATCCCATTGCCCTGTACAAGCAAGATGATGGTGGAGTAGCGGTCCGATTTGTGGGACCGGCTCTAGCGGGCTCTCGCAAAGGCTCTCGCCAGAGCAGTCGCAGCGAGCGCGAGCGCGGTATCGGCCGCCCCAATGACGCGCCCCATGGTCAGGAAGCCGTGCATCTGATCGCTCATATGCACGAATGTGGTCGCAACATCGTTCTCTTCCAGCAAGCGGGCATATTCCGCTCCCTCATCCCGCAAGGGATCGTAGCCCACCGTCAGAATGAAGGCCGGCACGAGCCCTCTGAAAGTCGCGGCACGCAGCGGGGATGCCCGCCAATCCGCCTGGTCTCTTTCGTCCCGCAGATAATGACCGTGAAAATAGCGCACCGCTTCGGGAGTGAGCGGCAGCCGCGAGAAATCAAGCCGATAGGAGGGGTGCCGCATGCTCATCTCGACGCTTGGGTAGAGCAGCATCTGAAAACAGACCGGCGGCAGATCGCCGTCGCGTGCCATGTGCGACATCACGGCGGACAGATTGCCGCCTGCGCTGTCGCCTCCCACCGCGATGCGCCCCCGATCGATCCCGAGCAGCTGCGCCTGCTTGCCCACCCAATCGACCGCAGCCGCACAGTCCTCCACCGCCGCGGGGAACCTGTGCTCCGGTGCCAGCCGATAGTCGACCGAGATGACCGCGCATCCCGCGTTGTTGGCAATCTTGCGGCAGACGTAGTCATGGGTGTCCAGATCGCCGATGCAGAACCCGCCGCCATGAAAGAAGACCAGCACCGGCAGCGCTCCCGAGCTGCCAAGACCCCGATACATTCGCAGCGCCATCGTCCCTCCCGGGCCGGGCGCCGCGAGATCATCGACCTGCGCGACATCCGGCGGCTCGGGTGTCACCGCCTTTCGCGACGCCCGATACACTTCGCGCGCCTGCTGCGGCGACAAAGCCTGGACCGGCGGCCGTCCGCTTGCTCTGATCATTCCGAGCACGAGCTCGGCGTCGGGATCGAGCGACATGGACGGTTCTCCGTCGGGAATTAATTCAGCAGATATATCATTCGCCTATTGCGCCAGGCCATGGCCGTCATCGGGGCAGCGAGATGGGCGCACCCCTAATTCACTTCCCATGGGCAGGGGCCATCGCATTTGATGCTGGTGCCCCCCCCACCCGGCGCCTTCGGCGCCGACCTCTCCCCAGCGGGGAGAGGTAATCTAGCTTGCTGCACCCTCAATGAATCTCAGAACGTGACGTAGAGCTTCTCAAAACGTGCCGCGCACTCCGTTCACCTCTCCCCGGTGGGGAGAGGTCGCGAGCGAAGCGAGCGGGTGAGGGGAACCGCAGTCACTGGAAATGCGATCGCGCTCGTTCACAAGCGAGGGAACAGACCGATCGCTCTGCGCCTCCAAGTCCTCTCGGCAATACCCGCTTCAGTTTGGTTGCGGGTGTCCGGATTTGACGACCGGGGCGAACCGCCCGGCAAAGGACGCCGTATCGCCGACATTCATGTTGTAAGGCGGCACGATCCAGCTGCCGCCGACCCCGGCCGGTCCCGAGAGCTCCTCGGCGCCCATGAGGCTGACCGGCGCATCGCCGTCGATCCAGTTGGCCGCGACCTCGGACATTCCTTCCGGGAGGACCCGTGTCCTGAGCAGCGCAATGCCCGTCGGATGCTGCTCCGGGGCCACCGCCGGCGGCGGCGCAATTCCCGTCGGATGCTGCTGCGGGGGCGCCGGCGGCGGCGCCGCCTCCTCCTTCGTCTTGGCTCGTGCTTGCGGCTTCTCCCACCGGAGCTCCGACTTGGGTGGCATGGCGCCACGGCTTTTGAACCAGCAGCGCCTGCCGTCAATCTCGCGCCACGACCAGTGGACGCCGGCCTCGCCCGCCGTGTCCCGGCACAAAATCTCGGCGGGCGCCGCGGTCGTCCACAGAAGGAGAACGGCAGCAGCTGTCCGCTTCACAGGCAGCCGCTTCACACGCACCCGCTTCACAGCCAGAATTGGCCTAAAGGTGCGAACGGTGCGCCACGCCATTTGCACAAAACAAATCCGTTACTCTGCTGTCCACCTTGTGAGCCGCATGGCAAATCCTGCCAAGCCGCTCTCTAAGCTCCCCGAATTCGGACAGCACGAATTTCGCCAGCATCCCGCTAAAGGTCACGTCATAGGCCTGACGGTCCTTTCGCGCGGCAAACACCTCGCGAACGCTCTGGATGCGGACTCGATCGTCGACCTCGATCAGATAGCGCAGGTAATCGACCAGGTCCTTGGTGGGGACCTCCTTGAGCAGGACGGAAAAGTCGCTCTGAACTTTCTCGTCGTTTTCCAGCATCCGCTGCTCGACCATCCACCGCTCGGTTGCCTTTGCCTCGTTGGCGCGATTGACGACACTGTGCCGCGCTTCGCGAATGCCGATGATTGTCCGGTCGCGAATGGCGGACCATTCCCTGCGCATCTCATCAGAATCAAGCGACCGATCGCAGAGAACGGCGATCTCCTGCTCCCCGAGACGGATTGCGGCGTCGATGCGGGCACAATCGGCGTCCTGGTCGCGTTCTGCTTGTTCAGCTTCGGTGGCGTCCTTGAACATGGCAGTAGGTCCCGATGACTCTGCTGTCCGCCCGCATTCATCCGCTCATGATGCTTGTTGGGCGGGCACGGATTTTTCCGGCAGCACGCGCGCGCACTGATCTGGCCATGGTACGCAGCCAACGATCCAAACGTCGTTGCGCAATGTGGGCTTTTTGCGACTTCACGGTGACGCGCACAGGCAAATGCACGCAGATTCCCGTCAGATCGGTATCAAGTTGCCACCGATTGTTGGGTTGACGACGTTGCGGCAGAGCGCGCTGTTTGTCTGTTGGTTTGTTTGTAGGGGCGTGGCATGCGGGGGCACACCAAAAACGCTGCCACCCGCCGCAACTTCATGTACCGCAATACCCACCCGATCGGTGCTATGAAACCTTCTGCGGGCTGCCGGCAACGCAAGCGCCGCCCTGCCCCAGTAACCCCGCGGCAGCGCTCAGCGGTAGACGACGCCGCGCACGGGCCGCGGCCGCGCGGAACGCATGGTGCTGCCGAAGAATGCCGGCTGCTGATATCCCGCAACCTGGCGCGCGCGGTGCGCGTGACGGTGGTGGTGCGCGGGCGCCGCCGGCGCAGCAGGAGCTGCCACCTCCGGCTCGGATTTCCGCTCGGATGCGGGCTCGGGGATTGCACGCGCGCTCCTGATCGCAGCCAGCGTGCGGCTGTCGAGATTGTAGACGTCGCGCCGCGTCTGCAGCCTGCCCGCGTCATCGACGAAGGCGGTCTGATAGGTCAGGTGGATCCAGATCGGCACCGACTCGAGCGGGATCTCGTGCTCGGTGCTGCCGTACGTGCTCCTGATCTTCTCCGCCGTCCACTGCTCCTCGGGGCGCGCGATGTGGGAGAGAACCTCGGCATATTTCGGGGCATCCTGCACGCGCATGCAGCCGTGGCTCTCGGCGCGCACGTCATGGCCGAACATGTACTGGTCCGGCGTGTCGTGCTGATAGACCATGAAGCGGTTGAAGAAGTTGAAGCGGATGTGCCCGAGCGGGTTCTCGCCGCCCGGCGGCATGGTGATCTGCGCCTCGCCGTCCTTGTAGCTCAGGCGCAGGCCCATGCGCGACAGCACGCCCGGGTCCTTCGCCTGCGCGGGCAGGTATTCGTTGTGCACGATCGACGGCGGCACGTGCCAAGTCGGGTTGATGGTGATGGAATTCATCTTCTCCGAGAGCAACGGGGTGGGCAGGCTCGGCTTGCCGATGACGATGCGCGAGCTCCACACCTGCCGGCCCTCGTTGATCACCTTGAGCGTGAAGTCGGGCTCATTGACCTCCACATGCGCGGTGCCGAGGTCGCGCCGGTACCAGCGCCAGCGCTCCATGTTGGCGATGACGGTATCGATGCGGCGGTCGCGCGCGGGATGGTTGAGCTCCCGGATCGTGCGCGCATCGAGATTGCCGGTCGCCGGCAGGGCGTTTGCTCGCTGGAACTGTTTTACGGCATCGGCGAGCTTCGCATCGTAGCGCAGGTCGGACGCCTCGCTGGGAAGCGCGAACCTCTCGCGCAGTGACGGCACACGCGCATCTTGCATCGGGTGCTTGCGGTTGTAGGCGAGCGCCGGGCCGGCGGCGATCTCCTCGCGGGCGCCGGCCGTCCTGCCGCGCAGCTGCGCAAGCGCCGCCTTGAGCTTCTGATAGGGCTCGTTCTGCGGGCTGAACTCATCAAGCGCCTTGCCGGCATCCGCGGCCTCGGCGACGCTCGCCAGCACCTGCGCCGGATCGGGCGCTGCCTGCGGCAGCCCGATGTTGCTGTCCCTGACCAGGCGGTAGGGAAACCGCCCGGCCTGCACATGGCGCGCATAGGTGAGCACGGAGCGCGTGAGCGCAAGCTCGGCCTCGGCCAGCGCATCCGGCGCAAGCCCCGCAAACGCCGGCGTCCTGTAATCGGCGGGATCGAGGCCGTCGGCATCGGCATTCTTGAGGCGGGCAATCACCGCCGTGCCACGCGCATTCTCCATCCCCTTGTCGAGCCAGAGCGGCACCAGATTGCGCTGCTGATAAAAGGCTTCGACCGCGGCATGCTCATCCTCGCCGACGAAGATGCGGTCAGGCTTCGCGGCCAGGAGATCGCGCATGTGTTCCACGATCGCGCGGTCGGTGGGATCGAGCCCGGCCGAGGCGTCCAGCAACGCATGGGGTGCGGCGTCGGCCAACGCACCGCGCAACGCATCGTGCGCCGGCGTCTCGTTGGGCGCGCTTGCCGGGACACCCGTCTGCGCCGGCGCGGCGACGGCTGACGACGTGCTCGCGGACGAGGCGGCGGCATCGGAGGCGCTCGAGCGGCCGGCTGTTCCCGCCGTCTCCTGAGCGAGCGCGCAAAACGGCGCGGCAAGCAAAAGGACAAATGCAGCGCTTGCGAGGATGCGGTCGCGACGGAGGCAGCTCATGCCGCGTTTCTCCCGAATTCCAATAGTCCACTCGCGCGCACGCAGCCGTCAGGTGCGCGCGCCGATTCTCGCATCTGGAATTCCAGACTGAACCCAAGGCGTGCGTCGGGCAACAGCCGGCATTCCGCTTCGGCCCGCTTTGCGTCGATTTTGACGCACTGTTGCTTCCGTGCAACGCCCTCGCGATGGCACGGACGTTTCTCCTCAATGTGTGAGGAAGATATCTCGACCTGCGGTCCGATGTTTTTCGATCCGGTCCCCCGGCATCGATAAAGTGCCCCATCCTGAAACCGATGCAGAAGGAGGCCACTCATGGCGAACGGACTGCTTCTCTTCATGACCGATATCGATCCCGCCCACGAAGACGAATTCAACCGCTGGTACGAGGAGGAGCACCTCGCTGAGCGCATGACAATTCCCGGATTCCTGTCGGCGCGACGCTTTCAGGCCGTCGAAGGCACTCCAAAATATCTGGCCATCTACGATCTCGAATCGCCGGACGTGCTGCAGTCGGCGCCCTATCAGCACATTGCCGGCGCCGGCAAGTCGGCCTGGACCAGGCGGATGGAAACGCTGTTCGTCAACGGCCGGCGCAATGTCTACGTCGGGATTTCGCAGCGGCGCCGCTGAGCTGTTCGCATCCGCGCCGCATGCGGGGCGATCGCGTATGGACGAATGTTGCCGCAAACTCGGGGATCCCTCCCCAGCCCAAGTCGGATATATCCGACCTGGGCCACCTTAGAGTGCCGAACTCGGGCAGGCCCGAGTTCGGGTGGGATGACCCCCGACTTGATCGGGGGAAGGCCGGGTGGGGAGTTCTGAAACGCGACGATCTCGCGCAGCGCTCAGCTCCAGTAGAACCGCTTTGAAAACTCGAGCACGCGCTCGGCCGGCGGGTACCAGCCTTCCGCCGCATGCGGTCGTCGTGCAGGTAGCAGCGCACGCGCACGAGCCGGGAGCCCTCCGTGAAGGTGAAATGCCGGCTCATGGGCGGGCAGGTCACGTAGGAGTGGAATTTCGACAGCTGCGCGCAGTTCACGAAATTGACGCCCCATTTGCGCTCCACATGCGAACGGCCGTTGAGCACGTCGTCGGGATGCGTATGGGTGTGGCCGCCGACCCAGAGGTCGATCGCCCCTGGATGCGCCGCGAGATAATTC
>Ga0182033_10001255_pt1 | contig 12621 bp, 14 predicted proteins | sample tim00Cox0000000H_FD_125968 | JGI IMG/M metagenome (GOLD analysis project Ga0182033, IMG submission 125968) | Lab enrichment of tropical soil microbial communities from Luquillo Experimental Forest, Puerto Rico - timezero.00C.oxic.00.000.00H | ecosystem: Environmental > Terrestrial > Soil >...
CCTTCCCCTCTCCCGCTCAAGCGGGAGAGGGGTGCCCAAGGCCGGGTGAGGGCCATCGAACCCAGGGCTCCCGCCCTGGGCTAAGATATTTCGCCGCTTCGCGCTCTGGTAACGGAACCTCTGGAGCCGGGAATTCACGAATGAACTTCGGTTGCTGGACGCCAACTTGCCTTGTCTGACTGCTTGCTTCTTACTTCTTATATTCTTGCATCCGATCAAGCGATGAAAGGGCCAAAGAACTACACCATCCGACCATGTCGCACAATCAAAGAGCTGGCGGCGTGCGTCACTCTCCAAAAGACCGTCTGGGGGTATGCGGACTATGAGGTTTACCCGCTCCGCCTGTTTGTGACTTTGGGGCGCATCGGCGGCCATGTCATCGGAGCGTTCACCGCCACAGGGGAGTTGGTAGGGTTCGTGGCCTCGATGCCAGCCTGGCGCGAGGGGGTGCGGTATTACCATTCGCTCTCTCTGGGAGTATCGCCCGCCCATGAGAATCGAGGCGTGGGGCGGGCTTTGAAGCTGAGACAACGGGCGGAGGCGTTGCGCTCGAGGATTACTCGCATTGAATGGACATTCGACCCACTGGCGGCCAAGAATGCCTTCTTCAACATTGTGCGCTTGGGAGGGGTGGTTGGGCGCTACTCCGCTGACCACTATGGACCCGTCGAAAGCCGCTTGCAACAGGGCCTGCCGAGTGACCGGCTGGTTTGTGAATGGTGGTTAAGCCACCCGCGTGTTCGGCGCGCCCTCCGGGGAAGGCCACCCCGGCCGGCGAGCCGGACGCCCGTTGCCGACGTGGTTTTTCCCGCCCATTTCTCGTCGTTGGCTGAGTCTCAGCCAGAAGAGGCTCGCGCTCTACAGGCGGCCTTGCGCGTGAAGCTTGAGCACCATTTTTCACGCGGCCTACTCATTACCGGCGTCATTCGGGGGCAGGACTCCGCGCGATATGTCCTGGACCGCTCGAAGGAAGTGTAAAGGGTAAGGTGTAAAGGATAAGAGGCTTGCCGCTCGGCTTTATCCTTTACCCATTACACTTTATCCTTGATCTTGTTTTTGCATTTGGGGGGCTGACCCTGTGAAGACACATCGAATTGAGATTCGCGAACTGAAGTTACCCCTGGTACACTTCTTTGAAACCAGCTTCGGCCGCACGACGACGCGGCGAATCATTCTGGTGCGCGCGTACGCGGACGGTTTGACGGGATGGGGTGAGGTAACTTGTGGGGAAGACCCGTTCTTCAGTTATGAAACGCCGGAAACGGCCTGGCACATTCTGCGCGATTTCTTGATCCCATGGACTCTCGGCCGGGAATGGACCTCGGCGTCAGAGGTTGCGCCCCGGTTTCATCGCATCCGCGGTCACAATATGGCCAAGGCCGGACTGGAGAACGCCCTCTGGGATATCGAGGCTCAGCAGAAAGGAATGCCCCTGGCGGAACTCCTGGGAGGGACACTGAAGGAGATACCTTGTGGCGTATCGATCGGCATCCAAAACTTAATCGACGACTTGCTGGACCAGGTTGAACGGGAGCTTAGCGCCGGTTATCAGCGCATTAAGGTGAAGATCAAACCGGGCTGGGACGTGCACGTGCTGGATCGCATTCGCAGCCGATGGCCTCGCATTCCCTTGATGGCGGATGCGAACTCCGCTTACACGTTGACTGATCTTCCCCACCTGCGGCAATTTGACCGGTTCTATCTGATGATGATCGAACAACCACTGGGCTGGAACGATTTGCTCGACCACGCCAGGCTGCAGCGTGAGCTCTCTACGCCTATCTGCCTGGACGAATCAATCCACGGCGTGGACGACGCGCGCCAGGCGATCGAGATTGGCTCCTGCAAGATCATCAACGTCAAGCTAGGACGTGTGGGCGGTTTCACCTCGGCACAGCAGGTGCACGACGTCTGCCGCGCTCGAAACGTCCCGGTGTGGTGCGGAGGCATGCTGGAGTCCGGGATCGGCCGCGCCCACAATATCGCTATGTCCACACTGCCGGGCTTTGCCCTGCCAGGCGATGTTTCGGCCAGCCAGCGTTACTGGCACGAAGATATCATCGACCCGGAGGTGACCGTGACGCCGCAGGGCACTATTCGAGTGCCCCAGACGCCGGGTCTGGGCTATGTGCCCAACTTGGAGCGAATCGAGAAGGCTACTGTGCGAAAGGAGGAGTTTCGGTCGTGAACCCAACCGCATCAAACGCTGAAGTCGAAGCCGCAATCGAGGTGGGGGCGGCGCCGGTCGAAGCCAGCGGGTGCCGGCATCGGCGGGGTTTGATGCTCCTCCTGATGCTCATCGCCACCTTCTGCTGGGCCGCCAACATCATCGCCGGCAAGGAAGCCTTGCGTGGCTTCGGTGCACTGGCTCTGGCACAAATGCGAGTGTGGGGAGCTTCGGTCATCTATGTGGCGCTGTTTCTCGCGTGGCCCGGTCGGCCCTCACTTCGGCGGTCACGGCGCGATTGGGTCTTCCTCGGGCTGGTAGCGCTGTTCGGCATCACGCTGAACCAGCTCTTTTTCATCGGTGGCCTGGCGCGAACTTCCGCCGCGCATACTGCCCTGATCGTGGCGCTGGGTCCGGTGATGGTGCTGGCGCTTTCGCGCATGCTGCGCATGGAAGCGCTCACCCTGCTGAAATCTGTGGGCATCCTAGTTTCGTTTTGCGGCGTGGCCGTCCTGACCACAGGTAAAGGCGGCCGTGGTAACGGGGCGCACTGGCAAGGTGATCTGCTGGCCTTGGCAGGCAGCGGCGTGTTCGCTTACTTCACCATTCTGGTGAAGGAAGCCGCTGTCCAGTCCGACGCACTGACATTGAACACGATTGTCTTTACCCTGGGCTCGGTTCTGATGCTGCCCTTCACCGCCCGCCAGCTTCTGGCCGTGCGCTGGAGCGCAATGCCACCGCTGGCTTGGTGGGGTCTCGCTTATATGGTCGTTATGGGCTCTGTGCTGGCGTACCTACTTTTCGCGTTTGCGCTCGCCGAACTCACCCCTTCGCGGGCTGCGGCGTTCAACTATCTCCAACCTCTCATCGCCATCAGCTTGGGGGTTTGGATGCTGGGTGAAAAGGTGACCTCCGGCCTGACAGCAGGCGGCGCGCTGATCCTTGTGGGGCTGTATCTCACCGAACGCGAACGTGTGAACGGTGATCCGTGATGGTGAAACGCATCGCCGTAATTCCCGGTGACGGCATCGGCGTCGACGTTACGGCTGAGGCCGTAAAGGTTCTCGCGAGGCTGACCAAGTCGCGTCAACTGCCGATCGAGCTCGAAACCTTCGATTGGGGCGCAGAGAAATACCTGCGCGAGGGAGTTACCCTGCCCCAGGGTGCGCTGGACATGTTCCGCCGGGAGTTCCACGCTATCTTCATCGGAGCGATGGGCGATCCCCGCGTGCCGGATATGAAGCACGCGGCGGACATCCTCCTGGGTACCCGCTTCGGGCTTGACCTCTACGTGAACCAGCGGCCGGTGAAGCTGCTCGATCCCCGGCTTTGTCCCTTGAAGGACCACAGCGAGAAGGACGTCAATTTTGTCGTTTTCCGTGAGAATACCGAAGGTGCCTACGTCGGCATGGGCGGAAACTTCAAACGCGATACGCCCGACGAAATCGCCATCCAGGAAGACGTCAACACTCGCAAGGGTGTGGAGCGGATCCTCGTTTACGCCTTCGAATACGGCCGGAGAAACGGCTTGAAACGGCTGTGCATGAGCGACAAGTCGAATGCCTTGCCGCACGGTCACGGCCTGTGGCAGCGGACCTTTGCCGAGGTGCGTCGTCGCTATCCCGACATCGAGTCCTGGCATCTCTACGTCGATGCTTTGGCCATGCAGATGGTCAAGAACCCCGCACAGTTCGACGTCATCGTCACCTGCAACATGTTTGGCGATATCGTAAGCGATTTGGGAGCACAGCTTCAGGGCGGGCTGGGATTGGCTGCATCGGCGAACATCAATCCCGGCAACGTCTCCATGTTCGAGCCTGTGCATGGCTCAGCCCCGAAATACGCCGGAAAGAACGTCGCCAACCCCATGGCCGCAGTCCTGACGGTAGGCATGATGTTGGATTACCTTGGCTTCGGCCGGGAAGCGGCCGACATTGACAAGTGTGTAGCCGCAGCCATCCACCAGGATAAGACAACTTCCGACCTGGGCGGACCTCTGGGAACTCGAGAGGTCGGCGATTGGATTTGTGCGCACCTGTGACCTTAGGGAATGGATTTCCCGCCGTCCACCGGGAACACCTGCCCGGTGATGAATTCGGAGTGAGTGACGAGAAAGAGCACTAGTTCAACAATGTCCTGGGCGCAGCCGGCTTTCCTGAGGGGAGTGGCGCGGATGACGTTCTGGATCGTCGCGCTGGGCTCTTCACCGGGAAAGAGAATCGTGCCCGGCGCCACGCTGTTCACCCTGACGTGGGGAGCCAGCGCTTTGGCGAGGCAGCGGGTCAACATGATCACCGCAGCCTTAGAAGAGCAGTAATGCATATACCCCGGCCAAGCTTGCAGCCCGCCCAGCGACGAGATGTTGATGATGTCGCCGCTCTTCTGGCGCATCATCAGGCGCGCGGCAGCTTGGGCGCAGAAGAACGCGCCTTTCAGGTTGATCCCCAGGATGTGGTCCCAGTCCTTTTCCGTCAGTTCGTTCCAGGGGCGAGGGAAAAACACCCCGGCGTTGTTCACCAGCACGTCCAGGCGGCCAAACCGCTTCTCGAGGGCGCGAAACATCGCCTGGACCTCGCGGGGCCTGGAGACATCCGCAGGGAGCGCTGCGGCCTCGACGCCCAGAGCGGCGATCTCCCGCACCGTGGCCCGCGCCTCGGCGCGTGACCGGTTGTAGTTAACCGCGACGTGCGCTCCCGCGCGGCCCAGGGCGACGGCAATCGCCTTCCCGATACGTCGCCCGGCGCCGGTAACCAGGGCCACCTGGTCGTGCAAAGGCTTCTCGTTTGTTGCCACCATGTTTGTTGTACCGTCGGGCATTCAATATCACCAAGCGAGGCAAAGTCAAGCGCAGGTCGGCCAGGTGGGCAAGGTAAGGGAGCTGAAGTGGCAGGTTGACTTTTGCCGAATGCTCCAGCAGCGGCAACCGTATGTTAGAGTACCCGTGAGGACCTCTAAGTCTAAGTGCGGTCGCAACTAGGTCGCGGGCCATGGCCAAGCTCTTTAGTCGCCCAACGCCAGGCAGCCAATTCGAAGTGGTGGTGTACTCCAAGCCGGGTTGCTGCCTGTGCGATGAAGTGAAATCGCAACTCAGCAACCTGCAGCAGACCCATGGCTTCGAGTGGCGCGAGGTGAACATCCTCGAAGACCCAGAGGCGTTTGCGCAATTCAAGGAGGAGATTCCTGTGGTCTTTGTTAACGGGCGGAAGGCGTTCAAGTACCACTTGGACGAGAGGGCGTTCCTGAGGCGACTCCAGGGTGCCTAACCCCAGCACCTTGACCACAAACGGACCATGGACCTCGACATACTTGCCATTGCAGCGCACCCTGACGACGTTGAACTGACCTGTGGCGGCACGGTGATCAGGATGGTGGAGGCGGGATACCGCGTCGGCATCCTGGACCTTTCCGCCGGGGAGTCGGGCACGCGGGGGAGCCCCTCATTACGGCAGAAAGAATCAAGCCGGGCGTCGCGGGTGATGGGCATTGTCCACCGCGCCAATCTCGGGCTTCCGGACGCCGGCATCGAAGACGTCCGCGAGCACAAACTGCTCATCGCGCAGAAGATCAGAGAGCTGCACCCACGTACCGTGATCCTGCCCTACTGGGAAGGGCGTCATCCGGACCACTACACGGCCGGGCAGATCGGCTACGAGGCATGTTTCCTGGCGGGACTGGCCAAACTACAGTTGGAGGGCAGGCCCCACCGTCCGCACAAGATTATTTATGCCAGCCTGTACGTGCCTTCGATCCGGCCCAGCTTTGTGGTGGACATTTCTACGCAGTTCGAAAAGAAGCTCAAATCCATTCTCTGCTACGGTTCACAGTTCTCGCCCCGCAAGGACGTGCACAACCTCTTTCCCTCCCGTTCAGACCTGCGCGAGCGAGTGGGGTCGCTGGCTCGCCATTTTGGCCTGATGATCGGCGTCCGATACGGCGAACCGTTCATGATGCGCGAGGTTCCCGCTGTCGATGATATTGTGGCCATGCCGGTACGGTCGATCTGATCTCTGTCTCTAGACTGAGTTTCGCCTCAGCCCAATTGTGGTAGGATTGCCACACTTTCCGGAAGGTCCCTGTTAGCTTATGGGCTCCGATGTGCTGTATCCATTAGCTTTGTGATTTCCTGAATCGTCTGGAAAGATGATTGCTACCGAAGTCCGTGGAGCCGCAATTTTGACCTACCAACACACTTTGGCTTCGCCAGCGACTATCTATGGCGTTGGACTGCACGCTGGAGCTCGCGTCCACCTGCGCCTCAGCCGCGCTCCCGCCAACACGGGCATCGTCTTCCGAAGGATCGACCTGGAAGGCTTCACCATCGAAGCGCGAGCCAAGAACGTTGCCCGCGTCAGTTACGCCACCAGCCTGATGAAGAAGGGCGTGTTGATCTCGACTACCGAGCATCTGCTCTCGGCCCTGGCGGCGTCGGGCGTTGACAATGTCTTTATCGATATAGATAGCCTCGAAGTACCTATAATCGACGGGAGTGCGCTCCCCTTCTGGCGACTGATCCAGCAGGCAGGTCTCAAACAGCAGCGGGCGCGGCGAACTTATGTCAAGGTGTTAAGGCCGGTGGAGGTGGTGGAGGTTAACAGAAGAGTTTCGGTCTTTCCCGCCGACCGACTGCGCATTACCTGCCGAATCGAGTTCTCACACGCTTTGATCGGCGAGCAATCAATGGACTTCGTGCCTGCGAACGGAGGTTACGAGGCTGAAGTTGCCCCGGCGCGCACCTTTGGCTTCCTGGAAGAAGTTGAGAGACTGCGCAACAGTGGTCTGATCCGCGGCGGGACGCTTGAAAACGCAGTGGTGCTGACGCGGGAGGGGGTGATGAATCCCGAGGGCCTGCGGTTTCCGGACGAGTTTTGCCGCCACAAGGTTCTCGACCTGATCGGCGATCTGGCGCTGCTGGGCCATCCCCTGATCGGCCATGTCGTCGCTGAACGCGCCGGCCATGCCATGCACTACGCCCTGGTCTCTCGCCTGCTGCGCGAGAAGAACTCTTGGACTCTCGTCGAGTGTCCCCAGGTTGAAACTCGCCCTTCCTCGCGGCCGTCCGAAGCGTTTGCGGCCGTAACTGGCGTCCATTAGGTACCCGCCTTGCGCCGGAGGCGCCTTGGGCTGGGGCAGCTGAGCTGCCGCCTTTGGCCCTGACGGCCTTGCCGCTGCCAGGCCATGCCGGTTGCGAAAGGGAGCTCGCGCTACCGCGCTCCAGGGTGGCTTTGTCCGCAAGCTCCTAGGTGCGAAGACCTTCTCTCCGCAGACTGATCGTCGCAGGGCTTCTAGCAATCGACCTTTCGCTAATTTGGGATTGGAGTTGACTTCACACCCTCCCCAATCGTAACTTGCCCCCTTCATGGCGCGCGACAATGGATTGTCGGCGAAAACCGTCTTGCTGACCGCCGCTCTGCTGGTTTTTGGCTTCGCTCTGTTCCTGGGCTTCGCCCGCGACCACGGGCTTCGTGTGCCCGGCACTACGTTGTTGGCGCTTCGATGGATCGCGCTGGCAGCACTCGTGGGGTACGCCGGGGCACACCGTTCGCTGACCGCCTGGATCCTTGTCGCCATGCTGGTCGGTGTCGAGATGGGCCACGACGCGCCAGCTTTTTCTGTGAAGCTGAGGTTCCTGAGCCAGATCTTCCTGCGGCTGATAAGGACGATCATCGCGCCTCTGCTGTTTGGGACGCTGGTGAGCGGGATCGCCGGACATGCCGATTTGAGGAAAGTGGGCCGGCTGGGATTCAAAGCCCTTATCTACTTCGAACTGGTGACCACTGCGGCCCTTTTTATCGGCTTGGTGGCCATCAACCTCAGCAAGGCTGGAGTAGGAGTGCAGCCGTCCAGTACCCTAGCCGAGCAGGTAAGCGCTGTGAAGCCAGCCGCGATGTCCCCGGGGGACATCATCTTGCATGCTTTCCCGGAGAACATCGCCCAGTCGGTGGCGGAAGGTCAGGTCCTCCAAGTCGTCGTCTTCAGCATTATCTTTGCGATTGCGGTGGGGCTATTAAGCGAGCCCAAAAGACGTCCGATGCTTCGGTTTGCCGAAGGTCTGACCGACGCGATGTTCAAGTTTACGAACATAGTCATGCTGTTCGCTCCCGTGGGTGTGGGCGCGGCAGTCGCTTACACCATCGGTCACACGGGGCTAGGCGTCTTGGCCAACCTCATCAAGCTGCTCGGAACCTTCTACATCGCCCTCCTTGCTCTCTTCCTGCTGGTTTTTCTGCCGGTAGCACTCCTGGCCAGGATCCCGTGGCGCGCCTTCGTGGAGGCCATTGTCGAGCCCGTGTCCATTGCTTTCGCGACTTCAAGCTCTGAGGCAGCACTTCCCAGCGCTATGGAATCCATGGAAGCCTTCGGTGTGCCACGGCCAACAGTCGCCTTCGTGATTCCCACCGGTTACAGCTTCAATCTGGACGGGGCCACACTGTATTTGTCCCTGGCGTCCATTTTTGTGGCTCAGGCTGCCGGCCTTCACCTCACGGTTCGTCAGCAACTCGTCATGATGCTCACGTTAATGCTCGCGAGCAAAGGCGTGGCGGGAGTCTCGCGAGGGTCGCTCGTGGTTCTGCTGGCTACCCTACCTTCATTCGGCTTGCCCACCGAGCCTGCCTTGATACTCCTGGGTGTCGATCAGCTAATGGATATGGCTCGCACCTCGGTCAATGTAGTCGGAAACTGCCTGGCTGCGGCCGTGATCGCCCGCTGGGAAGGGGAGCTGTCCCCATGACGGGTGTTCGATTAATGATGAACATCGAAATTGGAAACACTGCACAAGGCCAGAGCATGTTACCCACCAGTCGCAATTCAGAATTCGTAGCGCAGTGGCTAGAAGCTTGAATCGTCATTTGTTATACTTATCCCACAAGTCAAGAAGGGGAATGGTGAAATTGGTCCGGTCAATCGCTCAATTACTCATTGAATCAATCCTTTTGGGGGCGTTATGAAGGTGGTTGAAACTGAGAAGGAACTTAGCATCTATGAATCCATGGCCGCTCGTTTTGATGTGGCGGCCAGAAAACTGAACCTGGATCCAGGTCTGGAGAAGTACCTGCGCACGCCCAATCGCGAAATCATCGTACATATTCCCGTCGGCATGGACGACGGCCAGCTTGAAGTATTTGACGGCTACCGGGTGCAGCACAGCATCGCCCGCGGCCCCTGCAAGGGCGGAGTGCGGTACGCACCCGACGTCACCCTGGACGAGGTTCGCGGCTTGGCCGCGGAAATGACCTGGAAGTGTGCCGTGGTGAACATTCCTTTTGGTGGAGCAAAAGGCGGAGTGGTCTGCGACCCGCAGAGGCTGTCGAATGGAGAATTGGAGCGCATCACGCGTCGCTACACGGCGGAAATTCTGGACTACATCGGCCCGGAGCGCGACGTGCCTGCTCCGGACATGAATACCAACGAGCAGATCATGGCATGGATCATGGACACCTATTCCATGCACGTCCGGCACACAACCACAGCCGTCGTCACAGGCAAGCCGGTAGACCTGGGCGGTTCGCATGGCCGGAAAGAGGCTACGGGCCGCGGCTGCATGATCGTCACCGATCAGGCCCTGAAGCGCTTCGGCCGCCGCCGCGAATCAACCCGGGTGATCATTCAGGGCTTTGGCAACGTGGGCTCTCAGGCCGCCCGGCTGATGCACGAGGCCGGTTACCAGGTGATTGGAGTCGCTGACATCAGCGGCGGAGTCTGGAACACTCAGGGCCTGGACATTCCTTCCTTGCTCGAGTACGTCGAGGAGAACAAGACCCTGCAAGAATTCCCCGGCGGCGAGAGCATTGGCAACATGGAAATCCTGGAGCAGGATTGCGACGTGCTTCTACCCGCCGCCAAAGAGAGCGTCATTACCAGCCGGAATGCAGATCGAATCAAAGCACGCATCCTGGTGGAAGGGGCTAACAGCCCCACCACGGCTCCGGCGGACGAAATCCTCTTCGACCGCGGCGTGTTCGTCGTGCCCGATATTTTAGCCAACGCCGGCGGTGTGACTGTCTCCTACTTCGAGTGGGTCCAGGACCGGCAGGGCTATTTCTGGCTGGAGAGCGATGTAAACGAGAAGCTGCGGCTGATTCAGGTGTCGGCATTCAATGATGTGGTCCAGTACGGCGAGAAACACAACGTCAACAACCGCATCGCCGCTTACATGCTCGCCATCGATCGTGTAGCCTTCAGCATGAAGCTGCGTGGCATTTACGCGTAAGCCGAGAGCCCAGGCAGTCGACAGGCGCACACCGGTCGAAACAGTCGCAAGGAGGATGTTATGTTTCGAGTATCGTGTATTTCATGGCCGTTCCTGGCCGTTACCGTGTTCACAGTTCTCTTCTTCGGCGTTCGCATAAGCTCTTCCGCAACACCGAACGATGAGGCCCAAATTCGTACCTTGGAGCGTCGCTTTGCCGATGCTTTTAGAGCTAAAGACGTGGACGGGGTTATGGCGAATTACGAGCACTCCGGGAATCTGGTCTTTTTCGACGTTGTGCCTCGCCGCGAATACCTCGGTTGGGATGCCTACAAAAAGGATTGGCAAGGCCTCTTCGCTGCCATCGACGGTCCAGTTACGTTCGAGGTGAACGACTTTACAGTAAACGTCGACGGGAACTTAGCCTACAGCTACAGCTTCCAGCACCATATCGCGAAAATGAAAGCTGGCGGATTGAATGACGGGACCGTGCGTGTCACCGATGTATACCGAAAGAGCGGTGGCAAGTGGCTGATCGTTCAGGAGCATGTATCAGTGCCGGTGGACCCTCAGACGGGCAAAGCCGATCTTCAGTTCAGGCCGTAGACCCGGCACTTCGAGTTTGGATCTCAGCTCTTAGTGAAACAACTGCGGGGCGAACTTGTTCAAGTAGTTGCGCCAATTGATCCAAGTATGTGTACGCGCAGCTAAAGAAGGGAAGAGGAAATGACCAGAGTCGCGCCTGTCAGTCCCAAGTGGCGATCGGTGGACCAGCAAGTGGAGATTCGGCGCTCGTGGATCATCGCGAGCCCGTGGGCATCGGCCAGCGTCAGCGACTGGTCGCCGAACTTCTTGACTAGCCGGGTGGTCTTCGTCAATTCCTGACGGTCGAAACGCTGAATATCAAGGACCACGAGATCGTCAATGAAGTTGAGAAACTGGATGGCGCGATTGCGGTCGTAGCGCCGCAGAAACCAACCGTGCCCTTCAGCTATCACCAACGCCGACGTGATAAGACGGGGTGGGCTTGAGAACAGCCTGCGAAACAGAGGGTGGTAGCTGTCCGATCGATCCAGAAAGGCAATCAGCGCGGCGGTGTCGACGTAGGCGTCAGTCTTTGTCGCCATATACAAGGTCATCGATCGACTGGCTGGACCGCGGGTTCCCCGACTCGACGAGTCCTGCGTATCGCATCCAGGCCGGGTGGCCAGAAGGTGGGAGGAAATGGCGAATCGCCCGGCGGACGTACTCCGCTACGGAAATTCCCAGCGCTTGCGCTTCCTTCTTTGCCAGCTTGTAGTCCTGCTCGTCCAGGCTGACTTGCGTGCGAGTCATGTTATCATCCTCCCTGGATATGATAACACAACCGCTGGACGGTCGGCTGACCCTGGCCCGGCTCGCTACACTCGCCACTCTGCACGGTCACCCCGGGGCCCTCGGGGTGGATTGTACGGGCGTCTGCAATGAAACCCGACCGACGTCGATTTGTGCGATCTGTGGCGGCAGGTACGATGCTAGGTTCACGCACTGCTACAAACCCTTGGTTAGCGATTGGACCCCAGATGAAGGCCGACAAAGCGTACGACGTCGCTGTGATTGGCGCCGGATCGTTTGGCGCCTGGACGGCCTATGAACTGCGCCGCGCTGGCCGGACAGTGGTCCTGCTTGACGCCTACGGCCCAGCCAACAGCCGCGCCAGCTCGGGCGGCGAGTCGCGGATCATCCGCATGGGGTATGGACCAGACGAAATCTATTCCCGCTGGTCCATGCGCTCCCTCACCCTCTGGCAGGAATTCTTCCGCCAGGCTCAACTGCCCTTGTTCCAGCCCACCGGCGTGCTGTGGCTAACGCGAGAGGGCGATGATTACAACCAGCAGAGCCTTGAGACTTTCCAGAAGCTAGGCGTGCCACACCAGAGACTGTGGCGAGCGGAGCTCGAAAAGCGGTATCCCCAGATTACCCTCGGCCCGGTCACCTGGGGACTTCTCGAGACCGAAAGCGGCGTGCTGATGGCGCGCCGAGCGGTGCAAGCTGTGGTGGAAGAGGCCGTCAAGATTGGCGTTGACTACGTCTCTGCCGCTGTCGCTACTCCTTCCACCAGCGGCAAGATTTCCTCGTTGACGACGGCCGGCGGTGGCACAGTCCGCGCTGAGGCTTTCGTGTTCGCCTGTGGTCCGTGGCTGCCCAAGCTTTTCCCTGCGCTCCTTGGCGATCGCATCTTCCCTACGCGCCAGGAGGTCTACTTCTTCGGTGTACCCACGGGTGA
>Ga0182033_10001257_pt1 | contig 12617 bp, 10 predicted proteins | sample tim00Cox0000000H_FD_125968 | JGI IMG/M metagenome (GOLD analysis project Ga0182033, IMG submission 125968) | Lab enrichment of tropical soil microbial communities from Luquillo Experimental Forest, Puerto Rico - timezero.00C.oxic.00.000.00H | ecosystem: Environmental > Terrestrial > Soil >...
AGATCTTGGCTACAGCGAAGGCAATCGGCTGCGATCGGCAATGCGAAATGCGCGGCTGTGCCGGTTGCTGGCTGAGCAGGGTACCGATGTGGTCTGCGCAACCATCTCCCTGTTTCACCAGGTGCAACGCTGGAATCGCGAGAACATCCCCGGCTATCTCGAGATTTACCTTCGGGTCCCGATAGACGAGCTACGTCGTCGAGATAGCAAGGGCATCTACTTGGGGGCTCAACGCGGGGATGCACGCGATGTTGTTGGCCTTGACGTGCCTGCTGAGGCTCCCGAAGCGCCGGACCTCGTCCTCGACAATTACGGGGCTCTCGGCGTTACCGCGGCGGTGGACCGCATTTTGGCGATAAGCGCTAAGCGAGATGGCATGGGTGCGGCGTGGCCGGCGCCAGTCGTCGCTTTTAAAACGAAAGCGGAAACTCTGGAAGCATTGGCCCCCCTGCTGCGCAACGGGCTCGTACTGCCACAGGTCCGCTTCTCGGTTAGAGATTGGCGCTCGGATGCCGCTGGCGTGCTCGCTTCCGTCGCCGCTGCCCCCTGGGGTTCCGGTCGGGTCATCGTCCGGAGCAGTGCACGGCGCGAGGATTGCCCCGTGAGCTCCCAAGCCGGGAGGTACGCTACCGTAATCGGTGTCGTCGGTAGCGCAGCAGTGGCAGAGGCAATTGACAGGGTTTTCGAGTCGTTCGGCAAAGACGGAAGCGACGACGATCAGATCTTCGTGCAGCCCATGCTAGAACGCGTAGCAATGGCTGGGGTGGCATTTTCGCGCAGCCTCGGCGGCGGTCCTTATTTCATTATCAATTATGACCGTTGTTCCGGTCTAACCGATCGTGTTACTGCCGGTGTCGGCGATAATTTGGAGACCTTTTTTTGCCTCAAGTCGCGGCCTGAGGCCTGCCCTCCATCGCTAGGACCGGTCATCGCTCTGGTCAGGGAGCTTGAGACCCTTCTTGCGTGTGATGCAATTGACGTCGAATTCGCTGTTAGCAACGACGGACAGCTTTGCCTTCTGCAAGTGCGACCGCTAGCGTTTGGCCGCCAGGAAGCAGGCGACAGGGATGTCTACACCGCGCTTGGCGATACCGCGCGCAAGGTCGAGCTGCTCAGTCGACCGCATCCCTACTTGCACGGTAAGCGAGCGATATTCGGCGTCATGCCGGACTGGAATCCGGCCGAAATCATCGGGGTGCGGCCCTGGCCTCTCTCGTTGTCGCTTTATCGGGAACTCATCACCGACGCGATCTGGGCCTATCAGCGAGACAATTACGGATATCAAAATCTTCGCAGTTTTCCGCTGCTGGTGAGCTTTCACGGACAGCCCTACATCGACGTGCGTGTAAGCTTCAATTCTTTCATACCACGCGATGTACCGGACGATCTCGCCGGGCGTCTCGTTAATTACTACATCGATCGCCTCCTCTCCGAGCCGCATCTGCATGACAAGGTCGAATTTGAGATTATCTTTTCTTGCTACACTCTCGATTTACCGAAGCGATTGGACGCGCTTGTCGAGCACGGATTTTCTCCAGAAGACCTCGCCCAACTTTCGGGCGCCCTGCGGCGTCTCACCAATCGGATTTTGCATAGCGCGACTGGGCTGTGGCGCGCCGATCGCGAAAAGATCGACCTACTGGCACGGCGGATTCCGACGATTTGCAACGCGCAGATCGACAAGATCAGCCGCATTTACTGGCTAATAGAGGACTGTAAGCGATACGGCACACTGCCATTTGCTGGTCTCGCGCGGGCGGGCTTCATGGCGGTTCAGCTGCTCCAATCCCTCGTCGAGACAGGGGTTCTCAGTGCCGAAGAAGCTGCAAAATTCATGGCGAGTGTCGATACAGTCGGCTCGCGCATCGGGCGAGATTTCACGCGGCTCACGAAGGCAGACTTCCTCGCGCACTACGGCCATCTCCGGCCGGGGACCTACGATATCCTGTCGCCGCGCTACGACGAAGCGCCCGATCTTTACTTCGATTGGTCGATTGCTCGACACCCCTCGTCCCCCCCGGCTCGCTTCGCGCTCTCGATCGAGCAGTTGCGTCGCATTGAGCAACTGCTGAAGGAACATGAACTCGACATCGACGTCTTGAGTTTAATCGAGTATATCAAGGTCGGCATTGAGGGTCGCGAATACGCGAAATTCGTGTTTACGCGAAGTTTGAGCGACGCTTTGTCGCTGATCAAGCACCTGGGCGAGGAGCACGGTCTTTCGGCGGAAGATTGTGCATTTCTCAACTACGACGTCATCCGCGCGCTCTATGGCGAGAGCGGTTCGGTGCGCGAGGCCTTGCGGGAGAATGTCGCACAAGGCAGAAAGCGTCACGCCCTGACGCGTAATCTAGTGCTTCCGCCAATCATCACTTCCCCCGACGAAGTGTTCGCATTTCACCTTCCCCACAGCCAACCTAATTTCATTACCCGAAAAAGTGTCACTGCATCGGTCTCATCAATCGGCGACCCGCCGGAGAGTTTCGCTGGACGGATTCTTTTCTTGCCCAGTGCGGACCCTGGCTTTGACTGGATCTTTACTCGGGGCATCAGTGGATTCGTCACCCAGTTCGGCGGCGCCAATTCGCATATGGCGATCCGCGCCGGGGAACTCGACATACCTGCTGTAATCGGCGCCGGCGAAACCCTGTTTGAGCGCTGGCGGGCCGCGCATAAGTTGTGTCTTGATTGCACGAACCAAAAGGTCTTGCTGATCGCATGAAAGCAGTCGCCATCACTCAGCGGGTATCGGTGGTTCCAAACTATTGCGAGCGCTTTGATTGCCTGGACCAGGGATGGACCAAGTTCCTGGCGGCCTGCGGGCTGCTTCCCGTGTTGCTGCCCAACGTCATCGAGGTAGCGCTTGCGCTGAGCGAAGGGACGGATATCGCTGGGTTGGTACTCACCGGCGGTAACGATCTTGCAGCATTGGGTGGCAATGCCCCGGAGCGTGACGCCGTCGAAAATGCTCTTCTTGAGTTGGCAGAACGGCGCGAGTTGCCGGTCCTGGGCGTTTGTCGTGGCATGCAAGTGATTCAGCAGCGTTTTGCAATTCAGTTACGGCGCGTCGAAGGCCACGTGGTGCAACGTCAGATCATCCGAATTGAGGGCGAGCCAAGGGAGGTTAACAGCTATCATCACTTTGCTGCCTTCGATTCGCGTCCGCCGCTCGATGTCTGGGCAGTCGCCGACGATGGCGTCATTAAAGCGATTCGCCATTCGACCCAGCCTATAACAGGGATCATGTGGCACCCTGAGCGATCCGCCCCGTTTTCACCGGCCGACGTCACACTGTTCCGCCGAGTTTTTGCGATCGAATGATGCGCGCAGTAATTCTCGCCGCCGGCCGCGGGAGCCGCATGGGGCATCTGGGCGATGACCGCCCGAAATGCTTAGTTGAGCTCGAAGGAAAGCCTTTGATCGCTCGGCAGATTGCAGCGCTCCGGCGTGGTGGAGTCGACGAGATCGGAGTCGTCCGCGGCTATCGCGCTGAAATGATCGATTTTCCAGGCCTCACCTATTTCACCAACACGCGATGGGCTGAAACCAACATGGTGGTATCGCTCGCCTCAGCTGCCACTTGGCTCCGCTCGGGGCCTGTTATTGTCAGCTATGCCGATATCTTCTACCGCAGCGACTTGGTGCTCGGTTTGGCCGGTGCTCAAGGGCAGTTGGTCGTCAGTTACGATCGGACCTGGCTTAGCCTGTGGACCCGACGTTTCGCCGATCCGTTGTCCGACGCCGAAACCTTTCGGATCGACGCGGCTGGCCAATTACTAGAGATTGGCGGCAGGACGACGCGGATTGAAGATATCGAGGGGCAATATATGGGCGTCCTGAAAATGACCCCGCCGGCATGGAGTGCTGTCGAGGCGCTGCTCGATGTACTCGACGCCCCAACCCGTAATCGCCTCGACATGACCGGATTGCTAAGCCGACTTCTCGTCAGAAAAGCGCCCCGTGTTAGTGCTTTTGGCACGGATGGCCAGTGGGGCGAGATAGACAGTCCGGAAGACGTTGCGCTGTACCAGAACATGGTACGGAATGGCGAACTCATCCTCGAGGAGGGTCTACCCAGCAAAGAACCGATTGAGGATGACAGCGGGGATCGGAGGAACACAACCTGTCAGTCAAATTGAAGCACGGAGATTATACGGGGCTGGCCAGCGACTACGCGAAGTTTCGCCCCGGCTACGCGCCGCAAGTTGCGACCGCGATCCTTGGCTTGGTAGGCCTCGATCCCACCGACATCGATGCTGCCGATATTGGTGCCGGCACTGGCATCTGGACTCGTATTCTCGCCGCACACGGTTTGCGCTCAATAGTCGCGATAGAACCCAACAATGAGATGCGCAAAAGAGGGGTCGAAACATCGCGCGGCACCCCCATTGCGTGGCGCAAAGGCTCGGCCGAAGCCACCGGATTGCCGGACGCCTCGGTCGATCTAGTCAGCATGGCTTCATCATTCCACTGGGCCGATTTCGACAAGGCTTGCGACGAATTCCACCGCATTCTCCGGCCGGGCGGCGTCTTTGTTGCGCTGTGGAATCCGCGCCTCATCGAGCTCAATCCGCTGCTAATGGAGATCGAAAACGAAATTACACGCCTGAAGCCCGATTTTCGTCGCGCATTCTCTGGCCGGTTGGGCCTGACCGAACGCCTGACCGATATGTTATGTTCCAAGGATGGCTTCGACGACGTCCTCTATCTTGAGGGGCGGCACGTCGCGCGGCAGACCCCGGAGCAGTACTTGGGTGTCTGGCGTTCGGTCAATGACGTTCAGGTACAACTCGGTCTTGATCTCTTCGGACAGTTTCTGCGCTATATTGAGCGCAAGGTTGAAGGCCTTTCTTCGATCGAAACGACTTATCTCACTCGCGCTTGGACGGCACGCCGCGCCTAGGCATCAAAAACCGCTCAGAACCGGTTTAAAAACTAAAGTGACTCGGTGAAGGGGCGGCTTCGGCCAGCAATCAGCGTAAGATGTGCAACGCCGGCTCCCATTTAGGCCTCACAACTAATGCCGTATCCTCTCAGTGGGTCTTGCACGCCGGGTTTGCGACAAACAAAGATGTACTCATTGGCGAGGAGCCCTGGCAGAAGCCGCAGGCCGATCGAATGTAGAGTTTGAAGCCACGGCTGGAGGCGATAGCCAGAAATTCTGGCGGAGTGTTCATCGCTCTGCCTTTGCGATGGATGCCGTAACCACAGTATATGGTAGAGCAGTGGCATGTTGAGTGCCGGATACTCTTCTTCAATGAGAAAGCCAGCGTGTACGAGCATTGCTCGAGCTTCCTGCCGCCGATAATTCCATTTGTGAAACTCGGTGGCGCGCTTTCCGACACCCTTATAGTAGTCGATCATGCGGTTATGCAGGCTGTCGGAGCGGAACTCCGCACAGAGGCGACCACCAGGTCGCAGCACCCGGAATGTTTCGCTGATGGCGGCGGCTGCGTCATGTTCAAGGCTGTGATAAACACCGAAGCAAAGAGCCGTGGCGAATCGTCCGGTCTCGAATGGCAAGGTGCGAGCGTCCGCATTAACGACGTGCAGTTGCGGATCGCAGGCCTGTAGCTTCGTTATGGCAGCGTTGACGTTGTCTACCCCAACAATCTTCACGCCCTTCGCATGATAATGGCGCACGAGGCGGCCGGCACCGCAGCCCAGTTCTAGGACTTCACCATCCTGGTCGCAAACGACCATATTGGCATACATAAGGGGGTAGCAGTCGTGCCCTTCAGCAGGCGCATCAACGGGGATCTGGTTCCAGCGTGAAGTCCAATACTCGGGCGATTTCCTTTCGCGATAGGTCTTGCGCATCGTTTTGACATTTCCACTTCGTGTTCACGGAAACCAGCTCTTCATCAGCTTGAACACCACTTCATCCACCATGGCGTCGATCTTCGCCAGGCCGCAATCGCCCGCGAGGACGCCGATGTCGTGGGCGGCGGCGCCATAGCCACTCCGATTAGACACCCGTATTATAGCCGATTTTCTCAATCCTTCTTTTTGTCTCGGCATCCAGCACATCGATAAAGTTTTTGAATCGAGGGACTTTGTCTTTAACAGCTAAATAGCGATAAGGCTTGGTTGTCGGAGGGGCGATCCGCACGCAGCTCAAATCGAGATCGACCGACATGACTTTAAGGATCTTGAAAAATTCCTTAGACGGATCGATCGTGAAATCCTCAAAGCGCAAAGGAAGGGTGGCGAATCGGAGATGAAGTTCAGTTTCCTCAACAAATTCCGCAAAAGACAGAAATCGGTAATGCCCAAAACCCGGCAGCTGACATCCATCAGCCGCGAAAAATTCAGGATCACCCTCAGCAAAGGCTTTGAATTCCAAAAAATTCTGGTCCAAATCGGCACATAGATCATCTGTGTTCTTATAAACGTCCGATAGTCCGCCAATTAACCGCCTGTCGCGAATAGCCGTCCGCCACCAAATCCAATTCGTCAACAGTGTATCAAGGGGATGACGATAAACAAAAATCAAGTCAGCAAATCTCCTTTTGACCGCTTTCAGGATACCGCTCATTACGGCTGGCGGAAGCTGACCGCGAGAAAGATACCTCATTGTAGCATGGCCACTGTAGATCAGGGATGTCGGAGCTGAATGCAAGCGGAGGACTCCATCCACAAAAAATTGCGCCCTTTCTCCAATGTTCTCCGTTATCAAGTTATTGATATACGAACGTCCGCTGCCGAACAGTCCAATAATATATGTTGTTCTGTCGTTCCGCAGACGAGGAACGACCCAACCCCAATCTATCGAGCCGGTGGGAGCGAAAAAGGCTGGCGGCCAAGTAGTGAGCAGAGTCACAAGCCTGCCGAAGTGGCACGCTATTTGCCATTGTTCGCGAGGGGATTTTTGCACAAATCTGATGAATTTGTTTTCATGCATCTGGCAGAGCTTTGCGAAATCATGCCGACCGCGGAATCACACTGGCAGTACGGTAATGACGACCCCCATTAATAATCCGAGGCTAAACTCCGTCAACGACAGAGATGTTGATAGCCATCTTGATGAGGTTCATGGCCGTGCCCCAAGGCCTCAGTACGACCCTTAATGGCAGACCGATATGGTAGCAAAGAAAGGAAAAAGAAAGGAATAAATGGGCCCTAGCCTTTCCATTTGTGGATCAGGTGAAAGGCGCGGGCCCCGGTGGCGCGCTTTTAGGCCTTTTCCGCACTAACTCCGGCAGCTTGGCGATATTGGCCGCAATCCTTCGCGCCCCATCCATGCTGAGTTGGCTGCCGAGCAACGGACCGGCTCATGCTCGAAATAGCTAGGGAGCGCCTGCCTGTTTTTTATGCCTGTCTGTCTTCTTCAACGATTTACCTTTAAGCTCAAAAATAAGTAACCATCCTTCTTGACTTGCGGTAGCAGTCTGCGCGACCGTAACCAATTGGGGATGGGGTAATGTGGAATACCGAGCCTACTAAAGGTCGGATTGCAGCGCTGGACGGTTGGCGCTGCTGCAGCATCTTGCTCGTCATGTATGGGCATCTTACCACATGGTCATCAATCAAGCATATGCTGCCCGTGGGGGGGTATGAGTTCGTTGGGGTGGAGTTCTTCTTCGTAATCAGCGGTTTCGTGATCTGCTCGGGCCTGCTTCGGGAGTTTGAAAGTTCGGGACGAATATCGATCACCAGCTTCTACATCCGACGTTGTTTCCGCATCCTGCCCCCATTAATCCTTTTTCTCTTAGCCGCTTGGTATCTCGCAATCGCCCCCCCACGATTCATCGCGAAGGCGGCGTTGTTTTTATGCAATTTAACTAGGTGCAGTGCAGACCGGCCGGCAATCGATCACACTTGGAGCCTGGCATATGAGGAGCAATTCTACATTGTGTTCCCTGTCACCCTTGCAGTTCTCCTGACGTTCAGAAAGCGTTGGATTCTATTAAGCGTAGCGCTCGCCTGGCCGATACTCTTGACTGCCTTGTATTATTTCAAGCATGGCGAGCTTGCCTTGTTCCTGAGTTGGTTCGAGCTTCTGCTTTTTGGCGCGGCCTTTGCTCTCTATCGCGAGCAGGCGGCTCGCATCGTGCGGCGGATCGGCCCGATCGGTCTCTACGTTGCGGTTCCGATGATCTTTGTGACATTTGTTTCCGGCAGTAGAGCGGCTACCCTCATTACGCTCTTCGTCCATTATCCGCTCATCGCGTACGCAGTATTTACCTCCACATGCGTTAGAACTGCGCTTCACCCAATCCTCGAAAGCATACCCATGCGATACCTCGGTAGAATTTCCTACGGAGTCTACCTGTTCCAGCAACCGCTTCTGTGCTCGGATGACGGTCAAGGTCCATCATTTTACATCGCAGCGGTCATCGCGATCATTGTGCTGGCGGCGTTTTCCTATGCATTTATCGAAGCGCCCCTCATCGGATTTAGTGCGCGTCTCTCCGATCACCTCAAAACTTCGGCACGTTTCTCTTCGGTTCCGGCTTGATATCGTAGCGCCTCTAGCGATTGCACCAGGGATTTGCGACCAACTCAATTGAGCGAGAAACGACTCCGGCAAGTTGATTCAACTCAAGTGGATTTAGCTCCAAACCACCGGCTCCTCAACCTTCACGGCGAAGTGCAATCCGATAAGAGCACCCTCCGTCCAATCGAGCAGACGGGTTGGTAGGCCCGCATGCCTCGCTAAAAAGAGCCACTGATCGGTTCTGGTCACATCCGGTACTGAATCATGATAGCCCGGCGACCACTGGCGTCTTTTCAGCAGTGCTTTGATTGTGTGCTGCTGCACGCCGAGGTCGCCTATGTGTACGCCGGTCAATCACGGCGTGCAGGATCCACGCCGCCCCCCGATCACTTTGCATCGGCAGTGTCTGGATACCCGAAAGCCGAGCGCATCGTTTCGCGCATCAGGCAGATATTGCCGGATCGCTGACGCCGTGCTCACCAGTTTCCATGCGCCCGGCGAACCGGCGCACGAACAATGCGCCATCTTCACTCGCCAGCGTGAAATCATACCAATTGGCGGTTTTCCCGAGTGACAGCTTGCGCACAATGCTGGAATGGGGTTTGAGCCGCAGGATAGTGGAGCTTGGCTCCCCATAGGCGTTCGGCCGCAGAACGAGCGTGCAGGTGATGGCGGCGTTATTGTCGATCGTAACGCGTAACGCACGGTTGCCGACTTCATAACGCAACACAGAAGCTGGATTGTGCAGGTTCAGTGCGCCACGGAATTCCCGAATGAAACCGTTGGGACCATAGACCCAGAGATCGTATTTCCCGTCCACCGCCGTCCAGGTGTCCATGAGCTCCCGGCCTGCTTCCACCGTATAACGCCGCGGGATGCGCTCGAGATGCAGCTTGTCGTACACATGAAACACGGCTCCGACTCTGCCGGTGTTGCGAAATGTCAGCGCGATCCCCATCGACGAATGCTCACGCAGCGCATCCACATGCAACGCATAGGGCAGCGCCCGCGACAGCCGGACACCCGGCTCCTGAAACAGCTTCTCCGGTCGTACCGGCGGCAGAGGCTCCGGGGCCGTGCTTAGTTCGGCGACAACTGCCGCGGAGCCGCGCGTGTCCGGCAACCGCGGCACGACGGGATCGTTAGGGTTCTCAAAATTGAAGGCGGAAGTCAGATCGCCACAGACAGCGCGATGCCATGGGCTGATCGCTGGAATGATGATGCCGAAGCGCTTCTCCAAAAATTGCCCAACCGAGCTGTGATCGAACACCTGGGAATTGACCCAGCCGCCCTTGCTCCAGGGAGAGATCACATACATCGGCACGCGCGGACCCAAACCCCACGGCCGCAACGTACCAGAAACCGTGTCGTCCGCGACGAGATGTCTGCGTTCCGGATCGGAGAAATACATGCCGTTCAGATCGAGCGTGGCTTTGCCGGCCAGCGTTCCGTCAGCATTGTAAGAGGGCGGCGCCGGCGGCGGCACATGATCGAAGCGCCCGTCATTCTCGTCGAAGGTAAGGAAGAACACGGTCTTCGACCAGACCTCCGGATTTACGGTGATGGCGTCGAGCACACGGGCAGTGAACTCCGCGCCTTGCGCCGGGCTCGAAGGTGCTGGATGCTCTGACCACAGCGCCGGCGGCAGCACCCACGACACCTGCGGCAGCATTCCGGCCTTCACATCTTCGGCCAGCTGTTCCAGTGACCAATGGCGCATACCCTTCTCGTAGAGCGCCAGACCGGGCTTTGCACCTCGGAAGCCCGCGAACGCCAACCCACCATGCATGGCGCCAGTCCAATTGTCATTCGGGTCCTGATAGATGCGCCAAGTGATCCCAGAATCCTGCAACACTTCTGGGATTGTCGGCCAGGTCAGCGCCGAGCCCTGATAGGTGTAGCCGGGCTCTGGCAGCCTCCCCCTGATCCAACAGCGCTGATTGTCGGGCTCAGAATCCGCATCAGTGCAGTTGACACCTTGGGCCCTCAACCTTGGGTCGAAATTAGCGCCCGACCAAAACGCGATGCGGTTGGGATCGGTGCCGGTGGTAACCTGGCAGTAATATGCGTCGCAGAGGGTAAAGGCTTCGGCGAGCGCGAACTGGAACGGCAGGTCGTCGCGCGTGTAGTAGCCCATCGCATAGGCCGTCTTGTGCTTGGGCCAAAAGCCGAACTTGCCCTGGTTCCAGGCGGCTTGTGCATCCGCAAACGAGTGCGGCGTCACCGGCGCGCGCATGGCGCTGGTTGTTTTGGTGTCGTGATGATAGGGCGGAATTTCCTTTTCGCCGTCCGACTGGAACCAGACTGGCTTGCCACTCGTTAGCGGCACCGGGTGCCTGTCCATGAAGCCGCGCACGCCTTTGAGTGTGCCGAAATAGTGGTCGAACGAACGGTTCTCCATCATCAGGATGACAATATGTCCGACATCGCGGATCGTGCCGGCCGTTCGCGCAGCAGGAATCGCGAGAGCCCGAGCGACGCTGGCGGGAAAGAGGCTTGTGACCGCTCCGCCTTGGGCGAACAACTTCAGAATCTGACGCCTATTGGTGAAACTCATCTTAGATAACGATCAAGAGACGCGGCTAGACCGCCATGCATGACAGCCCCCACCTCTTTGGTTCAATCCTGCCGTCTCACACGGCGGTGACAGCGACATCTAGGCTAGCGTATCCTCCACCGCCGTTGCCACCAGCTCAGCCGCATTGGCCAGACGTAAGCCGCGCATCTTCTCTACTCCGTCAGGGACAGAGGGCAGGTAAGTTATAGAGCTTCTCACCCTCGAAGGACCGCGAGCAACGAATTCGAATTCCAGAGGATGCGACACTCCATGCGCGTCAAAGCCTGAGCCATGTTCTCTCTGATCTATTACCGGTCAATCCCGCGGTGTTATTTCGAGGACGAGCCAGGTCGCGGCTCAGCGGCCAAGCTTTTGACGCGCGATGAGGCCCGGCATATTGCGGCGAATATCGCCAAGCTGCCGGAACTATTAAGCCGCCATCAGACTTGGGGAGTGCGATGAGGGCGCTGAGCAACCTGTCGATAATTTTGGCTTCAGTCCTCGTGGGGCTGACGCTTTGCATTGCTGCTGATGGTCTGCTGTTGTCGCGCTTCATCAGCGACCCCGACTTCATCGGGCCAGATCTCTAAGCTGGCCGAGGGATTACTTTCGAAGTTCCCCGGACTAGCCTGATGACATCGATCAAAAATGAGATTTTTGACGATCTCCTGATTGGAAACTTCATGAAGCTACGCTCCATAACATGGATTCGCTACATGATGGCGATTTCAAATATGCGGTTACAAAATACGCCGATAACGGCTGAAATGTATGGTTTTTGGCGGCGTCGGCAGGATTATGCTGAGTTGCGTCGGCAGGATTATGCTGAGTTGCATCAGCATCGAAGCCGATGCACACCTCTAAGGAGATTGATAAGCCGTGCGCTCTGACAAAGTAGTTTGGATTGGTCTCGCCGTTCTGCTCATTGCATTGAGGACCACAATTCTGCTTTTGGGCAGCAGCACAGGGGAGCTCTCGGGCGACGCGCCTGTATACTTTAAAGCTGCACTTCATCTCGTCGAAACAGGCACATTGCCGCCACTGGGAATCCAGCCCCGCGGCTACCCGGTATTGATTTCACCCATCATTGCGGCCTTCCCTCATCATGCGGTAGTAGCCGTGCAGATTTTTGAAGTGTTCCTTGACGTAGCGCTTGTGAGCGCACTCGGCGTAATTGCCTGGAGGACGGTGGCCCCATATTCGGTTGTCCTTGCTGGATTGACGGTAGTGGCAGTTGCCATCCAGCCGTTCACAGCGACGATGATTGGACTGTACACTGAACCTGCAAATACGTTTTTGTTGACTGCATCCCTCCTTATGTTTGCCAGATCATTCGTAAAAGCCACAGTGCCAGTCGCGGCTTCGTTCCTTCTAGGCTTGAGTGCAATAACGAGGACCGAGCTGATACCCTTGGCGGTCGCTTTCTGCGGCGTTTACTGGCTACTTATTGTCGGTCACAAAGGGCTGCAATTTTGGCGCTCAGGTTGGATGAAGCAATGCGGAGCTTCCCTTGTCATCATGCTGGTGGCCGCAATCATCCCTCTGATGGGCCTTATTGCCTTACAAGCCGCCTCTACCGGTGAATTCGGCGTTATACGTTGGCAGCCTTGGAATCCAGGG
>Ga0182033_10001258_pt1 | contig 12616 bp, 8 predicted proteins | sample tim00Cox0000000H_FD_125968 | JGI IMG/M metagenome (GOLD analysis project Ga0182033, IMG submission 125968) | Lab enrichment of tropical soil microbial communities from Luquillo Experimental Forest, Puerto Rico - timezero.00C.oxic.00.000.00H | ecosystem: Environmental > Terrestrial > Soil >...
CGCCGCGTGTGCCGAGCTGCTCGACGAGGGTCGCACCTTTCGCATCGAGCAATTGGCTGAGCTCGTTCAAACTCATTGTCAATACAGATTGGAGTTGGCGCCCGCGTTCGCCAAGCGCGTTTTCGAACTCGTTGAGGCCTGTGGCCAATTCGACGCCGCGCGCGCCAAGTTGCTCAACGAGGCTCGTACCCTTAGCATCGAACAATTGGCCAAGGTCGTCCGCGCGTGCCGTCAGCATGTTGTGCAATTGCTGGCTGCCTTCGCCGAGCGCGTTTTCGAGTTCGGCGAGGCGTGCGGCCAATTCGACGCCGCGCGCGCCGAGCTGCTCAACGAGGTTCGTCCCCTTAGCATCGAACAATTGGCTGAGATCGTTGGAGCGTGCGCTCAGCACACTGTGCAATTGCCGGCTGCGCTCGCCAAGCGTGTTTTCGAGATCGGCAAGGCGTCCCGCGAGCGACAGGCTGATTTCATTGACACGCGCGCTGAGCGCTTCGCCGATCTCGCCGGTGCGTCCAGCGAGCGTCGTGTCGAGATCTTCGATCGCTTGCGCGAGCGTGCCCTTGATCTCCTCGCCGCGTCCGCTGAGCAGCTGGCTGAGCTCGCTGGATTGGCCACCGAGGGCGGCGTCGATATTGCCAGCGTGGAGGCTCAGGGTCTGGTCGATTTCGCTGGCGCGCGCGGCGAGGCTATCCACCACAGCGCGGCCGCGCGCATCGAGTTCGCTGGACACGGTGTCGAGCCGCCCGACGACATGTTCCTCAAAGCGGGCGATGCGCCCGTCGAGCGTCTCAGCGATTTCTGTCGCCCGGCCACCGAGCGCGGCATTGACCTCATCCGCCTTGGCCGTGAGGGTCTCGGTGAGCGTGGTCGATTTGGCGGTGATGATCGTATTGATCTCATTCGCCTTTTCTTCGAGGGCGCGGACGACGTCGCGGCCACCTTCGCCAAGGACCTTGGCGATGTCGAGCGCACGCCCGGCAAGACTGTCATTGAGTGTCCTGGCGCGTTCGTCGAGGTCTTGATCGATATGCGCAACCAGCGATTCGAGTGCTTGACCGATCTCCTGCGCTTTTGTCCCGGTGCGCGCTTCGAAGACCTGCATTTGGGTCTCGATCGCTTCGGCTGCTTCACGTGCGCGGGACGCGAGCTTCTCGTTAATGTCGCCGCCATGCACTGTGAGTGTATGCTCGATCGAGCCGAGGCGATCGGCAAGGGTTGCGGTGAAGCGCTCGGCCTGTTCGCCGACCCTCTGCGTGACCGCGCTGCCCTCGCCGATGAAGGTTTCTTCGAACAGGGAAAGGCGGCTGGCTATGGCCTCGTTGATCCGGTCGCCATGTGTTGCGATGGCATTGATCGCGTCGCTCGCCGTCTCCGTGAAACGTTCGCTGAGATCGGTCGCTTGGTGCGCAATCGCGGTCACAGTCTCTTGCGCTGTCGCGCTCAGATTCTCCTGCAGGGTGCTGGTCTGGTTCGTCAGCGCGGCGACCGTATGTTGCGTTGTCGCATTGAAGTTCTCTTGCAGGGTGCCAGTGTGGCTCGCCAGCGTCGAGACCGCATGTTGCGTCGTCGCCTCGAAATTTTCCTGCAAGGCGTTGACGTGGCTCGCCAAGGCGGCAACCGCGTCCTGTGCTGTCGAGGCGAGGCGCTCGTACATCAGATCCGAATGCCCGGTCAGCGCGCCAAGCGTCCCGTCGAGCGTAGAGGCCAGACGCTCATGGATTGTATGCGTGTGATTTTCGAGCGCCGCGATCGCGTGGTGCGCGGTCGCCTCCAGACGCTCGCTCATCTCATCGGAATGGCCACTGAGCGCGGCGAATGTCTCGGCGAGGGAAGTGGTGAGACGCGCCTGCAGATTGTCGCCATGGCTGTCGAGCGAGGCGAGCATGGCCTCGCTCGTCGCAGCGAAACGCTCGTTTATCTGATCGGTGTGGCTGTTCAGCGCCGAGAAAGTCTGACCTAGCGAGGCGGCAAGCCGCGCCTGCAGGTTTTCGTTGTGCTGCTCCAAGGTCGCGACAGCGTGATGCGTCCCCGTTTCCAGACGGAGATTGATCTCTTCGGAATGGCTGGTCAGCGCGTTCAGCGTTTCGTGCAGCGTCGTGGTGAGGCGTTCGTGCAAGGCACCCGTATGACCTTCGAAACCCTCGAACGCGGTGAGCGCCGCCTGCGTGGCGATCTCCAGGCGTTCGTTCCATTGATCCGAATGCGAGGACAGATCGCTGAGACTCGAAGCAAGACGTTCATGCAGCGCTTCGGCTTGTTCCAGGAAAGCCGCGACAGCATTGTGCGAGACCGTTTCCAGGCGCTCGCTCATGAGAGCGGAATGCGAGGATAGCAAGCCGAGAGCATCATTGAGCGTGCCGGCAAGACGTGTGCGCAGCTGATCTGTATGGGTGTCGAGCGCGCCAATCGTCCGCTGGGCTGCGTTCTCCATTTGCTCGCTCAACTGGTCGGATTGGTTGGCAAGCGCGGCAATCGTCGCGGTCAGGCGCTCGTGCACCATCTGGGTGCGGTCCTCAAGCGTATTGGCCGCTTCGAGCGCCGTTGCCTCCAGCCTTTCGTTCATCAGGTCCGTATGGCTGGTCAGGGCGTTCAGCGTCTGCCCAAGCGTCGTATCGAGGCGCTCTTGCAAGGCTTCGGTCTGGCCGGTGAGCGCACCGACCATTTCGCTGGCCGTAAAGCCGAGCCTTTCGTGCAGGGCGTCGGAATGGCTGGTGAGTGCGCCAAGCGTATCCTGCGTCGTCGTCTCTAGCCGTTGGACCAGATGTTCGGAATGTCCTTCGAGCGCGGCAAAGGTCTCCCCGAGCACGGCCGCAAGCCTTTCGCTCAGGCCTTGTGTATGAGCGTCGATGGCGCCAAGCGTGTCCTGTGCTGTTACTTGCAAATGCGCGTGCAATTGATCCGAATGGCTGGTCAGAGCATCGAGCGTTTCGCCAATCGTTGCCGCGACATGTTCGTGCAGGGCCTGGGTGTGGCTGGAGAGCGCGGCCGCCGTGTCCTCGGCCGTTGTGGCGAAGCGCTGATGCAGATCGCCGGCATGTTCCTCGAACTGGGCCTGGAGCCGTGCATGACTCTCTTCGAAGATCGCCGCGAAATTCTCCGTCGAAAGGTCGATCGACTCCCGCGCGGCGCTGGCGCGCTCGGTGATGAGAGTGGCCGTCCGTTCGGTCATTCCGGCGAGCTTATCGTGCAGGGCATTGCCTTCGACGGTCACGACTTCATGCAGACGGTCGCCGGTCTCGGCCAGCCGCGCGGCAAGGCTTTCGCCGCGTGATGAAATGGTGTCGGCAATCTCCGCGCCTTTTGCATCAAGACGCACGGCGAGATCATTGCCCCGCATCCCGAGATCGGCAGCAAAAACTTCTCCGGCCGTCTTGAAGCGAGAATCCAGTTCGGCAATGCGCTCGCCAAGCGCGTTCGACATGCTGTCGCTTGCTTGCGCAAGTTGCGTCGTCGTGTCCTGGCTCGTCTGCGTCAAGCGGCCAAGGAGTTCGTTGCCGCGCACTGAGAATTGCTGAAGCAGATCGTCCCCGGCGCGTCCCAGGGCCGATCTGATCTCGTCGCCCTGCAAGCCGAGTGAGGCGGAGACACGGCTTGCTGTAGCGGTGACCGTCTCGTTGAATCCGGTTGATGCGCGTTCGAGATCGCGTGCCAAGGTTTCCTGCGCGGCGGCGATCGTATTGCGCACGCGATCTGCATTGGTCAGGACCGATTCGCGTTCGCTCGACAATTCATCGATCAACGAACGGACGCGGCGTTCGTTTTCCGAGTAGGAGCGTTCGAGATTGGAAACTTCGGAGCGAACCAGGGTTTCAAGTTCTCCGGCACGGGCGAGCGCACGCTCGATGCCGTCGCCCATCGAGGCGACCTCGCGGCGGATCGCCTGTGAAAGCGTCACCATTTGCTCGGTCGCGATGGTCTCGGGCTCGGCCAGACGGAACGCCATTTCCGTCATGGAGCGGGCGGTGATCCGCATTTCCTGTGCCCGGCGCGCCATGATCGCGGTGATGAAAAAGAAGATAACCGGGCCGCCGAGGGCGAGCAGATAAAAGGCTGCCTGCGGCAGGAGGGAGACCGGCGCCTCGGCGAGGAGAGCTTCACGATTGATGAAAATATAGCCGAGCGTCAGTATCACCCAGAGGGCCGAGCAGAGCGCGGCGATAATGGTTGGCGTCCGGCTGGAGCGGCCCTGGAACGCACGTAAAACCTCGCCGACCGCATGGCGATCGTCATTGGCGGGCTGCGACGAGGGCGTGACACGGTTCGGTCGCTCGGTCCGAGTCTCCAGGGTCCGTGCCTCCTGTGTCCGGGAGTCCTGGCTTGCCGCCGAGGCCGCGCGGCCGGAACCAAGCAGGGAATTTTCGCCGACAGAGGGCAGGCGTGGTCTCTTTGCCGGGTCCTGCACGGCTTTGTCCCTGTTTGCATCGGCGCGGGTCGTCTCAGTCCGCTTGCCTGCCGTCGCAAGTGTCGCTTCGGTAGCACGTGTCGCTTCAGTATCGGCGGCGGCAAGGTTCAAAGCCTCTTCAATCGCCAGCAGTGCCGCCTCTGCCGGATCTTGAGCTTTGTTTGAACTGGCCATCGATTGCCTCTTCAAAAAGAACCGTGATGAACGGACTTGAGTTCCCCCGGCGAAAATCCGCGTCGAATGCGTGGTCCGGGCGCAAATTGAACACCGTTAACCAAATCTTACCTTACAACCTGACCGTCAGGATTCAAACCTGCTGCAACCTGCTTTCGAAAACGTCGTTAACGCAGCCTTAACCACAAGCAAAATCAAAACTATAGCTCAGTTGTCAAAAACCCTTATAGGGGTGTAACCTTGAGAATTGCCAATTTATTTTTGCAGGCTATACACAATATTGCTCCGCTTCCAGCGTGATCTTAGCCATTTGGTTCATTGATTTTGTATTATTTCTGTCGAAGATCGAGTGCGACTTTACGGAATTGATTGCTGAGGTGGAACAAGTTTGCCGTCGATAGAACCTAAGCCCGTCTTTGCGGCGGAAGATGGGGGGGATCCGATCCTCGATCACGCCTATGTTGCCCGGCAAAGCTTGGGCGATCTTGAATTCGAATGCGAGCTTTTGATCCTTTTTCGTAATCAGATGGACAAGCTCTTGCCGGAACTGCGGTCCCTGGGGCCGCGATCACACTCGGCAGGGCGCGACCTCGCGCATTTGCTGAGGGGTTCGGCGGCAGCGATCGGGGCAACTCGTATCGCCAAGCTTGCAGCACATTACGAATCTTTGCTGATCGACGCGGCAGCTACGGCAAGGCATCCAGTGGCGGCCGGTGCCGCGCGGGCCGATCTTGCCGTGGCAATGGAAGCGACAATGGCGGCAATCGATACGAAATTGGCGGCCATGGAAGCAGGCGCCGGGCGGGCGCTAGAGAAGAATCAGAGCATCTGAAGAAAAGTTGCGTTGATAAGCTCGCGCAAGCCTGCCTAGACTGATCAGAAAAAAACGCGGCAATATGGCTGTCTTGCACGAAGGTGCTATTCATCGTGGATGCAGTTCATTAAAGAGGAACGTGCCTTTCGCGTCTGGCGGAAGGCATGCTTGCTTCAGCCGAGGGTGCCGGAACAGGTTGCAAGAACGCCGAAGCAAAGCGGGAACGCCGTTGTAAGGAAAGTGCGCCAGATCCATGGTCAAGATTACTTATGTCGATTCATTTGGCGAAGCCCGGACCATCGAGGCGGAAGAAGGCACGACGGTCATGGAAAATGCCATCCGCAACGCGATTCCCGAAATCGTAGCCGAATGCGGCGGCGGTTGCGCCTGCGCAACGTGCCATGTCTATGTCGATGAACCCTTTTATGACCTGACCGGAAAACCCTCCGACAAGGAAGAGGATATGCTCGATTTCGCCTATCAGGTTCAGCCGAATTCGCGGCTCTCCTGCCAGATCAAGGTAAGGCCGGAACTCGAGGGAATGATTGTCAGGACCCCGGATCGCCAAGGCTGAGCAAAGATCCGCTGGGCCGCCAAATTCTTCGGAGCAGGGCATGAGTGAAACTATCACGACCGATGTCGTTATCATCGGCGCCGGGCCGATCGGCCTGTTCGCGGTGTTCGAACTGGGCCTTCTCGACATCAAATGCCATCTGGTCGATATTTTGTCGAAACCCGGCGGCCAATGCGCCGAACTCTATCCGGAAAAACCGATCTACGACATTCCTGGCTATCCAGTGGTGACGGGCCAGGGCCTTGTCGACAATTTATTGCAGCAGATCGAGCCGTTTCATCCGACGTTTCATTTCGGCGAAATGGTCGAGGGACTTGAAGTTCTTGGGACGCCCGAGGCGCCTTCCTTCCGGCTGCGCACAAGCGGCGGCGAGATCTTCGAATCCAAGGTCGTGATCGTGGCGGCGGGCGGCGGCTCATTCCAGCCGAAAAAACCGCCGATCGACGGGATCGAAGCCTATGAGCAGAAATCGGTCTTTTATGCCGTGCGCAAGATGGACGATTTCCGCGACAGGAATATCGTCATCGTCGGCGGCGGCGATTCAGCGCTCGATTGGACGTTGAATCTCCAGCCGATTGCGAAGCGCTTGACGCTCGTCCATCGCCGCGACGATTTTCGCGCTGCGCCGCATTCGGTAAAGGCGATGCGCGACCTCGTGGCCTGGGGCAAGATGGATCTGCAGCTCGGGCAGATCACGGCCCTTGCGGGGCAAGATGGCGAATTATCGAACGCGACCCTGAAGGGCGCGGATGGGCTCGTGGATCTTGCCTGCGAAAGGCTCATTCCTTTCTTTGGTCTCACAATGAAGCTCGGTCCGATCGCTGATTGGGGTCTCAATCTGCATGAGAATCTCATCCCCGTGGACACGGAAAAGTTCGAGACCAATGTACCGGGCATTTTCGCGATCGGCGACATCAATACCTATCCCGGCAAGTTGAAGCTCATTCTTTCAGGTTTCCATGAGGGCGCGCTCGCGGCGCAAAAGGCGCATCGCTACGTCTATCCCGACAAGAAACTCACCTTCCAATACACGACCTCCTCGTCGAGCCTTCAGAAGAAGCTCGGCGTGCATTGACAGGCCTTATACTAAGGGTCGCAAAAGGCGACCCTTGCTTCCTTTCTCGAATTTTCGCTTTTTCAACGGGTGGAGCCGAAAATTCGAAGTGGCACCGCAGGTCAGTCTTTATGACCTGTGGTATTAATCACAGAGGGTTTTCAGGTGAGCCGCATCGCGATCTACACGGGCTCGTTCGATCCCTTGACCAATGGTCATGTCGATGTGATCAAAAGCGCGGCGCGGATCTGCGATACGCTCATCGTCGCGATTGGCGTGCATCCGGGCAAGGCCCCTATGTTCTCCGCCGTCGAGCGGGCTGGCCTGATCGAAGCTGCCTGCCGGGATCTCGTTGCCGCGCAAGACTGCAAACTTCTGGTCAAGACCTTTTCGGGCCTTGCCGTTGAAGCGGCGCGGACCATGGGCGCGGGCCTCATCGTGCGTGGTCTTCGCGATGGCAGCGATCTCGATTATGAGATGCAAATGGCCGGCATGAATGCGGCGATGGCTCCCGATGTGCAGACGGTCTTTTTTGCCGCTTCACCGTATGTGCGTCATATTACTGCGACATTGGTCCGGCAAATCGCCAGCATGGGAGGCGATGTCTCGCCCTTCGTGCCGGGCGTCGTCGTCGAGGCACTCGCGCAAAAACTAAATAAAAGTGAAGGATAGATCCCGGATGTTTTTTCAGCGACGAGTTTTTTGCTTGGGCTTGGGCCTTGCCTTCTTCTCCAATTTCGTCTCGGCTGCGCCGGCCCTCGATCTTCAAAACACGATCTATCTCGACACCAAGGATGGCCGCATAACGATTGCTCTTCGGCCTGATCTCGCGCCGAAGCACGTAGCCCAGATCAAGACGCTGGCAAAGCGCGGCTTCTATGATGGCATCGTTTTCCATCGGGTCATCGAGGGCTTCATGGCGCAGACCGGCGATCCGACAGGAACTGGGATGGGCAAATCCGATCTGCCCAATATTCCGGCCGAATTTTCGGCCGAGCCCTTCAAGCGCGGCACAGTTGGAATGGCGCGTTCGCAGGATCCCGATTCCGCCAATTCGCAATTCTTCATTTGTTTCGGCGACGCCGCATTCCTCAACAACAAATATACTGTGATCGGTCAGGTGGTCTCGGGAATGGATATTGTCGACAAGATCAAGAAGGGCTCGAAAGCCGACAATGGCACGGTGACGAATCCGGACAAAATCGTGAAAATGCAGATCGCCGCCGACGCCAAATGAATTCTACCAAGAGTCGCAAATGGCGACTCTTGGTTCATTTCTCGAATTTCCGCCTTTTCAAAGAATTGGCGGAAATTCGAGAGTGGCACCAACGGTCATGACCGTTGGTATTCACAACGAGATGGACGTATAGCGAAGTAAAAGTGCGACAAGTTCCGCCTGGCGGCGGGTATCCGTTTTGGCGAATATCGATTTGATCTGGGAGCGGATCGTACCAATGCTCACCGCGCGCATTTGTGCGATCTCGTCGAGGTCATGGCCCCTGGCCAGCGCCACGGAAATTGCCGCCTCGGCGCTGGTAAATCCGAAGGCCTGGTGCAGGATAATTTCATGGAGGGTTGTCTGCTGGCTCGGATTGCCGATCAGCAGCAGAGCTTTGGCTTGGGCGAACAAATCCTGTGCAGTTCTGACCAACGGCACCCCATGGACAAGGAGGGGCGGCGCATTCGTGCGCGCGATGCTGGTAACGCCGATTGCGGCCGCCTCGTGCGAAGGCCCTGGCGCGATCAGCGAGCCAATGAGTTTTTGAAGCGCAATATCGGAGTCCTTTTGAGGGGCGCTCAAAACTCCGGCGCGAAGGGTCAAGCCATTGCCTAGCAGAGCTTCGGCCTTGTCGTTCAGCTGAATAACCCGGCCCTTCCAGTCGAGCAGAAATGCGCCGCAATGGAACATCGCCGAGGCCTCCAACATGCCATCGGCGCGGGCAGCGGCGAGACGCCATGCCATTTCGCCGGCACGTTGAAGATGCGGGAGGAGACGGCCCAAGGTCTCAAGCTCGGAGACCGAAAAAGGCTCTTTGTCGATAAACCGCTCAACTGTGAACTTGACGGCGGATGGCCCCGATCCCGCGAAGTGCATCCCGGCGAAAGAGCGGGCTTTGAAGCGATTATTATATTCCGCGAAATAAGGGAGGTTATCGAGTTCCCAAGGCGTGAACATCATCCATTCGGTCACGATGGCCGGAGGATTGGGAGAGGCTCTGAGTTTCAGACCTCTTGTCAGGCGAGGGTTTCGGTCGAGCCATCCTTCCCGCAGACCGATGGCGATCGGCTCGTCCAGGGACGACGAACAGACAGGGGCGATAGCCGCTTCCCGTCCGCCTATCAAAATACATCCGTCCGCGCCCAGGGCGTTGGACAATTGCTCAAGAAGGCCGCGCCAGAGTTCCGGACGGATTGCGGCTTCATAAACGTTATCTACCAGGGCCGCGATCTGGCCTGCCTCGAATTTTCGCATTCTCTTCCCCCGATCGAGAATGGACCTGATTTAGAACTGGCCGGATTTCCGGGTTCCGTTGGACATAAGAAGCTCAATATAAGCTTTTGATGTCTTTGACTAAATTTGCAAATTCCAACAGCGTTCATTGGCATTCCAATCAAACAAGAAAGTCGCTAAGTATTTGTTCCGTAGATGAAATTTCTTACAATTGTCAATTATAAGAAGTTTTATCTACGATATTTTCTCAAAGGTTTGATATTTTTAATAAACTTTAGTGACGAGATATGTCCCTATTCTATTTCGCGCAAGGATTTTTCAGCCGAACCTCGAGCGTTTCTCCCAAATGGGAGATGCGGCAATATTGTGGCTAATGCAAAAAGTCAATGCTTGGTGGGTGTTGCGGTGCAAGAGATTTTGTCACCTCGGTCCTGCCGGAGCGTCGAAGTGGGATGGATCGACTTAGCTTAAAGCGTATGCTGGCAATTATTTCGCAAAAAATTTTTATATCACCTTGTAGTTATTAAGGTTCTTGCGCGTTAGCCAGCAGGCGCGCAAGAACGTTTAATACCAAAATAGCGACATTTGTTCCCTTTGGGTGGCCCTGATTCCCTCGGAACGGCGATATAAAAACGCCGCCGCTTTTTGAGCAAAAAGCCAAGTTTTGCACCCGGTCACGAATTTTCAGCTCGTGCGGAGGGCGGGCTGCGCAAGCCACGGGCTGCGCGCTGCGCGGTTTACCTCAGGCCGTCCATCGGCTATTGCAGGCAGCAGCACTTCCAATCAGTCAGGAGTTCCGCATGTCGGAAGCCGGGAACACACTCACCTTGGAGACCACGCAGGGACCTGTGGTCATTGAAATGCGGCCCGATCTCGCGCCGAACCATGTCGCCCATATCAAGAAGCTCGTCGAAGAAAAATTCTATGACGGCATTGTCTTCCATCGTGTCATCGATGGTTTTATGGCGCAGACCGGTTGCCCGCATGGGACCGGCACCGGCGGATCGCGCTATCAGAACCTCAAGGCCGAGTTCAACGCCGAGCCGCATGTGCGCGGCACCGTTTCCATGGCCCGCGCGGCTGACCCGGATTCGGCCAATTCGCAATTTTTCATCTGCTTCGCCGATGCGCGTTTCCTTGACAGGAACTATACGGTTTGGGGCAAGGTGAGTTCGGGCATGGAAAATGTCGATAAGATCAAGCGCGGCGAGCCGGTGCGCGATCCCGACAAGATCGTGACCGCGACCTTGAGCTGAGAATTCCAGGGCACCAAGGCTGCTCATTGCACGCTTGGTTCCCAGGTGCTCGCCTTCGATGCCCGGCTCAAGCAGGATTGCTTAAGTTTGCCCATGCAATCCTGCTGGCAGGTAAGGTCTATCGACTTTACCATCGGCAACCCGCGCAAGAACCGGTAAGCTTGCAATGACGTGATCATGCGCGTCGATCTTTTCGATTTCGATCTGCCTCAAGAGCGCATAGCCCTTCGCCCCGCCGAGCCGCGCGATGCGGCGCGGCTTCTTGTCGTGCGCCCGCAAAACTCATCGCCGCTGGAAGATTGCTGCGTCCGCGATCTGCCCGGCTTCTTCAATCCGGGCGATGTCCTTGTCGTGAACGATACGCGGGTGATCCCTGCGCGCCTGCAAGGTTTTCGCACACGTGGGGAGGCGAGTGCCAGGATCGAGGCAACCTTGCACAAGCGCGAGGGCGATGCCCTCTGGCGAGCTTTTGTGAAGCCCGCCAAGAAATTGCGGAAGGGCGAGATCATTTGTTTCGTTGCGCCTGATCCTGGCGCTGACCACGACACGAATCTCGAAGCGCAAGTTGTCGAGAAGGGTGAGGAAGGCGAAGTCCTGCTTGCCTTTGCCTGTTATGGCAAGGAACTCGACGCAGCGCTGGAGAAGACGGGGCGAATGCCCTTGCCACCTTATATCGCAGGCAAACGCGCGCCCGATCAAAAGGACGCGGAGGATTATCAGACACTTTTCGCGCGAAAGCGCGGCGCGGTCGCAGCCCCGACAGCGAGCCTGCATTTCACTCCCGAACTTGTCGCGGCCATCAAGGCGCGCGGCGTCGCGATCCATGAGGTGACTTTGCATGTCGGTGCCGGCACATTTCTGCCCGTCAAGGCCGAGGATACAGCAGACCACAAAATGCACGCCGAATGGGGCGAGGTGAGTGCTGCGACGGCGCAGGCTCTGAACCGCGCCCATGCGGCCGGCGGCCGGATCATTGCCGCAGGGACGACAAGCTTGCGGATTCTCGAATCGGCTGCCACACCCGATGGGACCATCACTGCATTTTCTGGCGAGACATCAATCTTCATCACGCCGGGCTATGAGTTTCGTGCAATCGACATGCTGTTGACCAATTTCCATCTCCCGCGTTCGACCTTGTTCATGCTTGTTTCAGCCTTTTCCGGATTAGCGACCATGCAGGCAGCCTATCGGCATGCGATTGCTGAGAATTATCGCTTCTACAGTTATGGCGATGCCTGTCTGCTCTTTCGCGCTTCAAAGGAGCGGGCGTGAACGAATCCTTTTGTTTCGAAGTGACGCATCGGAGCGGGCAAGCACGCTCCGGCGTCATCACCATGCCACGCGGTATAATCCGCACGCCCGCCTTCATGCCGGTTGGCACAGCGGCGACCGTCAAGGCGATGTATCCTGATGCCGTGAAGGCGCTCGGCGCCGACATCGTGTTATCGAACACATATCATTTGATGTTGCGCCCTGGTGCCGAACGCATTGCGGAGCTTGGCGGTCTGCACAAGTTCATGAATTGGCCGTACCCGATTCTCACCGATTCCGGCGGCTTTCAGGTGATGTCGCTCGCCAAGCTTCGTAAGCTTGATGAGAATGGCGTCACCTTCCAATCGCATATCGATGGAGCGCGTTATGTGCTCACGCCCGAGCGCTCGATGGAGATTCAGGCGCTGCTCGGCTCAGACATTGAAATGCAATTCGATGAATGCGTCAGGCTGCCTTGCAGCGAGGCCGAAGCGGAACGCGCGATGCGCTTGTCGCTGCGCTGGGCCGAGAGGTCGAAGACGGCCTTTCGCGCCAAGCCCGGCCGCGCAATTTTCGGAATTGTGCAAGGCGGCGCGACTCAAGCCTTGCGCGTTGAAAGCGCCCAGGCTCTCGTCGATA
>Ga0182033_10001261_pt1 | contig 12599 bp, 10 predicted proteins | sample tim00Cox0000000H_FD_125968 | JGI IMG/M metagenome (GOLD analysis project Ga0182033, IMG submission 125968) | Lab enrichment of tropical soil microbial communities from Luquillo Experimental Forest, Puerto Rico - timezero.00C.oxic.00.000.00H | ecosystem: Environmental > Terrestrial > Soil >...
GGAACTTCCATTGAATGTGATAGAGTATTTTCGGCAAATCGCGATAGGAGCGCACATAGGCACGAAAAATCTCGGTGATCATGTCCTCATTGGTCGGACCGTAAAGAAGCTCGCGCTCATGGCGGTCCTTGAGGCGCAGCATCTCCGGACCATAGGCTTCGTAGCGGCCGGTTTCGCGCCAGAGATCGGCGAGCTGGAGGGTCGGCATCAGAAGTTCGATGGCCCCTGCCCGGTCCATTTCCTCGCGCACGATCTGCCCGACCTTCTGCAATACGCGCCATCCCAGCGGCAGCCAGGCGTAGATGCCCGCCGCCTCCTGCCGGATCATGCCGGCGCGCAGCATCAGGCGATGCGAGACGATCTCGGCCTCTTTGGGATTTTCGCGGAGAATGGGCAGAAAATAGCGGGATAGACGCATGAGATGAGACGATAAGGTTTACGAGGACGATTCGGGCCCGCAGCGGGCTTGAACAAAGGGTTTAAGGCCCCCGGCGCAGAAAGGCAAAGGGGGTGCCGGATTTTGCCAGCATCGTCATGTCTTTTATACCGCCGTTCCGCAGGAACAGGCGGTGCCACTCCAGCAGATCTTTCGCGTAAGCGATTTGCTGGAAATGAACCCTGAATCCTAAAGGATTCAGGGTATATGATCGAGGGAGCAAAAGGGAGGCCGGTATCATCTTCCCGGCTCTCTCATCCCCTGACCGGGCACAAGCATTCTGGAATTTTCACGATGGAAAAACGTAAACTTGGCGCATCCGGGCTTGAAATCGCGCCGCTCGTGCTCGGCGGCAATGTTTTTGGCTGGACGGCAGATGAAGCCACGTCTCTTTCCCTGATCGATGCCTTCGTCGATCAGGGTTTCGACTGTATCGACACCGCCGACACTTATTCGATCTGGGTTGAAGGCCACAAGGGCGGCGAATCCGAGACGATTATCGGCAAATGGCTGCAAAATCGCGGCAGGCGCGACAAACTTACCATCGCGACCAAGGTCGGCGGCGATATGCGCGTGAAGCGCGGCCTCTCGAAAGAACATATTCTCGCCTCGGCGGAGGCCTCGCTGAAGCGGCTCAATACCGATTACATCGATCTTTATCAGGCGCATTTCGACGATATATCGGTGCCGCTCGAAGAAAGCCTTGAGGCTTTCGGCCTGCTGCAACAGCAAGGCAAGATCCGCGCGATTGGCCTTTCCAATTATGTCGCGCCGCGCGTCAAGGAAGCCCTGGGGCTCGCCCGCGACAAGGGACTGCCGCGCATCGGCGTGCTCCAGCCGCATTATAATCTCGTCTACCGCTCGCTGTTCGAGGGCGATCTGCGCAATGTCTGCGAGCGGGAAAATCTGGGCGTCATTCCCTATTACGCGCTCGCCGCCGGGTTCCTGACCGGCAAATATCGCGATGTGAAGGATCTATCCGGCAGCAAGCGCGCCGGAACCGTGAACCATTATCTCGACCCGCGCGGCCTCGATATTCTGAGTGAGCTCGACAAGATCGCGGCGCGGCACAACGCCACTCCAGCGCAGGTCGCGCTTGCCTGGCTTTTGGCGCAGCCGAGTGTCACCGCGCCCATCGTCAGCGCTACGAGCCTGAAACAGCTTGAGGAAATCGTTAAGGCGGTGACGCTGAAGCTCGATCTGGCGGCGCTGGGTCGGCTCGACAGGGTGAGTGCTTAAATTGCACCTGCGCCGCGGGCGTTCTCTCGACCCAGTTCGGTGGCGGGAGTAGGATGGGCTACCTTCTGCCAAGGAAGAGCTGATCGAAGCACTTGCGCGAAACCCTGACCATCCTCGCGATTGTCCTGATCCTGATCCTGACCACCGCCCTGGTCGGGCCTTATTTCGTGGATTGGACCGCGCAAAGGGGTCTTATTGAGGCAGAGCTATCCCGGGCGCTTGGCGAGAAGGTCCGCGTCAGCGGGCCGATCGATCTCAAGCTCCTCCCAAGCCCCTATCTCACGGTCGATCAGGTGGAGGTGGCAGACAAAAGTGCGAAGACCCGGCTGGCGGCAGAGGGATTGCGGCTCGAAATCGCCGTCACACCTCTCTTGCGTGGCGAAGTGGATTTCATCGAAGCCAAATTGCAGAGCCCCCGGCTGGCGCTTGAACTCGACGCCGACGGTTCGTTTGCTGGCCCGGTTGACGCACCGGCTTTCAGCAAGGAAATGCGCTTCCAGCGGATCACGATCCAAGACGGCGCCGTGACCATTAACGATCCCGCGCGCAATCGAAGCTTCATCCTCGACAAATTCGATCTCGATGCGGAGGCCGCCTCGCTGTCCGGCCCTTTCAAGGGGGAAGGATCTTTTGAGGACAGGGGCAAACGCATCGGCCTGCATTTTTCGACCGGCAAGCGCGAGGGGCGTGAGCTGCGCCTCAAGCTGATTACCACTCAGACTGATACCCTGCTTCGCGCCGACCTCGACGGGACTTTGTCTTTGGAGACCAGCCAGCACGGTTCGATCACGCCCGCCTTCACCGGCAATGCCCGTTTTGATGGAGCCTTCAAAGGCCTCTCGCAAGAGCCCTCCGAACCCGGACTGCCCTGGCGTGTCAGCGGCGCGCTCAGCGCCGATCCGGCGCGGGCAAAAATCGATGATCTCGAATTGCGCGTTGGCGACGAGGACCATTCCTTCACGGCCATGGGCGCAGCGGAGATCGCGCTTGTTGGCGCACCCAAGGCCAGCGTGAGTTTGAAATCGCGCCCGCTCGATCTCGATCGTTTATTGGGCGGAGCGGAGGAAACCGGCATGCCGCGCCTTGCCGCCGCGCTTCAAACGCTGATGACCGGGCAGGCGGCGGCTTTTCTGCCTTTGCCGCTTGCGGTGAATTATAGCGTCGATGCCATGTCGCTGGGAGGCGAAAGCCTTTCCAATCTCGCTCTGGCTCTCGCCTTCGGCCAGGACAAAGGCGCGGGTCTTCATTTTGAGGCCAATGGACCGGGCCGTTCCAGGCTCGTTCTTGACGGAGACCTCGCGACCGGCACCGCTTCGGGTTTTGCGGGCAAGATCGAGGCGAGCGCGGGCGATAGCTTGAGGCTCGCTGATTGGCTTGGCGCGACTTTCCCGCAATGGGCCCCGCCCCGGCGCACCCTGGCCTTTCGATCCTTCGAACTCACGGGAAAAGCGAACATCTCCGGTTCCGGCGCTTTCGTGCAAAACCTCGATCTGCGGCTCGATCGCACCAAGCTCTCCGGCACCCTCTCCTTCACGCGCGCGACTGGCCGGATGCCCCCTCGCCTCTTCGCCGATCTCGTCGCGCCCTCGCTCGATTTCGACGCCTTGCCGGATCTCGCCACGACAAAAGACATGGCGGCAGGGATGGATCTTTCGCTGAGTCTCGAAGCCCATGGGCTGAAGTTCAGCCGGATCGGACAGGGGACGTTAGAGGCCGGCAATCTGCGCCTCAAATTCGTGAAAAACGATGACGAGATCCGGCTCGATCGTTTCACCGTGCAAAACCTCGGCGGCGCCAACCTGAACGCCAGTGGCTTGATGAAGGGCGAGACGGCCCATGCCGATGCCAAGCTCGACGCGTCGCGGCTCGATGGTTTCGCAGCTCTGCTGGCGCGCCTCGTGCCGGGACCGGCGGCTGAAGCGCTTGCTTCGCGCGCGGGCGCTCTTTCTCCTGCGCAAATCAACTTCTCCGCAGATGCCAAAGCACCGCAAGGCCAGCTTTCAATCGAGGGTCTCACCTTGGAGGGGAAGGCAGGCGCGACACATATTTCGGCGCACATCAATCCCGACGCAAAGGCCGGACTTGAAGTTGCGGCCCTCGTCGAAGCACCGGAGGCAGGGGCCTTGCTCCGCCAGCTTGCGGTGCCCCTCCCGCCCTCGAATAGGATGGGACAAGGTCGGATCGAGGTCAAAGCCTCCGGGCCCATCTCAGGGGGACCTTTGCAAGCCAAACTCAATGCTGCGCTTGCAGGAGCGAAACTCAATTTCGACGGCCAAATTGGCACCGATCTCATCAAGCCTTGGGCAAAGGGCGCTTTCCATTTGACCAGCGCCGATCTATCGCCGTTGCTGCGCGCCTCCACCTTGGCCTTTCCCGATCTTGCGGCAAAATTGCCAGCAGAACTCGCAGGCGATATCAGCTGGACCAGCGAGGGGCTTGCGTTGGGGCAACTCAAAGGCTTGATCGCGGACGCACCATTTTTCGGCTCTCTCGCTTACGAGATGAGTTCCGGCGCAGCCAAAAGTCTGACCGGCGCAATCGAGCTGGAAAAAATGTCCCTCGCCACGCTCTTGTCCTTGTCGCTCGGGGCGCCCCAGCCTGCCAAAGCGGGAGCACTTTGGTCGAGCCTGCAATTCATCTCGCCGGTCCTTGATCCACCGCGAACCTCTCTGGCCCTCAAGGTGAAGGCGCTCGATCTATGGCCCGGACTTTCGGGCAAGGATGCGAGGATGACCCTGCAAATTGCGCCGGGGCTTCTCGTTCTGCGCGATTTTGGCGTGAAGATCAGTGAGGGCGAGGCGGCGGGCACGCTTTCCCTCCACCGCGACGGTCCGACGGCAGCGCTCGAAGCGCATGTCGATTTGAACGATTATCCCTTCGATCTGCCGAGCGGGCGTGGGAAACTTAAGCTCGGGCTCGATCTTGCGGGAACCGGACAGAGCGCCCAAGCCCTTGTCGTCGGGCTCGCGGGGTCGGGCCATACGACGGTGAGTGATCTCCTCGTGCCGCACGGCGACCCCTCCGCTTTGCCCAGAATTTTCGCGAATGTCGAAGAGGATCGCTTGCCCGTCGAGACGGATACGGTCGCGCGTGCTCTCAACAGCGAATTAGACCGCCAGTCCCTTGCTGCAGGGAGCCGAGACTTCGACCTTAATCTGGCAGCGGGCACGATTCGCTTCGATCCGGTGGCAAGCCCCAAACCCAAGGCGGATGTAACGAGCGATTTTTCCGCCGGTCTCGATCTCGTCAAGGGCACGCTCGACCAGCGTCTGGCTCTGACCCTGCACGCATTGCCGAAGGATTGGACGGGACCGCCGCCGCAGGTCACCCTGAACTTCAAAGGTCCAATCGCCAGCCAGAGCCGCACGATCGAGGCGGACGCTTTCGTCAATGCCTTGGCGGCGCGCGCGATCATGCGCGAGAGCGCCCGGATCGAGGCCTTTGAATTCGACGTTCGCGAGCGCGCGTTTTTCAATCGCCGCCTCATCAGTGAAAGGCGCCGCGAGCAGGAGCGCATCAAGGCCGAGGAAGACGCAAGGCGCGCTGAAGAAGAGCGCCGCCAGGCGGCAGAGACAGCAAGGCGGGAACGCCTGAAAAAAGCGGAAGAAGCCCGCCGCAAGGCTGAGGAGGCCCAGCGCGCTTCAGAGGCGCAGCGCGCGAACGCAAGCGGAGAAACGAAACCGCCCGGCAGCTGGATGCCGCCAGTTCTTTCCGCCCCGGGGGTTCTCATCGATCCATCGGCGGCGGGGCGCTACTGAAATTTTTCCATGGCCGTCTTCAAGACAAAGACCCGGATTGCCGAGGATAGATTGGCCGCACCCCGCGCCGCATCGATTTCCGCCACAAGAGCCGCCAGCGAAACGCCGCGCATGGCCGCAATCTGCTTGAGGCCATCCCAGAAGGCAGCTTCGAGTGAAATACTGGTGCGATGACCGGCGATGGCAATCGAATGTTTGATGATTGAGGCCGAAGCGTCAGCTGGCGTCTTCGTCATTGGCACTTGACGCATTTTCGCGGGCGTGCCCATCGAGGCGGCTTTCTGCCAAAGCCTGCTCGGCTTCGGAGGTTTTTCGCTCGGCGAGTGTACGGCCGTGGCGCACACGGCTTTCCGCCGCCTGCCTGGCAGCTGCCGCACGTGCCTTGTCCTTGCGGGCGCGGCTGAGGTTGACGAGATCGCCCATCCTTTAGGACCTCAGTGTCAGGTCTTCTTGCGGAAAGCGTCGATCGAAACAACCTTGGCTTCGCCTGAAGCCGCCACTTCTTCAAGCTCGCCCTCCGGCTTCACTGGGTTTTTGGTCTCAGCGACCAGCACCGGAGCGGGTGGCGTTTCGCTCAAGGCCGGAGAGGCTTCCTCTGGCGGCTCGCCAGTATCATTCGCACCGGCCTCGACCGCTTCGTTTTCAAGCTCGAATTTCAAGCCGAACTGAACCGAAGGATCGAAGAAACCCGTTACCGCATCGAAGGGGATAAGCAGCATTTCGGGAATGTTCTTGAACGACAAACCCACCTCGAAAGCCTGCTCGGTGACCGAGAGATCCCAGAATTGATGCTGGAGGATGATTGTCATTTCATCGGGATATTTTTCGCGCATCCGCGACGAAAGCCGCACGCCCGGCGAAGCGGTCTTGAAGGTGATATAGAAATGATGGTCGCCCGGAAGACCATCGCGGGCAGCATCGGTCAGGACCTTTCGCACGACGCTTCGCAAAGCGTCCTGGACGAGGAGATCGTAGCGGATCAAATCAGTCGCCATTTAAAGGTCCACGAAGCACCAATTGAAGAAACAGATCAAAAGTGGAGGCTTCTGTTGCCAGGTGCCTCCGAACCCCGCCTTGAAGTGCTACCCCCAAGGGCTTTATTTCGGTACTATTGCCGCATTACGCAGCAACGGCCACCGGAGCATAGTTGTCGTTGGCAACTATAGAATCGGCCCGATGACGGCGGAACCATGCCGAGCGAACGGATATCCTTTACACCCCCCGTCGAACCTATTTCGCCCCCGCCAAAATCCGCCTCTGTCGGCGGAAACGGACTTTGGTGGAGGCGCCGGGTACCGCCCCCGGGTCCGAAGAGCTTATTTCGAAACCATTTATCGCCATAGCCGCGCGAGGCGGCATGTGGAATATAAGCCCTTCACCCATATTTACAAATGGCCTGAAGCCCAGCGAAACGCACAGCACGATTTTTTCCATGAGCGCGACCGGCGGGCTCGACGAAGCGCCCGAAAAAGCAAAGCCCTACGGCCCACTGGGGCTTTGTGTGAGCTTGGCGGCCATCCTTCTACTCGCCGCTGTTCTTTGTATGTTCACGACAGGGGCTTTCGTTCTGATCGATATGGCGCTCGATGGATCGGCACTCACCAAGCGAATCATCCGGATTTTGCGCGGCGCCTTGGATGGAGGCGTCGCACCCTCGGCCAATCTGGAGCTTGCCTTTTCCTTCCTGGTCTATGCCGCCGTCGCGCTCGCCGTGATCCTCGTCGCGCGGTTCGCCGGTGGACGGGACTTCAGGACGCTTATCGCCTGGCGTCCCTGGGGCTTGTGGCAAAGCGACCGGTGGTGCTGGCTGATCGCCGGGGGCGCCCTCCTCTATAGTTTCGCGGCCGATTTCGCGCTTGCCTATTTCTATCCCCAATCGGACGCCTGGTTCACAATGCCGCAGAACAGGTTTTCGGCGATGGGCCTCGTTGTTCTTGCCGTGGTTTTTGCGCCGATCAGCGAGGAACTCGTCTTTCGCGGCTGGATCTATACGAGTTTGCGGGCAAGTTTCGGCTATGCCTTCGCGCTTTTTTCAACTTCGGCGCTATTCGCCTTTTTGCATTATGAACACACGCATCTCTATGCCCTCGCGGTGTTTCCGATAGGCCTTGCGCTCGGGGCGATCCGGGAGCGCACCGGCAGCATCAAGGCGTCCATGAGTTTTCATGCTTTTTACAATTTTGTCGCCTGCTGCCTGAGTTTTGCGGATTTTGGTTGAAAACGCAGGACTGTGGATCGCCGATCGAAGGCAATAGCGAGCCAGCGACCCTTGGTATAAAATGCTGTGCACTGCAATATAAGAAAGCGTCAGTGAACCGATGGCAGGCCAGCAAGCTTTGAGAACGGACCCCTTGGGGACATTGGCAAGGCCGCAGCCGGTCGGCGAAGCGGAGCGTCAGGAAATCGCTGGCGCGCGGCAAATGTCCTCGCAGACCCTGCGCCCGACCGTTGCGGAACTCGAGGCGATCCTTTTCGAGCCGATCCCCGTGCTCGACCACGGCTTTTTGCGGGTGATCGACTATATGGGCGATGACGCAGCGGTGGTGCAGGCGGCGCGCGTCTCCTACGGGCGCGGCACCAAGAAAATCAGCGAGGATCGCGGCCTCATCCGCTATCTGATGCGCCACCATCACACCACGCCCTTCGAGATGTGCGAGATCAAATTCCACGTCAAGCTGCCGATCTTCATCGCGCGGCAGTGGATCCGGCACCGCACCGCCTCGGTCAATGAATATTCGGCGCGCTACTCGATCCTCGACCGCGAATTCTACATCCCCGCGCCTGAGCATCTTGCCGCGCAATCCTCCGCCAACCGGCAAGGACGCGGCGACATATTGAGCGGCGAGGAAGCCGCGCATGTCCTTGATATTCTGCGCGAGGACGCGGCGCGCAATTATCGCAATTATCAATGGATGCTGAACGAAGGCGAGGATGGCAAGACCGATCCTGACCGTTCAGGCCTCGCGCGGGAACTCGCCCGCATCAACCTCACCTTGAACACTTATACGCAATGGTATTGGAAGACTGACCTCCACAATCTCATGAATTTTCTGCGGCTGCGGGCAGACCCTCACGCCCAATATGAAATCCGCGCCTATGCCGAGGAAATGTCGAAACTTCTGGCGCTCTGGGTGCCTCTCACTTACGAGGCCTTCGTCGAATATAATCTCGGCGCGGTGACCTTGTCGAAGACGGCGCTGGCCGTTGTCCAGCGCCTCATCGCTGGCGAAAAAGTCACGCAGGAGACAAGCGGGCTCCCCGCGCGCGAATGGCGGGAATTTGCCGAAGCTCTGAATATTCACGAATAGCTCGCCGTTTATGCGATCTTACCCGACCGGTAGATTTTCAACACCTTGGCGACTTCGCTCACCCTTTGCCCCTGAAAGCGCGCGACCTCGAGATCATCGGCGGTGGGCGCCGCCGCCTGATTATAGGAGATCGCGCTCGCGCCATAGGGCGTACCGGCTTTGTAGAGGGAGGGATGGGCATATCCGGTCGGAACGATGATCAGGCCGAGATGCGCAAGCGGATGATACATCGAGAGCAAGGTGGATTCATTCCCGCCATGCGTCGTCGCAGTGGAGCAAAAGACCGCGCCTGCCTTGCCGTTTAACTTCCCCTGGACCCATTGGCCGCCGAGCCCGTCGATATAGGCTTTGAGTTCCGAGGAAATATTGCCGAAACGTGTCGGCGTCCCAAAAATAATCGCATCAGCCCATTCAGCATCAGCGGTGCTCGGTGCTTCATAGAGCGCATTCATCGCCGCGGCGGCTTCCGCCCAGCCCGGCGCAAGCGCCATGATTTCCGGGCCGACAAGCTCCCGCGCCCGGCGAAGGCGAACCTCGGCCCCTTGTGCCCGCGCGCCCTCGGCAATGCCTTTGCGCCAATGCTTCGGTGACACCGGTGCGCGAATAAAATGCGATCAGGACGTTGATATCCGCCATGGGTTTCTAGCTCCGCTGCGACAGGCCGCCTGGGTTGCTGGCCGGAAAGTCCTCGGCAAATCGGGGGTCTTCCCAATTGCTTTAGAAACGCCGCGACCCGGAAATCGGCGAAGGCGGCCATCACGAAATGGTTCTGCGGGAAACGTTAATGTGATCGGCAAAGGCTCAGATAAAAGAGCGGCGTTCGTTTCAATAGGTTAGAACAAGCTTCGAGCCCCTTGAAAACACGCGCCCGATCTATGACCGCGAGCCAAATCCTCGCCGATTCCCGCAAAGCAAAGATAAAGTCAGTCCGAATCGGCATCCTTTGGATGCTCGCGACGACATTTCTCTTTGTTGCCCAGGATTCGACCACGCGCGTTCTGCTGCAGACCTATCCGGTCATGGAGGTCGCCTGGGCGCGCTATTTCGTGCATGTTCTGGCCGCTGCCGGTTTCGTCGCGTGGCGCCACCCGAGCGCCGCAATCTCGCGCCGCCCCTGGCTGCAAATCGCGCGCTCCAGCCTCATTCTCGCGGTGACTTTGCTTGCCGCTTTGAGCATCGGGCATATGCGCTTCGTCGATTTTACGGCAATCATCTGGGTGACGCCGGTTCTTGTCACAGCCCTATCGGTCTTCATGCTCCACGAGAAGGTCGGGATCTCGGGATGGGTCAGCGTTGCATTGGGGATGACGGGCGTTCTGGTGATCGTCAATCCGGCCGGGATCGATTTTTCCTATGCCATGCTGTTCCCGATGATGGGCGCCCTCACCAATGCGCTGTATCAGATCACGACCCGGATGCTGCATTTCGCCGATCGGCCGCTCACCACGTTTTTCTACACGGGCCTCGTGGGAGCTATCATCTGCAGCGCCACGCTGCCCTTCATCGGCATCATGCCGAATTTGCATGATGGTTTCTTGATGCTGATCCTCGGCGCGCTTGGCGGCGCCAGTCATTATTGCCTTATCCGCGCATTCACGGCGGCGCCAGCCAATGTCATCGCGCCTTATGGCTATTCGAGTCTCGTCTGGGCAACATTGTTCAGCCTGACGCTTTTTTCGGAAGTGCCAAGCTTCCGAACCATGACGGGCGCGGGCTTGATCGTTGCCGGTGGACTGTTCAATTTCCTGCGCAAGCGGGGCGCTTGATGCCAACACTCATCCGTTATGACCGTTGGCACCAAACAATGCTTTAGCGAACGGCACGTTCGGCAAGCGACCCGCGCGACTCCGCGAGATGATCGAAGTGGTGGCAGTAGCTGCCGAGCCCCATCGTATCGGAGCGCAGCTGGATCACGAAATCATGCAGTTCGGCGGCAGGCACCAGCGCTTCGACATCGTCCCAGCCCGGCCATCCCTCTCTTTCCATATAGCCGAGGATCTGTCCGCGCCGCCCACTCAGCAGACGCTGCGCTCCGGAAGTAAAATTATTCGGCACGCTCACCGTGACATGCTCGATCGGTTCGAGCAGCACCGGATCGGCCTTGGCCAGCCCCTCGGCGATGGCAAGGCGCGTCGCGGTCCGGAAGGCCATGTCGGACGAATCCACGCTGTGGAAACCGCCATCGACCAGCGTCACCGCGACATCGACCACGGGATAGCCGAAAGGACCCTTCGCCATCGCCTCCTCGGCGGCTTCGCGTACAGCCGGGATATATTGCTTAGGGACCGTGCCCCCGACGATCTTGTCCGTGAACAGGAACCCCTCCCCCCTTCCGCGCGGTTCGATTTCGAGTTTGACATCGGCGAATTGGCCATGCCCGCCGGTCTGGCGTTTCAGCCGTCCATGCTGGTGGATGGCCCGGCGGATCGTTTCCTTGAACGCGATACGCGGAGCAGCGACGATGATCTGAAGATTGCAGAGCGCAGTGAGCCGTTCCAGCGCCACATTGAGATGGATCTCCCCCTGCCCCTCGAGGAGGGTCTCGCCGGTCTCGAGATTATGCTCAAGCTTCAGCGAGGGGTCTTCCTCGACGAGCTTGTGCAAGGCCCCCGAGAGCTTGACGTCGTCCTTGTGATCCTTGGTTGTAATGGCGAGCGCATAGGTCGGGATCGGCGGTTCGGGAAGAGGCGCCATTTCCTTCACGTCGCCTGTACCAAGGACCGAGCCGGTCGCAATGCCTTCAAGCCGCGCAAACGCCACAATCTCCCCCGCATCCGCGGAAGGCGCCCTGACGGGCTCGCCGCCAACGAAACGATAAATGCCCCCAATGCGCGTGCCGTCCAAGGTCGCGCCATCGCGCAATGCGCCACGCCAGATGCGGCCATAGGACAGCTTGCCGGTATGGGCGGACTGAGCGGAATGGCTGGTCTTGAAGACCTGAACGAGCGGTTGATCTCCTGCGCTTATGCCGTGCCGGTCAGCGGTGGCGTTGGCGGAAGGTGCGTCGTGCCGCAAGGCCTTCCACAGGCGCAGGATACCATGCCCGCGCAAGGCTGATCCGATCAAGACCTCGACAATCGAGCCCACCGCCTGATCCTTGCGCAATTGCTGGTAGATTTCTTCCGAAGACGGCGTGATGTCTTCGAGGAGCTTTTCCATGAGCGAATCGTCCTGGTCAGCGAGCACTTCGGCCAGTCCCTCGAAAGCTTGCTTCTCGTTTTCAAGCATCCCCGGCGGCAAAGCGATCGGCTCGGACGATTGGCCTGAACGGTAGCGATAGGCCCGCTCACTCACGACATCCACAAAGCCTGCGACCGTATCGCCCTCGCGGATCGGAATCTGCCGCAACACAAGCGGAGATTTGGAACAGCCCTTGAGTGCTGCGAGCGTATCGCTGAGATCGCCGGCAAATGTTTCGATCTTGTTGATGAAAATGAGATGCGGAAGCGCGCGCTCTTCAAGCGCTCTCATCAAGAGCGGCAGGCTCGATAAGCGGTCGGGCGAGGGCTCGCACACAACGACGGCGAGATCGGCCGCTTCCAGGGCGCAAGCTGTCTCATAGGCAAATTCGACCGAACCGGGGCAATCCAGAATCGACCAGGATTGGTTGAGGAAGGTGCAGTGGCCAAGCCTGAGCTCTGTGCTCATCACACGGCCCCGGCTCTCGTTTGGCCGCTTGGGAGGTCCGCCCGCCGTCGCCATCAGAGCATCGTAGAGGGTGGATTTGCCGCTTCCATAAGGGCCGACGAGAGCCACCGAGCGGGGTGTGGCAACGCCGGCCTGCGCTAGAGATCCGGTCATGATGACGATTCCTCCGTGTTGTTGTTCCGGCCTTATGACGGGCCGGTAACACTAGAA
>Ga0182033_10001266_pt1 | contig 12588 bp, 13 predicted proteins | sample tim00Cox0000000H_FD_125968 | JGI IMG/M metagenome (GOLD analysis project Ga0182033, IMG submission 125968) | Lab enrichment of tropical soil microbial communities from Luquillo Experimental Forest, Puerto Rico - timezero.00C.oxic.00.000.00H | ecosystem: Environmental > Terrestrial > Soil >...
GGTGCCACTCTCGAATTTTCGCTAACCTTTTGAAAAAGCGAAAATTCGAGAAAGGAACCAAGGGTCGCCTTTTGCGATCCTTGGTATATAGGCGGGGCATGGACATTTGTCGAAAGTCTAGCTGCGGCTCCGCCGGGTCTGCGGCATCGCTCACGCCGGAGCGGGCTGCGCTGATCCAGCAGGCCTTCCGCCTTGAGGGGTTGACGATTGCCTGGATGATTGTCGAGGGCGCCGTCGCAATCAGTGCCGGAATCGCGGCGGGAAGCCTGACGCTCACGGCGTTCGGGCTCGATAGCCTGATCGAATTGGCGTCGGCTTGTGTGCTCATCTGGCGCCTGAACGTCGAGTTGCGTCGGGGGCAGGCCTTTTCCGAAAGCGCCGAGCGGACCGCCAGCAAGATCGGCGGAGCCTTGCTGTTCGCTTTGGCCGCCTACATTGTTGCCGGGGCGGTCTGGAGCCTGTGGACACGGCATGGGGAAGCGTTTTCTTTGCCGGGGCTGATCGTCGCGTTGCTGGCGATCCCCATCATGACCCTGCTGGCACGGCGCAAGATCGCGATTGCGACGAAGCTCGGCAGCCGGGCGATGCGTGCCGATGCCGTCGAGAGCATCACTTGCGGCTGGCTGTCGCTCGTCGTGGTGATCGGCCTGATTGCTGATCTCCTGCTCCGCGCCTGGTGGGTGGATGCTGTGACCTCGCTGGCCATCGCCGGGTTCGTCGTCAAGGAAGCGCGCGAGGCTTGGAAGGGCGAGGAATGCTGCGATCGTGATTAGCCTGAAGGTTGAAAATCGAACTGGCTTTCTCAACGGCCCTGGCATAGGCGTCGCGCAAATCGCAACGCAGGCTGGAGTTCAAAGCCATGAGTGACACGACCGAGGATGCCGCGCCGGACAATGATTTGCCGGAACTCTCGCCCAACGCATTTCTCAAATTGGACGCTGAGCCGGACGATATATTCTATGCCGCTCCCCGCTTCGTCACCCATATAGACGGGAACGCGATTGCGGCCGTCACTACGCTCTATCGCGAATTATTTCCCGCTGGCGGCACGATTCTCGATCTGATGTCGAGCTGGATCAGTCATTTGCCGGGCGATATCGCTTATTCACAAGTGATCGGGCACGGGATGAACGCGCAGGAACTCAAGGCCAATCCGCGTCTCAATCACTTCTTTGTTCAGAATCTGAATGAAAACCACGAGCTGCCGCTTGATACTGATAGTATCGATGGCGCGGCAATTTGCGTCTCGATCCAATATTTGCAAAAGCCCGTCGCGGTATTGCGGGAGCTTACGCGGGTCCTGCGCGGCCAAGGTCCCGTCGCGATCACCTTTTCCAATCGCTGCTTTCCGACCAAAGCCGTTGCCGTCTGGCAGGCTCTCGAAGACGAGGCCGCCCATGCCAAGCTCGTCGCACTCTATCTTGACCGGGCAGGCTTCAAGAATATCGAAGCGCGTGCGCTCGTGGCCGGAGCGCGCGGCGTGGACCCGCTCTGGGCCGTGGTCGCCCAGGCGCCCGCGGATTGATCCTCACCAAGGGTCGCAAGAGCGAACCTTGGTCCCTTTCTCGAATTTCCGCTTTCATTCACGTTTGCGGAAATTCGAGAGTGCACCAACGGTCATGCTTTATAACCGTTGGTATTGAAGGAGATTTGACGGAAATCAACACGGGAAGCGAACGACAGGCGTATCAGCGAGTTCATGCAATGAACGCAGCGGCGATGCCATGTACAAGCACATTCTCATTCCCACCGACGGCTCTGATCTTTCCAAGAAGGCCATTCAACATGGCGTTGCCTTGGCTAAGGCATTGAAGGCCCGGGTCACCGGCCTAACGATCACGCCCCCCTACCATGTTCTGGCAGTGGAACCAACGATGGTTACGGATACGCCAGAGGAATACAAAAGGCATATGGCGGAGCTTGCCGCCAGATATCTCGATCAGGTGCAGACAGCGGCCTTGGCGGAGGGAGAGAGTTGCGACTGCAATGTGCTGCATGTCGAGCACGATCACCCTTATCTGGCGATCATCGATACTGCCAATGCCGAACACTGCGACCTGATCGTCATGGCCTCGCATGGGCGGCGCGGGATTTCCGCCATCGTACTCGGCAGCGAGACCGTCAAGGTCCTCACCCACAGCACGATTCCTGTCCTCGTCTATCGTTAGAGCATTTTTAGGCGAAGTGGACGCCGGTTCGCCGTCCGAAAATGCGATAAAACAAACAAAAGACAGGAGCGAGCGCAACCGCTGCGCCGCATCCAAACGTGGGAGGTGATGCCCATGGTTCATCATCCATCCATAACGAAAGCTGCGCGAAGTCAGCAGGGCCTGGATCGCGCGGGTCAGGTCTTCAGCCTTAGCATTCCGCCCATTGGGCTTCCCGGAACCGCGCGCGTCCCGAATAATGCCTACGGGCTTGTTATCTTCGCCCATGGCAGCGGCTCCAGCCGCTTCAGTCCACGCAATATGGCGGTTGCCGAGGCGCTCAATGAACAGGGCATAGCGACATTCCTGTTCGATCTCCTGACTTCGGAAGAAGAGGCCGACCGGGCCAATGTCTTCGATATTCCGCTGCTCGGGGAACGTGTCGTCGAGGCCGTGCTATCGCTGTCGCGCGAGGCTTTCGCGCAAGATCTCAAGCTCGGCCTCTTCGGCTCAAGCACAGGGGCGGCGGCGGCGCTCGTCGCGGCGGCGCAGCTTGGCGATCGCATCGGCGCGATCGTCTCTCGCGGCGGACGCCCCGATCTTGCGGGCAATGTCCTGACCCAAGTTCACACACCGACGCTGCTGATCGTCGGCGGGGCCGATGACGTGGTTGTCGAGCTCAACCGGCAAGCCTTCGCGCGATTGCGCGGACCGAAGGCCCTGGAAATCATCCCTCGCGCCAGCCATCTCTTCCCCGAGCCCGGCGCGCTGGAGGCCGTGGTCGATCATGCCGCCCGTTGGTTCGCACTTTATCTCAAGGCAGAGCCCGCCTGATCGAATATCCTGAATCCGTGAGGATTCAGGATTCCTTTCCAGCAAATCGCTTATGCGAGAGCGATTTGCTGGAGTGGCATCGCCTGTTCCTTCGGAACGGCGGTATATTATGCCGGCGAGTCCAAAAAAGGAGGTCCTGATGAGCTTCAGGAACCGGACCGACGCGGGGAGAAAACTGGCCGCGAGGCTCGCAAAATACAAGGATCGAGCACCTGTCATCCTCGCCTTGCCGCGCGGCGGCGTTCCCGTTGCCGCCGAAGTCGCGGCCGCGCTCGGCGCACCGCTGGATCTGATCCTTGTCCGCAAGATCGGCGTACCTTCGCAGCCTGAACTCGCTATGGGCGCCGTTGTCGATGGCGGTTCGCCGATCATCGTCCGCAATGATGATATCATCTGGCAGACGGGCATCGACGAGACTGAATTCAAAGCCGTCTGCGATCGAGAAATCGCTGAGATCGAGCGGCGGCGGCGGCGTTATCTCGGCGGGCATGAACCCATTGATATCGAAGCGCGCTGCGTCATTGTCGTTGACGATGGCATCGCCACAGGCGCGACGACGCGGGCCGCCCTGCAAGCCACTCGGATGCGTCGGCCCGCGCGGCTTGTGCTTGCAGTGCCTGGCGGTCCAACCCAGACGATTGCAGCCATGGAGGAAGAGGCCGACGATGTCGTCTGTCTCGAAGCGCATGAGATCTTCGGCGCGATCGGCTTCTTTTATAGCGATTTCCGGCAGACAACGGATCAGGAAGTGATCGATATTCTGGCCCGCTTTGGCACGCGCGGACCGGGCGCGGCGCAGCCCCCTGCCGCGTGAGAGCACCGCCCTTCGACCGTCATTGCGAGCGAAGCGAAGCAATCCAACTGACATGCCCGGCTTATGGATTGCTTCGTCGCTGCGCTCCTCGCAATGACGGCTCATTCCTCGAAGTTGGGAGCGGGATTATCGTCCGGTTCGAGGCTCTCCACGGATTGGTTTTCTTCCGCTGGCACTTCAGCTTCGATTTCCACCGCTTCCGCGTCGATGGTCTTGCCGGCCTCGTCCACGCTCTCGTCGTAGGAATAATGCTTGTCCTTCTTCCTGGGACCAGCGCGATTTTTGGTGGCGGCATTTTTCATGGAGCCCTCCTACCGGGACAGAGCCATTCTCCCCTCTGACTTCAACCTGATATGGACATTGAACTTCCCGCTTTCGTGGTCGAGGATGTGTTGCATCCAGACGATATCGGTATCGGACGCCGGGACAAGCTGAAAGCGGCGGATCTGAAGCGGCACCATTTCAAGGTCGGTCAGCTCCCCCGTGAGGCCATCGAAACCGGCGAAATACATCAGGGCGAGATCGCCTCGAAATTCCTCAAAGCCGTGAATCCCTTCATAGTCGTTCAGGAAATCGCCGCATCCATAAAGGATGAGCCGGTTCTTGTAGATCTCGATCGCCTTCGCGTGATGCGATGAATGACCATGGATCACCGAAACATTGGCCCGGTCGACCAGAGCATGGGCAAATCGGCGGTGCTCCTGCGGAATCTCATATCCCCAGTTTGGACCCCAATGGATTGATATGATGATCAGATCGCGCGGCCGTCTGATGCGCGCGATCTTGTTGGCAATCGCTGCGGCCGTTTCATCGCTGAAATCGCCGAGGAAATTTACCCCCGCAGCCTCATGCGTCGCGGCCCAGTCGGAGGGAGTCCCGCTCTCCCGGCAAGCGAAGGAAAAGACCAGGACGCGTCCCTTGCCTTCAATCTCTAGGATTGCCGGCGCCCCCGCCTCGGCTTCATCGTGGCCAGCGCCCGCGGTCTTGATCCGCAGACGTTCGAGCGTGGCCAATGTATCAAGAAGCCCTGCCCGCTCCCAATCGAGCACATGATTATTGCCAAGCACGCAGCAATCAATTCCCGCCGCGCGCAGGCAAACAGTGTTTTCCGGCCTCATCCTGTAATTGATGCCTTTCGGGATATAGGCATCGGAGCGTGTAATACTTGTTTCGAGATTGATGATGCTGACGTCCGGCCGCACCCGGTTCAGCTCCGCCAGGGCTGCGCCCCAGATATAGGAGGGCGCGGCATATTCGGGCAGCTTTCCATTCACCTGCTCGGCCAAAGAGACATAGTCTCGCGCCGATGGGACGTAAGCTTCGTGCAGACGGGGGCTGCAGGGATTTGGCAAAATCTGGTCGATGCCCCTGCCCGTCATCACATCGCCGCAGAGAAACACGCGAATGATCTGGCGCCTTGCCGGCCTATCCACATTCTTCTGAGGAGAGGCGTCCATAGGCTTGAGCCTTCATCTCTCGGGCTTGGCGACCCGCGCCAACCAGGAAGGATAATTCAGGAACTCCCCCGTGCTGACGCGCGGGAAAGATCGTTCATCAAGCGACCTTATGGCCTTTCGAAGATTATATGGCGCCTGTTCCAAATCGCCATAAGCTTCAAAACCTAACGTCCACCAGGGCCGCGAATGCGCCGCAAGCTCGACCTTGGTGATCTCCACGTTGCAACCTTGCACCGGCAGCTGATGCCCGCTCAGCGGCTTTGCATCAGCGCCCAGCAGAACCTCCTCGACAGCGGGGCCGGACGTATCGAAAACGCGGAGCCAACGCGTTTTCTGGACCCTCAAAGTCTCGGTCAATTGCAATCCGGAGGCTTGCGCACTCCACTTGCACCATGTTTCGAAATAAGGTGCGAAGGGCGAAAGTTCCGTGGTCCGGCGACAGGCAACGAGCCCTTTGATTTCGACGCCGTTTTGCCCGCCGCGCCGCTTGATCCCGATCTGGGTTTCGTTCGGCTGCCAGAGATATTCGTCGATCCGTGTGTCTCCCCCGCCGGGAGAGGGCCCACCCTGATGGAACCAGCGTTGCACGTCGGCGGGGCAATCACCCTCGAAGAACCATCGAACTTCCGCGGACACCAGCATTGGAGTCCATCTCGCGCCCAGGCAAAAATAGGTTGGCCCGCTTTCTTATGTTTCGCAGCGCTTCACGGCGCACCATCATCCGCTCAGCCCACCGGCCAGCGTGGGGAAATCGAGCGGCCTGAACCCGTAATGCTTGAGCCAGCGCACGTCTGCCTCGAAAAAGGCGCGCAGATCCGGCATTCCATATTTCAACATCGCGATACGGTCGATTCCCATACCCCAGGCAAACCCCTGATAGACATCGGGATCTAGCCCGCAATTCTTCAGGACATTGGGATGCACCATGCCGCAGCCCAGAATTTCGAGCCAATCCTCGCCTTCCCCGAAGCGAATCTCGCCATCCTTGCGCGCGCATTGGATATCGACTTCCATCGACGGTTCGGTGAAAGGAAAATAGCTCGGCCGGAAGCGCATCTTGACGTCCGGCACTTCGAAGAAGGCCTTGCAGAATTCCTCAAGGATCCATTTCAAATTGCCGAGATTGGCGGAGCGGTCGATTACGAGACCTTCGACCTGGTGGAACATCGGCGTATGCGTCTGGTCCGAGTCGCAACGATAGGTCCGGCCCGGACAGATCACCCGGATCGGCGGCTTTTGCGCCAACATGGTCCGCACCTGCACGGGACTCGTATGCGTGCGCAGCACCTTGCGTTGGCCGTTCTCATCAGGGTTGAAAAAGAAAGTATCGTGCATGTCGCGCGCCGGATGGTCCGGCGGGAAATTCAGCTTGGTGAAATTATAATCATCCGACTCAATGTCCGGGCCCTCGGCAATGGCAAAGCCCATGTCGGCGAAAATCGCGGCAAGCTCGTCCATGACTTGCGTGATCGGATGGATGCGGCCAGCCTCCAGCGCCTGCGTGCGAACGGGCAAGGTGACATCGACGGTCTCGGCGGCAAGCCGGGCTTCGAGCGCCGCTTCCTTCAGGATGGCGCGCCTCGCGGCGAGCGCTTCGCTCACATTATCCTTGAGCGCGTTGATCGCGGCGCCCTGAACCTTGCGCTCCTCCGGCGCCATTTTGCCAAGCGTCGCCAACAGGGCCGAGATCGAACCTTTCTTGCCAAGCGCCGCAACCCGCACGCTCTCAAGTGCTACCTCGTCAGCAGCAGCGGCGATTTCGGCCAGGGTTTCCTTCCGCAGGATTTCGAGATCGGACATGAACGAGCCACAAGGTTGACCGCCGCTTTGAAGGGACGCGGCGCAAAAGCATCACCGGCTTTTGCCACGCACGGCGGATAAAGTCGAGAAAATGCGGGTAGTTCGTCCGGCGAGGTTCAGCGCGTCATCGAGCTAATCCAGTCCAGATAGGCTTTTGAGCCTCTTTCAATCGGAACCTGGACGATTTCCGGCGTCGTATAGGTGTGCAGCTTGCGAATGAGTGCCTCGACATCTTGGAAAGCGCCGCTCTTGGTCTTGCAGAGCAACAACAATTCCTGAGCGTTCTGCAATTCGCCTTCCCAAGTGAAATAGCTTTCGATCGGCAGCAATTGCACGCAAGCGGCAAGCCGCCTCTCGATGAGGTTTTTTGCGATGAGCTTGGCATTTTCAGGCCCTTCGCAGGTGGTCATGACAATAGCGTAAGTCATTTCATTGCCCGCGGCCGCGCGGCGCATTGCGAAGCGGCCGCGTCACTTCCCGCAGCCATTTGCGGACCTCCGGCTCGACAAGCGGCGAAATCTCCTTGAAGACCCGCGCATGATAGGCGTTGAACCAGGCGAGTTCCTCCGCATCCAGAAGTTTGGGCTCGATGAGGGCGGTATCGATCGGCGCCAGAGTGATCGTCTCAAAGCCGAACATCTCGCGCTCCGCGCCAGCAATGTCGCGCAGCTCGGCGACGACCAGATTCTCGATCCGAATGCCCCATTGCCCGGCGTTATAATAACCGGGCTCGTTCGAGAGGATCATGCCGGGTTCGAGCGCGACGGAACCAAGTTTTGAGATTCGCTGCGGCCCCTCATGCACGGAGAGATAGGAGCCAACGCCATGCCCTGTCCCGTGGTCGAAATCGAGCCCCGCCTGCCAGAGCGGCAGCCTCGCGAGCGCATCGATCTGCGCGCCCGAAGTGCCTTTCGGGAAAGTCGCGCGGGCAATGGCAATGTGACCCTTCAAGACACGCGTGAAGCGGTCCCGCATCAGCGCGGTCGGCCGGCCGACGCTGAGCGTGCGGGTGATATCGGTCGTCCCGTCTTCATATTGGCCGCCGGAATCGATCAGGAAAATGCCCTTGCCGATTTTGCGATTGGTCTTGACCGTCACGTGATAATGCGGAATCGCGGCATTGGGGCCAGCGGCGGCGATGGATGGAAAAGAAAGATCCTTCAGCTTATCGGTCTCGCGCCGGAAGGTTTCGAGCGCTTGCGCCGCCTCGATCTCGGTCAGCTTGCCAGAGGGTGCATTGACCGAAAACCAATGCAGAAAATTTGTGATGGCCGCGCCATCGCGCAAATGCGCCTGCCGCGTGCCTTTGAGCTCGGCGGCATTCTTGCGGGCCTTCATCAAGGCGATCGGGTCCGGTCCCATCTCGCAAGTGCCACCCGCCGCCTTCAACACCTCGGTCAATTTCGCGGGTGCGGTGCCTGAATCGAAGGCGATGGTCTTGCCCTGCTGCCCAATCGCCGCAAGATCGGATTCGAGCCGGGACGGTTCCTCGATGTCGGCGAGTTCGGAAAGCTTGCTGCGCAAGGCCTTGTCGAGCTTGCGGGCATCGACATAGAGACGCGGCTTGACCGCCCCTTTGGTCTCGCCTGATTTTTCCGCATTGAAGATCAAAGCATAGGCAAGCGGCAGAGGCGTATGCGAAACATCCTGGCCGCGAATATTGAAGGCCCAGGCGACGGCATGGGGATCGCTGACGAGAAGCGCGTCCTTAGCCCCAAGCGCCTTGGCGACACGCGCGAGTTTCTTCGCCGCATTTTCGCCCGCGAGCTTTTGCGCATGAAGGCTGATCTTGCCGAGCGGGGGCGCGGGACGATCGCTCCAGACTGCATCTATGGGGTTTGGCTCGACCGCGACAAGTTCGGCACCTGCCGCCCGCGCGGCTCTGCCATAGCGCTCGATCTGTCCCGGCGTATGCAGCCAGGGATCATAGCCCAGTTTCAAACCCGGCTTCAGATTGGCCTCAAGCCATTTTTCGGGGCTCGTCTCGGCGAGCGCGACCGGCTTGAAGACTTTGGTATCGACCTGATCGCGAACCGCCAATGTATAGCGTCCATCGACGAAGATCGCGGCTTTGTCCTGCAGCACGATGGCAAGTCCGGCCGAGCCGGTAAAGCCGGTGAGCCAGGCAAGCCGCTCCTCGGAGGGGGCGACATATTCGTTCTGGTGCTCGTCCGCGCGCGGGACGAGAAAGCCGTCGAGGCCGAGCCTTTCCAGCGCTGCCCGCAAGGCGGCAACCCGCGCCTTGCCCTGCGAGGGATCAGCCAAATCTTCAAAGGATTGATAGTGACTTTCGAACATGGTTTTAAACTAGAACTACTTGGCGGTAACTGCAACGGGCTCTGAGAAGAAAGCAGGATTTCGAGAGGCCTTACAGGGGGTTCTACTTGGCTTCTGTGTCAGGAGCTAGATCGGCGGTGGCGTCTGAGTCATTCGAGAGCTTGATCCAATGACTAGGGCGCGATAGTCCCTCCGGCAATTCAGTTGTCTCGTCTCCATAGGCGCTTTCTAGCTGCGCCTGCGTAAGATCCTTTGCGCCTTTCAGATGCGCCCTAAAGAGCCACGCGCCTTCGAGAGACGCGCCTTCGAGATGCGCGTCATCGAGCTCCGCGTCATCGAGTTCCACCCAATAGAGCTCCGCGCCTTCGAGATCCGCCCCGTAGAGCGACGAGCCTTTGAGACGCGCCCCACCGAGCGACGCATCCGCAAGGCGCACCCCACTGAGCCACGCGCCTTCGATATGCGCTCCAACAAGCGACGCGCTTTCGAGATGCGCCTTCTCTAGCGACGCGCCTTCGAGATGCACATCATCGAGCAACGCGCCTTGGAGACGTGCCTCATCGAGCGTGGTGCCTTCAAGGCACGCGCCCTCGAAATTCGCCTTGTCAAAATGGAGCCCGCTAAGATCTGCCCCGGCGAGATGACACGCGCGGAGATCGAGCCGAAACGCACCGCTACCCGCTCCATCAGCCTCGGTCGCTTTCTTCGTTGTTTCCCAGTCTCGCTGCTTTTGCGAGCGCCGGCCTATGACGGTCAGGCACGCCTGTACATCAGTAGCGGCCTTCAACTCGGCTTTGCGATGCCTTCGTGAAATACGTTCTTCGTCCGTCTGATCTGCTTTGGCGTAAGTTGCCCGCATCTCGAGAGAACAAGGCTGTGGCGGGCCCGCGTTTTTGCGTACATAGGCGCAAAGAATTTCCATGACCTGCCAGTGCAGGGGCTCATAATCTCGGGCGAGCTTTTCCAGCGCATAAATGCCGCCGAGCCGCACCTCGAGATTAGGCACGGTTTTGATGTCTGACCCGTTCTTTTCCTCGCGCGTCGCACCCAATTGCTCAACCGCCTTCACGAGGAGCGCGGTGTAATGCTCTTCCTGGGCGATGTGTCTCTGCCGGTCGGCAATCCATGTCCGCCAAAAGAGGAACGGCGCACCAACGAGACCGGCAATGCCGAGCAACAGCTTGTTGATGCTATCCGCGCTTCCGGCGAAAAACACGTAGGATGCAAGACGGATCAACAAGGCGACGAAGACCGCCGCGAAAAACACGGCGAAAGTATAAAGACAAACCGCGAACCAGTTCGGCATCGGCTTGAATAATTCGCTGAAGGGGAAGCGAGCCTTAGCCGTGAGCCATTTCGTAAGGCGCACGAAAAACGGGCTGCGAACCACAGCCCTGTGCCGTTTCACCAAGCGAATCAAAAATTCGCTGCGAGCCTCAGCCGTGAACAATTTGGTGGAACGCATCGGATCTACGGATCGTCCTTTTCCTCGCCGAAGGTGATTTCGGCCGCAAAGGTCCGCGCCGCGCCGGGCGGCGGCGCCGGAAAGGGCGAGGCGCGATCGACCAAGGCAAGACTTTCGACATCGAGATCGGCCTCACCGCTCGACTCCAGAAGCGAAAGGCGGACGACCTTGCCCGACTCATCAATCGAAAAACCGATGACCGCGGCGCCATGCGCGCCGCGCGCCAGAGCCGTTTCCGGGTAGCGTTTTGCCCGCTCCAGCATGCCGAACACGATCTCTTTATAGCTCATCAATTCCGCGCCGCCCTCGGTTGGCAAGGGCACGGCGACCGCGCGAAATATATCCGGCTCCAGGCCAAAGCCGCGTGACGTTTGCCCGCGAAGCTCGGCCTGCTTTTCAAGGTCGGACTGGAGCGACGCGAAGGAAGAGGACAAAGAGCTGGGCGTCTCGGCCGGAGACGTTTTGCGCAGGGCTGCGGCCTTGGCGGCTGCGCTGCCACGCGCTTCGTTCTTCGGCGCGGCGGGTTTTGCCGCCCGCTCCGGCGGCTTTTGTGCGGGCTTTGGCTCGGACGCGGGTTTCTGCTCGGCGGCCTGTTTGGGCGGCTCCGGCTTCGGCGCGGGCTTGGGAGGTTCCGGCTTGGGGGCAGCCTGCGCCGTTTCAGCCGGCTTAGGCTTTTCCTCGGCGGGTTTGGGCGGTTCTGGCTGCTGCGTTTCTGCTTTGGGCGGTTCCGGCTTTTGCGTTTCTTGGGGAGGTTCCGGCTTCTGCGGCTCGGGTTTGGGCTGAGCCTCTGCCGTTTCCGTCTTCCCGGCAGGCGTGGGGGACGCATTCGCCGAAGGGTTCTGCTGTGTGGCGGGAAGCGCCGCCTCGGCCTTCTTCTCCGGCTTCTGGTCGATCACGATCTCGACAGGAATTTCCTTTTGCTGCTCGAAAAGCTCCGGATCCGGCACTAGGCGCACAATAATCAGGAAAAGACAGGCATGAAAAACGAGCGAACCGGCAAGAAGCCCGGCCATCGTCCAGGGCTCGCGCCGCGCGACGCCGGAGCGCTCACTAAGCCGCTCGGCCGCGTCGGCGACAAGAGCTTGGCTGGCTTGCGAAGGATCAGATGTCGAGCCTATCAAGAAAGAAGCCGCCTTTGATCGGAATCGAGCCTATCATCGAAATATAGCCAAGGTTGCGTTGGTCCATGAATGGAACATTGGCAATGTTGTTCTTAACTTATAGTTTGCATCCTATTCAGATACGGGAAACTACCCGGAGCTTTGCTGCGCCGTTTTCTTGGCATTTAGAGCCTGTTTCAAAAGTCATGGAGCTATCCCAAGCCCTCATCCTGAGGAGCGCCGAAATGCGCGTCTCGAAGGACGAGGGCGTCTCCAGTGCACACTGGAAGTCATCCTTCGAGACGGGCTCTGTGAGCCCTCCTCAGGATGAGGGCGAGCTTTTGAAACAGGTTCTTATGCAATTTTCAACAATGGCCACCGCCGCCGCCAAGGCCGCTTCGACATCGAGCTTGGTCGTATCGAGCACGATGGCGTCGGGGGCTGCCTTCAGGGGCGCAGCGGCGCGGCTCGCGTCGCGCTCATCGCGTTTGCGAATATCCTCGACGACAGCGGCATAGTCTACCCTTTCGCCAAGTCCTTTCAACTCCAGGGCGCGGCGGGTGGCGCGCGCGTCGAGACTGGCGGTCACAAAGATTTTAGGGAAGGCCTCGGGGCAGATCACCGTACCAATGTCGCGGCCATCGAGCACCGCGCCGCCCGGACGGCGGGCGAAATCGCGCTGCATTTCGACCAA
>Ga0182033_10001267_pt1 | contig 12582 bp, 11 predicted proteins | sample tim00Cox0000000H_FD_125968 | JGI IMG/M metagenome (GOLD analysis project Ga0182033, IMG submission 125968) | Lab enrichment of tropical soil microbial communities from Luquillo Experimental Forest, Puerto Rico - timezero.00C.oxic.00.000.00H | ecosystem: Environmental > Terrestrial > Soil >...
ATTTGCCGTGGTGAATGCACTGGCAAAAGGCAGGAGTCGATCTTAGCGAGAATGGCAGCGTGATTCCGCCAAAGGGCAGGCCAGGCTAGATAGGGGTGCGACTTTTTGTTAGCATGGCGTTATCACGCCTCAAGCAAAAACCCTTAAAATCCAGCATTTCCGGGCTTTTTCAGCATTATCAACCATGAGTTAGACAGTCGTCGCAGATCAAAAACTGAACGACCAAGGGCGACTGAAATCGACCGTCAAGACTCCTCGCATAATAATATCCATGCCAAGCAGAATGTCGTAGGCAGCTTCCGCTGGCTGAAATTCAAGCCCTGATATGTCTTTGAAAATCGACATCGTTCCTGCCACAAACCCCTGGTCAACTGCTGAAAGCCAATCGGGTTTGTTGGCGTCACGTGAGATGCTGAAATGTTGACCTTTTCCACGGGACTCAAAGAAAGGTCATTGATGATCCTAGCGGAAATGCAATGGCGGATGCACTGGTGTCGAATAGAGCAGAGTACAGCGTTAGGCTGGGCACCGGTGCCCCCGCCGGCGGTGCGGCAGCCAGTTGGGCATATCAAAGAGCACGTTAACACCCAACCATACGGGCTAGCGGGGGATAATTTGAGCCTCACCGGAGCGCAGCGGCGATGTTGCCGCCGTCCACCGCCTCGATATGGCCGGTGGTCTTGCGTGCTTTGGTAAGCGCCACGAAAGCCTGCGCCACGTCCTCGGCCAGCACCTCGCGGCCGAGCAGATTGCCACTCATATATTCGCCTTCGGTGACTCCCCTCGCCTTCGCCCGGTCGGCAATCATGGCATCGGTGAGCAGCCCGCTACGCACGCGGTCGGCATTGACGCCGTTCGAGCGGATGCCGTCCTTGCCGTAGTCGAGCGCGTATTGGCGCATCAGCAGCATGGCGGCGGCCTTGGGCAGACCGTACGGCCCGAAATTGGCGCCGGGATTCACCGCCTGCTTGGAGAGATTGAACAGAAGCGCACCGCCGGTGCCCTGCTTCAGCATTATGCGTACCGCCTCCTTCGCCACAGTCTGATGAGCGAAGAAGTTGAGCTCGAAGCTCTGGCGCAACAGCTCGTCGGAGACATCGCCAATGCGCCCCTGCCAGGCCGCGCCGGCATTGGACACCACGATGTCCACGCCGCCGAAATTCTCGCACACCTTGGCGAAGACATCCCTCACCTCCTCTGGCTTGGTCACGTCGCATTGCAGCCCAAGTCCCTTGAAGCTTTTCGCCGCCTTCCTCGCCGTATCGCCAAAGATATCGACGATGGCGACGGCAGCACCTTCGGCGGCAAGCGCCTTCGCCGTGGCGCTGCCGATAGCGCCGGCGCCGGTGACAAGCGCCACCTGCCCGGTCAGCGGCTTGACCTCGGCACCTTTGAGCTTCGCCTGCTCGAGGCTCCAATATTCGAGCTCGAAGAGATCGCTCTCAGCCAGCGGCTCGTAGCGGCCGATGCCTTCTGCCTCCGTGACCACACGCACCGTGTTCTCGGCGAGGTCCGCGGCCATGTCGGCATCCTTCGCCGTGCGTCCGATGCCGAATAGGCCGAGTCCCGGCACGAGCACCACGCGGGGAGCTGAGTCGAACTTGGACTTGATCCCGCCAACGCGCTCATTCTCGCGGTGGAAATAGGAGTCGTAGCGCGCGCTGAACTCGGTCACCGCCTCTTTCACGTGCAACGCGAACTCGTCGAGCTTGCCGGGTTCTGGCGGCTGAAGCACGAGCGGCGTGTTCTTGGTGCGAATGATGTGGTCGGGCGTGACAACGCCGCGCTGGCTGTAATCGTGAAGCTCGGCGCCATTCACATAAGCGAGTATCTCAGGCCCGGTGCGGAAGGTCATGACGAAACGGGTGGGCTCGGTGCCTAGCTTGTCGGGCTGCAGCGCGACCGCGCCTCTGATGATCGGCGCGATCTCCGCGACCTCCGCAAGTTCGGCCTCGAGGTCGCGCGGCCGAAACACGATAGGGCGCCCCTGGCGCAGGCGACTCTCGGCGAGCGACACCATCTCGATCATGCGCTCATAGGCTTCGCGCGCTGTCTCGCCAAAGGTGAAGATGCCATGCTTGTGCAGGATCAAGCCTTCGACGTCCGGGTTCTGCTCGTAGACCTCCGCCGCAGCCTTGGCGAGGCCGAAGCCTGGCGAGATGTAGGGTACGATGCCCATGCGCCCGTCATAGACTTCGCGAGCCAGCGTTTCGCCGTCGGGCTGGTCCACGATCGAGAGCACCGCGGCAGCGTGCGTGTGGTCGATGAATTTGTGCGGCAGGAACGCATGCAACAGCGTCTCGACCGAAGGGTTTGGTGCGCTGGCATGGAGGAGGTTGAGCCGCTGCACATTGACCATTGCCTCATCGGAAAGCGTGTCGAGCGCGCGAATCCGACGCAGCGGCTCGAGCTTCACCGCAGGCAGCCCTTGCGGCTCGATGTCGGCCATGTCCCAGCCAGAGCCTTTGACCGCGATCACATCGTGCTCAACTCCGAGATCGTCCGCGGCGCGCGTCTTGACTGATGTGTTGCCGCCGCCATGCAGCACGAGCAGGGGATCGCTACCCAAGAGGCGTGTGGTGTAGACGCGAAGCGCGAGATCCTCGCCGACGCCTTTTGCCGCGTAGGTCTCGACCGCGTCGAGCGCGCGCAATTCATTCCATTTGCTTTGCATGGGTTGCGTTGTTTCACTCCTGGCAGAAAGACGCAAGTGATTACGACGCATTGCAGCGCCCGGGATGTGTGTGTCCTTCTCGCGAGAAAGGGAGGACCAGCGGAGCGCCAAACGGCCGCATCCAGCATTCCGGCGCCCGGCTCGGCGGCGATATTGCAGCTCTCAGCACTGCTCCCTCGTGCCGCGCATCTCTAAGAGAAACGCGAAGCTGACGCCACCTCGGATTCTGCCCAAGGCGTGTGGTTCGAGGACCCCGAGGCCGGATCGTTACTCCTGCCGGTGGCATCAGGCGCCGCACCCCTCGACAGATGGTCTGCAGCTCGCATCCTGAGGACGAGGGTGGGGCGAGTGTAACCGAGGCGCGAGGGGTGGGGATAAATGGAGTGAAGCATCGTCATACCAGCGGAAGCTAGTGCCAGCCCGCGCGGCGCGCGCGACAGAGAACTGGACCCCGGCTTTTGCCGAGGTGACGCCCAAAGCATAGGCTGTTGCCCAGCTCGCAGGCTTTGTGGCAAGGGCGCAAAAAATGACCCACGTTTCGCCACGCTGCTAAACCCATTTGCAACAATTTCTCATGGATGCTCAGGCCTTACGGATGGGCACTGATGTTGCGAGGGAGTTTGCGGAGTGGGGAAACTCTTCGACAGCTACCGGCCCGAGCTGCACTACATGCGCGGCCCGGGCCCCAAATGGCATGCAAAGCACGACAGTGAGCCCGCGGCCGCGAAGGAGCCGCAGCTCGAGCTGCCGTATTCGCTTTGGCTGATTCCTGCTGCCGCGGTGGCGCTAATCGGCGTTGCTGCTGCTGTCGCCTTGGCGTAGCACCGAGCCGTTGGGCTTGGAATAGCAAGGCTGCCGCGAGGCTCGCCACCAGCGCAGCTGCCGTGGTGATCCCAAGCGGCTTGCCGAGTGGTATGCCTGCGAGACCCGTGGCCATGCCGGTCTTCACCATGCGCTTCTCGCGCTCGATGCCGACGAGCGCACCTAACAGAATAGCGGTGGTTGTTACGCGGAGCGCTGCTTGGCGTGCTCTGGGTAAAGAGTCGCAAGGCCGTCGGGGGTGGCTGGCGTCACCCCGCGCTCGGTGATGAAGCCGGTGATCAGGCGTGCCGGCGTCACATCGAAACCGAAATTCGCGGCAGGGCTCGCATCTGGCGCGATCTGCACACTGGCGATCGAGCCGTCCCCGAGCTTGCCGGTCATGAACTTGACCTCGTCGCCGCCACGCTCCTCGATAGGGATGATACTACCATCCTCGAGGCTCCAGTCGATGGTGGAGAACGGCAGCGCCACGAAGAATGGAATGTGGTTGTCACGGGCGGCGAGCGCCTTCAGATAGGTGCCGATCTTGTTGGCGACGTCACCTGTCGCGGTGGTGCGGTCGGTGCCGACGATGCAAAGATCGACCAGTTTCTTCTGCATCAGATGCCCGCCGGTATTGTCGGCAACGACGGTGTGCGGCACGCCATGCGCGCCGAGCTCGAAAGCCGTGAGCGAAGTACCCTGATTGCGCGGCCGCGTCTCGTCCACCCAGACATGGAGGAGGATACCCTCGTCATAGGCGCGGTAGATCGGGGCGAGCGCCGTGCCCCAATCGACGCAAGCCAACCACCCGGCATTGCAATGGGTCAGTATGTTGACGCGCTCGCCCTTCTTCTTCTCGGCATGCGCCCTGATGATGCCGAGCCCGTTTTCGCCGATCCGCCCGTTATTCTCCACGTCCTCATCGCAGATCTGCGCCGCGCGGGCGTAGGCGGCAGCAAGGCGTGCTTCGTGCGGCAAATTGCGCACCGCCTTCTGCATCTCTTCGAGCGCCCAGCGGAGATTGATGGCGGTGGGCCTGGTCGCGGCGAGTGTCTCGCAAGCACGGTCGAGCACCTCGTACGACTGATCGTCGCGCAAACCCAGGCAGACGCCAAAGGCCGCGGTCGCCCCGATCAAAGGTGCGCCGCGCACCTGCATGGTCGATATGGCGCGTGCCGCATCGTCCAGCGTCTTAAGGGTGATGATCCCGAATTGGAAGGGCAACTTGGTCTGGTCGATGATCTCGACCGACCAGCCGTCAGGGTTGAGCCAGATGGTGCGGTAGTGTTTGCCATCGATGTTCATGGCGGGTTAGTCGCCCTCGAACGCCATCAGCGTGTGGCACTCAACGCCGAGCTTGGCGAGACGTGCGGCGCCGCCGAGGTCCGGCAAATCGATGATGAAGGCCGCGCCGACCACCTCGGCCTTGAGCTTACGCAAGAGCCTCACTGCGGCCTCCGCAGTGCCGCCTGTGGCGATGAGGTCGTCGATCAGCAGGACCGGTTCGCCGGATTTCAGCGCGTCCTCGTGTATCTCGATGATGTCGATGCCATATTCGAGCTCGTACTCCTGGCCGATCGCCTTGGCCGGAAGCTTGCCCTTCTTGCGGATCGGCACGAACCCGCAGCGCAAGCGGTCGGCAACGGCGCCGCCAAGGATGAAGCCGCGCGCCTCGATGCCGGCGACCGACTCGATGCGCCGGTTGGCAAAGGGCGCCACCAGGCGCTCAATGCAGGCGCGCAAGCCATTGGCGTGACCGAGCAACGTAGTGACATCGCGGAACATGATGCCCGGTTTCGGATAGTCCGGTATCGTGCGCACAAGGTCCTTGAGATCGATATCCTCAGTCACGCTCATTCAGAACCTCCCTGCAGTTGGCACGAAGTCGGGGTGTCTGGCTTCAGTGCCTATAGTGGAACGAAGCGCGGCTGGCTAGCCCGCCGCCAAACACATGGGGAATGCCATGGCAGATCGAAACCCTGTCACCATAAGCGATATCGACGTGCCGTTCTGGCGCCGTCATGATCACGATCAAATGGTCGATTGCCGCAATTCCGACGACGATTGTTCTCGTTGTGACTTGGGGCGCTGGTCGCGTCGATCTTCGCAGCCCTGGTCGGAACGCATATGACGATGGCGGCCCCATCAGCACCGTGACTGTCAAGCCTGCTTCAGCACGCGACCAGCCACCGCATCGAGCTTCTTGAGCAGCTCAGGATCACGCGCTTCCGATGCGGTGATGATCGCCGTGTCGAGGGCTCGGTCCGAGCCAATCGGACAAGGCTCGTGCTCACGAGGGAAGTCGCTGGCGAGCCGGCTCGCTAGCCGCGTCGCCTTCTCAGCATTGGCGATCAGCACCTTGATGATATCGTTGACGGTGACAGCGTCGTGGTCAGGGTGCCAGCAGTCGAAGTCGGTGACCATGGCGACGGTCGCGTAGCAGATCTCGGCCTCACGAGCGAGCTTGGCCTCGGGCAAATTGGTCATCCCAATCACCGAATAGCCGAGATTTTTGTAGGTGAGGCTCTCGGCGAGCGTGGAGAATTGCGGGCCCTCGATGCACACATAAGTGCCACCGCGCACAACGGTGATGCCTTCTTTGTCGGCCGCCTCGGCAAGATGCAGGCGAAGCCGCGGAGACACCGGATGGGCCATCGACACATGCGCCACACAACCCTTGCCGAAAAAGGAGCTCTCGCGGCCGAAGGTTCGGTCGACGAACTGATCGACCAGCACGAAGGTGCCCGGCGGCAGCTCCTCCTTGAATGAGCCGCAGGCAGAGAGCGAGACGAGGTCGGTGACCCCTGCCCGCTTCATCACGTCGATATTGGCGCGATAGTTGATGTCGGAGGGCGACAGCCTGTGGCCCTTGTCGTGACGCGACAGGAACGCGATGGGCAGCCCGGCGATCTCGCCGATACGGAGTGGCGATGACGGCTCGCCCCAGGGGCTTGCGATGCGCTCCTCGCGCACCTTCTCAAGCCCGGGAAGATCGTAGAGTCCGGAGCCGCCGATGATGCCAAGCACTGCACGCGCCATGTCGCTCTACTCCTTGTCATACCCGACCCTCGGGTCGTCGCCCGAGGGCAAGCTCGATTCGGGCATCCATTCCACCGCGGGTCTAACGAGCTGAGAAGGAACGGGATGGATTGCCGGCTCAAGCCTGGCAATGGCAGAGGCTGCCACTCGCCGACCCGCAGATAGAACACCCCCTCACCCAATCGCCGCGATGGTCCGGGCTTGGCTTCTGCCCGGCGGCCCGCCTGTTGATCAGGAAGATCGGTCCTTGCTGTCCAAGACCGAACGGCGCGCCGTCCGCCGCGGGAGAGGCAAAGCGCAGGGTGCCGCGATGAAAGCAACAAGAATCGATCGCATGAACGGCAGGACCGAGGAATTGAAGGGACCTCGACTGCGGCGAGCGCCCGGTCAAGCCATCGCGGGCTAATGAATGAATGATTACGCCGCGTGGGTGACCTTGCCGTGCAGGCGCGCCCACACCGATCGCTTGGTCAGGAACATGATCACGGCAAAGGCGATCAGGTAGATCATTACCAGCGCCCCGAACTTATGCCGTTCCTCGAGCTTGGGCTCCGCTGCCCACATTAGATAGGCGGCGACGTCGCGCGCATAGTTGTCGATGGTCGGCTTGGTGCCGTCAGTGTACTTGACCGCGCCGTCGAACAACGGCGGGGGCATGGCGACCTGATGTCCGGGGAAGGCGAGGTTGTACTGCATGCCGGGGGCGAGCTGGAATCCCGCCGACGCCGGGCGATACCCCGTGAGCAGCGCATAGATATAGTCCGGACCGCCCGGACGCGCTTTGGCCATCACGGAAAGATCCGGAGGCAGTGCGCCGCTGTTGGCAACCCGCGCCGCCGCTTCGTTGGCGAATGGGGAGTGGAACCGATCTGACGGCCGGCCAGGGCGCTGGAACATCTCGCCCTTGTCGTTCGGTCCGTCGGTCACCTGCACCTGGGCGGCGATGTCTTTGACCTCGTCCGGCGAAAATTCTGGACCGCCGCTTTCACTGAGATTGCGGTAGGACAGGAGCCGCATGGAGTGACAGTTGGCGCAAATCGTCTTGTAGACCAGAAAACCTCGCTGTAGCTGGGCGTTGTCATACACACCGAACGGGCCGTTGAAGCTCCAGCTCTGCGACTCAATGGAGGGTTCATGATTGACCGCCGCGGTCGCCGATGCAGCATCGTCGGCGGCGAGCGCGGGACCGAACGGAAGCGCGAGCGCGACAGCGAGGCCCGCAGCGTATGCGAGACCATGAAGCAATGGCTTGGTCATAGCGCCGGCTCCTGCGCGCGCCGGCGCAGCGCGGATCGCTTTGTCGCCTGCGGCGCCTCCTCCGGACCCAACACGGACTCGATGATGCTGCCGGGCAGCGCCTCGGGTTTCTCGATCCACCCCACCAACGGCATCACCAGAAGGAAGAAGAGGAAATAGTAGGCGGTGAAGACGCGCCCCAGCACGAGATAGACACCTTCCGGCAGCTGCGAGCCGAGATAGCCGAGCACCACGCAGGTGACCACGAACGCCCAGAAGAACCATTTGTAGATCGGCCGGTAGCTCGTTGAGCGTACGCGCGAGGTATCGAGCCACGGCACGAAGAACAGCACGACGATCGCGCCGATCAGCGCCACGACGCCAAACAGCTTGCTCGGGATCGCGCGCAAGATCGCGTAGAAGGGCAGGAAATACCATTCCGGTACGATGTGCTGTGGCGTTTGCAGCGGGTTGGCCGGAATGTAGTTGTCGGGGTGACCGAGCAAGTTCGGCGCATAGAAGACCAGTCCGGCAAACAGGGTCGCGAAGAGCACGAGCGCAAAGCCATCCTTGATCGTGTAGTAAGGATGGAACGGTACCGTGTCGCGCGTGCTCTTGACGTCGATCCCGGTCGGATTGTTGTTGCCGGGAATGTGCAGCGCCCAAATGTGCAGCACCACGACGCCGGCGATCACGAACGGGAAGAGGTAGTGCAGGCTGTAAAGCCGCGTCAGCGTCGGACTGCCGACGGCAAAGCCGCCCCAGATCCACTGCACGAGCCGCGTGCCGAGGCCTGGGATCACAGCGTCGAGCGAAGAGAAGATATTGGTGATCACCGTCACCGCCCAGAAGCTCATCTGCCCCCAGACCAGCGAGTAGCCCATGAAGGCGGTGGCGATCATCAGCAGGAGGATGAGCACGCCGAGAATCCACAACACCTCGCGCGGAGCCTTGTACGAGCCGTAATAGAGGCCGCGGAAGGTATGGATATAGGCGGCAAGGAAGAACATCGAGGCGCCGACTTCGTGGGTGTAGCGCAGCAACCAACCCCAATTCACGTCGCGCATGATGTGCTCGACGCTATCGAAGGCTCCCTCCGCCGTCGGCACGTAATGCATGGCGAGCACGACGCCGGTCGCGATCTGCGACACGAGCATGAAGGTGAGAATGCCACCGAAGGTCCACCAGTAATTCAGATTGCGCGGCGTGGGAAAGGCGAGGAACTGGTCGTAGATCAGCCGCGGGACCGGCAGACGCTGATCGATCCATTTCTCAATGCCGGTGGATGGCTCGTAGGATGAAGTGTGCGTCATCGATCGTCTGCGTTAGCCGATCTTGACCTTGGTTTCGGAAGCGAAGGCGTAAGGCGGGATCGCCAGGTTCTGCGGCGCAGGCCCTTTGCGGATGCGCCCGGCTGAATCGTATTGCGAGCCGTGGCAGGGACAGAACCAGCCATCATAGTCGCCCTTCGGATCGCCGACCGCCTGCCCCTTTGGGATGCAGCCGAGATGGGTGCAGATGCCGATCATCACCAGCCAGTTCTCGCGGTCCTTGCCCGCGCGGTTCGCGTCGGTGGCCGGAGCGTTGTCGGGAAGATTTGCATTGCGCGCGAGCTGATCGGGAAGATCGTCGACCGGCACGGCCTTGGCCTCCTCGATCTCCTTGTCGGTGCGGTGACGGATGAAGATGGGCTTGCCGCGCCACATCACGGTGATCGCCTGGCCTGCCTCGACGTGAGAGAGATCGACTTCGGTGGTTGCCTGCGACAGCGCCGAGGCGTCGGGGTTCATCTGATCGAGCAGCGGCCAGAGGCCGAGACCGAGACCGACCGCGGCAAAGCCGCCTGCCGCGATCATGATCACGTCGCGCCGGGACGGGTCGTCCTCGTCTGAAAGATGCTGTGCGGGAGTCGCGGAAGTCGTATCGGCCACGTTGGAAGGCTCCTCAACAATTGCCAATCGCACAATTCATGCCGGCACACCGCGCGGACAAACACACGAACCCGAGTCCGCCACAAAGGGCCGCCGTCGACACCTTATGCCTCTCCTTTGCCTGCCGAGACTCGCAGCCGGCATGGCTCCTGTCGTTTTTCTTGCATCGGCACCAGAAACTTGTCCAGGACCGCATCCCGGTCAAATTGGCGCAGTGCACAATTTCCCAAGACCTGACTTACAAAGCCTGAAAATGCGGGACTTTGATTCCGGTCAAAGCCGGGCTTGACCCCGCACACCATTCCAGCGCCCTGTAGCATGGCAAGATTGTTTCCCCAAGCGGCCGGAGAACAATGGCGAAGGCAAATTGCGGGCCGATGACGCAAGCAAAGCAAAAAAAAATCAATGAATTGGAAGCCGCAGCGGCCCCTGTGGAGCGCCGCAAGGACCGGGCACGGGCCTGGTTCGAGGCCTTGCGCGACGACATGGTCGCGGCACTCGAGGCGGTCGAGGACGCGGCGGGGGGCTCGCCACTTTATAAGGATGAGGCTGCCGGACGCTTCACAAGCACCGCTTGGCAGCGCACCGAGCCTGACGGCGCGGACGGCGGCGGCGGGGTCATGGCCCTGATGTCGGGCCGCGTGTTCGAGAAGGTTGGCTGCCACACTTCGACGGTGCACGGTACCTTCCCCAAGGAGTTCGCTTCCCAGATCCCCGGCGACGCCGATAAGGACCCGCGCTTCTGGGCATCAGGCATCTCCTTCATCGCTCACCCCAAGAACCCGAACGCGCCGACCGCGCACATGAACACGCGCATGGTGATCACTTCCAAAGGCTGGTTTGGCGGCGGTGGTGACCTCACGCCCGTGCTCACGCGGCGGCGGACGCAAGAGGACAAAGACTCAAAGGACTTCCACGCCGCAATGCGCGCGGCGTGTGAAGGACAAAAGTCAGCCGACTATCAGCACTTCAAGACCTGGTGCGACGAGTATTTCTATCTGCCGCACCGCACAGAGATGCGCGGCATCGGAGGCATCTTCTACGACTATCTCAATACCGGAGACTGGGAGGCTGACTTCACCTTCACGCAAAGCGTCGGCCGCGCCTTTGTCGGCATCTATCCAGAGATCGTGCGCCGCAACATGATGACCCCGTGGACTGATGCAGACCGCGAGGAGCAGCTCATCCGCCGTGGGCGTTATGTTGAGTTCAACCTGCTCTACGACCGCGGCACGATTTTCGGACTGAAGACCGGCGGCAACGTCGAGGCGATCCTGTCTTCCATGCCGCCTCTGGTGATGTGGCCTTAGCGCATCACCCCAGCACCTCGGCATAGGCGGAGGTCAATTGCACCTGAGCCGTAGCGACCCGCGTCTGGATCACCGGCGCATCGACGAATGAGCTGCGCGATCAGAATGGCGGTCGTGGTCAAGAGCAGCACGAGCACGAACTTCCACATGACGACCTCCGAGGATTTGGCTTGCGGACCAATGGACGCGCGATATGCCGTCCCTCGTAGGCCCCTCGCCCTGAACCGAGGCAAGACGTTCGTTGATCTGCGGTTTGGTTTTGCGCCCTTTTCGTGTCAAACTAGGCGGTTCGAACCTGAAGGAGGCCTTGGGTTCGCCGAGGTGTGGAGCGCGAGCCCGTATTTTCGCGGGATCTGCGCGAAGGAGTCCGTGACGCGTGGCCCGCTCGTTCAACTATAGTGCGCCTGCCGAATTGTTCGCCCCAAAGGGACGCCCGGGCATGCGCCAGCCGGTAGCCTATCGCCGGTTCCCCAGCGCCGCTGCAGCCATCCGCTTCGCCATTGAGGAATTGTCGCAAGCCGGACTCGCCGCTGCGATCCTCGAGGTTAACGAAGACCGCTTCGATCATGTCGGCATTCGTCAACTCTACGAGGATAAAAAATATCCGCTGCGGCGCCGCACAAAGCGTGCCGATTAAACCTTGCCAAGGTTCCAGGCTTCTGCTCATACTCTCATCACCGGGCGCTCAAGGCTTTGGGCGCGGACTTGGAACTGACGGCAAAGTGATCATCGCGCCGATTACGAGCACGACACCCTTTCCTGAAATCTCAAGACGCCAAAGGGCTCTTTTGAGTCCGAGGCCCGTTGTTTGAAACTCGAACGGGAAAGGAATTCCCCACATGGCTCGTGTCAATGGCACAGTGAAGTTCTTCAATCATTCGCGCGGCTTCGGCTTCATTCAGCCTGAAGACGGCGGCAAGGACGTGTTCGTACACGCTTCTGCTCTCGAGCGTTCCGGCGTACCGGCGCTCAACGAGGGCGACAAGGTCTCCTTTGAGATCGAGGACGATCGCCGCGGCCGCGGCAAGCAGGCTGCGAACGTCCAGCTCGCCTAACCAGATTCGCGAACTTCGCGATTGACCGACCGCCGGGCCTCGCGCCCGGCGGTTTGTTTTTTTGGACACTCCGTTGCCTGCCTTCGCGGATGTGGCAACAGAACGTGGACGCGAAGGGTTTCCTTTTTGGCGGTGCGACTTTGCCGCAAAGCGGCGATAACTTTCGGCTCCCGAACCCCCGCTCGGCTTGCTTCGGACCGGTCAGCGAAGCACGAAACTGCATGACGAGAACCGTTGGAGGGCGCTTGCCGTCGCCGCGAGGTGGGCGATCGGCGCCTGCCGAAGCCGGCCACGGCTGGGGACCTGGTTGGGGTCATTGGCAGGGCGGCCAATGGGGGCAGGCCTAATCGGGCCCGGCGTCGGCGCCGCGATGGGCACAGCCCTTACCGCTCCGGACTATGTCGGATCGCCGCTCTGTTGCCGACGCATACGATCCTCCAGCCTGGACAGTATATTTACCGCATACTTACTGCACCCAGCGCTACCCAGCTTCAATCCGCATACCGGCTAGGGGTTGACTGAGCGCTTGCTGG
>Ga0182033_10001273_pt1 | contig 12560 bp, 8 predicted proteins | sample tim00Cox0000000H_FD_125968 | JGI IMG/M metagenome (GOLD analysis project Ga0182033, IMG submission 125968) | Lab enrichment of tropical soil microbial communities from Luquillo Experimental Forest, Puerto Rico - timezero.00C.oxic.00.000.00H | ecosystem: Environmental > Terrestrial > Soil >...
CAGACCGTCGGCGTCGCCACGGGGCCGCAGCGCGGCGAGCCGGCCCCATTCCAGCGCGATCTGATCGGTGACGCCCAAAATGCGGCTGGCATGGTCGTGGCGGAGCTTTTGGAGCCATTCCGCCAATCGCGCCGCAGCGCGCGGATCCGCGCGCTGCCTGAGGGCCACTCCGCGCATGATCTCGCCGAGGGTGATGACGCTAAGATATAGGGCGTGGGGATCGGCCGACCGCAACCAGCGGGTGGCTTCCGCCGAGCCTCGGCGCGCCTCGGAGATGACGTTGGTATCGACGAGGTACATCAGAACGCGACATCCCGGCTCGGTACCTTGGCGCGTTGCGAGACGAGCTCGGCGAATTCATCATCCCAGGCGGGGCCGGACAACAGATGATCGACGAGTGTCGGTCGGCCGGCGCACAGCGCATCATAGTCTTCGGCCGAGAGAACCACCGCCGCGCGTTCGCCGCGCAAGGTGACGATCTGCGGACCTTCCGTGCGGGCGTTCTGGACGACCTTCGAGAAATGATTCTTTGCGTCCTGCAATTGCCACTCCATCGCGGAACCCATTTAGCTAGCCTGTCTAGCTATTTTAGGGTGCGCGAAGGTCCTGTCAACTCACGTGAGGCGCACGGTCCTGCTCGACCCTGTTCCTTTGGCATTTGATCCGCCCGCTTGCGCCGAAATGGGCGGTTAGGCAGCTCCCCCTTGATCGGCGCACAGCGCGAGCCCTGCTGCAATCACAAAATAATGATTAGTGATAAATATTGATAATCATCAATAATTATGCTTTAGTGAGACCGTGAGTACGGAGGCGGTTCCATGCCTGCATTGCGCTCTTCCCGTTTTCGCGGCGCTGCGCCGGTCGGCGCCGCATTTCTGCTAGCTGTTGGCGTTTCGGGCTGCGACAAAGGGCCCGGTACTCAGAACGAGACAAAAGAAGAACCGCGCGTCCTTGTCGCCAAGATTCACTACGCCCCCGAAAGTGTCGCGCGCAGCTTTGTCGCTTCAATTCGGCCGCGGATCGAGACGGATCAGGGGTTCCGCGTCGGCGGCAAGGTGGTACGCCGCTTGGTCGACACTGGGCAGCGGGTCAAGGCCGGCGACGCGCTGGGACAACTCGACGATTTGGATCTGCGCCTGCAAAAGCAGCAGGCTGACGCAGAGCTTGCCGCTTCGAAAACCGCGCTTGAGCAGGCGCTCGCCGACGAGGGGCGCGGCGGCAGCCTGCTCAACAAGGGCTGGACATCCCAAGCAGCCTATGACCGCCAGCGCGCCGCCGCGGACGAAGCCCGAGGCCGCAATCTACGCGCCGAACGCGCGGTGGAGCTTGCCGCCAATGCCCTCGATTATGCGACGCTGCGCGCCGATGCCGACGGCGTCGTCACCGCGACCTTTATCGAGCCCGGACAGGTTGTCACTTCCGGACAGCCGGCTATCAGAGTGGCGCATCTCGCCGAGAAAGAAGCAATGGTCTCTCTGCCGGAGACCTTTGTTGGCCGCGTCGCCAATGGCGAGGCGCGGCTGACGCTTTGGTCAGCGCCGGCGAAACCCTATCGCGCCGTGTTGCGCGAACTCGCACCCTCGGCCGATCCTGTGACGCGCACGTTCAACGCCAAATTCTCGCTTCCCGATGCGGACGGCATAGTTGCGCTGGGCATGAGCGGGACTTTGGCGGTCACACCGCGCCAAAACGATCTCGTTGCCCGCGTTCCGCTCTCGGCTCTGTTCGATCAGGGCGAGGGCAGCGCGCTGTGGAGCGTGGATTCGAGCGGCCGCCTGGCGCTGAAACCGGTTGTCGTTCGCAGCTACGGAGACCGCGACGCGCAAGTCTCCTCCGGCGTCGAAGAAGGGGACGACATCGTTGTCCTCGGCGCGCAAAAACTCAGGGCGGGCGAGAAAGTGCGCCCGACCGCGCAGCTCGCTTTCTGAGGTGGTGCCATGCGTCAGTTCAATCTCTCCGCCTGGGCGGTTCACCATCAGCCATTGGTGCTTTTTCTCATTCTCGCGCTGAGCGTCGGCGGCATTTATTCCTATTCGCGGCTCGGCCGCGCGGAGGATCCGTCCTTCACCATCAAGGTCGCCAATGTCACCGCGGTGTGTCCCGGCTCGACGGCGCTGGACATGCAAAACCAGGTGGCGGATCCGATCGAGAAGAAAGTGCAGGATCTCCCCTATTTCGATCATGTGCAAACCTACGCCAAGCCGTCCTTCCTCGCGATGCAGGTGACCTTCAAGGACACGACGCCGCCGTCGCAGGTCCCCTGGTTATTTTATCTGTTGCGCAAGAAATTGATCGACGTGCACAGCGAATTGCCGGCGGGGCTGATCGGCCCCGATGTCAATGACGAATTCGGCGATGTCGACTCAGTTCTCTATGCGGTAACCGGCAAGGGCGCCGGCTACGGCCAGTTGAAGAACGTTGTCGAATCGATGCGCCAGCGCTTGCTCGACGTTCCAGACGTCGTCAAGGTTAATCTTTATGGCGTTCAGGATCCGCGCATATTCGTCGAGTTCAGCCAGCCGCAGCTCGCCAATCTCGGCATCGCGCCACAAACCATTTTTGACTCTTTGGCGCGGCAGAATGACGTTGCCGCAAGCGGAATCTTCGAGACCAAGGCCAACCGGACGCCAGTGCGGATTTCCGGCGCGATGAGCGGCGCGGAGACTGTCGCGGAAACGCCGGTCGAAGCGGGTGGACGCGTGTTTCGCCTCGGCGATGTCGCCAAGGTCAGCGCCGGCTTCAAGGACCCGCCCGATTTTCTTCTGCGCCAGCGCGGCCAACCGGCCCTGGCAGTCGGTGTCGTCATGGCCAAGGGCGGCAATTTAGTGACGCTCGGCAAAAACCTGGAGACCGCGCTCAGTGACATCCGCAGAGCGGTGCCCGTCGGGATCGACATCGAGCAGATCGCCGATCAACCCAAAGTCGTCGAGCATGCCGTCGGCGAGTTCACGCGCTCCTTCATGGAGGCTCTGACGATCGTGCTGTTCGTCAGCCTGTTGTCGCTCGGGCTGCGCACCGGGATCGTGGTCGCCCTGTCGGTCCCGCTCGTTCTGGCGATCGTCTTCATCGTCATGAACGCCATGGGGCTCGATCTCCAGCGCATCACGCTCGGCGCGCTGATCATCGCGCTCGGCCTCCTCGTCGACGACGCCATCATTTCCGTCGAGATGATGACGGTGCGCATGGAGCAGGGGTTCGATCGCCTGAAGGCGGCGACCGCCGCGTGGAATTCGACGGCCTTTCCCATGCTGTCCGGCACTTTGGTCACCGCCGCGGGGTTCTTGCCGGTCGGTTTTGCCGCCTCGACGTCGGGCGAATATGCCGGCGGCATTTTCTGGATCGTCACCATCGCGCTTTTGGCTTCGTGGCTGGTGGCTGTCGTCTTCACTCCCTATCTCGGCGTCAAACTCTTGCCCGACCTTGCCACAGGCGCGGCGAAAGCGGACCCGCACGCCATTTATGAAACCCGCCTTTATCGCATCTTGAGGCGCATAATCGGCTGGGCGGTGGATCATAAAGCTCTTGTGGTTTCCGCCGTTCTCGGCCTGATCGCCACCGCCGGGACCGCCTTCGTCACCGTGCCGCAACAATTCTTCCCGATTGCCGAGCGGCCTGAGCTTTTCTTCCAGATCCGCATGCCTGAAGGTACGGCAATCGGCGCAACGCTTTCGACCACGGAAAAAGCCGAAAAAATGCTCGACGGCGACGCCGATATTTCGACTTTTACCACCTATGTCGGACAGGGCTCGGCGCGCTTCTGGCTCGGCCTTAATCCGCAGTTGCCGAACGAATCCTATGCCGAGATCGTGATTGTCGCGAACGACCTTGCCGCGCGCGAACGCGTGAAGCACAGAATCGAAGCCGCTGTGACGCAGGGCGCGCTGGCAGAGGCGCGGGTGCGCGTCGACCGTTTCAATTTCGGCCCGCCCGTCGGCTTTCCCGTGCAATTCCGCGTCCTAGGCCATGACGCCCATGCGGTTCGCGACATCGCCTATCGCGTGCGCGACGTCATGCAGGCCGATCCTGCCGCCCGCGAGCCGCAACTCGACTGGAACGAGCGCATGCCATCGGTCCACCTCGTTCTCGACCAGGACCGCGTGCGCGCCCTCGGCCTGACGCCGCGAGACGTCGCCAATTCATTGCAATTTCTTATTTCAGGCGTGACTGCCACGACCGTTCGCGACGGGATCGAGAAAGTCGAAGTCGTTGCGCGCGCCACCCCCGAAGAGCGCGCCGATCTCGACCGGCTCGGTGACCTGACGATCGTTTCCCGCAATGGGACTCCTGTGCCCGTGGCGCAGGTCGCCAAGATCGTCTACGACCATGAGGATGCGATCCTGTGGCGGCGCAATCGCGACACAACCATAACAGTGCGGTCCGACGTCGTCGACGGCGTCCAGCCGCCGGACGTGTCAAGCCGCATTTGGAAGCGATTGGCGGAGATAAGAGCCAGCCTGCCGCCGGGCTACAGGATGGAAATGGGCGGCGCCATCGAGGAATCCGCCAAGGGGAACAATTCCCTGTTCGCCGTCTTTCCGTTCATGATCCTTGCCATGCTGACCATTGTGATGACCCAACTGCAGAATTTCGCCCGGCTTGGCCTTGTCATGATGAGCGCGCCGCTCGGTATCATCGGCGCGACGCTTGGCCTGAAATTGGCCGGAGCGCCCTTCGGCTTCGTCGCGCTTCTCGGCATGATCGCGCTGTCTGGCATGGACATGCGAAATTCGATCATCCTGGTCGATCAGGTGCGCCAGGATCTCGAGCGCGGCGCGAATTACCGCGAAGCGATCATCGAGGCGACGGTGCGGCGGGCCCGCCCGGTCGTGCTGACCGCACTCGCCGCCATCCTGGCCATGATCCCGTTGTCCCGTTCGCTCTTCTGGGGGCCGATGGCGGTCGTGATCATGAGCGGGCTATTTGTGGCAACCTTCTTGACGATCCTGTACCTTCCGGCGCTCTATGCGCTTTGGTTCCGGCACCGGCTCGACGAGCGGGCGCCAAAGCCCGCCGCGGCGGCGGCAAAGCCAAAAATTGCGCTGCCCGGCCTTGTTGGACTATCGGCAAAATGAGCGACATTGAGACGAAAGAGAAAGACCCGCGGCGCCAGATCATTGAGACAGCGGCGCGGCTATTTCGCGAGATCGGTTTCCAGAAGACCACGGTCGCCGACATTGCGCGCGAGCTGCGCATGTCCCCGGCCAATGTCTACCGGTTTTTTGCCGCCAAGTCGGAGATCAATGCAGCTGTTGGCCGGCAGCTGATGGACGAGGTCGAAGACGCAGCCCTGCGCATTGCTGAGGGGCTTGGGCCGGCTTCCGAGCGCTTGCGTACCCTCATCAAGACATTGGAGGCGATGAACGCCGAACGCTATCTGGGCGACCGCAAGCTGCATGACATGGTCGAAGTCGCCCTTCACGAGCAATGGCCGATCATCGAGCAACATACCAATCAGCTCGCCTCTTGCTTCACCCGCATTATCGCCGACGGCATGGAGGCGGGCGAGTTCGCCGCCGCCGATCCGGTGCTTGCCACCAAGCTCGTGCGCACCGCCTGCATGCGCTTCTGCCACCCCCGCCTGATGGTTGAATGCGCCGATAAGCCTGAGCCGACCAGCGATCAAATGGTCGATTTCTGCCTCGCCGCGCTTCGGGCATAGCGTTAGCTCTTCGGTGTTTTCACAATAATCATGGTTCATCATTTGAGGACATCGCTGTGAGAACGCTTTCAAAGGGACACTGGTAAAATAGTGAGGGTCAGGCAGCTTTAAGAAAACCATTACCTGCTTTTGAGATCCATTTCGAACCATTGGCCAACACTCATGTGCATCCTACCGTTTTGGGCGCGGCAGGGACGCGACATTGTGGCCGCCGAGCTTGTTGACGTCGGCTTTCGGTAGCGGAGTGGCCATTATCTTCCGCGCTGAAGGGCCGCTTTGGGTCGACATCCGCCCAGGCGCCTTCCCTTGGGGTACTAAAGTCCGAATAGAGGGTCAGGGGTGGCATTCGATTCAGACCGACCGCAAAAGGGTCGATTTGACCCGATGCTGAGGATGACGATTTCTTCCTCGATCTCGTCGATCGTGTAATAGATGAGGTCGCCAAACGGCGCCGTGACAAACTTCCGCACGCCACGCTCCTTCGGTTTCCTGCCTATGAAAGGAAACAGGATAAGGTGCTGCAAACTTTCATAGATGGACGCGCGCGCACACGAAGAGCGGCCGCAGGGTTCCGCTCGCGTATATCAGCGGACAGCGATGTTTTCTGTAGCAACCGTTATGAACCGTAGCTTCAAGGATCAAAGCGTCGGAATTCGGCAGCGACCTCGGCGTCAGTTGCGAATTGACGACGGCGGGCCTGCGTAAGACCTTGCAGAACGTCAGGAAGGTGCGCAGGATCGACGTTTTCTGCCTCGCCTTGGCCAGACTGGGCAAGATTTACGCCTTCCGCAATGTCGGCGATGAGCCGGCACGCGTCCTCATTCTGAGCGCGCCGAGTTGCGGTCTCGATCAGATGCTTATCGAATTGGATGCCGCCGGCGCCGCCGGATGCTGGAAAGCGGAAAGCTCGTGGCCATCGCCGCCAAATATGGCGTCACAGTCGAGCCGCCCCGCCGCTTAGTAAGAGGGGTCCGGAGCGCTGCCGGGAACTTTCGGAGTCGCGTCGATCAGAAATCTGCCATTCGTCGATTTCTTGAAAGGTCTTCGAGCACCCATTCCCTACTTAGCATCGGGTCACGCCCTATCTACCGCAGCGCAAATGGGAGCGACGGCGCCCACGGGCCAAGGGAGCAAGAAAAATGGCTGATCTGATCGAAAGGACATTTCACCGGCTCGGCGAGCAACTGCTCGGCCGTTTATCAATGCCGGGTGATGCCCGTTACGCTGCCGCGACGGCAATCTGGGCAAAGCCAGCTGGCCGGACGCCGCGCGCTGTCGCCGACTGCCGGACAGCTGAAGACGTCCAGTCGGCCGTTCGGGCCGCACGCGACTGTCATCTCCCGCTTTCGGTGCGTGGCGGAGGCCACGACTGGGCCGGTCGTGCCCTGTGCAACGGAATCGTTATCGACCTGAGCGGTATGAATGCCGTCGTCGTTGGTTCCGACAATCATGCTGCACGAATTTTGGGAGGCGCCCGCGCCTCAGACGTCCTCGCAGTGACCGATCCGCTCGGCCTCGCGGCCGTGACGGGCTCGGTTGGCGCCGTCGGCATGGCCGGACTCACCCTTGGCGGCGGCTATGGGCCGCTGATCGGCCGCTTCGGCCTCGCGCTCGATAATTTACTCGCCGCAGATGTCGTCCTCGCGGATGGGCGCGTCGTTGTCGCCAATTGCGACATTGAAGAGGATCTATTCTGGGCGCTGCGCGGCGGCGGTGGAAATTTTGGCGTCGTCGCGACTATGCACCTCCGGTTGCATTATCTGCCGAGCGTCCGCTCAGGCATGCTCATTTATCCGTTCGCTGAGGCCAAAGCCGTCCTGGAACGCTGCGCAGACATCGCGGCTTCGGCACCCGAGGAACTGACGGCTCAGCTTGGATTTGTCGCCGCCCCGGATGGCGCACCCTTGGTCTTTATCGTGCCGACGTGGTGCGGTACGCCGGAGGAGGGCGAAGCGCGCCTTGGGCCGTTCCACCAGCTTGGAACGCTGCTCGCCAGCACTGTGAACGTGATGCCCTATGGGGCCTCGCTGACTGCGTTCGACGCGTACTTGGTCAATGGGCACCGTACATTCATGGAGACGTGCTGGCTTCCCGCGCTCGACAGCCGCAGCATCGACGTATTGGTCCAAGCGATGGGGATGGCCGTCTCCCCAGGCTGCGCGATTTTCACCCACGAATTCAAGGGCGCGGCCTCGCGAGTGGCGGTGGAAGCAACGGCCTTCGGCCTTCGACGCGACCACGTGCTCGTCGAAATTCTTGCCGCGTTCGCCGATTGGTCGGACAAGGTCAAGGAGCAACGACATCACCAATGGGCTCGAGCCACTCGTCAGGCCCTCGATGCGATGGCGCTTCCTGGCGGATATCCGAACCTCCTTACTGGCGACGACCCGGACCGTGTAGCGAGAAGCTATGGATGTAATGTCGAACGGCTCATCAGAGCCAAGCAGCATTACGATCCCGATAATGTCTTCTGTTCCGCCATTCCATTGCCAGTCAGTACTGCAACGACCGGCGTATCGTGACCCGCGCGCCTTCAAAGAGACAATTGGATCATGTCGCCCTCTAACATCACGATGACATCGAATGTAGCCGTTCCTAATGGTGCATCCGTCGGCGCGGAGTATCGACCCAGCCCGAGTAGAGCGTGTGGACCTCATCGCGCGCTTTAATCCCGCCCATCGACGGCTTGGGGTCGGGCTTTGCCGCACAACTGGCGGATGGAACCGGGGGAAAGCCGAAGTTCCCAAGCGTCGAGCTCCCACTTGCGGTCGCGCCAAAAGCGGAACTTTATGGATGGGGCGCAAGTTGGTTTGCTGAGAAACTTGCTCGCCCGCATTTCCGTCTGCGGATCGCGGCCGCGCGCTCGCCAGTCGCTAAAGGCAGGATGAAAGTGAAATCGACACTTAGTGCTCTTCGTGCCTTCGTGGTTTTGTTCACCACTAAGACACCAAGATCACGAAGAGGTGCTCATGGATTTCCGCATCGCCGACACATTTACAACCAGCCTCGGACGGCTGACCGCGCAGGAGCAGAAGGCCGTGAAGACCACCGCCTTCGACCTGCAGATGGACCCCTCCGCGCCGGGTCTGTCGTTCCACAAGCTCGATCGCGCCAAGGACACGAATTTCTGGTCGGTGCGGGTCAATGCCGACATCCGGCTGATCACCCACCGCACTGCGTCAAGCCTCCTGCTTGTCTATGTCGATCACCATGACGACGCTTACAAATGGGCGGAGCGCCGCAAGATCGAGCGGCATCCGACGACGGGCGCCATGCAGCTCGTCGAAATCCGCGAGCGCGTGGAGGAGATTGAGGTCCTCGCGCCAAAGCCGGTCGCGCCGACGGCTGCCGCACGAAAGCCGAAGCTTTTCGACAATCTCCGCAAGTTCGAATTGATGGGCTTCGGCGTGCCTGAGGAATGGATCGAGGACGTCAGGGCCGCCGACGAAGATACATTGTTCGACATCGTCACGCACCTGCCGCAGGAGGCCCAGGAGGCACTGCTGAAACTGGCCGTGGGTGAGCGGCCGGAAGCGCCGAAGCCTGCACCGGTCGATGCCGATCCTTTCGCGCATCCGGATGCGCAGCGCCGCTTCCGTGTGCTGACCAATGTCGCAGAGCTGGAGCGCGCGCTCGAATATCCCTGGGAGAAATGGGCGGTCTTCCTGCATCCGGCGCAGACCGCGCTCGTCGAGCGGGATTATACGGGCCCAGTGCGCGTTTCCGGCTCGGCAGGGACGGGCAAGACCATCGTTGCCCTTCATCGCGCCGTCCACCTTGCCCGCGAGAACCCGACGAAGAAAATTCTTCTGACGACATTCTCCAACGCATTGGCAAATGCGCTCGGCGCAAAGTTGCGCCGCCTCATCGGCAACGAGCCCGCCATTGCTGAGCGGATTGTCGTGAAATCGATCACCAGTGTCGGCTACGATCTCTATACGCGCGCCTTCGGGCAACCGAATATTGCCTCGGCATCTCTGATCCGGTCGCTGTTGTCGCAAGCTGCATCAAAAGCGGACGGCACAAAATTCTCTCCGCAGTTCCTTTACGGAGAATGGAGCGAGGTCGTCGATGCCTGGCAGCTCAAGACATGGGAGGCCTATGCGCAGGTCTCCCGCCTTGGCCGCAGGACCCGGCTCAGCGGCAAACAGCGTGAGGCCTTATGGACACTCTTCGAGGGGGTTTGGGCCGGTCTTGAGGAGAGAAAATCGGTCACCTGGTCCGGTGTCTTTGGGCGCCTCGCGGACCAGATGGAAAAGGCTTCCGATCCTCCCTTCGATTTCGCGGTCATCGACGAGGCACAGGACATCGGGATCGCCGAGGCCCGGTTCTTCAAGGCGCTCGGCGCGGCGCGGCCCAATGCCCTGTTCTTCGCCGGTGATCTCGGTCAGCGCATCTTTCAGCAACCGTTTTCATGGAAGTCGCTAGGGATCGATGTCCGAGGCCGCTCCCATACCTTGCGTATCAATTACCGCACTTCCCACCAGATCCGCACCCAGGCAGATGGCCTGCTGCCAAGCTCGGTCGCGGATGTTGATGGCAATGCAGAAAGCCGCAACGGGACGATATCCATTTTCGATGGGCCGCCACCCTTGGTTCAGATCTTCGGTGACGCCGAGGCGGAGGAAAAGGCGGTGGGCGAATGGATCGGTCACCGAATCCGGGAAGGCTGCCACCCGGATGAAATCGGCGTGTTCGTTCGGTCAGAGGCCCAATTGAAGCGTGCCCGGGCGGCAGTGAAGCGGGCGGGGGTTACCGCGGTGGAACTGAACGACAAGATCGAGGCTGCGACCGGTCACATTGCCATCAGTCCCATGCACCTTGCGAAGGGGCTGGAGTTTCGAGCCGTCGCCGTCATGGCCTGCGACGACGAGGTGCTGCCGCTGCAAGAGAGGATCGAGACCGTGGCCGATGAAGCCGATCTGGAGGAAGTCTATAATACCGAACGCCATCTGCTCTACGTCGCTTGTACCCGCGCAAGAGATCATCTGCTTGTTACCGGCGTGGCTCCCGGGTCGGAATTTCTCGATGATTTAAGGAAGCCTGGGCGTCCGTGACAGGACCTTCGCCTTGTAACGCTCCTCTTGAATCCGATTACGGATTGGGTTGCGCTACGCCCCGGCTGCGTTGCGCGCTTTGACGAATTCTTTCCAGTTCGCGACCACCACCGGCTTTTCCGCTGGCGTGTCCTTCCTGGCATCGACATCAAGCCTGAGCCGTTTTTCGAAATAATAGAGAAGCGCGCATCGGACCGGAATCGTCGCTCGCCCATCGGGCATGTTGTAATCCAGCGCGATCGTCCGGCGCTGGCTTTCGGTCAGGTCGGGATTGGGCTCGAGCACCACATCGAAGAAGGAATGCCATTGAATGTCGTCGGCGGGGGCAGCACCCGGCTCGCCTTCATCACGCAAATCGCGACAGCGTGAGATGATGAAATCCTTGAACTTATGTGTTTCGTGGCAGAAGGCCCGGACATGCCAGCGAAACCCGTCATGGCTGAAGGCGTGCGGCGTAATCCGGCGCCAGATGGCTTCCTGCCGCGCCGGGTTCATCGACTGGTAATAAATCTCGATCGAGCGATGCTCTCGCACGCCCTTCAGCAATATGCGCAGCTTGTAAGGGTCGATGCGCCGGGAGGGAATGGGCAATGCGTCAAATGCGGGCGCATCGGCAATCCAGGTGTCGGCCATGCCAATTACGCCGTCCGAGATCGCCTTCAGCTGGGTGAGGTAGTTGTCCGCATTGGGTTTCATGAACTTCGGCTGGAACTCCTGTGTCGGCACATAACGTTTCCGGCTCGTATCATATCGAATATTCTCTTCGGCCAGCTCCTTATACAAGGCGAGATCGTTTGACGCCTGCGGCACCGATACCCCGAAATAGGAGGTCAAGTCGCCACGGCTCACATCGCCGTGCCAGAACAGCCTGAATTCAATGAATTCAAGCCTTTGGTCTGTACCCCAACGGCGCCGGCTGTCCTGGTTCTCCAAAATCGCGCTCCGGAATGCGAATAGTTTCTTGACTTATTTTTCCTTTGATGTGTATAGAAACTATACGGAGTATGGGCCGTGGGTCAACGCCCCGATGGGCGTTCCCAAGGCCAAGGCGTAGGGGACAATATTGGACGCTCACGCGATTGGTCAGCAAAATCAGAAAGCTTCACCTGCCGCGCTCGCGGGACTGGCAAAAATATCGAGGTCTTCCAAGCGCAAGTCATTCAAGCCGAAGGCGCATGAACGGCCATTTCTTGAAACGCAAAACAAGGAGCAGGGGAAAAATCTGTGCGCGCGTTTTGTGAAAAACGGTGCCGATGCTCTGCCCGATATTGAATTACTTGAGCGCATCTTGTTGCGGGCGATGCCGGGACGGGATGCCAAACGGCTTGCAACGATTCTGATCGGCCGGTTCGGTTCGCTCGCCGAGGTCCTTGCCGCGCGGCCAGGACGGCTCCAGGAAATCGCCGGTCTCGACACAACGGCCATCGACGAAATCAAGATCACTGAGGCGGCCGGGCGGCGGCTCGCTAAATCAGCGATCGAGAAACGGCCCGCGATGGGGAATTTCGCCGCTGTTATCGCTTATTGCCGGACAGCCATGGCCTTTCTCGACCGCGAGGAATTTCGTGTTCTGTTTCTCGACGGGAAGAATTTCTTGATCACCGATGAAGTGCACGGCATGGGCACTGTCAATCACGCGCCCGTCTATCCGCGCGAGATCATGCGCCGCGCGCTGGAGCTCAGCGCCTCGGCGATTATTCTCGTCCATAATCATCCCTCCGGCGATCCCGAGCCGTCAACCGAGGATATTCATCTCACGCATCAGATCATCGCCATTGCCAAGCTGTTGAGCGTTGAAGTTCATGATCATTTGATCATCGGCAAACATGGTCATGCGAGCCTTA
>Ga0182033_10001274_pt1 | contig 12559 bp, 14 predicted proteins | sample tim00Cox0000000H_FD_125968 | JGI IMG/M metagenome (GOLD analysis project Ga0182033, IMG submission 125968) | Lab enrichment of tropical soil microbial communities from Luquillo Experimental Forest, Puerto Rico - timezero.00C.oxic.00.000.00H | ecosystem: Environmental > Terrestrial > Soil >...
CGGTGGCACCGGGAACCAGAATCCCTCCCCGGAAGGGAGGCCGGGTGGGGAATTCGCGACAATCTCGCGAGCCTCACGACTTCACCCCACCCGGCCACCTCACTTCGTTCGGCGGCCACCCTCCCCTTCGGGGGGCTTATGAATACCGGGGCGCGGCGACCCTGCTCGCCGATTTTTGGACGGTAGTGGACGCGGTGCTGCGCGAAAGAGGAGTGATCCCATGACGACGTTGAAGGTCGGCATCGCCAGCTACGGTGAGATGAAGGCCCGCACCATGGCCGTGGCGCGCGGCGAGCGCCGCGTTGCGCCCGACGAGCCCAAGGTGTGGTTCGCCTCGACCGAGTCCTTTGCGAAGGTCCTCTCAGCCGGCAATCGCGAGCTGTTGCGCGTCATCGCTCAGAACGCGCCCGGCTCGCTCGACGAGCTGGCGCGGATCACGGGCAAGGCGAAGTCCAACCTGTCGCGCACGCTGCGCACGATGGAAGGCTACGGCCTGGTCCGCCTCGAACGCGGCGACCACGGGCGAATCACGCCGAAGGTGATGCACGACCGGGTGGAACTGGAGCTCCCGCTCACCCTGTCCCGCAAGAAGGTGTGACCGCTTGGGCGCGAAGCAGGCCGCTTCACCCCACCCGGCCGCCTTACCCACCCTCCCCTTCGGGGAGGGATTGGCGGCCCGTGCCGCGAAAGTTTGACATGCACTGCACATGTTTTCATGTTCTTGGCATGGCTGCCATGATTCAGATCCGCAATGTGCCCGACGCCCTGCATCGGCGGCTCAAGTCCCGGGCCGCCCTGGCAGGGATGTCGCTTTCCGATTACCTCTTGCGGGAAATCCGCGAAGTGGCCGAGCGACCGCCCTTGGAGGAGCTGCGTGCGCGATTGGAGCGCCGCCCCGGCGTGGCGCCTTCCATTGCTCCGGCTGACATCATTCGCACTGAACGTGATCGACGGTGATCGTCGTCGATGCATCGTTGCCTGGCCTCGGCAGCCGAGCAGGGCTCATGTTGACATCAGGACATCACGATTGTTATGTATTGACGCATGAGAACGACGCTTACTCTGGACGACGACGTGGCGGTTCAGCTGGAGCGGCTGCGCAAGGCACGTCACGCGAACCTGAAGGATCTCGTCAACGAGGCGCTACGGCTGGGGCTGCGGGAGCTGACCGCGAAGCCGAAGAAGCGCAAGCAGTTTCGCACGAAAACATTTCGCATGGGCGAGCCCTTCATCAGCATCGACAATGTTGCCGAAGCCATCGCCTATGCGGAAGGCGAAGGATACAAGTGATCCTTGTCGACGTTAATATTCTGATCTATGCGAGCAACGATGATTCAAAGCAGCACGACGCTGCACTGGAATGGCTCGATCGACAATTGGCGGGTGTGGTCCCAGTCGGTCTACCGTGGCCTTCTCTGCTCGGGTTCCTGCGGTTGTCGACCAATCCGCGAATAATGCCGCGACCGCTGTCGGTCGCAGCTGCCTGGCAGGAGGTGACAGCATGGCTTGCCTGCGAGCCAGCTTGGATACCGCAGCCGACCGAGCGCCATGCAAAGGTGCTCGCGGAGTTGCTCGCGCTCCCCGGGGTTCATGGCAACCTTGTCACCGACGCGCATCTGGCCGCGCTTGCGATTGAGCACGGCCTGATCCTGTGCTCGACCGACGGGGACTTTGCCCGCTTTCCGGGCCTCTCCTGGCGCAACCCGCTTCCTGCGTAGTGCCGCTGAAGGAAGTCACGATTTTATCGATTGAAGTGTTACCCGTGTCTCCGGAATAAACCGTAACCCATGTGTCCGGAACGGACCCGACGATATGTGGCGGCGGACGCAGTCGTGGTCGAACCTGTCTCAGCATCCAACTTACCTGATAACAGGGAAAATAGCAGGGTTAATTTCGAAGGTTCTGGCCCTCAGCAGGCAATTTTGACGTCCAGTACACGAGCAAATTCAATAACTTCTAGTGAAATTCCCTGCGAAGGGTATAGGGAATTTTTTCAATGAACAGGGAATTCAGGCTCTCGTATCAGCGAATTCGACCTCGTAACCTCGTAAGGTCAAAAAAACTGAACGGAGATGCAAAAGTCCCCGCTCTTTCTATTCGTAGACGCGGCCGGACCCTCATCCGCTAACCAGGTTGTCGCGCGCTTGCGTTCTGGTGTCGGCGGCAGGCCATGCCGTTGCAGGACATTGCCGCTGTCTGATCGCAGACCTCACACCCCAGAGCAGCTGCTCAATCTCTCACACTTGATCGGGGGCCTCGACGAGCTTTTGAGCCATCGAATTTGCGGGCCACGAGCCTGCGGAACTAAGCCAAGCCGGCCGGGCGACATTGGCCACCTCGGCGAGAACCTCCCAATCGATGGCCGATCTCACCGAGCGTGGCTCGATCGGACGCCTAGTGCAGAAACAGGTTCGCCAGCAAGGGGCTGATGACTTCACTTGCAGCTTTCCTGCCGTGCGCGGGACGATGCTGCCGTCCTCCATCTGCGCGTCCGTGGAGCTTCAGCCGCCCCTTCGATTGGGCCTTCAGGATGCGATTTTCAATCCGCGCCAGCAGCTCATGGTCCACCGTCCCCGTGACGAAGGCCAGAATGCGCTACCAAACCATTTGTCCTCCCCGCCAGCCGATTGTTGCCCCAAAATCGTAGCTTAGCGGCACCCGGTGAGGCTATGTCGGGAACGGATAACTCACCGTCTTTCTTCAGTTTTGATTTTTTGAGCAACCGCGGTGCCGCTGGTTGAACAAGTCGACGATGAACATAAGTGCAGGACCGCGAACATCGACCGCAATCATGCGACGGTTCGAGGCTCACGACGCGAATCCTGCTGTATGGTATTTTCGGAAAGGACAGGGTGTTGCTGAATTTGCGGTGATTCGCCGCAACGCGTTCCGGTCAATCCAGGGTTGAGTATTGCATTCAATGCCGATTTTGCCGCTCGACCATCCTGAACCCTTCTCCGCAACTCTCGGCGTCATGCTTTATCCAGCAACGGACGAGGCCGACGCGGTCAAGGCACGCGCCTATGCGTCGCAAGTTCTGGCCAAGACGTTTCGGCGCTTTCAGGAAGAAGGCGGAGACCCCCCATTTGAAGCCCTCGGTCGTATTTTGCTGGATGCGGGTCAACCTCTGGATGACCTTGAAGAGCGCTGGTGGGGCGGCAGAGCAACCGGCGAGGTGTTCAAGACGCTTTTCCTGCTGCAAATACCGACCCTCCACTCGCCTCCTGGAAACACGCGATCCAGATCGTTGAGGAAACCGCGAAGCGCAATAAGGTGAAAGGTGGACGCACAAAACTGTTGCAAGCGAGAGATCGTTTTCTCTCCGTCGCTCATCTCTGGGCCGCTCGAGCAATCCGGGAAGGGAAATCCTTCCAGAAACCCGAGGCTGGATATGACGCCTCTGTTGATTTCCAGATGTTTCTTGCAGAAGCGGAGATCCTTCGGCATTGGGGACAGACGTGGCGACAGCCGCGAGCAAAGAGCGGACCACCACTGTCGCCCGACGTCTGGCGCGTCCCCGATGGATGGGAATCGCCGGCGCGCCGGTCAGGCTGGCCCAAAACAGGCATGATTCCCCGCCTCACGTTGTCCAAGGAGTTGATAGCGGAGCTCAAGCCGGCAGGGCGTCCCCGGAAAAAGTACGGCTAAACCCTATCCATCTTCTTTAGACGAATTTTTTCAGCCTCCACCTGCACCTATCTTGCCCCGGATGTGCACCATTTTGGAGGGCAAGAGTGCAAGCGGCCCCACGTCAGCGCAGAACCCTTCACACGCGACGACCGCGGCGCTCGTCGGTCTCTGAGAGCTCGGGCCACCGGGCCGCTATCACCGTCTTGAGGATTGAGGACCTCCCGATCCAAGATCTGCGGCCTCACCGGAATAATCCTCGCCTTCATCCGCAAACGCAGATCGATAAGCTCGCACGTGCAATCACAGAATTTGGCTTTCTGATTCCGGTCCTCATCGACGGCCAAAACACTGTCCTTGCTGGCCATGCCAGAATAGAGGCGGCAAAGCAGCTTGGGATGCGCAGCGTCCCCTGTACTCGCGCTGATCATCTGAGCGAGGCGCAGAAGCGCACCTTCACTATCCTAGACAACAAAATTGCCCAAGAGGCAGTTTGGGATTTCCAGCTTTTGGCCAAGGAGATCGATTTTTTGCAGGCCGAAGGCATCGATCTCGAAACGACTGGTTTTGAGATTCCCGAAATAGAGATGGTCCTCGACGTCGCGGATCCTCCGGCCAACAATTCTGCTGACGACAAGGTTCCTGATCCGGCGCCACATCGTATCATCACAAAACCAAATGACCTCTGGGTTCTGGGAGACCATCGACTGCTGTGCGGTGATGCCCGTCGGCGGGAATCATTTGCAACATTACTATCCGGGAAATTGGCACAGCTGATTTTTGTCGATCCGCCCTACAATGTCAAAATCCGCGGTCACGCCTCGGGCAAGGGCCGCATCAAGCATCGCGAATTCCTCCAGGCCAGCGGTGAAAAAACCGGCGCGCAGTTTACGAAATTTTTGGAGGATTCCTTGGGGCTTCTTGCCGAGCATTCGACTGATGGCTCGATTCATTTCGTATGCTCTGACTGGCGACATCTTGACGAGATGCTCGCCGCCGGTCGGCGGGTTTATCGCGAACTTAAGAATCTCATTATTTGGGCGAAGACCAACGCCGGGATGGGCTCCTTTTACAGGAGCCAGCACGAGCTGATTTTTGCCTGGAAGCACGGTCGCGGAAGGCACCTGAACAACATCGAGCTTGGCCGGCATGGACGCAATCGCAGCAACGTTTGGACCTATGCCGGATCGAACGCGTTTGGGACCGAGCGACTCGATGAACTCGGCATGCACCCGACCATAAAACCAGTCGCACTTGTAGCCGATGCCATTCGGGACTGTTCGCGCCGTGGCGATCTCGTTGTCGACAGCTTTGGCGGGAGCGGCACTACCCTCATCGCATGCGAGAGGACGCAGCGGAAGGCACACCTGATTGAACTCGATCCGATCTATTGCGACCAGACCGTGCGGCGGTGGCAGAAACTGACCGGACAAAAGGCCGTGCATGCAGACACGGGTATTGCATTCGACAACGTTGATAATCTCCAGCATGCCGGAGATGCCTCATGAGGCGCAATGATGGATCGCGAAAGAGCGCCCGTGGTATGGGGGGCACAGTGTCCTCCGCCGAGCACTCTGGCAGTGCCTATGTCGTCGGCTATGGAAGGCCACCCGTCGGATCGCGGTTCCGCCCGGGTACGTCGGGTAATCCGAAGGGTCGAAAGAAAGGTAGCAAGAACATCAAGACGCTGATCCGACAGGCGATGACGGAGACGATCACCGTTCAGGAAGGCTCGAAGAGTCGACGAGTCAGCAAGATCGAAGGCGTTGTACTGCGGCAGCTACAGAGCGCGCTCAAAGGTAATGATCGGTCCGCCATGGCAGTAGTCAAGATGGCAATGCAATTGGGTTTCCTGGAAGAACCTCACGGCGAGCCTGCCGAGGCCACCGCTTTGAGCGCCACAGATGAACAGATTCTGCAACAACTGTTCCGCCATGACCAAAAGAGACGTCGATGAACACGCGAAAATGGAAAAGCCGCGCAAATCAGGCTGCATCTCGGACCGCCACCGAACGCGGTATTGCCCGGCTCAGCACGGCGGGCCGCCGCCGGTATCTTGACTTGCGATTAGCCCAAGATTTTCCGGCCTTTGTCATGAAGGTTTTCGAGACCGTCTCGCCCGGCGACGACTTTCTTCCTAACTGGCATATTGAGGCCATGACCTATGCCGCCGAACTCGTGATGGATGGCACCATCAAGCGGCTGATAGCGACGATGCCGCCGCGGCATCTAAAGTCCATCATCTTCTCGGTCGCGCTGCCGGCGTTTCTACTGGGGCTAGATCCGAAAAAGCGCATCATATGTGTGAGTTACTCCAACGAACTCGCCGTCAAGCATGCGAATGATTTTCGTGCCGTCATGAACTCCCCCTGGTATCGGCGTGTGTTTCCCAACACAATGGTCAGTCGGGAGAAGGACACCCAATACGAGACTATGACGACCGATCGCGGCTTACGCTACGCCACCTCAGTAAATGGTACCCTGACGGGACGCGGTGCCGACATTATCGTGTTGGACGATCCGCAAAAGCCGGACGAGGCCCTTTCGGAAGCGCATCGCCACAGCGCTGCACAATGGTTTGACACGACTTTGCTATCACGCCTCGACTCCAAGTCTGATGGCGCGGTGGTGATTGTCATGCAGCGGCTTCACGAAGACGATTTGGCCGGACGCTTGCTCGATAAAGGCGGCTGGGAGCAATTGAAAATCGCGGCGATTGCGGAACAAGACGAAACGATCGCGATTGGCCGCGACACTTTCTACGAGCGCAAGATCGGCACCGTAATTGATCCCCGGCGTGATTCGCTTGAAATCCTCGATCGTATGAAGCGGAGCATGGGTGAGCTGTTCTTTTCGGCCCAGTATCAGCAGCGTCCGATCCCAGTGGCTGGCAATCTGATCAAGGCTAAGTGGTTCAAACAATACGACGTGGCTCCGACGATTGGTGACAAAGACCTTTTGGTTATCAGCATCGATACCGCGATGAAGGGCGCCCCCGCCGCGGACTATTCTGTTGCCACCGTTTGGCTTAGCCGCGGCGAAAACAGCTACCTGCTCGATCTTTGGCGCGACCGTGTTGATTATCCCCAGCTCGGGGACGCCATAAGTCGGGTTCGGAAAAAATACCCGGGTGCAACTCTTTTGATCGAAGACAAGGGATCCGGCACTAGCCTCATCCAGGATTTAAGAGCGAAGAATATTGAGGTCATTGCTATTAATCCGGAGGGCGATAAGGAGACACGCGCGGCGAGGATCTCGGTACAGTTCGAGGCGGGCTCGGTACTGTTCCCCAAGGATGCGCCCTGGCTTGACGGCCTCAAAGCTGAACTCCTTGGCTTTCCGAACACTAAACACGACGACCAGGTCGACTCGATCACGCAGGCACTCGCGTGGATCCGTTGGCATCGTTTGAATCGAATCCCTATCGTTGCACCGATCTTTGTTTCGAGACCACGTACGTATGTTGGCGACCATCCGGGATGGTGAGTTATGCGAAGAGCTTGTCCTTGCTCAAATCTCCATAGGGCTGACAAAGGCTAGTGATTTTTCGGAAACTACAGCGGCTCCCGCTCAATTTGAACTGCTTCTCCACCGTCGTGCACGGATCTCGATCCGCGCATCCATCTTCTTGCGAAGGAGGATGGAAATCCGCCCCCGTGATCGGCGTCTTGCGATCGTAGAGCTTGGCGCAAGCGACCTTGGCATAGGTATCGACGAACGTCTGCTGGTAAACACGACCCACACCCTTTAGATTGCCAGAACGTATCCTGGGCACCGCAGTAACCGGGATGCTCACTCTCGAGTTCGCCATGCGCCTCCTTCTCGGTTTTGGCCTTTTCCAGCGCGACAGGCCTTCCTGGGCGCTCTCGGCTTCCAGCGCCTTAAGGCGCTTGTTCATGGTCTCAAGATCATGGCGCAGCCACACGCAGCGCTCGCCAGCGGGTGAGACCGTATGCCCGCGCTTCCTCAATTCATTAGCGATGCGAACCTGACCGAAGGCCGGCTGCTCGAGGGCGAGTACAACGATGGCATCCTCGATCTCCTGTGGCACGCGGTTCTTCAGCACCGGTTTCTTACGGGATCTCCGGCAAGGCTAGCTCACCGCCTGTATCGTAGAGCTCCTTGAAGCGATAGAAGCTGTCGCGGCTGTAGCCCATCATTTTGCATGCTTGGCTGACATTGCCGAGCTGTTTGGCTAGCTCCAGCAGCCCAACCTCGGCGCGGATCGTCCTATTGCCGGTAGAGGCTCCCTGGTCGGCTGACTTCGAGAATGAACTTATGTCGTTCCCAAATGGCCGATGCGACGACCAAATCGATGCCCTCATGCTGTTTCTCGATTGGTTCTTACAGAATGAACCCAACATCAATATGACCTGGGTCTTACCCATTTGGATCACGCGCGCTGATATGGGACTTATGCCGTTGGTCAGGAACTGGTCCTGCCGTTACTGAATGACCGTGTCGTTATGTCTGTTAATTGAACCTAAGCGGATGTAAATGTTGCAGCGCGGTCATCTCCGGTTGTGACCCTGAACTGACATAAGCAGAAGCATTTTGCCGCAACGCACACGGCCCTCGTCGCCCAATGATGTGCTAGATTGTGGGCCTCGTCTGAGGGCACTCATGCGACGGCGCGAGTTCATATCGCTCATCGGCGGCGCGGTGGCTTGGCCACTCGCAGCGCGCGCAACGCTCGGGTCCTTGGCGGATTGGTCAGGTCAGAGCTGGAACTCCCGAAGCGATCGGCCATCTGCAGGAGCGTTGGAAGAGCAGTTGCGGCATCTCGGATATGCCGAGGGAAGCAACATCGTGCTTATCAGCCGGTACGTTGCCCCTCAGCCAGAGGCGATGGAGGCCGCGATCCGGGAACTGCTTCCTCAGATCGATCTGCTGGTGGCATGGGGCACGCTCGGAGGCGTACTTGCAAAGAAGCTCGTTCCATCATTGCCGGTCGTGTTCGTGTCTGTCGGCGCTCCCGTCGACATAGGGTTGGTTTCGAGTTTGGCCCACCCCGACGGCAACATGACCGGCATAACCTTCGAAGCGTCCAGCGAGACCTATGCAAAGCGGCTTCAGATGCTGGTCGAGATCGTGCCGAGCCTTAGGCGGGTGGCTGTCTTGCGCGCCCCGCGCGATCCCAATGTCCCGTTCGCGATGTCCTCATTGCAAAAATCCGCCCCATTGCTCGGCGTAACGCTACTGCCGATCGACTTCGGAACCGAGGCCGATCTGCCGGAAGCTTTTGCCGAGATGCGACGCCAGGAGGCCGAGGGTGTCATTTCCATCGCAGGCAACTTGACCGCGGTAAGCGGCAAGAGAATTGCCGAGCTTGCGTTGGTCTACAGCATGCCTTCGTGCCATCCATTTCGGGAGATCGTAGCAGCCGGCGGTCTGATCGGCCTCGGGCCCGATCGTGCCTGGACGGGGCGGCAGGCGGCAACTTACGTCGATAAGATCATCCGCGGATCGCAGCCGGCGGACCTGCCCGTGCAGCAGCCGGACCGGTACGAGGTCTACATCAATCTAAATACGGCGCGCGCGCTCGGTATCAAGATGCCCGACAGCATCCTCGCCCGCGCCGACGAGGTGATCGAATAATGCGGCGGCGCGCCTTCATCACGCTGCTCGGCGGCGCGGCAGCTTGGCCGCTTGCGGCGCGCGGGCAGCAGGCGGCGATGCCGGTGGTCGGCTATCTCAATGCGTCGTCGCCCGGTAACAATCCCACCTTCCTGCCGGCGTTCCTTAAAGGCCTTGGCGAGGCTGGCTACGTCGAGGGCAAGAACGTCGCAATAGATTATCGTTGGGCTGACGATCAATACGATCGCCTGCCTGCAATGGCGGCCGATCTGGTGCGCCAACAGGTAGCCGTGATTGCCGCAACCGGCGGACCCTCGGCAGCTTTGGCTGCCAAGCAGGCCACAACCACAATTCCCGTCGTATTCACGAGCGGTGCTGATCCGGTCGCCGCCAGCCTCGTCGCCAGCCTCGGCCGTCCTGGCGGTAACGTGCCGGGCATGAGCTTGTTCTATGCGGGGCTCGCGTCAAAGCGGCTGGGGCTCTTACGCGATCTGATCCCGAAGCCCGATGTCGTTGGCTTTCTCGTCAATCCGAAAAGCATCGAAAGCGAGAGTCAACTGAAAGACGTGCTGGCGGCAGCACACATCATCGGCCAGCAGCTGGTCGTCGTGAACGCAGCCAACGAGAGTGAAATCGATGAAGCATTCGCGACCTTGGTTTCGCGTCAGGCGCGCGGGCTGCTCCGTCGCCTCCGACGTATTCTTTTCCCGCCAGCGCGATCGGATAATCGCGCTGGCGGCGCGGCATGCAATTCCTGGGGTCTACTGGGACCCCGCCTGGGTCGCAGACGGCGGCCTGATGAGCTACGGAATCGATACCAAAGAAATGTATCGCCAAGCCGGCATCTATGTCGCCCGAATTCTCAAGGGGGACAAGCCAGCAGACCTGCCTGTGGTGCAGCCAACCAAATTCGAGCTGGTCATCAACCTCAAGACGGCGAAGGCACTCGGCCTCACGGTGCCGCTGATCATGCAGATGACGGCCGACGAGGTCATCGAATGAGGCGACGCACATTCATCACCCTGCTTGGCGGCGCGGCGGCATGGTCGCTCTCGGCGCGCGCGCAACAGCCGGCGATGCCGGTCGTCGGCCATCTCAATCCCCAATCGCCTGACGGGCAGACGGGGCGCCTGCGGGGCTTTCGTCAAGGTCTGAAGGAGGCCGGTTATGTCGAGGGCGAGAACGTGGCGATCGAATACGGCTGGGCCCATGGACAGTTCGATCGGCTGCCTGCGCTCGCCGCCGAACTCGTGCGCCGCCAAGTGTCCGTAATCGTTGCGACCGGCGGCCCCGCTTCGGCGATGGCGGCCAAGGCCGCAACAACGACGATCCCCATAGTCTTCGGCGTCGCCGAGGACCCGGTCAAGCTCGGTCTTGTCGCCAGCCTCGCCCGGCCGGGCGGCAACTTGACAGGTATCAATTTTTTCACGGGTGAGCTGGGGGCAAAGCAATTAGGACTTTTGCGAGAGCTTGTACCCAGCGCGGCTCAGATTGCAGTGCTCACCAATCCGGCGAATGTTCAGGGCGCTGCGACGGCGGTGGCCGAGGTGGAGGCGGCCGCACGCACCATGGGGCTGCAAATCCAAGTCTTCAACGCCAGCACCGGCCGCGAGATCAATACTGCTCTTGCAGCGGTCGCGCGCGAGCGGACAGACGCGCTTTTTATCACTGGCGACCCCTATTTCACCATCCGGCGGGTACAACTTGCAAACTTGGCGGCGCGCTATGCGATTCCCGCATCGTTTGTCGCGCGCGACTTTCCCGAAGCCGGCGGTCTGATGAGCTACGGAACCAACATTTCGGATGGGTATCGTCAGATTGGCATCTATGCCGGCCGCATACTCAAGGGTACGAAGCCTGCGGACTTGCCGATCGTGCAGGCAAGCAAGTTCGAGCTGGTCATCAACTTGGCAACCGCGATGATGTTCGGCCTCGAAGTACCGCCTTCGCTGCTTGCGCGCGCCGACGAAGTGATGGACTGAAGATACCCTGTTTGCTGCGGTTGCTCACGTCCGGTCCTGGCACCACCCGGAAATGCCTGAGAGCCAGGATTATTTCCGCTTACTGACGTGCTGCGGACCTCCCCGCTGACTGACTGCCGCAAAATCGGTATCCTGCAATCCTGCCCAGGGCTGACAGGGACAATGCAATTGTATCGATTAAGACGGCGCGAGGTCATATCGCTGCTCGGCGGTGGGGCGGCAGCGTGGCCGCTCGCCGCGCGGGGGCAGCAGACGGCAACGCCAGTGATCGGCTATCTCAGCGCCTTATCCGAGAAGCAGGCCGTGCCACAGCTCAACGCCTTCCGGCGAGGCTTGAGCGAGACAGGTTTCATCGAGGGCAACAACGTCCAGGTCGAATATCGCTGGACGGAAGGGCAATACCAGCGGCTCCCCGCGATGGCCGGCGAGTTGATTGGTCTTCCGGTCTCACTGATCGTTGCGCAAGCGCCACCAGCGGCTCTTGCTGCCAAGGCAGCAACAACGACTATTCCCATCGTGTTTGTCGTCGGGTTCGATCCAGTCGCCTCCGGGCTTGTCGCAAGCCTGAACAAGCCCGGCGGCAATGCGACCGGCATGACTTTGATCAGCGTTGCGCTTGGGCAAAAACGGCTGGAGATCCTGCGCGATATTCTGCCCAAGGCCTCCGTGGTAGCGATGCTGGCCAACCCGCTCAGCCCCGACGCCATCCCCGAAATCGGCTCCGTGCAGGCAGGTGCGGGGTCGCTGGGCTTCCAACTCGTAATGTTCAATGCAAGCACTGCAGGCGGGATCGAGGCAGCTTTCGCGGCGATCGCCGCGCGCAAGCCGGATGCGCTTTTGGTCGGTACCGATCCCTTCTTCGTAGATCAGCGTGCGAACATCGTCGCGCGAGCGGCTAACCTAAGAATTCCCGCCATCTATCCATTTCGTCAGTATGCAACCGCAGGCGGCCTTATCAGCTACGGAACCAACCTTGAGGCTTCGTATCGCCAGGCGGGTATCTACACCGGCCGCATTCTCGCAGGCGCCAAGCCGGCCGACCTTCCGGTCATGCAGCCGACGACCTTCGAACTGGTGATCAATCTCCGGACGGCCAAAGCGCTCGGATTCGAGATTCCGGTGACGCTGCACGCCCGTTCCGACGAGGTTATCGAGTAATTTTGGCTTCACCTTGCTGCACCTGCTCACGTCTGGTTATGGCAGACTCGGACCTTAGCCAATGTAGTGCAATGTCCGCTGCTGGTGGAAGCTGACATAAGAGCCAAGACGGTGACTTCGGTTTATGACCCAAACCGGTCCAAAGCTGCGGAGAAATTCCGCACTGCAGCGGAGACTCACTAGGTTTCGTGGATTCTCACACTGCGCTCATGTTC
>Ga0182033_10001279_pt1 | contig 12531 bp, 11 predicted proteins | sample tim00Cox0000000H_FD_125968 | JGI IMG/M metagenome (GOLD analysis project Ga0182033, IMG submission 125968) | Lab enrichment of tropical soil microbial communities from Luquillo Experimental Forest, Puerto Rico - timezero.00C.oxic.00.000.00H | ecosystem: Environmental > Terrestrial > Soil >...
ATGGGTGGAGCATCCGAACTGGCTCATCCGCCGGACTTCCCAGCTTACGGTATTGGGGTCGCTCGGGACGCGTATCACAGTGCACGGCCTCGGCCATCCACTCGATAAAGAGCACGAGAAGCACGAACAGTTCATCGAATCATTCGCAACATCTCCGTCGCTGCGGGACTATGTGCAAGCACGTCGCCCACTGCAGCACCGGATCGGCGTGCTCGCAAGAACGTTGCTGTTGCTGCAAGGAGCAGATGCTCGGCTGCGCGAGCTAGCACGCTCCCAACAATCCACGTTTGCATTGAAGATCGAAGGTCGCCTCGATCAACGGGTTTTGCGCAATCTTTTGATTTGGCACAACCACGTCGTTCGTTCCTCCTTCGACGATCGAGAGGAACGAGCGATCGATATAGCTTTGGTGTTGGCAAGCGCGTGTGGTGATGAACGTCGAGTCTTTGAACTCATTTCCGCTAGTTTCATGCTCGAGCAAGTACGCAATATCTCCGTCTTTTGGGGTGAGGAGAGCATCGATTTGGCAGTTCCGACGTTAATTTCGAATCAGGCTTCCCATGGTCAGTGGGAGCGGCGGGAGGCCTGTGATCTTGGCAGGATGCCGATTGATCTCGTGGATTACGTCACGCGCCGCGGGACCGCTGGAGGGATCAAAGTCGTGCAGGACGCGCGCAAGCGGACACAGGATTTTTTCAAAACCGCACTACCACGCCAAGTCGTGATCGCCGTTTCGCTAAAGGAGGATGCGGACGGCGCGGTCGATACGGCTGAACTCACTTGGCTGTTGCGAGTGCTCGATCGCGTCGTTGAACGCCATCCGCGCCTGGGCTTCGTCATCCTCAACCGATTGGCCCCGTCGCGCTGGCAACGATGGCCTGCCCACATCCGTTTTGCGCGGCACCAGGGTTTTTCGTTGCAGGACGCCATCTCCATTACCCAGTTTGCCGACGGCTACATCGGCGTGCTGGACATCTTCGGTTTGGCGGCCAATGCAGCCGCTCGTCCCGGCGTCTATGTCCCCCTCGACGAAGGCGAGCTGCTGGCCGCGGAGCAGTCCCCAGCAGTGGTGAAAGACCGACAAGTCATGCTCGCAAGCTGCGATCGGGCGCGCATTGAATCGGCACTTATAAGTTTTCTCGAAGATTTAGGCCGGCTCTGAAATCGGCCGCTCGACCCCCGACGAGCGTTGATACGCGGCAATCGCCTCATCGACGCTTCCGTCAACCACGATCCGTCCTTGCTGCAAAAGGATGCCGCGATTGCACCATTCGCGCAGCAGCGGCATGGGGTGCGAGGCGAGCACCATGATGTTGGAGCTGCCAATCAGGTCGGCCATGCGCTTGCGTGCCTTTTCCAGGAAGCGGGCATCGCCTGCGGAAATCCATTCATCCATCAACAGAATGTCGGTCGGAATGCACGTCGACGCCGTGAAGGCAAGGCGCACCGACATGCCGGCCGAGTAGGTTCGAACCGGCATGTCCAGGTAAGGCCCGAGTTCGGTAAACGCGGCCACCTCGTCGATCCGCTCGCGCATCTCGCGTGGGTGGACGTCCATGTACATGCCGCGCAAAATGATGTTCTCGCGGCCGGTCGCCTCCGGATTGACACCGACGTTGACTGCGAACAGCGAGGAAACCTTTCCCTGCGCGTAAATCTGCCCACGCGTGGGGATATAGATTCCGGCAAGCACCTTGAGAAGCGTGGTTTTGCCCGCGCCGTTGTAGCCGATCAGGGCGATGCGGTCGCCATCTCGGAAGTCGACGGAAATATCGCTCAACGCTCGCACATTGATGCGATCCATCTTGTCGCGCGCCAGATTGCCCTGCAGCGATGCAGGCAGCAGAAGTTTTTTCAGCGAACGGTGGCTGCCCTGGTAGATGGGAAATTCGACCGACAGGTCGCGTAGACGGATGAATGCCATCTCAGATCCAGTAGGTGATGCGCGGCCGGAATTTGACGAACAACGCGAACGTTATGACGGCTCCCAGCACGGTCGTGATCATGAGAACCGTCCAGCAATAATGCATCGGTTGCTCGCCCAATAGTGGCGCGCGGATGACGTCCACAGCCGCGAACAGCGGATTAAGCGGCAGGTACGGCGCCCAGACTCCAAGCGCCTCCAGAAAATCGGCGTGATGAAGAATACGACCTGCACAAAATTTGTGACGATCGGCGGCACGTCCCGATAGCGCGCACTCAACATGCCGAGCAAGATGCTCACCCAGAAACCGTCGATGGCGAGAATGGCCAGAGCCGGAATGATCACAAATGCGTCCCAGCCGACCGGAACGCCGAGAGGAATGATCACGAGCGGCACAATGACGATATTGTGGGCGAGAATGATCAGGTTGCGGCATACGTTGCGCCAGGCACGTGAACCGAAAACGGCAGGCGCACCTGATGAATGATATTTTGCACCACCAGGAAGGTATGGCAACCATCGATCATGATTTGGGAAACGAATTGCCAGATCACCAGGCCGATCGTGAGAAACGGCAGATAGCGGTTAATGTCCATATTGAACAGACGCGAGTAGATCAGGCCGAGCGCGGCGATCATGATCGCCATACTGATCGTCAGCCAGAACGGCCCCAGGACCGAGCCGCGGTAGCGCATGGTAATGTCCTGCATGGCCATCGCCGACCACATCCAGCTTTTCGACAGTCCTTCGACCAAATCGTCCCAGGCCGCGCCGGCGGCCGAGCGCAACGGCGGCAGTTGAACGTCATCAGCGGTGCCTTGCTGCTGTGCCATGTTGCCTTTCATGCCTGCCCGTGCTGGGCGGGTCGTAGTGCATCAGGTGCGGCGGACTTCCGTGTGGGCTCCACAGATGGCAAAAAAAGAGCCGCGATGGAACCCTTTCAATGCGCAGCCTCCTTGCCGAGTGGGGCGGCCATAGCCCGCATTGTTGGGGCAGCGCGGACGCCCTATAACGAGCAGCCCCAGCATCACCGTGGGTTGAGCGCACGATGCCGATTCGAGGCGGTGGGCGTTGGCGCCGCGCAAATTCCGCAAGGCAATGATCAAAACCGGCTTGTACCGCATCGAGCAATTGTCGAGTTTACGAAACACCGGAGGTTTCTTCGGTGGAACTCGCCGGGCCTCGATTACGCTCTATGACCAGCTCACCGGCATTCGCGATGGTGAGAAGTGGGGAGAGCAAGTTCTTTCTCTGTTCAGCGACGGGCGCGGTGCCTACAAACGCACCTATGGGCGGCGTTTCGACGAGTTCGACGCTTCGGCAATCCGGCGTATCGCGGAGGCTTTCGAGGCCGAACGCGCGCTCGTCATACACGATGTCGGCGTGAGCGATGCGCGAACGGCATGCGATTTCTTTCATTCGGCCGCCGCACGCTTTCCCCGCCTCACCTATTACGCCTCCGACTTCGAGCCAACACTTTCGATTCTACGGCTCGGAAACATCAAAGTTGCCATGAACCAAAACGGCCAGATTTTGGAAATTGTGCTGCCGCCGTTCGTATTCAATACGATCAAGCCAGAGGATTTCCGGCTCTATCCCATTAATTACTTGTTCTTCCAGATCGCGCGCAAGATTTGCGTTCCCCGTGTGCTCGCCGCGTGGCGCGACGGGACGATTCAACCGTCGTCCTTGTCCCTGTTTTGCCCGGAGGCCACCGAGCTTGCCCGGCGCGACAACCGCTTCCGCTTGCTCGATCACGACTTGCTCGAAAGCGCTCCTTTTCCTGTGCCGGTGGACGTCGTGCGAGCCATGAACGTGCTAAACGCGTCCTACTTCAGCGAGCGGGAGCTCGCTCAAATCGCTGCGCGCATCTTTCATTCGCTGGTCGACGGCGGGCTGCTCATCGTCGGCTCCAACGAGGAAGCCGGGTCGCAAGTCCGTGGCGCGATCTATCGGAAGGCGAAGGTCGGATTCGTAGAATTGAGGCGTTCCGCAGCGGTGCATGATGCACATCACATGATCGTGGGCTATGCACCCCAAGCGGCCGCATGAGAGCCGATTCCCAATTCCTGCACGTAAACGGCGCGGCAGAGAGGTCCGCTCCGGCGCCCGTCCCCCGCATGTCAGTGGTGGTTCCGAACCACAACCATGGCCATCTGATAACAGACGCGCTGCTTGCCATTTCCCGGCAGACCGAATCGCCGTTCGAAGTCGTCATCGTCGACGATGGCTCGACGGACGACAGCGTCGCGCGATTGCAGTCGCTCGCCGCAAACCTGCCCTGGTTGCGGGTGCATCGCCACCCTGAAAATCGCGGCGTCAATGCGGCCTGCAATACCGGCCTTGGAATTGTAAGCGGCGACTTCGTGCTGTTTTCGGCCGCAGACGATTGCCTGGATCCGGAGATGGTCGCGCGCGCCTCGGCCGCCGCCGCCGCCTTCCCGCACACAGGTATCGTGTTTTCCGATCATGCCGAAATGAGCGCCGACGGCGCGGTGACCCGGCTCGTGCCGCTCGATCTGCCGCAGCACCGCCGGTATTTTTCCGGAAAGGAATTCGTCCGGCTGATGCAGACGAATTTCTTCTACTTTCATGTTTCCAGCGTATGGTTCAGCGTAAAGCTGCTGCAGGTATTGGGCGGGTTTGCCCCGGATCTCCGTTGGCATGGCGATTTGTTTGCTGCTTATGCGGCTGCATTCGAACGCGGCGCCGTGTACGTTCCAGGCGCCGTTTCGTATTTCCGGCGTTTGCCCAATTCCTACGGCCGGGCGGGTTCCCGCAGCGACGCGCAAATCGCAGTCTTGCAGGCATGGTTGGCTGCGTGCCGGCAGCCCGGCTGGGTGGCGCGCCGGGCGGCGTTCGTACAGGCAGCGGTCTGGCCTGAGTACAGTCTGCGCGGGCTTCGCGTGCTCTGGTCGGATCCCAGCTACCTGACGCCGCGACTGGTTTTCCGACTGTTACGCCTCGCCGCCTGGAACAAACTCGCGCCTTTTTTCGGAACCGGCTTACGCGAGCGGCTTCGCGCCATTCGCAGTCGCTACCGCCGCTCGCGCTGGCGATCGACATGAACAAGGCCACCTGTATGTGCAAATCCGCAGTTCTTTGCAACTGTGTCGAAGGCCGAGTAACAGCCCGCTTCGCGGGCAGAGTGCAGCTCGCGTAACGATCGCTAAACGCGCATGCGCTGATCAATCCGGGCAAAGTGACAATTTCGTGCTGTCCATCGAGCATCTCGAAGCGATCAGAGTCGCGGAAATCGACAGAATCACTCTATTCCTGTCGCCCGGCGCGCGCATTCTCGAAATCGGCGCCGGGACCGGCAGGCAGGCGCTGGAATTGCAGCGGCGCGGCTTTGCAGTGACCGCGATCGAAATCGGCGATTCGACCTACGCGACCCAACGCGTGTTCCCGATCAAGGATTATGATGGCCGCACCATCCCGCTGCCGGACGCCAGCGTCGATATCGTATTCTCGTCGAACGTGCTCGAACACATAGCCGATCTCTCGCGCATTCACGCCGAGATTCGCCGCGTGCTGGCGCCGGACGGCTATTGCATTCATGTCGTGCCAACCCACACTTGGCGGCTGTGGACCACGCTGGTTTCGTTTCTAGAGGCGGCGTCCTTCGCCGGCTCATCTCTGCCGCAGCTGTTGCCGCGCGCGCCACTGCGCGCCGCCGAATTGCAGCGGCTGCGCCAGGCCTGGTATCGAACCCTTCGACACACGGTCGGTCTTTGTCTTCCGCGTCGGCACGGCGAGCGCGGCAACGTAATCTCGGAACTTTGGTTGTTCCATCCGGGCTGGTGGCGGCGAAACTTCGAGCAAAACGGGTTCACGGTGGTTCGTGATGAGCCGCTAGGCCTATTCTACACGGGGGAGGTTTTGCTCGGACTGCGACTCGGGACTGCCAAGCGACGGCGCTTGGCCCGCATGTTTGGAAGTTCGTCGCACCTTTTCAAGCTTGCGCCGATTTCGTATTGAGGCCCAAAAAGATAGGCCGCAAAAGGGGCAAAATGCGTATTACAGAGGAGCGTTACCGTTGCTGTCGAAGCATTCGGATATTGCCAACGGAACTTCGGTGAGCGCCAGTCTCGCCCGCGATCGGGAGGCAGTGCGCCTGCGCAAAGGCGGCGCCGGAAAGCTTGCCCTGTTCGCAGCCAAGCTGCTCGTAACCGGCGCATGCTTCTGGTACGTCTCGCGGCAAATCGACCTGAGTCAGCTTCGCTCAGCGCTTTTCGCTCTGGACTTTCGCTGGGCGACATTTGCCGTCCTCGTGGTGGTGTTGCAAATCCCGTTGGTCGCGGTGCGTTGGCGCAGCATTCTGGAGGAGCTCGCCGCGTGCGGCGCGCGCATCACCCGCGCCGCCATCACTGCGGTCACTGCGATCGCAATATTTTTTGGCCAGGTCCTGCCCAGCGTGGCCGGGGAGGGCGTGCGCGCCTGGTTCCTGGTTCGCCTTGGCTGTGATTGGCGCAATGCTCTCACCAGTGTGGTCATCGATCGCAGCGTCGGGGTGGGGCTGTTGGTCGCGTTCGGATTCCTCGCGCTGTTGCTGCCGTCGGGACTGACAGCGCTCGGCGGATATCGCAATCTCGTGCTCTTCGCGTACGGCGCGCTCCTGCTCGCCGGCGCGCTCGCGCTGGCGTTTGCGCCCGCGATCGTGCCGGTGCTGGCGGGCTGGCGGTATTCGCGCTGGGTCGCAATGCTGGCCGCGGATACCCATCGGGTTCTGCTGGGGCCGAAAAGCCCATTGATCCTGGCGATGGGATGCCTGATCCATGCCCTTACCATCCTCGTGGTGTGGTCGCTGGGACGCGCTCAGGGCTTGGCGTTGCCGGTTGCTGACGCCGCGGTTTTGTTCACTGTGATGCTCGGCGTGACGATTGTTCCGATCTCGATCAGCGGCTGGGGCCTGCGTGAGGTCGCCGTCGTCTCGCTGCTTGCCGATCATGGCGTTGCGCCCGCCAACGCGCTGCTTTTTTCGGTGGAATTTGGCATCACCCTGGCCATCGCTTCGCTGCCCGGCGCGCTCACTTGGCTCCTCTATCCCATTTCGCCCATTCGCTCCGTCCGCGGCCATCCGTCAGGCATTGAATCAACGAAAATGGCGGGCGCGCGGGAATGACCGCAGGATCGTCAGCCAGGGTCGCCCTGATCGCGGGCGCTACCGGGCAGGATGGCGCCTATCTCGCCGAGTTCCTTCTCGCCAAGGGCTATCTGGTGCACGGCATCAAGCGCCGTTCGTCGTCTTTCAACACCGCGCGCGTCGACCATCTCATGCACGATCCGCACGAGACCGGCGTTTCCTTTCATCTGCACTACGGCGACGTGACCGACGCGACCAACCTGATCCGCATCGTGCAGGAGACGCGACCGGACGAGATCTACAATCTCGCCGCGCAATCACACGTTCAGGTTTCCTTCGAAACGCCTGAATATACCGCCAATGCTGACGCCCTGGGCACGTTGCGCCTGCTCGAGGCCGTTCGCATCTTGCGACGGCAGGACGAGATTAGGTTCTATCAAGCCTCGACATCCGAGTTGTTCGGAAAGGCTCGGGAAACTCCGCAAAAAGAGACGACGCCATTCTACCCGCGCTCACCGTATGCAGCTGCAAAGCTGTATGCCTATTGGATCACTGTGAACTACCGTGAAGCCTATGGCATGCACGCCTCAAACGGAATTTTGTTCAATCACGAGAGTCCGATCCGCGGCGAAACGTTCGTGACGCGCAAGATCACGCGTGCGGTCGCGTCGATCAAGCACGGCTTGCAGGCGCGCGTGTTCCTGGGCAATCTCGATGCCAAGCGCGATTGGGGACATGCGCGCGACTATGTCGAAGGAATGTGGCTGATCCTGCAGCAGAAGCAGCCGGACGACTACGTCTTGGCGACCGGAGAGAGCCATTCGGTGCGCGAGTTCGTCGAGAAGGCGTTTGCCCATATCGGCAGGGCGATTGTCTGGCGCGGAAGCGGACTCGACGAGAAGGGGTTTGACAAATCCAGCGGCGAGGCGCTGGTCGAGATCGATCCCCGCTATTTTCGCCCGACCGAGGTCGATGCGCTGCTCGGGGATCCAAGCAAGGCCCGCGCCAAGCTCGGCTGGCGGCATCGCACCAGCTTCGATGAGTTGGTAAAGGAAATGGTGGATGCGGACATGGTGACAATCCTGCAAGAGCAGGAACGCATCAACCGTCACGCCTGAAGCTTGCTTGGATTTGCGTCATGCATATTGCGATGATCGGCACCGGATATGTGGGGCTTGTGTCTGGAGCGTGCTTTTCCGATTTCGGACACGTCGTCACGTGCATCGACAAGGATGCGGCCAAAATTTCCCAGTTGCAGAGCGGAAGAATGCCGCTATTCGAGCCGGGCCTCGACGCGCTGGTTGCACACAATGTCGCAGCCGGTCGTCTGTCATTCACAACGGACGCGGCTGGCGCGGTGCGCGCCGCGGACGCCATATTCCTCGCCGTCGGCACCCCTTCGCGCCGCGGCGACGGCTTTGCCGACCTGACTTACCTCTACGATGCCGCGCGTGAGATCGCGGCCCATATGCAGGGTTTCACCGTCGTCGTTACCAAGTCGACCGTTCCGGTCGGGACCAACGACGAGGTCGAGGCGATAATCCGCAAACTGCGCCCCGATGCGGACTTTGCCGTCGTGTCCAACCCGGAATTTTTGCGGGAAGGCGCCGCAATCGAGGATTTCAAGCATCCGGACCGCGTCGTGGTCGGCACCGAGGAGGAGCAGGCGCGCCGCGTCATGCGCGAGCTGTACCGACCGCTGTTCATCAACGAGACGCCGATTCTGTTCACCGGCCGGCGCGCCGCCGAGCTGATCAAATACGCGTCGAACGCGTTTCTCGCGACCAAGATCACCTTCATCAATGAGATGGCGGACCTGTGTGAGAAATGCGGCGCCGACGTCCAGGAGGTGGCCCGCGGCATGGGCCTCGATCGTCGCATCGCGGGCAAATTTCTTCACGCTGGGCCGGGCTTCGGCGGCTCCTGTTTTCCCAAGGACACCGCGGCGCTCACCGCGATCGGCCAGCGTTTCGGCGCGCCGATCCGAATCGTGGAGACCGTGATCGGCGTCAACGATGCGCGCAAGCACGCAATGGCGGCCAAGGTGACGGCGGCATGCGGCGGCACGCTAGCGGGCAAGACCATCGCGGTGCTGGGACTCACGTTCAAGCCGAACACCGATGACATGCGTGAGGCGCCGAGCCTGGTGATCCTGCCGGCGCTCGCCAAGCAAGGAGCGCGCGTGCGCGCCTACGATCCCCACGGCATGAACGAAGCCCGCAAGCTGATGCCGCAGATCGAGACCGCCGCGGACCCCTATGCCTGCGTTGCCGGGGCCGACGCCATGGTGATCCTGACCGAATGGGAAGAGTTCCGCGCTCTCGATCTCGATCGAGTAAAAGCCGCTCTGCGCGCCGCGCTGATCGTCGACCTGCGCAACATCTACAAACCGCACGACATGAGCGAAAAGGGCTTTACCTATATCAGCGTCGGGCAGGGCTGATCAGCCGCGGCCGTAGACGTCATCGAGCCGTACGATGTCGTCCTCGCCGAGATAGCTGCCGACCTGCACCTCAATAAGCTCGAGCGGGATTTTTCCGGGATTGGCCAGCCGATGCACGCTGCCGCTGGGAATGTAGATGGATTCGTTTTCCTGCACGTTGCGCACGTTCTCGCCGACGGTCACCTCGGCCGTGCCTTTGACGACCACCCAATGCTCGGAACGGTGGAAGTGCTTCTGCAGTGAAAGCTTATTGCCGGGCTTGACGACGATGCGCTTGACCTTATAGCGCGCCGCCAGGTCAACATCCTGATAATACCCCCATGGCCGATAAATTCGTCGGTGTTCAGTCGCGGCGCGATGGTTTTGCGCTTGCAGCTGCTCGACCAATGCTTTCACCTGCTCGGCTTTGCTGCGTGCGCCGACCAGGACGGCGTCCGCCGTCGACACGACGATGACGTCATCCAGCCCGACCACGGCGGTGAGCACCGACTCCTCGGATCGCACCAGGCTGTTGCGGGTACCCAGCGTGACCACCGGGCCCTCAGTGGCATTGCCCGCGGCATCGCGATCGAGGACCTCCCAAACCGTGCCCCAGCTGCCCACATCCGACCAGCCGAGATCGGCGGGAAGGACGGCCGCGAGCTTCGTGCGTTCCATTACCGCATAGTCGATCGATTTCTTCGGCGCTCGCGCGAACGGCTCGGCTGCCAAGCGCAAAAAATCGAGGTCGCGCCTGCGTCCGCTGACTGCAGCCTTCGCCGCCTCGGCCATGGCCGGCTCGAACCGCTCGATCTCGCCAAGCATGGTGGCGGCATGAAACAGAAAATTGCCGCTGTTCCACAAATAACGCTTTGCTACGTAGGTCGCGGCGGTTGCCGCATCGGGCTTCTCCACGAAGGCGTCAACGGCGTGCGCGAAAGAGCCATCAAGTTTCGCACCGGGCCGGATGTAGCCGTAATTGGTTGCCGGATGGCTCGGCGCGACTCCAAAGGTGACGATCCGATGCTCGGCGGCAACCGCGGCGGCGCGGCGGCAAGCGGCGCGGAATTCTTCCGGCTTGCGGATGACGTGATCGGCCGCAAGCACGAGCACCAGGGCGTCGCGGTCGCGCTCGGCTGCCAGAATCGCGCAGACTGCCACGGCGGGACCCGAATCGCGTCGCACCGGCTCGAGTACAATGTCCGCCTCGACGCCTGAGTCGCGAAGCTGCTCGGCCACGACGAAACGGAAATCGGCATGCGTGATGATGATTGGACGCGCAAACAGCTCGGTGTCTGAAATGCGCGCCAGCACCTGCTGGAACGTGGTTTGTGGCCCGATCAGCGGGACGAATTGCTTCGGCATGCTTTCGCGCGAGACCGGCCACAGGCGCGTTCCGGCGCCGCCGCACATGATCACTGGAATGATTTGCCCGGGCATCAACGGAAGTCCCTACGAATGAGGCCAGTTCAAGCCGCCCCGGCTCACAAGGTCAAGCGACAGGCGCTACACGGCTGCTCAAAGCCGCCATAACTCGATGCCGGCCGGCTTCTGCAGCGGATCGAGAATGCCTTTCACGTCCATGACCAGGCCGCGCGCGTCCTTGAGCAGCCGGGCGATCAGCGGCCAGCCCGCTGCTCGATAGGATTCGTGGGCGACCGCAAGCACCACGGCATCCGCAGGAGCAAGGTCCTTTTGCATGGCGATCCCGTATTCGCGCGCCGCATCGGCGGGATCGGCGAGGGGATCGTGGACCTGAACCGGGACTCCGAACGACCAAAGTTCGCGAACGATGTCGACGACCTGGGAATTGCGAATGTCAACAACGTTCTCCTTGAAGGTCAGTCCCAGGACGGTGACTCGCTCGATGCGGGTGCCCGCCTTGACCAGCCGGCGCAGGCACTCCCGCGCCACCCGCACGCCGATCGAATCGTTGATACGCCGGCCGGCGAGAATCACGTCCGGGTGATACCCCGCCTTCTGCGCCCGATACGTCAGATAGTAGGGGTCGACGCCGATGCAGTGACCGCCGACCAGACCGGGCGTGAAATTCAGAAAATTCCATTTGGTGGCCGCTGCCGCCAGCACGTCTCCCGTATCAATGCCGAGCTGGTGGAAGATGGCGGAGAGTTCGTTCATGAAAGCGATGTTGAGATCGCGCTGCGCGTTCTCGATAACCTTTGCCGCTTCGGCGACTTTGATCGAAGGCGCTTTGTGCAATCCGGCGGTTACAACCGAGCCATAAACCGCCGCGATGATGTCGAGCGTGCGCGCGTCCTGTCCGGCAACGATCTTTGTGATGGTCTCGAAACGATGCGCCTTGTCACCGGGATTGATCCGCTCCGGCGAATAGCCGACGGTGAAATCGCGCCCGGCCGATAGTCCCGACGTCTGCTCGAGAATCGGCACGCAGTCGTTTTCGGTCGCGCCGGGATAGACGGTGGATTCGTAAACGACGATGTCGCCTTTCTTGAGCACGCCACCCACAGTGTGCGAGGCACGCAAGAGTGCGGTCAGGTCGGGGCGCCGCGCCTGATCGATCGGGGTGGGGACTGTCACGATGTAAAAGTCCGCGCCGGATAATTCGGCGGTGTTGGCCGTGAAGCGAAGATCAGGGCAGCTGAGCTCGTGCGGCTCGACCTCGCGCGTGCGGTCGCGACCGGCCCTGAGTTCGGCGATGCGGTCGGGGTCGATATCGAAGCCGACAACCGATGCACCCTGGCGGGCGAACGCAACCGCCACGGGCAGCCCGACGTAGCCAAGGCCGATGACGGCGAGCTTGCGACCGTGCGACACGAAGAGCCCTGAACTTTTCCTCTGCTGACCGCTTCTTAGCCTGTGCCGCGCGGCATTCGCAATCATTGCCGCTAGCGCGCAGGGTCAAGCAAGCGCTGATAAAGCTGTACCAGGTCGCGCCCAACGCGCGCCGCCGAGAATTCCCTTTCCACCAGTTCGCGGCTCGCTTGGCCAAACTTGCGCCGAAGCGCGGCATCGGCTGCCAGTTGATCGATCGCATCGGCGAGAGCGTCCGCGTCACCGAGCGGCACCAGCAATCCATTGATCCCGGGGCGGATGACGGCGCGGCAGCCCGGGACATCG
>Ga0182033_10001280_pt1 | contig 12528 bp, 14 predicted proteins | sample tim00Cox0000000H_FD_125968 | JGI IMG/M metagenome (GOLD analysis project Ga0182033, IMG submission 125968) | Lab enrichment of tropical soil microbial communities from Luquillo Experimental Forest, Puerto Rico - timezero.00C.oxic.00.000.00H | ecosystem: Environmental > Terrestrial > Soil >...
AAGAACCTTTATCGCTCGCGGATCTTCGGAAATCTCGACGCCGAAGGCTGCGGCCACCGCATCGGCGGTAATATCGTCATGCGTCGGCCCGATGCCTCCCGTCGTGAAGAGATAATCGTAGCGGGTCCGCAGGGCATTGACCGCAGCGACAATCTCCGCCTCGTCATCGGGCACGACCCGTACTTCGCGCAAATCTATGCCAATATTGGTCAGATATTCGGCGCTATAGCCTATATTCTTATCCTTCGTGCGCCCGGACAAAATCTCGTCGCCAATCACGAGAAGTGCCGCCGTAACTGATGCCGTCATGAGTCCGACTCCCAAGCGAATTTGCCTTCCCCTGGCGAGCGCGGCAAACTCGCAGGATTTGAAAGGATCATCCTCTCCCTTGTGCCTGGGCCAAGGCAAATCCCGCTTGGCGCTTGGTAGCACGAAAAATCCCTGAGATTCGATTTTTTCCAGTTCTTCGACAGCAATTATACAACAGGTGATAAAGAATGACCTGTGGTGCTACTCTCGAATTTTCGCTAACCCCTTGAAAAAGCGAAATTGCGATTCTTGGTATTAGTGGCGCCAACGGTCATGCTTTGTGACCGTTGGCATGCCGGAGGTCCTTCGGGGCAGGCGGTGCAACTCCGGTAAGTCGCCATCGCGTCAGCGATTTACCGCGACGGCCTCGATACGGGCAACCGCGCGTTCGAGACCATTTTCCTCGGCAATGTGGCGGCCGAGCACTTTCGCCTTCGCCTGCATGTCCGTGTCCCGCAATGCGCGCGAAATGGCCGCCGCCAGAGCGTCCGCCGTCAATTTGCTGTGCGAAATGGGCGATGGCGCCACGCCGAGTTTTTTCAGTCTTTCACCCCAGAAGGGCTGATCGGCGAGGAAAGGGACGACGATCGATGGCCGCCCGGCCCGCAGGGCCGCCGCTGTCGTGCCGGAGCCGCCATGATGGACAATGGCCGCCATGCGCGGAAACAGCCAGTCATGCGGGATCGAATCGATCGGCATCACATCTTCCGCCAGATCGGCGGGTCGCAACCCGCCCCACCCGGCGCTGATCACAGCCCGGCAGCCCACTTGCCGCACCGCCGCCATGACCGTGCCGACGGTCTTGGCGGGATCCTTCATTACCATGCTGCCAAAGCCGATATAGACGGGCGGCGGTCCATTTTCGATGAAACGCGCAAGATCCTGCGGCGGCGTCCAGCCGGCGGGCCGGTCGAGGAACCAATAGCCCGTCACGTCAATCGCCTCCTCCCAATCCATGGGTTGCGGCAGGACATGACGGCTATAGGCCATGACGACGGGCCTACCCTCGCGGCGAAACCGGTGCCAGGGCGGGATGATCGGCGCGGGCGGCGCGTGCCAGACTTCCGCCAAGGACTCGCTCATCAGCGGCCGGAACAGGAGCCACATGACTTGCAGCACCGCCTGATGTTCGAGCCGGTTGAGCCATCCCGGCAAGCGAAACGGCAGACGCGGGAAGATCGGGCTCGGAAAGGCACGCGTCGCGAGCATGGGCTGAAGATAGGCCTGGACGAAAGGTATGTTCCAGAACTGGCCGAGCAAGGAAGCCGAATAGGACCCCATGCCGACGCCGACCGCGAGATCCGAACCCGCCGCATGTTCCTTGATCTGCCGCGCCCAGGACAAGGTGTGGCGCTTCATGATATCGGAAATGGCGCGAAATCCGACGACAGGATTGCGGCTGTTGGCGAGCAGAGCACCCGCCTCGCCACGGAATTCGGCGCGAATATCCGGGGTCAGCGGCTTGTATTGAAAGCCGAGGCCATCGACGAGATCGCCGAAACCCTCGTTCGTGATGAAAGAAACCTGATGGCCGCGCGCGGCGAGCGCCTGGGCCAGGGCCGCAGGGGGTTGCACATCGCCGCGCGAGCCCATTGTCAGAACGGCGACGCGCATACCAAAACTCACCAGGGTCTAAAACTTGTGCTTGACTAGGCGGACGACCGGCCCCTGTCAATGCAGTTTTTGCATTGCAGCATTCCAGTAAACTCTTTTTGACCTTCGCGCCGTCTGGCCGCATATTGCGGCCGCGCCAAGGCTATAGAGTTTTTTTTTTAGAGTTGAATTCATGCCGCCCGAACCGACTGCGGACGAGAACGCCCGCGAGGCCCTCAAACTCAATCCTTTTCCGCCATCGACCTGGGTTTCCGTCGCTGACGACGGCATTGTGATCTCGACTGGCTATAGCGAAGCCTTGAATCGGCTGCTCCGTTGGGTGCCGAAAGCGAAGTGGCGGCCCGACCGGCGCTGCTGGCTCGTGCCCTTTTCGGGCGCCGAAGCGGTGCGCGCCGTCCTGCCGGAAATCAACCGTCTCGCCGATGCCACCCAGGAATTGGCCGATGTCGAAGAGCGCCATCGCTCAGGCGAGAAACCGCCGCTCGACCATCTCGTGGAAGCTGCCAAGCTTGCTTTCGGCGAGAACTGGCAAAGCGGTTTGGCCGGGGTGCCCGGCCAGAGCAAAAAGCCTCTCGATTGGGCAGAGAGCGGAGCAAAGCTCGAACCGGGCGACGCAGTTTTCCCCGAGCTCATCCGCCGGATGCGCCGGCAGGCGGCGGACCTTATAACTGGAGCCGACCGGCTCGAAGAATGGCTGGCCGAGGCCAAACGCAAGGCAGGCCAACCATGAAAGCGCCGGTGAAGGATTATATTCCCGAGCTCAGCGAAATAAGGATGGTGAAGCGCGCGCCCGACGGCCCGCTGCCCTTCAGCGACGCTGACAGAGCCTATATTCTTTCCTGCCTTGCCGATGTCGAAAAGCGTTTTGGCGTCACCGGCTTTCCCGGCGTCGTACCGGAGGCCATTGCGGCGCGGCCCCTCATCAAGCAATTGATCGAATGGTGGCGCACGCTCGAACCCGTGACCGATGAACAACGCGATGCCTATGGACGCATGCCGGGCGCGATCAGGCTCATCGATACGGTTGCGACCTGGGTCGAAGAGCTGGAGGCGCTTCGCGGCGCCAAGGCGGACGAGAGCTGATCGAAATTCTGGATGCACCCATGACCGCAAGTTTAGCTGTTCCCTTCATCCATCGCGGCCTCGGCCCGATGATCCGCCTGACGGTCGCGGAAGGACTCTCGTTCGACCTGACACCCCAGGAAGCCCGCATCCTGTCGCGCGCCATGGCGGCTGTTCGCGAGGGCAAAAGCAAGGTCGATGAGATCTATATGAGCCCGATTGCCGCCGACGCCGATTTTTCTGCCAAGGTCACGCCTGACGGCCTGTTGCTGGAGACGAGACAGCCGCCGCACGCGATCGCGTGGGACGAGGTCGGCACGCTCGCCGCCTCGCTCGCCGCGCTGGCGCCGGAGGAGAGCGGATCAGCCTAGATACGCGCAGCAGGCACGGCCTTTGCGGCAACAGTGAGATCGGCCACGAAGGCCGCATATTCGCGCCGCTTCGCCTCTTCGTCCGGCAGGCGCAGCAAAAAGGAAGGATGTACCGTCAGGAGACCTTTGCGAGCCTCGCCAAGGTCGATGATCTGACCGCGCAATTCCCTGATGGTTACGCCGCGAAGTCCAATGCCCCGCGCGGCGCTCGTCCCCAAGGCGATGATGAGGTCCGGCTCGATCAAGGCCAATTCCTGAGCGAGCCACCAGCGGCAGATTTCGATTTCCCTGGCGGTCGGAGTCTTGTGCAGCCGCTTCTTGCCGCGCGGCTCATTCTTGAAATGCTTGACGGCATTGGTGACATAGGCCTTGCTCCGGTCGATCCCCGCTTCAGCCAAGGCACGGTCAAGGAGCCTGCCCGCGGGGCCGATGAAGGGATGGGCCGCGAGATCTTCCTGTTCGCCGGGTTGTTCGCCCACGATCACGAGCGGCGCATGGATATTGCCTTCACCGAAGACGGTTTGCGTCGCATGGGCGAAAAGCGGGCAACGCTGACAGGTCTTCGCCTCCTCCGCGAGTTCGGTGAGCGACGCTGGCGACAGAAGGTCCATCAAACTCTCCCGTCTTTCTGGCTCTTGAAGCAGATCAACGTCTTTTTGTGAAAATGGTGGCGTGAAATCGCTTGGCCTGCCCTCTCGACTCGGAAAATTTGACGCTATGTCCAATTACGTGTATATACACTTATATGAGTTCACCATTCGCTGACTGTCGGTCTTGCACTTGTTCCGCGCTTCGCCGCGCGAGCCGCGCAGTAACTCAACATTATGAGGCTGCCTTTCGCGGCTCGGGTCTGCGTGCGACGCAGTTCACTGTGCTCGCGATGCTCGAACAGAGCGGGCCAATGGCAATGACGCCTTTGGCGTCGCGGCTTGGAATGGACCGCACGACATTGACGCGCACGCTGAAGCCTCTGGAGCAACGTGGCCTGATCAAATTCGAGGATGACAAGAAAGATCAGCGCATTCGCAACATTGTCATCACGCCGCAAGGAATCGAGGCAGCCCTGGCGGCACTGCCGCGATGGGAGAAGGCACAAGTCTCGGCTGGCGTCCTCCTCGATAGACTGGGAATTGAAATGCACCGGTAAACCTTCTTCGCCCAAATACGTGTATATACACTAGAATGGGAGGCAAAAATGTTGGACTTGCTTGGAGCCGTCGAACTGACCGCAAGCGCGGCAATTGTCATCGGCGCCTTGTCAATGGGCTTTGGCTGGAGCCCAGGATCGAGAAAAGGCACCGCAGCCGTGCTATCCGGCTGGTTTGCCATTGTCGTTGCCTTGGCTGCGACACGAGCGGTGCATTATCGTGACGGAATTGGCGTTGCGGGGCTGGGGCTGACCGTCCTGCTTCCGATCCTTGGGCTCTGGACCTTGGTCATCACCAGCCCTGTCTTGAAAACAGCGCTCAGCCGGATGTCCCCTCCGCTTTTGATTGGCGTTCAGGCCGTGCGCGTCCTGGGGATAACCTTCGTCCTGCTTTATGAGGCAGGCCGGCTTCCGGCTCCCTTCGCGCCCGTGGCTGGCTGGGGCGACGTTCTGGTCGGATTGGCTGCGCTGCCAATCGCGGCCTATGTGGCAGCGCGCGGGCTGGAGAAAAGCCGCGCGATCGTCACAATCTTCACAGGCCTGGGGCTTGCGGATCTCGCCACAGCAATAGGATTAGGTGTGCTTTCTTCGCCGGGTCCCGTGCAGGTCTTTGTTGGGCCGCCCGATACGGCGCTGATGTCTCTCCTGCCCTGGTTGCTGATCCCCGGCTTTCTCGTCCCGCTGCTTTTCATCGCGCATTTGGCAATCGTCTATCAGCTTTTGGCTGGCGGAAAGAAGAGGCATGACGCCGCAATCCTGTCGCCCACGGCGTGATGGCTCTCAAATTTGGTCAGGCTGCACCCTTCTCGTCGCGCGCCGCATCAAGGGAAAGAAAATCGCATAAGGCAAGAGGCGCGCGGCCTTGAAGGTCCAGGCGAGACGGCGTGGAAAAGTGATTTCGAAACCGCCACTTTCGAAGCCGTCGCAGATGCGTTTGGCCGCCTTTTCCGGTCCCATGATCAGGGGCATTTCGAAAAAATCATTCTTCGCGGTCATCGGGGTTTCGACGAAGCCCGGATTGACCACCTGAATTGTCAGACCGGCGCCTTGATAGGTAAGTTTCAGCGCTTCCGCCATATAGATCAGCGCCGCCTTGGCCGAACCATAGGCGAGCGAACCCGGTATGCCGCCATAGCCTGCGAGCGACGAGGTGATGGCAATCTGCCCAAATCTTCGCCTTGTCATGGCCGCAAGCAGCGGGTCGAGGCAGTTGACGGTTCCACCCGCATTGATTTCAAATGTGCGCCAGATGAGCTCTGCGGAAAAGCCCTTGCGCTCCTCGATGAAATAAGCGCCCGCATTGAGGAAGGCGAGAGCGATCGGCCCGAGCCTTGCTTCCATGTCATGCACGAGGCCACGCATTTGTTCGCGATCGGTAATATCACCGGGAAACGTGAAGATGCGCGACGAGGCTTGCGCCAGCGCCTCAAGCTCCCCAGCCCGGCGCGCGGTCACGGCGACCCGATAGCCGCGCCGGGCAAGTTCCAGCGCAACGGCGCGCCCGATCCCCGAGCTTGCGCCGGTGACCCAGGCGATACCGTCTCTTGTGCTGGCGCGATACAGGGGGGCTCTCCTCTTCTCGCGCCAACTTTAGCGGCAAACTTCGACTTCGCAACAGCCCTATAGCGGCTCGACCAAGCGGACGGAGCTCGCTTGCGGCCCCATGGGACCTTCGCTCGTCGCCCGCGTCACCTGGACCATGGCCCCGACCGCCATCTCATCGAAACTGCCGCGCACGACCGCATTGCGGGTGAAATAGAGATCGGGCGCGCCCCTCACCTCGATGAAGCCATAATTCTGCGCGGGGAAGAGACGCGCGACGACGCCGGTTTCCAACAGGTCGTCGTGGCGTTTGACCTGACCCTTCTTGATGTCAATGATTTCTTCGAGCTGGCGCCGGACTGCGTCAAAAGCGCGATTGACCGCCGGTCTCTGGTCCCCTTTGGTATCGTGCCGGTCTTCTTCGGATTTGCCGATGATTTTGGGCCGGCCGGGCACTTCGACCTCGACCGCCACAGCGAGCGCTTTCTTCGCGGCTTCCGGGCTTTGATGGGGGATCTCCACCACCACGCGGCAGCCGGTAATGTGATTATAGAAACGTTCGAGCCGCAGCATCCTCTCTTGAATGAACCTCTCCAAAAACCCTGAAGGCTTGGTGTTGCGAAAGGCGATCTGCAGCGGCCTGTCCATGCGCTTTCTCCTTGACCTTGACCTGCCGGGGGCCGGAACTTGACCCGCCGGAGCCCGCATTCCATCAGCACATCTGGGCTTCGGGCGTTTTTGTTAACCGTGAGCGAAAGCGAAAGTTCCCGCAGCGTGCGAGATGAGGATGCAAATTCTTAATTATGTCGAATTATGGGAAAAATCTTTTTCAAACCAACTCGCTAAGCTTCCAATCTCGACAGAGCCGGCTCGCTCGCTTTATATATCTGCTTCCGAATGAAGAGGCGGTGCAGCTTGAGGCAGATCGCCCTCGGTAAGCGATTTGCAGGATAAGGAAGCCCGAAGCTTGCGCATTCTGGGCTACCTTCCTCGGATCGATAAGGGATTTGTTTGACATGAGCTCACCGGCAAATGTGATCGAGGCCATCGGCAGGACGCCTCTCATCAAGCTTAGACGCGCGTCGGAGCTGACTGGCTGCACCATTCTGGGCAAGGCCGAGTTCATGAATCCCGGCGGATCGGTCAAGGATCGCGCGGCGCTCGCGATCATCGCGGATGCGATCGAGCGCGGCGCTTTGAAGCCGGGCGGCCTCATCGTCGAGGGCACGGCCGGCAATACCGGGATCGGGCTCGCGATGGTTGCCAATGCGCTCGGCTTTCGCACCGTGATCGTCATTCCCGACACGCAAAGCCAGGAAAAGAAGGATATGTTGCGCCTGCAAGGCGCCGAATTGATCGAGGTTCCGGCTGTTGCCTACTCGAACCCGAATAATTACGTGAAGCTTTCCGGCCGCCTCGCCGAACGTCTCGCTAAGGAACATCCCGCGGGTGCCATCTGGGCCAATCAATTCGACAATGTCGCCAATCGCCAGGGCCATATCGACACGACAGGCCCGGAGATCTGGATTGAGACCGAAGGGAAGGTCGATGGCTTTACTTGCGCGGTCGGCACCGGCGGGACGCTCGCGGGTGTGGCGATGGCGCTGAAAGCCAAGAATCCGAACGTGAAGATCGCCCTTGCCGATCCTTTGGGCGCGGCGCTCTATTCCTATTACAAGACCGGCAAGCTTGAGGCCTCCGGCTCTTCGATCACCGAAGGCATAGGCCAGGGCCGCATCACCGCCAATCTTGAGAATGCGCCGATCGATATTGCCTATCAGATCAGCGACGAAGAAGCCTTACCCATCCTGTTCGACCTCGCCGAAAACGAAGGCCTGCTGCTTGGCGGCTCATCGGGAATCAATGTCGCGGGCGCGATCCGGTTGGCGAAGGAGCTTGGCCCCGGCCATACGATCGTCACGATCCTTGCCGATTCCGGCGCGCGCTATCAATCGAAGCTTTTCAATCCGGTCTTCCTGCGCGAAAAGAATCTTCCCGTGCCGGGCTGGGTGGAGCGCGCACCTTCGATCAAGCCGGATTTCATCTGAGACGCGGCGCACCCGGAGCCAAGGCCATGACCGCGACAAGTCATTCCTCCTTTTTCGTCTCGACCGATTGGCTTGCTGAAAATCTCGGGGCTCCGGATCTCGCGGTCATCGACGGCACGTTCTTCATGCCGGATGAAAATCGCGATGCCGGGGCCGAATATCTTGCCGGTCACATCCCCGGCGCCGTCCGTTTCGATATTGACGCAATCGCCGATCATTCGACCGATCTGCCGCATATGCTGCCCGACGCCGCCACATTCGCGAAAGCTGTGGGCGATCTCGGGCTGAGCGAAACCACGCGGCTCGTTGTCTATGACGCCTCTGGCCTGCAAGGCGCCCCGCGTGTCTGGTGGACTTTGCGCGTCTTCGGCGCCAAGGATGTGAAGATCCTCGAAGGCGGCTTGCCAAAATGTAAGGCCGAGGGCCGGGCACTCGCATCAGAGCCCGTGCAACGGACGCGGGGCCGGTTTGCCGCGCAATTCGATGCGGGCGCTGTCGCCAATGCCGATTACGTGAAGCAAGCCGCCGAAAGCGCTTCGGCACAAATCGTCGATGCCCGCGCGGCGCCGCGCTTCAAGGGCGAGATACCAGAACCGCGCGCAGGCCTGCGCTCCGGCCATATTCCCGGCAGTCTCAATTTGCCTTGGCGCGAAGTGGTCAATGATGGGCGAATCAAGCCGGTTGAAGAGATCGCCCAGGCCTTCGGCAAGATCGGGGTCGATCTCAACCGGCCGGTCATCACGACTTGCGGCTCAGGCGTGACCGCCGCGATCCTGCTTCTGGCATTGGAGACCATCGGCAAGCAAGGCGTGATTCTCTACGACGGCTCCTGGACCGAATGGGGCGGCCGCGACGATCTTCCGGTTGCAACCGGCGCGGCCTAGAGCCAACGCCCCTCCGAGCGCAGGCCTTGCGCCACCGGCCATCAGCGCGTCACGTCCGGACTTGATCCGGGCATCCCGGAACGCCGATCGCAAACCAACGCAGGTTCGACATGAAGTGCCACGACGCTGGGCACAGCCTTAACCCGCTCGCCTGGATGCGCGGATCAAGTCCGCGCATCCAGTCGCTTTTGGTGCAGGCGATTCGACCAGAAAAGAACCTTGAATCCTCAAGGATCCACCGTCCACAAAAAAATCTGTAAAAAAACTGTGACAATGGCCGCGCAGGCTGGAAAACTCTTGACGCGGCAACCGGCTGCGCTAGCATAGACCTTAAGCACGAACTGGCTTGAAACCTTAATATGGTTTCCGCGTTTCGATGCTGAGGTGGAACGTTCGGCGATCGTTGAACGTGGTTTGGTTCCAACGCGGCGGCGGCAGCGTTTTCTCTGCGACCAAACCGGCTGGCCCTGAGTGGCTTCCACGAGATCCCCTCCCGTCTTAGGGGGGCTACCCGCATAGCTCTGACGCTCAGCTACTCGCCTGTGGGCGAAGTGATGCGCATGGAAGGGGTTTTCACCGTCTCGAGACATCAGGAGTGACAGCAATGTGTGACTATTCGCTTGAAATGTACGCCTCCCGGCCCGCGCGCGAGGGCGAGAAATATGTCACCACCCGCTTCCCGTCTGGAAGCATCGGCCTCGCCTCCCCCGGCGATTGCACGACGGCGGTCTGCGTCCAATACGATACGCATTTGGCGCTCGAAGGCATTTCGAGCGATCTGCAAAGCCGTCTCGGCATTGAGGCCCAGGAAGAAGTTATCTTTGCGCGGCTCGAGCACGGCGCCTATCGCGACGGCGTGAAATTCGGCAACGGCAAGGAAATCTCGTTGCAGCTTCTTGGCTCCGGCGTCGGCATCTCACTCGTTCCGACGGTCAAGGTTCGCGAAGAAGAAAAGCCTGTCGCGCGCGAGGAACGGATTCTGGAGAGGATTGGCTAACCACCTCTGCGTCGTGCCATAGCGGGTACGGATTTTACGGGCGGTTTCGCGATGCGAAGCCGTCCGTATCTTTTTGGGCCAGCTTCTGACGCCCCTTGGAGAAGTTTTTCCGCCCGCCGCGCAGATTTTGATCGGATTCGGCGTGCTTTTGTGAGTTTTGCATGGCAGTTTTGCTGCCCGGATGCTATGAGCCGGTCAAGATGTTTGGTTTTCGGGCTCAATCGGGCCTGCACATCTAAGCACCCTAAAAAACGCCCATGAAGAAAATCGAGGCGATTATAAAACCGTTCAAGCTTGATGAGGTTAAGGAGGCGCTGCATGAGACGGGAGTGTCCGGGATCACGGTCACCGAGGCCAAAGGCTTCGGCCGTCAGAAAGGTCATACCGAGCTCTATCGCGGCGCTGAATATATCGTCGATTTTCTGCCGAAGGTGAAGATCGAGGTCGTCGTATCCGACACGATCGTCGACGGCGCTGTCGAAGCCATCCGCAAGGCGGCGCAGACCGGCAGAATCGGAGATGGCAAAATCTTCATTTCAAATATAGAAGGCGCAATCCGTATTCGCACCGGCGAAACGGGCCTGGATGCAATTTGACTTTAAATCTGCACCGCCCGCACCCGGCGTTTTCACTCACCCCTAACCCAATAAGACAAATCCTTCAGATTGAGAGGCAGATATGAAGACCGCCACGGACGTGCTCAAGGCGATCAAGGACAATGACGTTAAATATGTCGATTTCCGCTTCACGGACCCGCGCGGTAAATGGCAGCACGTCACGTTTGACGTCACGATGATCGACGAAGAAATCTTCACCGAGGGGACGATGTTCGACGGTTCGTCGATCGCGGGCTGGAAGGCCATCAACGAATCCGACATGACCTTGATGCCGGACCCGACGACCGCCGCGATGGACCCTTTCTTTGCCGCACCGACACTGTCGATCGTTTGCGACATTCTTGAACCCTCGACCGGCGAACCCTATGGCCGCGATCCGCGTGGCATCGCCAAGAAGGCAGAAGCCTATGCCGTCGCTTCGGGTATTGGCGACGTCGCCTATTTTGGCCCCGAGGCCGAATTCTTCGTCTTCGACGACGTTCGCTTCAAGGCCGACCCCTATAATACAGGTTTCGTCCTCGATTCGGCCGAGCTCCCCTCAAATTCCGATACGCCTTATGAAGGCGGCAATCTTGGCCATCGTATCCGCACCAAGGGCGGCTATTTTCCGGTGCCGCCCCAGGATTCGGCGCAGGATATGCGCGGCGAAATGCTCGCAGCCATGGCAGCCATGGGCGCCAAGGTCGAAAAGCACCATCATGAGGTTGCCTCAGCCCAGCATGAACTTGGCCTGAAGTTCGGCCCGCTGACCACGATGGCCGATCATCTGCAGATCTATAAATATTGCATCCACCAGGTCGCCCAGAGCTATGGCAAGACGGCGACCTTCATGCCGAAGCCGATCTACGGCGACAATGGCTCGGGGATGCACGTCCATCAATCGATCTGGAAGGACGGCAAGCCCCTCTTCGCCGGCAATAAATACGCCGATTTGAGCCAGGAATGCCTCTATTATATCGGCGGCATCATCAGGCATGCTCGGGCCTTGAACGCCTTCACGAACCCGTCCACGAATTCCTACAAGCGCCTGGTCCCCGGCTATGAAGCCCCCGTGCTGCTCGCCTATTCGGCGCGCAACCGTTCGGCCTCCTGCCGCATCCCCTATACCTCGAACCCCAAGGCGAAGCGTGTCGAGGTTCGTTTCCCCGATCCGATGGCGAACCCCTATCTCGCCTTCTCGGCCATGCTGATGGCGGGTCTCGACGGCATCATCAACAAGATCGATCCCGGCCAGGCGATGGACAAGGATCTCTACGATCTTCCGCCCAAGGAATTGAAGAAGATCCCCACGGTTTGCGGCTCATTGCGCGAAGCGCTCATGAACCTCGACAAGGATCGCAGCTTCCTCAAGTCCGGCGGCGTCTTCGATGACGACTTCATCGACAGCTATATCGAATTGAAAATGGTCGACGTCATGCGCTTTGAAATGACGCCGCATCCCGTCGAATTCGACATGTATTATTCCTATTGATTTGGGCTCAGGCTCTGAACCCGCGGCCGCCTTTTGGCGGCCGCTTTCGTTTCAGATTGGCTGAACGTCTTGAGTTGCTGTCGCCTGAAAACTATTAATCGTGCCCGATTTTCTGCTTTTTCATGAGCTTAGGGTTTGCGGCGGCATCGTGTTTACGATATGTTCTTGGTTGGCGCATAGAGAGGCTTAACGAGTCGGAGCGTAAGTTTAGTTTCATGGCAAAAACTGGCGATCTTTTCGGAAGCCCTGCCCGCAAGCAAGCCCCTGTCCGCGCGGCGAAGAAGGCGCCTCCTCCCGCAAAACAGGCGGCTCCTGCCCCTGGAACGCCGGGCGAAAGCGGCTATACCGCGGCTTCGATCGAGGTCCTGGAAGGATTGGAGCCGGTACGACGGCGGCCCGGCATGTATATTGGCGGGACCGACGAGGCGGCGCTGCATCACCTCTTCGCTGAAGTCATTGACAATGC
>Ga0182033_10001285_pt1 | contig 12521 bp, 9 predicted proteins | sample tim00Cox0000000H_FD_125968 | JGI IMG/M metagenome (GOLD analysis project Ga0182033, IMG submission 125968) | Lab enrichment of tropical soil microbial communities from Luquillo Experimental Forest, Puerto Rico - timezero.00C.oxic.00.000.00H | ecosystem: Environmental > Terrestrial > Soil >...
ACACCGCCGACGCTGCGATTGATGCGGCGCGTGCCGGGCTCGGCATCACCAAGGCGCTGTCCTACAGGCTAAGACTAGCCTTGCGACGGCAGCCTGCGCCTTATTCTCGAGAATTTCGAACCCGAGCCGATCCCGGTCAGCCTGCTGCACCGTGAGGATCGCCTGCCGCAGGCCAAAGTGCGATGCTTCATCGAATTCGCGGCGCTCCGGCTCCGGGCGGCGTTGAAGCCGCAAGCGGGTCGCCCCCCTTAGTCGAGGCGATGCTTCCCAAAAGCCGGGCAAGCTGGTAAAGGAAACCGCCAACCGGTGGGACCGGTTCCCACCAGCGATGAGGTTGGCCGATGCCCGAAGGGCAGTCTCCACAGAACAGCAAATTTCCGCGAGCCTCCGACGTCGCCCTGACCTTCGACGACGTGCTGATCAGGCCCGCGGCGTCTGACGTGTTGCCGGGCAAGGTCGATGTAAGCTCGCGCGTCACGCGCGCAATTCCCATGCATATCCCTATCCTTTCGGCGGCCATGGACACGGTGACCGAGGCGCGGCTCGCCATCGCCATGGCGCAAGCGGGAGGGATTGGCGTCATTCACCGCAATCTCGACGCTGACGCCCAAGCTGCCCAAGTGGCCCAGGTCAAGAAGTTCGAATCTGGCATGGTGGTGAACCCCGTCACAATTCACCCCACCGCGAGCCTCGCTGACGCGCTGAAGCTGATGTCGGATCATCAGATCTCCGGCATCCCTGTGGTGGAGCCAGCACGAAACGGTGGACGCGACGGCAAGCTCGTCGGCATCCTCACCAACCGCGACGTCCGCTTCGCTACCAATCCAAACCAGCCGGTACAAGAGCTAATGACCAAGGAGCGGCTCGTCACTGTGAAGGAGAGTGTCGATATGCAGGAAGCGAAGCGCCTCCTCCACCAGCACCGCATCGAGAAGCTGCTGGTGGTCGACGACGATTATCGCTGCATCGGCCTCATCACGGTGAAGGACATCGAGAAGGCGAGGGTGCATCCTCATGCCTGCAAGGACGAGCAGGGTCGTTTGCGCGTGGCGGCGGCGACGAGCGTCGGCGACGAAGGCTTCGCCCGCACAGAGCGGCTCATCGATGCCGGTGTGGATCTCATCGTGGTCGACACGGCGCACGGCCATCAGACGCGCGTGCTTGAGGCCATCGGCCGCATCAAGCGGCAATCGAATGCGGTGCAGGTGGCCGCTGGCAATGTGGCGACGCGGGACGGCACCATGGCCCTGATCGATGCCGGCGCCGACTCGGTGAAGGTCGGCATCGGGCCCGGCTCGATCTGCACCACACGCATCGTCGCCGGCGTCGGCGTGCCCCAGCTCTCGGCCTTGCTCGAAGCGATCGAGGTGGCCAAGAAGCACGACGTGCCTGTGATCTCGGACGGCGGCATCAAATATTCTGGCGATCTCGCCAAGGCGCTCGCCGCAGGTGCCGACTGCGTGATGATCGGCTCGCTGCTCGCCGGCACCGATGAAAGTCCCGGCGAGGTGTACCTGTACCAGGGCCGCTCCTATAAGGCCTATCGCGGAATGGGCGCGGTCGGTGCGATGGCGCGCGGCTCTGCTGACCGCTACTTCCAGCAGGATATAAAGGACGCGCTCAAGCTCGTGCCGGAAGGGGTCGAGGGGCAGGTGCCCTATAAAGGACCGCTTGGTAGCGTGCTGCACCAGCTAATCGGCGGCCTTCGCGCCTCGATGGGCTATACCGGCGCCCGCAATCTCGCCGAGTTCGCCGAGCGCGCCGAGTTCATCCGCATCTCGCCCGCCTCGTTGCACGAGAGCCACGTGCATGACGTTACCATCACTCGGGAATCGCCGAACTACCCGCGCGAAGGGTAGACGCGGCTACTCCACACCGAGCTTCTTAATCTCGCTGAGGATGTCGGGCTCGAGCTTGATGGCAAGAGTAATGTCGGCGCTACCGTCGGTGGGCTGGCCTTTGCGGCTCTTGACCAAGCCGCGCCCAACCAGTGCCGAGGCATCGTTCTCGTGAATGGTGAGCGCTTTGGTGAAATCGTCCATTGCGCGGTCGAGGTCTTTCTTCAGCACATAGATCCAACCGCGATCGACATATGCCTTGGCGTCGTCAGGTGTGCGCTTGATCACCTCGGTATAGTCCGCCACGGCGCTGTCGTAGTCCTTCTTCTGCCGGTACAGCTCGGCGCGCTTCGAGTAGCCTGGCGCCGAGTTTGGATCGAGCTTGACCTTCTGATTGAGTTCGGTGATGGCGCGGTCGAGATCACCCTTGTCGCCGAAGATCATACCGCGCAGCATATAAAAATCGCCGCGCGCCGCGTCGAGCGAGATGGCCTGATCGATATCGGCCGTGGCGTTGTCGAAGTCGCGCTTGGCGCGGTAGGCGGCAGACCGCATGAAATAAAGGTTGGGCTCTTTCGGGTCGAGGCGGAGCGCCTCGTTCATCTCGTTAACCGCGCCGTCGAAATCCTTGACGGCGGACAGGCCGATAGCGCGGTTGCCGTGGGCCGCCACGATCTTTTCCGCGTCGGTCGAGCCGGAGGCGATGAACGCGGCGCAGGCGTCGAGCACATCCTTTATAGAGCCTTTGCCGGTGAAGCAGGGATTATCCTCCACACTTGCCGGGGAGGCAGGGGCGGGCGTCGCGGCGGACGCAGGAGCACCCTGATTGTCGGGGACCAGGACCAGCGGCTTCGCCTGATCACCGCGCGCAGGCGCGTCCTCAGCCTGCACCGTTGTGGTTAGCGGCGCTACCAGCGCCACGGTCGCCGCCATGATCGCGGTCTTACGCCCAAGCCCATGCATCTCTTCCTCCGAGAATTTCGAAATTTGCGCCTCTTAAAGCTTCGCCCGGGTCTTCCGTCAATTGAACTTCTCTTCATGTTGTGAAGCGGCCCCCTGCTCACTCTTGGCGGAAATCGAGAGTATAAGAGCGTTCAAAGGGGCCACTAGAGGCCGACCGTTTTCGGGGCAATGGGAGGCTTCAATGTCGATACAGGCCATGCTGATGCCGGTGTTCGCGCAAGTCGCGCTCACCTTCGTGCTGTTGTTCTGGATGCAATTCCTGCGCATGCGGGCGATCCGCCGGGGTCAGGTTCCTGCCCACTCGATTGCGCTCAGAGAGCCGAACTGGCCGCCGCGCGTCACCCAGATCGGCAACGCCTATCACAATCAGCTCGAGACCCCCCTTTTGTTCTATGTGCTGATCCTGCTAGCCATCGTCACGCGAACCGCGGACTCGATCCTATTCGTGCTAAGCTGGCTGTTCGTCGTCTCGCGCTTCGTGCACGCTTACATCCACTTGACCAGCAACCGCATTGACCGGCGGGCACCAGTGTTTCTCGTCGGCGCCATCGGGTTGGCGCTGATGTGGATCATCGTCGCCGCTCGTCTCACCATCGCCGCCGCTTAATGACTCCAGGAGCTCGCGCCAGCGCTGCAATTGAGGTCCTTACCGATATCGCTGAACGAAAGCGGTCAGCTGCAGACGCGCTCAAGGATTGGGGCCTTGCCCACCGCTTTGCCGGCTCCAGTGACCGCGCGGCGATCGGCAATCTCGTCTTCGACGCCTTGCGCAAGCGCGCGTCGAGCGCCCATGCAATGAGTGACGACAGCTCGCGGTCACTTGTGCTGCGCACACTCGTGTCGAGTTGGGACATGACTCCTGAGGCCGTCGTGGCACTTTCCGACGGCAGTCGCTTCGCGCCGGCGCCGCTCACGCCTGACGAGGTTGTTGGGCTCAAGCGTGAGATTCCGGCGGACGCCCCCGCTCACATCCGCGGCGACTATCCGAACTGGCTCGACCCGCTCTTTGCCCAGGCCTTCGGCGCCAACGCCGCAGATGAGGGGAGGGCGCTGGCCACGCGCGCGCCCGTTGACCTCCGCGTCAACGCTTTGAAGACAACGCGGGACAAGGTTCTGCGCGCCCTCCGCCGCTTCGGCTCAGTCCCCACGCCTCATTCGCCGCTCGGCGTCCGTATCACCTCCGGCATCGGCCCGAGTCGGAGCCCCAATGTCGAGGCCGAGCCGGCCCACGGGAAAGGCTGGTACGAGGTGCAGGACGAAGCCTCGCAGATCGCGACGCTGCTTGCGGGCGCCAAGCCAAAGCAGCAGGTTCTCGATCTTTGCGCCGGCGCCGGCGGCAAGACGCTTGGCCTCGCCGCTGCGATGGAGAACACCGGCCAGCTCTACGCCTATGATGCGGATCGCATGCGGCTTCGGCCGATCTTTGAGCGGCTGAAGCGGTCAGGAGTGCGCGATGTCCAGGTGCTAGCGCCGGACGAGGCCTCTGCGCTCGCCGAGCTCAAAGGCAAGATGGATCGGGTCATCGTTGATGCGCCCTGCACCGGCTCTGGCGTCTGGCGCCGCCGGCCCGACGCCAAATGGCGGCTGTCTCCGCAGATGTTGGAGGCAAGGCTCGCCGAGCAGCGAGCTGTTCTTGATCAGGCCGCGCCTATGGTGAAGCCAGGCGGCAGGCTCGCCTATATTACATGCTCCGTGCTGCCGCCGGAGAACCTCGACCAGACCCACGCCTTCATCACCCGTCATCCCGAGTTCAGCATCGTGCCCTGGCGGGACGTGTGGCAGGCAGCAGCTCTCTCTGCTGCACCGCCGCGATCGGCTGATGGCTCCGACAAAACGCTGCTCATGACACCTCGAACCTTTGGCGCTGACGGCTTCTATGTTGCAGTGCTCCAGCGTCGTTGACGGACCTGCCACGTCGTGGGAAAAAAGTTTGGGACGCGACGCCATCACCCCTTGAAATCGATAAAGGAGTCGCTGAAATGACTCGCGCTTTTTGAGGGCAGGAGACCTGGCGATTGGCGTCAAGGGCCGTTCGCGAAAAGCCGGAGGGATTTTAGTCCGATGGATTTGATTCACGGCGAGCCTGAAGAGCCGCCCAGTTGCCACACGGCAACAACACTCCTCACCAAACCTCATCGTCGCATCCACTCATCTTTGCCCGTTAGGGCCAATGGCTTTGGCGCGCTCACCGCGCGGCTCGAGCGCTTCCCGGTCGGGCCGGCGACGCGCGTCTTCCGCAAGCGCTTCTTCCCTGAGGTCGAGCTCGCCGAGTGGAACGATTGGCGCTGGCAGGCCCGGCGGCGCATCCGTATGCTTGCGGAGCTCGAGCGCCTCTTCGTGCTGTCCGATGACGAGCGCGATGCGGTCGCACGCCATCAAGGCTCTCTGCCACTCGGCATCACACCCTACTATGCGAGCTTGATGAGCCGCGAGGACTCGTTCGAACCGCTCCGCCGCACCCACATCCCCATCAGCGACGAATATCTCAAGACGTCCGGTGAGGCCGACGATCCTCTCGGCGAAGACGGTCACACCGCCGCGCCAGGCCTCGTGCACCGTTATCCGGACCGCGTGCTGTTCCTTGCCACCGGCTTCTGTTCAACCTATTGTCGCTATTGCACGCGCTCGCGCATGGTCGGGGAGCCAGGCGGCGAATATTCCTTCAGCCGCCCGCAGTGGCAGGAGGCGCTCGATTATATTGCTGCGCACCCTGAGATCCGCGACGTGCTGATCTCCGGTGGCGACCCGCTGACGTTGTCCGACGAGCGGCTCGACTACGTGCTTGGGCGGCTGCGCGCCATCCGGCACGTGGAATTCGTGCGCATCGGCACCAAAGTGCCAGTGGTGCTGCCGATGCGCGTCACCCGCTCGCTGGTGCGCGTCTTGAAGAAACACCATCCGCTGTGGATGAGCCTGCACTTCACCCATCCGGCCGAGCTGACGCCTGAGGTCACCGAGGCCTGCACTAGGCTTGCCGATGCCGGCATTCCGCTCGGCAGCCAGACGGTGCTGCTCAAAGACATCAATGACAATGTCGATACGCTGAAGCAGCTCTATCACGGGCTACTCAGGCGGCGCGTGCGGCCGTACTATCTCTATCAATGCGACCCGATCTCCGGCTCCTCGCATTTCCGCACGAGCGTCGATAAGGGCCTTGAGATCATGCAGGGCCTGCGCGGCCACACCACCGGCTATGCCGTGCCGACTTATGTGATCGATGCGCCCGGCGGCGGCGGCAAGATTCCACTGTTGCCCGACTACGTGCAGGGCCGCGACGGCGACGACCTCATTCTGAAGAACTTCGAGGGCAAGACTTATCGCTACACCGATCCCGAGGGGACCCTTGGAGTGGATCGGACGGCTCGCGCCGAAAGGCTGTGATGCGTATTGCTCTCGTTTACGATCTACGCGACGACTATCGCACGCTCGGCTTCTCCGAGGAGGAGGTCGCCGAGTTCGACAATATCGATACCATCGAGCAGCTTGATGGTGTCTTGCGCGCGCTTGGCTGTAACGTCGAGCGCGTCGGTCGTGGACAGGTTCTCGCGGCGCGGCTTGCCGCGGGCGAACGGTTCGATCTCGTGTTTTCCATCGCCGAAGGGGTGAAGGGTCGCTCGCGCGAGGCGCAGGTGCCTGCGCTGTGCGAGCTGTTCGACCAGCCTTATTTACTCTCCGATCCGCTCACGAGCGCCGTATGCCACGATAAGGCCGTGGCCAAGCGGCTCGTGCGTGATGCAGGCGTGCCGACGCCAAGTTTTATCGCGGCGTCGGGTGTCAGCGAGCTCGCCGGCTGGAACGGCTTTCCTGCCTTCGTTAAGCCGGTTGCGGAAGGTACCAGCAAAGGATGTGAGTCAGCCTCTGTGATCAACACGCCCCAGGAACTTACTGCCGCCGCGGCGAAACTGCTCGAGCGCTACAACCAGCGAGTGCTGGTCGAGACCTATCTGCCTGGCCGCGAGTTCACCGTCGGCATCGTCGGTAACGACGAGGAAGCGCGCGTGCTTGGCATCTGCGAGATCCTGCTGAAAGAGAATGCCGAGGCCAATATCTACTCGCTGCACAACAAGGAGCTTTGTGAGGATCTGGTCATCTACCAACGCGCTGACGACGTGGAGGCGCGCCTCGCGGGGAGCCGGGCGCTTGCCGCCTATCGTGCGCTCGAATGCCGGGACGCCGCCCGCATCGACTTCCGCTCCAACCAGGCTGGTGAGCCTTATTTCCTCGAGGCCAATCCGCTCGCCGGGCTGCACCCGCATCACTCCGACCTTCCCATCCTGGCCGCGCAGAACAACGTCCCTTACGTCGAGCTGATCGGCATGATCCTTAATGCCGGGCTTGCCCGTTACGACCTTGCCCCGCCAGGCCTGGAGCGAGAGCGGAGACGCGCCTGATGGCGCTAAAGCCAGGCGGCTTCATTCCCGTCGTGCATGCCGCGACGAGCGAACGACCAGACGAGATCGATACACTGCTTTCCGCCGAGGCCGTGGTGGGCACGCTTGCCGAGCTCGGCTTTGCCACCGAGATTGTAGCCGTCGATCTCGACCTCAACCACTTTCACGCCTTGAAACAGCGCAATCCGCTGCTCGTCTTCAATTTGGTGGATGCGGTACGCGGCGATGGAAGGCTCGCTCCCGTGATCCCATCGCTGCTCGACGCGGTCGGACTCCCCTACACGGGCGCACATTCCGATGCGTGGCTCGAGACGCTGTCAAAGCTCGCGACCAAGCTGAAGCTTGAACGCGCCGACCTGCCTACTCCCGCGTTTTCGGTCGATGGCGCCAATCTCCATCCTGACTCTCTCTATATTGTCAAGGCCGTGTGGGAGCATGGCTCGCTTGGGCTGGATGAGAGCTCGGTGGTGAAGAGCGCGGACGTGGCGACGGCCATTGCTGAGCGCACGCACCGCTTCGGCACTGAGCATTTCGCGGAAATCTACATCGAGGGCCGGGAGCTCAATCTTGCACTGCTCGAGGAACGCGGCCAGCCGCGCGTGCTGCCCATGGCCGAAATTCTGTTCGAGGATTGGCGCGAGGGCATCCCGCGCATCGTCGGCTACGACGCGAAATGGACGAGCGACAGCGAGGCCTATGTCGGCACGCCGCGGTGCTTCGGCGTGGAAGAGAATGAGCCCGCACTCGCCGCGAAACTGGGAACACTCGCCACGTCGTGCTGGGACCTGTTCAACCTTGCAGGTTATGCGCGCGTCGACTTCCGCGTCGATGCCGGCGGCAAGCCTTGGATCATCGAGGTTAACGTCAATCCCTGCCTCAACCCCGATGCCGGCTTTGCCGCTGCTGCCTCCCGCGCCGGTCTCACCTACCCCAATCTCATCGGCAGAATTATCGATGCCGCGCCGCGAGCCTTGCAAGCCATCGCCTGACATGCTTCGCATGTGATATGTTGCGCATCCGCAAAGTGGGCGACGGCACCACCGCGCCGAACCGGGTCGCTATCGAGGCGGCGCAGAAGATCATGCGCGAGCAATTCCCTGCGATGCCGGAGTACGACATCGCCAAGCTCCCCGACCAGCTCGCCAACCCACTCAAGCATAAATTTGTCTCGCGCCTGTTTGTAGCCGAAAATGCACGCGACCAGACGCTCGGCGTGGCGCTGTTGCTGCATGCGCCCGACATCGGCTTCTCCTATCTCGAGATAATCTCCACCGCACTCGGTCGTACGGGATGGGGAATCGGCGCCACGCTTTACGAACGCGTGCGCGAGGAGGCCCGCGCGCTTGATACTCAACTCTATTTCGAGAGCCTGCCCGATGATCCGGCCCTAAGCCCGGATGCCGCCATCCGCACAAGGAACGCGGCGCGGCTCAAATTCTACGAACGCTACGGCGCGCGGCCGATTATCAACACCGCCTATGAAACGCCGATGACTCCGGGCACAACTGACCCGCCCTATCTCTTACTCGATCCGCTCGGCTCAAACGATCTGCCGTCCCGCGACCAGCTACAGAAAATCGTGCGCGCCATCCTGGAGCGGAAATATGGATTGCCGCAGACCTACGTGCAGATGGTGGTGGACTCGATCAAGGACGATCCGATCCGCCTGCGCGAGCCGCGCTATTTCAAGCGCATAGTCCCGCAGAAGGCTGAGGTTCGCGCCGCAAGCGAGCCGCGTATCGCGCTCGTGCTCAATGACGACCACACCATCCACCACGTGCAGGAGCGGGGCTATGTCGAAGCGCCGGTGCGCATCCGCTCGATAATGGCCGAGCTCACCGCCTCAGGTCTGTTCGAGCGTGTGCAGACCAAGCGTTTCTCCGACCGCCATATCCGCGCCGTACATGACGGCAGGCTCGTGGACTATATCCGCAAGACCTGTCTCATTGCCGGTCCGAAGAAGTCCATCTACCCCTATGTGTTTCCGACGCGGAACCCGGCGCGGCCGCCGAAGGACGAGACGGTGCTCGCCGGCTATTACTGCATCGACACCTTCACCCCGCTGAACCTCAACGCCTATCTCGCCGCGCGATCGGCAGTCGACTGCGCGCTGACCGCAGCCGAGAAGGTGCTGGAAGGCGCCGATCTCGCCTACGCTCTGGTGCGTCCGCCGGGGCATCATGCCGAGACGCGCACCTTCGGCGGCTTCTGCTATTTCAACAATGGAGCGATCGCCGCGAACCTGCTGTCGCGCTACGGCCGCGTCGCCATGCTCGACATCGACTATCATCACGGCAACGGCCAGCAGGAGCTCTTCTACACGCGCTCGGATGTGTTCACCGTGTCGATCCACGGCCATCCGAGCTTCGCCTATCCCTATTTCTCAGGTTTTCGCGACGAGACGGGGATCGGTCCCGGTGCGGGGTACAATCTGAACATCCCGTTGCCTGAGCATATCACGCCGGAGCAGCACCGGACCGCGGTGACGGAGGGGCTTCGCCGCATCCGCCGCTTTGCTCCGGCCTTCCTCGTAGTGTGCGCGGGCTTCGACACCGCGCGCGGCGACCCCACCGGCACTTGGCCCAACCGCGCGCGCGACTTCGAGCAACTCGGCTACATGATCGGCGAGCAGGGCTATTCGACGCTCGTGGTGCAGGAGGGCGGGTATCGCGTGCGCACGCTCGGCACCAATGTGCGGAATTTCTTCGCAGGCCTCGTCACTGGTCACTCGGCCGCCCGGCAGGTCGCGCCGGCTCTCGCGCGGAGCGTCGCCGAGAAGGCCTTCCATCGCAACGGGCTCGAATGGCGGAGCGCGGTAATGGCCGATGATGTCGGCCGCGTGCGCTCGCTCGTCGCCTCCACCGGCTTCTTCAACGCGGCGGAAGTCGACGTCGCCGCCGACCTCGTCACCGAACGCCTCTCCAAGGGCATTCGCTCCGGCTATCACTTTATATTGGCCGAGCGCGGCAGCGGGCTCGTGGCTTATGCCTGCTACGGTCCGATCGAGGGCACGCAAGGCTCCTTCGATCTGTTCTGGATCGCCGTGGCGCCGGAGGAGCAGGGCAAAGGATTGGGTCCTCAAGTCTTGGCCCGCGCCGAGACCGCCATGCGCAAAGCAGGCGCCAAGCGCATTTACGTCGACACGTCATCCTCTGATCACTACGCGCCGACGCGAGGCTTCTATCAACGCATGGGCTTTGAAGAAGAGGCGAGACTTCCGGATTTTTACGCGCCCGGCGACAGCAAGGTCATCTATGTAAAGGATGTCTCTGCCTCCCCCTAAAGGAGGCGGAGGAACCAAAGCTTCCTACAGTTGACTCACCTCCGCTGCGGGTTAAGGAAGGTAGACAATGCCTCGGCGATACTCTGCGGATTTCAGCCGCCGATTCGTCATTTCTCTGTGGGCTCACGCGCCGGCTTCTTTGCGGCACGGCGGTTGGGTGCGCTGGCGCAAGGAGCACCGAGCGATGACCCTGACCCTCGCACGCTCCAACCTGGCCGGTTCCTCTGGCATTCGGAGCGCGCGCCGCAGGGACCCGGCTCTGCTCCGATGCGGTCACATTAATCCTCGTGTCGCGCGCCGACATGAAGGCTACCTGCTGCAGGACGCGGACCTCTTGAGGGCGCCGCGGTCATCGAAGACCCATCGACGCCGATTGGCTCCAATTTCTTCCTGTGGCTAGCTGGCGATGCCGACGGCTCGACCCGGGAGGGCATGGGCTTTCGCGCCGAGCCGACGGTTCTCGCCGCGCCGAATACCGAGGTGCTTTAGCGGCGCGCCTCACACGCGATCAGAGCGCATCAAGCCCGACACTGTGCTGGTGGCCACTGACCTTGCGGCCACGCCTGAGCCGTACAGCGACGCCGGCTTCACGGTGATCGACGCGCCGACGAGCTGATCTTAGGCCGGTATAGTCTCGATGATTGATAGCCTTGAGCGCGTGGAGGTTACGTTCGCCAGTGCAAGGCCGGCTTTCTTTACCAATTGTCTGTATTCATCCAGCATGCGCAGGCGGCTGCCACTGATCGCCATCATATGCAGATCGACCATGACGGCGCTCGCGTCGTCCATTGCTCGATCCGGCATCAGCCGCTCGATGACGAGGAGCCTGGCGCCAGGAAATCGCCGCCGACAAGCGTCACGCGCGTGTCCACGCCGTGAGACTTCAAGAATTTTTTGGCGCTGATCAGCGTGCCGGGCAGGTCGAACAGGATGCCGCTCATTTCGGGATATGCCTGCAGGATGGCGGCAAGCAGCCCGCCGTGGCCGCCGCCGATATCGGCGGCGCTCCGGGCGGCAGACAAATCCACGGAGTCTATGATCGGCCCGGCGTGAGCAAAGGTCTCGCCTGCGAGATAGGCAGCGAAGAGGTCGCCAGCACGAAAATTCTCGCTTCGCCACGTCCACACGTCCGTGCCAAACACCGACTCGAAGGCGGGGGTGCCGGTCTGCATTGTGTGCAGCAACTCACTCCAGGGACGCCAATATTGCTCGACCACGATCATGACCTTCTCGCCGAGCTGCGACGGCGAGCCTCGTGCAAGAGAGCGACCGAGACTCGTGAGGGCGAAGGTGCCATCGGCGCGCTCCTCGCAGATGCAGATGGTGGCAAGCCCACGCAGGAAGCGGAGGAGAGGATGCCGCGACAGGCCAAGCTCTGTCGCAAGTTGCTCCGCTGTCCAGCGCCGGGTGCCCATCTTGCCGGGAAGCCCAAGTTTCACTGCGGCATAGGCGAGCGCCGAGGCGTGATACGCCTCGATCGCTGCACGGAGCCGCGCCTCGTCTTGCTCGTCCTGTTTCCCGGACATGGCCTCCCATGTGACACGATTGTCATGCCTGCGAAAAGCGGTCATGCAGCAATCACTTCATCACTCCCCTCGCGGGGAGGGATGAACAGAGCACCACTTATCACCGCTTCTCCGCGCGCGGTTAGACTCCACCCCATCCCTCGTGTATGAGGACGCGAGCTGCAGACTGTCTGCTTCTCGGGGCGAGGAGCGCAACGCCTGAGGAAGCCTGCGGGACGAACACGGGTTGTGCGACGTGCTCCAGGCTGATACGGCGGGCAGAAGTAACGATCTGGTCTCGGGGGTCGTCGTGGCAGTCGGGGGACGTCGGCTTCACGCTGGTCGAAGCGTGCGGCACAGGTAAGCGGTGTTGAGGGCTGCAATATCGCCGCAGAGCGGGACGCCGGAACGCTGCCCATCAACTGAGAGTCGGACGCGGCCCTTTGGCGCTTCCCAGCCCTCCCGGCCACGGGGACGCAAATGTCAATCGTTGGGGCCAGGCACCCAAAGCCATTGCCTACTCGGTCGGCTTCCGCTAACC
>Ga0182033_10001286_pt1 | contig 12516 bp, 12 predicted proteins | sample tim00Cox0000000H_FD_125968 | JGI IMG/M metagenome (GOLD analysis project Ga0182033, IMG submission 125968) | Lab enrichment of tropical soil microbial communities from Luquillo Experimental Forest, Puerto Rico - timezero.00C.oxic.00.000.00H | ecosystem: Environmental > Terrestrial > Soil >...
GCCTGTTCCTTCGGAGCGCCGGTATAACTTACGCGACATTCTGCACGAGGCGCGGCGCGTGCCGGGCCGACCGGCCAATGACTAGCACTTCGCGCGCGCCTTTTGCGACAAGATCGGCATGGGCTTCGCAAATGGCCCTGTCGCCGGGTGAGAGGGCTGCGAGGATCACGCAATCGGCCCGCCCGGCAAAGGTCTTGGCCGTGTCGCTCCGGTCGAGGGCAGGGGCATTCAACAGGATGAAATCATAGGTCTGCGAGAGCGCATTGAGACTGCTGTCGAAATCGCGCAGATCGATCGCGGTCTTTTCTTCCGCGGGAAGGAAATGCAGCCGCGAGGCAGGATCGCGGCGGATGACTTCGGCAAAGGATGCATTTCCAGCCAGAAGATCGGCAATCCCGCAGCGGTGCTCCCGCTGGCTTGTTTCCTTGTTCCCGCGAAGCGCGAATTCCTCGATATTCACAGGATGGGCAGGGTCGAGATCGACGAGGATCGTGCGCCCGTCCCGCGCGAGTTCGCGGGCAAGCCCGATCATCGAGGCGGGCGCCCGGCTCGCCGAGGTGAGGCTCGTCACCACGATGCGCTTGGCACAATCCTCCTTTGGCGCCTCCTTGATTCGGGCAGCTATCTCCGTGGGCGTGTGCGCTTGACCCCGATCCGGAGAGTTTAAGGCTAGAATTCTCCGCTTCGCCGGTTCCGCCCAGGGCGTTTCGGGCAGACGCGCGAAAAGCGGGACCTCACCAAGCGGCTTGGGTTGCACGATAGGCCCCTCGCGCCCACTAGCGCGCCGCCGGAAGTAAAGCTCGCTCGATGCGAGGGTGGCAAGCGTCAGTAGGAAGGCCGCCAGCGCAGCTGAGAGGAGAAACGGTCCCCGTCTTGGAAACGCCGGTTCCTGCGGCGCGACAGCCCGCGAAAGGATGCGCGCATCGGCCTGCATTTCGAGATAAAGATCCGCGACCTTGTTCGCGGCTCTCGCCGCGAGTTCGGGATTTTCAGATTGAAAAGCAATCGAGAGTTCGCGTCGCGCGCTCACCGGGACGACGCTCAGATGAGATTGAAACGAATCGAGAAGGCGCTCTTCCTCGGTCATCCGGCGAGGATCGCGCAGGATGCCGGCAAGGACCATTGTGCGGGTGAAGGGCCCGCTCGCCTGGCTCGCGAGATCGAATTCGTGATTGCCTTCGAGGCCAAGCTCCTTGATCGCGCGGCGGGCGAGATCGCGCGAGCCGAGAAGGCGCGCCTCGTTGGGCCCCATCTCCAGTCCGTCGAGCGCGGCCTGCCGCGTCTTCAGCCCGATGAAGCCGCCCGCCCCATTTGAAATCGAAACCTTTGCCTCGGCGGCATAACGCGGCGTCGTAAAGGTGAGAAAAAGGCCGACCATGGCGACAGCAGCGAGGCTTGGCGCGACGAGACGCCAATTCCTCGTGGCGAGGGCCGCCCGAAGCAGGCCAGACTCGAACCCGAAGCTGCGCTGCTTTTTGCGAGGCTCGTCCCAGTCGAACCGCTGATCCATCGCTTGATCCCGCTCTCAATGGCGGTATCAAAGCGGTTTAAGGTTGAGGCGAGGTTAATGCGGCGGTTTTTTGGTTACCAGGCTCGACCGATTTCCCGGTTCGTTGGCAAACCACCTCTTTTGAGGCGCTTATCGCCCCTTGAAGAAATCGTGGAAATAAGCAAAACGGCCACGCCTAAGACGGAACGGCTTTCGAGAATCGGGAAGCGGCCTCAGCAATGAACCATTACGAAAATGTCGTGATCGACTATCTGCGATCTGACAGAGCGGTCTTCGTTAATACCGAATGCTGCATTCAGTTAAACCAAGGAGACAATCCAGACACCAGCGGCCCGCATTGGTATTGCGATGCGGTCGCCTCAGACTTCAGGACCCAAACGGTCTTCCTCTGCGAGATATCCTATAGCAAACAGCTTGCAGATCTCACCAAGCGCTTGAAGGGTTGGCACGAGAGCTGGGATCTGGTTCGTTTGGCTCTCAAAAGAGATAGCTTTCTGCCCGAGAACTGGCCGGCGCGGCCCTGGCTTTTCGTTCCTGAAAGCTTACTGCCGCTGCTGTTCAAACGCCTCGTTCAGATTGGCGGTGCCATCGACCGGTTGAACTATGTTCCGCGGATCACACCGCTAGAGATGGTCCAACCGTGGCGTTACCGTTCTTGGAATCGGATTGGCGAAGCTGCAAAGCCCGACACAATTCCTGCGGCCATGCAGGCGTGAGCCTCACGGATTTCCAATTGCCTTCAAGTTATGCCCAGGACTCTATTGCTCCACCGGCAAACCGGCGATCCTTTGCGCCGCGCGCAAGCAATTGGCCATCAGCATGGCGATGGTCATCGGTCCGACGCCGCCCGGAACCGGCGTGATCGCCGCCGCGCGATCGAGTGCCTCGGCTGTCGCCACGTCACCGACGAGCCGCGTCTTCGGCGCTCCAGAGGAGTCGAAGCCTTCCGCCGGGATGCGGTTGATCCCGACATCGATGACAATGGCGCCGGGCTTGATCCATTCGCCGCGAATCATTTCCGGCCGTCCGATCGCGGCGACCAAAATATCCGCGCGGCCAATGATGCCCGGCAGATCGCGGGTGCGCGAATGGGCGATCGTCACGGTCGCATTGCGCGCGAGAAGTAGTTGCGCCACCGGCTTGCCGACGAGATTGGACCGGCCAACGACCACCGCCTCGGCGCCACTGAGCGCAAGCCCGAGCGCGGTCGCGGTCTCGTCCAGCAGATACATGCAGCCGGAAGGCGTGCAGGGAATGAGCGCGCGGGAAAACTCGCCCATCGCGAGCCGCCCCGAATTGACCGGATGCAGGCCATCGACATCCTTTTCCGGCGCGATGGCTTCGATCAGGCGGGCGGGATCCTTCCCGCCGGGGAGCGGCAATTGCAGCAAAATTCCGTGGATCGCGGGATCGGCGTTAAGCCCTTGAATGAGCTGAAGCAGGTCCGATTCGCTGGTATCGGCGGGAAGATCATGCGGGACCGAATGAAAGCCGCAATCCGCCGCCGCCCGGCCCTTCGATTTGACATAGACCTGGCTTGCCGGATCTTCGCCCACAAGAATGACCGCGAGCCCCGGCTTGAGAGGTTTGGCGGCTAGGCCCCGCGTGGTCTCGGCGGTCCGTGCCAGCACAGCCTGCGACGCGCGTTTGCCGTCGATCAGGTGAGCCCTGCCGCTGGAAGGCCGCAAAATAGCCGTTTCGCTTACGCCCAAGACGATGGGTCCCTTCAAATGCGCTGCGTGAACTAGAACCCGCTTCGAAAGCTTCGCCCTCGTCCTTCGAGACGGCCTTTCAGGCCTCCTCAGGATGAGGGCGTGGGTGAAATAGGTTCCAAGTGCGCGCTATTTGTCAGAGTTCGGCTGGGCTGCCAAGCGGGTTTGTTTGGGCTGTCGCGCGGCCGCTGCATGGTCGATCGCGACAAGCAGCAGACCCAGGCCCAGAAAGGCCACGAGGAACATCAATGCATTGATGAGAATGCGCTCATAGCCAAGCGTTGCGACATCTATGAAAGGATAGGGATAAAGGCCGACAAAGGCGCCCCGCAGGAGGCTGTAGATGAAATAGATCACGGGATAGATGAGCCACAAGAGCGGATCGATCCAGCGCAGGACGCCTTTTGAAATGAAAGCCAGCCAATAGAGAGGGTAGGAGAGCGGGATCACATCGTGCAGCAAGATATCGGCGAAGCGTTGCAGGCCTTGCGGATTCCACAAATGGCGCAGGAGCAAAGCATAGACCGAACCGACGATGACAATATAGACGACAAGCGCCGATTTGGTGCTCGCGTGGCTCCAGAATCGCGACCAGTCCGGCGCAGTGAGCGAAACCGTGAGGATGATCGCGACAACGAGATTGGTGATAATCGTGAAGAAGCTGAAATAAGTGATGAGGCTGGATAAGACCGGCACGCCCCGGGCTAATCCGTGCTCGACGTTGAAGGTAAGTTGAATGGTCAAGGCAAGCCACGCGCAGCCCGCGATGATAGCGGCGAAAATGCGCCCAGCCCTATGCGATTCCCACATAATGGTGAGCCCAATGTTCTTGAGGTCCTAATGCGAGATATATGGCTTCCGCCTGTCACGTCGAGATCGTATGACAAAATGATGAAAGCTATATTCTCGTCGGGAAATACGGGCTGACCGCGATTTGGTTCCTAAGCAGGATTTCGTTGGTTCGCCAACGAAATCCTGCTTAGATCCCTTTGTTTTCGCATCATTTTTATCCGAGAACCGGCCTCCACTTTTCGGAAACGATGCTTGGCCATTCAAACGGCGAAGGTAAATTTCGTGCGATGCTGTGCCGTCATGCCGGGGCCAAGAATCCGCATCGAGGGCTTGGCGAATATATCGCCTTGAAAATCCTCGGGGTCGCCATGCCCGGTCCAGGCCTCGATCGAGAGGAAGGGCGCGCCAGGCTTCGACCAGAGCGCGATATGCGGGAAATCCTCCATCTCGATTAGGATCGTGCTTCCGCCCTCGTGCTCGAAACGCAGGCTTTGACTGTGCGCATTCAGGAAACAGAGAGCTTCCCGCGCGAAAAGCTCCGGCGTCAGGGCAAGCAGTCGCCCTTCCAGTGCGATCGGACGCTTTTGCGGCAGGAACAGCCCGCGCGGCGAAATCACCGGGACATGCGGTTCTTCCGGCAGGTCGAAAACGATCCGGTAATCGCGCTGATCGCCGCCGGCGAAGGGCCAGCGAAAGCCAGGGTGCAGGCCGCAGGCATAGGGCATATTTTCATCGCCGCGATTGGTGACGCTTAATGTCGTCGCCAGCGAGCGATCCGTCAGGCGGTGCTCCACCTGAAGCGAAAAATCGAAAGGGTAGAGAGCGCGCGTCGTTGCATTGCTTTCAAGGATGAGGCGCACGCAATCGGTTGTAGCGCTCTGGACGCGAAAATCGCTCTGCCGCGCGAAACCATGCAGGCCGAGCGGAAAGCGCTTTCCCTTGACCCGGATCTCACCGTTGCAGGTCCAACCAACCACCGGGAAAAGGACCGGCGCGGTCTCGCTCCAGAAGGTGGGATCCGGCGTCCAGAGCAGGGACCGGCTGAGGGCCGTCCGCTCCAGGAGTTCAGCGCCGCGCAGCGAGATTGCGGCGGATGAAGAGCCGCAGGCGAGCCTTATCGTTTCCGCCATTTTTCAAATCTCGGTCAGCCGCGCAAGGCATTCGAAAATTGTGTCGTGTTCGGAGGAAGAGCACGCGCGAGGCAAAACGATCAAGGGCACATGCGTAAAATTGGCGAGCGTCGCCAAGGTCTCATCCAAAGGAACGGAAGAATCCGGCGTCTCGCTGATAACGAGCGCACGCGGTTCGAGATCACGCCTCGCCAGCACATCGAGAGCAGTCAATGTATGGCTGATGGTGCCCAGATAGCTGCCCGCAACAAGGATTGATGGGACGCGCAATCGCGCCATCCAGTCGAGAACGGTGTGACGCTCATCGAGCGGAACCATGATGCCGCCAACACCCTCGATGAGCAAGACGCCGTCATGGGTGGCGATGGCTTGGCTGCAGAATCGCGTGAGGCCTTCGAAGTCGAGAGTCTTTCCCTCAAGCCGCGCGGCCATGTCGGGCGAGAGCGGTGCGCGAAATTGAAAGGGCGAGATGCGCGCGAGCTCGCTTTCATGGACAGGGCGTCGCAAGGCTTCCAGAAGAAGTGCCGGATCGCTTCCTTCTGGCGCTTGCGGATCGAAGCCGCTGACAACGGGCTTCAACGCAGCGACTCTCTTGCCCCGGTCACGCAAATGGCGGATCAGGCCAGCGGTGACGAAGGTCTTGCCTGTGCCTGTGCCCGTGCTGGTTACGAAGAGGGCGGACATGCGGGCTCAAACAAGCGGGTTTTCGGCAGCAACGCGCCGACGGCATCGGCCAGCCGGATGATCTCGTCTTTTGGATGCAATGCCGTGAATGCAAAGCGCAGCCGCGCTGTGCCAGCGGGCACGGTCGGCGGTCTGATCGCGGTCACGAGAAAGCCTTGCTCCGCGAGTTGGCGCGAAGCCGCGAGCGTCACTTCGGGTTCGCCCAGCACGAGCGGAACAATCGGGCTTTGCGCATCGGCGAGACCAAGGCGCTGCGTGAAGAGGCGCGCGTTTTCGAGCGGTTTGCGGATCAAGGCCGGTTCGTTCTCGATCACATCGAGCGCCGCGATTGCAGCGGCGACACTCGCCGGTGGCAGGCCTGTCGAATAGACGAGCGTGCGCGCGCGCGTTTTCATGAGATCGATGACGGGCTGCGAGGCGCAAAGATAGCCGCCATAGCCGCCGATCGCCTTCGACAATGTCCCCATCTGCAAAGGTACATCCACCTTGCGGCCGGTGGCCATCGACGAGCCAATGCCTTGTCCGATCACGCCGAGGCCATGCGCATCATCGCTCATGAGCCAGGCATCGAAGGATTGGCAGAGGTGTGCTAGATCATTGAGCGGCGCAAGATCGCCATCCATCGAGAAGACGCCATCGGTGACGAGCAAAGCATGGCTGACCTCAGCGCGATGGGCTTGCAGTAATTCCTGTGCATGGCCGACATCATTGTGACGGAACATCAGCGTTTTCGCGCGTGAAAGCTGTGTGCCTGCCCACAGACAAGCATGGGCGAGTTCGTCAATCAGGATAAGATCCCCCGCGCCCGCGAGCACGGGAATGATCCCCGCATTGGCCAGATAACCGGAGCCGAAAACGCAAGCCGAATCGCTGCCTTTGAGCCGCGCGAGCCGCGTCTCCAATTCGATGAAAAGCGGATGATTGCCGGTGACAAGCCGCGAGGCGCCCGCGCCCACGCCATAGCGATTTATCGCGTCGATGGCAGCCGCCTTGAGGGCAGGGTGATGCGTGAGATTGAGATAATCGTTGCAGGAGAAGGACAGCAGGCGTTGCCCCTCCCGCGTGATCCACAGCCCGTCTTCGCGTGCGCTGTCCACGAGCGAGCGCCGCAGCGAGGCGCGATCGAGATCGGCCAATTTGGCAAGGGCGAAATCATCCAGGGAATTCATGCACCAAGTCCGAGCCTTTCGTTAATCTGCCGCCGTTCCGCATCGCCCTTTGCGACACTTGGTATATACCAACGGTCATAAAGGATGACCGTTGGTGTCACTCACGAATTTCCGCCAACGCTAAAGAAAAAGCGGAAATTCGAGAAAGGAACCAAGGATCGTCTTTTACGATCCTTGGTATAAGTCCGTCGCCGGTGTATTCCTATGCGAATTTCCCGGCAACAAGTCGAATGGCGGAATCGATCAATCCTTATGAGCAGCAGACCGCCAAACTGGTTCACGCAAGGCATGAAACATATTTGGCTGCCTTACAGCCAAATGAAGACGGACATGGCGCCGCTTCCCGTTGTGCGGACGCAGGGCACCCGCATCACACTGGCCGATGGGCGCCAGCTCGTCGATGGGATCGCGAGCTGGTGGACGGCCTGCCATGGCTATAATCATCCGCAGATCTGGCAATCAGTATTGGACCAGCTGACCGACATGCCGCATGTCATGTTCGGCGGTCTGGTTCACGAGCCGGCATTGACCTTGGCGCAGCGTCTTTCGAACATGCTGCCGGGCGATCTCGATCGCGTGTTTTTCTGCGATAGCGGATCGGTCGCGGTCGAGGTCGCGATGAAAATGGCCGTGCAATATTGGCTGAACCAGGGCGTCCGCGGCCGCACTCGCTTCTTGAGTTTCAAAGGCGCCTATCACGGCGATACTTTCGCGGCCATGTCGGTCTGCGACCCCGAAGAAGGAATGCACAAGCTTTTTTCGGGCGTGCTGTCCAGTCAGATCATTGCCGATCTGCCGGTGGATGCAGAAAGCGAAGCGGCGCTGGACACGCTTCTGGAGCGCCACGCCGAGGAACTCGCGGGCATTCTCGTCGAGCCTCTGGTGCAAGGCGCGGGCGGCATGTTGTTTCATGCCCCCCAGATGTTGACGAAGCTCAGAGCCGCCGCCGACCGCTATCGGCTCCTCTTGATCTTCGACGAGATTTTCACCGGCTTCGGGCGTACAGGGACAATGTTTGCCTGCGAGGCGGCGGGCGTCGTTCCAGATATTATCACTTTGTCGAAAGCGCTGACCGGCGGCACAATGGCCTTGGCCGCGACGATTGCAACCAGGCGGATCTTCGAGGCTTTCTGGTCGGATGAAGCCTCCCATGCCTTGATGCACGGGCCGACTTACATGGGCAATGCGCTCGCCTGCGCCGCCGCCAATGCCTCACTCGATCTTTTCGCGCGTGAGCCGCGCCTTGAACAAGTGGCGGCAATTTCCGCCCTGCTCGCGCAGGGTCTCGAACCCTGCCGCAACATGTCTGGTGTCCGGGACGTGCGAGTCAGAGGGGGGATTGGTGTCGTGGAACTGGATCGAATCGACGATATCAGCGATTTGAAGCGGCGCTTTGTGGACGCCGGTGTCTTTGTGCGTCCCTTCGGCAATATCGTCTATTTGACACCGGCTTTCACAATTGGCGAGGAAGATCTTGCGCGGCTGACGGGTGCGGTTGTCTCGGTGCTTAAGACGCGCGGGCCAAAGATCTAATTTTCGGGACAGACGAACCGCGTCGCCATCCGGCTCACGCCATAGCCTTCGTCAAGAGGAATTTCTTGCGTTACGCAGTTTGCCGCGGAAGGCTCGCTGGCTTGTGCTTCAAGCGCGCCAGTTTGCGGCGCCGGTGTGACGACGGCGAGCACGATCGCGCTCCCGATTATCAAACCAAGGATCGAAACGGTTTTGAGCATTTCGGGGGAAATCTCCGGGGGCGGGGCGCCCTGCCGCATGAACGAAGGAAGTAGCCACGAAGTCTGCGCCATTGGAGAAAAAGCGGCGTTAACTCGCTGGATCAGGATTTAAGGAATGGCGCGGCCCGCGTCTAGTGCTTTGCAGCAACACCCAATGAAAACCCTGTTTCCGAAACGGACCTTGCGGATAAAGGGCAAATGTGCCATCTGCCTCGCGCGGTTATAGGGCTGGCCTATCCGCCTTTCAGCCGGCGTCTGTTTGCCCTGACTTTGCGGCGATAATGGGCCAGCGTCTTTTCGGTCAAGCTTTTTGGCGTAAGGCCAAGCCCGCCGGTCATTGCCTTTGTCTGGAGATCCAGATTTGCCTTGATCTTCTCGGCGACCATCCGATGGGCTTCTCTCTCGGCCGCCGTGCCGCCCGCTGCCAGCTTCATCATACGCAGCGTGATCACCGTCGATGCCTCAATGCCCAATGCCCAAGCGGATAGGCCGGCGCGCATCCATGGATTCTTTTTCATCAGCGGAGTCCTGTCGCAACGGTTGAGAGACAGCTGCCGAATGATGCTACCCCAAGATCGGCTCTGCTCAGAGTCGTCTTTAAAGAACAAAAAGAGAACTTGCTCTGAGACTTCGGGTCGGTTAGGGCTTGGACCATGGGAAAAAATACCTCGCCGCCATCCTTGCCGCCGTCTTCCGGCAGCACTGATCTCATCAATCTGCGCGACGCGCTGGAGGAGCGCTATCTCGCTTATGCGCTCTCGACCATCATGGGCCGGGCCTTGCCAGATGCGCGCGATGGTTTGAAACCCGTACACCGGCGCATTCTTTATGGCATGCAGATCCTTCGCCTCGACCCGGGCACAGCCTTCAAGAAATGCGCCAAAATCGTCGGCGACGTGATGGGTTCGTTCCATCCGCATGGCGATCAGGCGATTTACGAGGCCTTGGTGCGCCTCGCTCAGGACTTCTCGTCGCGTTACCCGCTGATCGAGGGGCAGGGCAATTTTGGCAATATTGATGGCGATTCGGCGGCTGCCTATCGCTATACGGAAGCGCGGATGACCGAGGTCGCGCGTCTGCTGCTCGACGGCATAGACGAAGACGCGATCGATTTTCGTGAAAATTACTCGGGCGACCAGAAAGAGCCGATCGTCCTGCCCGCCGCCTTGCCGAACCTCCTCGCCAATGGCGCGCAGGGAATTGCGGTTGGCATGGCGACGTCAATTCCACCGCATAATCTCGCCGAGCTTTGCGATGCCGCGCTTTATCTGATCTCGCACAAAGGCGCGACAACGGATCAATTGCTGAGCTTCGTACCAGGACCGGATTTCCCCACAGGCGGTATTATCGTCGAATCGAAAGAATCGATTGCCGAGACCTATCGCACCGGGCGCGGTTCGTTCCGTTTGCGCGCGCGCTGGGCCAGGGAGGAAGGCGCGCGCGGCGCCTGGAGCGTCGTCATTACCGAAGTCCCCTATATGGTGCAGAAATCGCGGCTCATTGAAAAAATGGCCGAGCTTCTCACCGATAAAAAGTTGCCGCTCGTCGGCGATGTGCGCGATGAATCCGCCGAGGATGTGCGTATCGTCATCGAGCCGAAGACCCGCAGCGTCGAGCCTGAAATCATGATGGAATCGCTCTTCAAACTCACCGAGCTTGAGAGCCGTTTTCCCATGAACATGAATGTCCTTGTCGATGGGGTGGTGCCGCGCGTCGTCTCCTTCAAGGAGGCTTTGCAGCAATGGCTCGACCATCGCCGCACGGTCCTCTTACGCCGGTCACGGTACAGGCTTGGCCAGATCGAGCGCCGGCTTGAAGTCGTCGCCGGAATGCTCATCGTCTTCCTCAATCTCGATGAGGTGATCCGCATCATCCGCGAGGAAGACGAACCGAAAGACGTCCTCAAAGCGACCTTCGAGCTTTCCGATCTCCAGGCCAATTATATCCTCGATACGCGTTTGCGCAGCTTGCGCCGCCTCGAGGAAATGGAGCTGCGCCGCGAACACGACGATCTCGGCAAGGAAAAAAGCGACATCGAGAAATTGCTCGATGACGAGCCGAAACAATGGAAGACGATCGCCGGACAGATCCGCGAGCTGAAGAAAAAATACGGCCTGGAAACCAGGATCGGGCGCCGCCGCACGACATTCGGCGAGGCTCCCGATACGGGTGCTTTCGATTTCGCGAGCGCAATGATCGAGCGCGAACCGGTCACGGTCGTCGTCTCGGAAAAGGGTTGGATCCGCGCGCTCAAAGGCAATGTCACGGATCTTGCGAGCCTGCAATTCAAGGGCGACGACAGGCTCGGCACGTCCTTCTTTGCCGAGACGACGTCTAAAATTCTTGTCCTCGCCGGCGATGGCAAGATTTTCACGCTCGATGCCGCCAAATTACCGGGCGGGCGCGGCCAGGGCGAACCGATCCGCCTGATGGCCGATCTTGCGGAAGGCGAGACGATTGCCGCTGTTTTCCCCTATGTGCCGGGCATGAAAACGCTGGTTGCAGCATCCGACGGGCGCGGGTTCGTCGCGTCTCAGGACGAGATGATCGGCGGAACCCGCAAAGGCAAGCTTCTCCTCAATGTCGAAAGGCCTGCGCAAACGGCCTTGATCGTCCCGGCGGAAGGCGATCATGTCGCGGTGATCGGGGAAAACCGCAGGCTTCTCGTCTTTCCGCTCGATCAGGTGCCCGAAATGGCGCGCGGCAAAGGCGTGCGTCTGCAAAGATACAAGGATGGCGGGATCGCCGATGCCAAGGTTTTCCACCTTGGCGAGGGGCTTGGCTGGAAGGATAGCGCGGGACGCAGCTTCAATATCGCCGGCCCCGAACTCGCCGAATGGATCGGCAATCGCGCCGACGCGGGACGCTTGCCACCGAAGGGCTTCCCGAAAAATAACCGTTTCGGACCCAACGGATAAAGCCCCGCCCGGCGCGTGTGCCTTAAGCGTGTCCAGCAAAAGCGGATACCGGTTTTGCGTCCGGACACGCGATAAACAAAGACCTCAGAGCAAGATGACGATTCAAGGATAAGTCATCTTGCTCTCGTGGTTCTCTCTTCAACACTCGCCCCGGCGGTCAGTACCTGCCAGCTTCCGCCGAAATCTCGCCGACCGAAATGGCCTGCGAGAAGGGGAAGAGCTGATAGAGGGCGGAAAGACCAATGATCACATAGGCCGCCTTCGCCAGCATGGCTTGTGAACCGCCGAACAATGAGGCGATGAGGTCGACATTCGTGAGGCCGAACAGGCCCCAATTCAAGCCACCGAGGATGATCAGGATCAAGGTGACGACATTGAGCGATTTCATGCGATTTGCTCCCAGGAATGCCGCCTTTCGGCCAACTCCCCGGACAACGCGTAATGAGGGGGCGGGTTGCGGACCCGCTCTCGCTGGTCTTCGAATTTAAAACTAATCAGGCCATCCGCCCGCTGTTCGCTTCATTTTGTTCCGGGTCGCCGGTGCGTTCCCAGCCGTCCATGCCGAGCCGCTCCTGGGGCAGGAAGCGCGCCTTATAGGCCATTTTCCGCGAACCCTCGACCCAATAGCCGAGATAGACATGCGGCAAGCCGAGCCTGCGGGCGCGCTCTATATGGTCGAGGATCATATAGGTGCCGAGCGAGCGGTGCTGTTCCTTCGCGGCATAGAAGGAATAGACCATCGAAAGCCCATCCACGAGCAGATCGGTCAGGCAGACCGCAAGCAGCCGTCCCTCGCCGTGGCCGATCACAGGGTCGATGGTTCTATATTCGACCAGGCGGCTTTCGACATGGCTGTCCTCGATCATCA
>Ga0182033_10001289_pt1 | contig 12501 bp, 7 predicted proteins | sample tim00Cox0000000H_FD_125968 | JGI IMG/M metagenome (GOLD analysis project Ga0182033, IMG submission 125968) | Lab enrichment of tropical soil microbial communities from Luquillo Experimental Forest, Puerto Rico - timezero.00C.oxic.00.000.00H | ecosystem: Environmental > Terrestrial > Soil >...
AAACACGATGGCAACCGCGCGAAGTTTCGATTAACACGTTCGGACACTAAAGCCAACGGTTGGATATGCGAAACTGATCGGGAGGAAAATGTCGATGCCGTTTTCGCCTCGTATCTCGTGCGATTTAGGGTTCGGTGAGCAAAAGGCGGGTTGCGCGTTCACTGTCCGATCTGCCGAAGTTGAGTGACCGTCGTATTTTGACCGCCATCGCGCCGGAGCGTTCCGTCCGCTACTCTGAGCCGTTCGGCCAACCAAACGCAGAAATAAGCCATACAGCGGCGCGGTTTGCCGCGGTGAAATCCGCCTGGCAATTCTAAGACCGCTTATGAAATTTCGTTCCTGTGGCCGCCTGCTTGCGCGATCGCTCGCCGCTCTGGCGACCGCCACCCAAGCTTCGTTTCCTGATTGGCCAGGAAAGGAGCAGGAAAGGAGAGGAAAGGTTTTTGAGTCTATTCATAAGCGCGTTTGAACAAGGCAGTCTTTCGGTTGCCTTGGCTGGCGATTTCTTCGCGTACGACCATGCCATGGAAAATGGTCACTGCCGCCTGATGCAGCTATTCATCAGCTGCTGATGACGAAGTAGCCGACCGCTACTTCTTGCTTTACTACTTCTTGATTTACCACTTCTTGATTTACCACCTTAACTCTCCGCCCAAGCATCGAACATTGTGAGCGGCGAGTGAGTGGGTGCGACACGGCCAGAGCATTGCGCGGGCTTCGAACCGTGCAGGTATTCGAAGTGCTGCTGCCGCGCGGATTCATTGCAGCGAAGCGTTCCGCGATCTCGTTCAACCTTTTTAACGAGCAGCGCACCAACTTATACCGACAGAACCAAAAGCTTCGCTTTCGCTCGCGCTCGCGATCTGCTGCTGCCGCGCCTCTTAAACGGTAAGATCGCGGTTTAAACCGCTATGAACGAGGCATTACCAAACATCACATTGGGGACCACCGCTCAAAGACGCAGGCGATTTTTACCGCGAAGTGCCGGAACAGTGACCTTGGGAATCGCTGCTTCTTTATCATCGTAGTCTTTGAACTTTCACTGGTCAGGCGGCTAAATGGATGTAGCTATTCTGATTGCCAACGATGTCGGCTGCGGGTGAACAGCTAGGTCTCGGATTTGTGCCGTAAGAATAGGTGACATACGACCCTTGCGCGCAGTAAATATCCAATCCGTTATTATCGAGCTTGCCTTGTGTAGGCACCGCAGACGTGTTGTTGATAATTTTCACAGTCCCGTTTAACTCACAATCAATAAAGTAATCATTGGTGCTCGCAAAAACGCAACCAGCATTCACCGAACCAGTCCAGCAAGTAATTCCGTTATCACAATGTGCAATATAAACTCTTGAGTCGGAGTTATCAGCAGTGAGAGCGCCAATCGAGGCATTGTTCATATAAAGACCGTTGGCGCATCCGTTTATCAATAGCGTACTATGCGAGCCAGACGGGCCGAATGCTTGAAAATCTCCCGCCACACCCTGGATGGCTACCTGTGAATTGCAAACCACAAATTCACCAAGCGCGGAAACATTGCCATCGCAAAATATGCCGCCAAAACCGGACGTCAGCATAACGTCAATAAGAGTGCCTTGTAACGAGCACCACATGCCATATCTGCCGCCCACCACTGTGATACTTTGAACGGTGTTCATCCCATAGAAAAAAGTAATTGCATCGTTTGATTGTGTTGTGTCACTGCATTGCAACACAGTCGGAAAATAACTTAGCCGACGACCTGTTCCCGTGTCGAGCGTGGTGAAATTAGGGCGCACATCTCCCTTGAATACATTCAACGTCACCACATTGCCCGCGATGGCGGTAATGGTAGCGCCACCGGCCCATCCAGCGAGGCAGCCAGTCAAGTAAACGCTCTGCCCAACAAACAGACCAAGGGCACTCGCAACAGTCACGTTCTTGTGTGTCGGGTCAAGGTAAGCAATTTGTGACACGGCAACATCAACGCGCGGCTCGCCAATAAGGATAATTTGCTGCGAATTTGGATGACTAAAGTTTATTGGAGCAGCGCTATAAGTCCCACTCCAAACATGAATCGTCGCAGTAACAGACGGCGGAATTACCCATTGCAACAAGTAATCATGCGCGGCTTGAACCGATGGAAACGCCACGCTTGGATTAGGCGCGCGCGGATGATTCGTCGGCACGTAAAGGTCAAAGTTCTGCACAAGTTGCGATTGGCCAATAGTGATCATCGTTTGCGCGGTGTCTTCAGTGATTGAGATTTGCGGACCCGCAACAAGTGTTTTGTAATTCAGAATGTTGCCGACGACGTTCTTAGCTACGACATGGCCGGTACCCAGATTCTGGAAAATGACCGCCTCACTCGGCCCGATTGTCACGGTGATATTACTTGTCGGCACACGGTCGATGATCAGCTTGATCTTGAAAGCCTGAACTGTAGGCGTTGTTGGATCGATGAAGGCCGGTGGATCCGTATAGGCGTTAGCAACCGAGTAAAGCTGTGGCGTCTCAGTTCCGATTGCCGCGAGCACGCCTATCTCGTGCAGGTAAAACGGATGTGGCGCGGTATTACTAGTGAAATTGCCTTCAACGAGCAGGACGCCATTGCCCAGGTTGCGCTGTGAACTGATGTTGATTGACATCTGCTGGCTAAGCAACTGTGTTAACGGCCACAAATCAGATGGCATAGATGCGACGCCACTCCCAATGACAATGCTGTTAAAGTTCAAAACTTCGCCTGCTTGCGCACGACCAAGCATTGTTTTACCACTGTTGCAGAATTCTTGTTGGGATAGGCTCATATCATTTTCAAAACTTAAGGGTAATTCGTTGGCGTTTCGCTTTCACGGTAGAAAAACTGCAACATCGCGCCATACCAACCTATGTTGCACTGCGTGACTGTTGCTCTGATCCAGCCGTCGAACCAGCGGCTCACAGGCTTGTAGGCGTTTATCAAATCAAGTGCGAGGATTTGGTCGCTCGAAGTGATGATGTTCGCGTCCATGAACGCTCTGAACCGATAACGGTCATGCCACGAGCCTGCGCCTTTCCAGATTTGATTCGTGCCAGTGCCAACGCTCGTCAACACGACGGGCGCACCGCTTGAGGTTAAACTGACCTGAAACGAATTTGTCAGTGAGTTGATGACATAATAGTATAATCCAGAACTAAGAGGCGTTGGTAGGACGCTTCCCGTGGTCGTTTCAAACTGGATCATGTCGTTATTGTTCAGACCGTGCGCGTTAATCGTAAACTTATTCGTTGGCACGCTCACTGATGTGCCTGTAAAAGTCAGACGAAGCGTTAACGGGTCGTCTATTGGGTAATTAGGCGGCAGCGGATCGTCATATTCATACCACTCCTGCAACGTTGCGCCGCCCGGCCAAAACGTGTCGAGCACCTCTTGCAATAGCGACACGGTGCCTTTTCGCATGTGCCACTCAATCGATATCTGAACAAGCTGTTTGCGAAAATCCAGACTTTGCGTGGCATCGTAGAAATCGACATGAAACTGCCATGCAAGAATGTCCACGAGATTCGAATCTGTCAGGCCCATGATGTTCGGGATGAAAACGACTTGTCCCGTGTCGTCGATGATCTGATAACACTGGTAGTCAAAGGCCTGACAAGCAGCTTGCACCTGCATATCGTAACTGATCGAAGGCGGGCAGATGTCGATCAATCGGCTGCCGCGAAGCACAGTGCTCATGCGTGAAGGCTTATGTAGTGTTCAAGGCCAGCAATCGGGTCGCGGCCTTTTACATTGATCCACCAGTCGAGACTCATCATGCTATTGCAAGTCCTAAGCATCTTCCAGCCCTTGATAGGTGACGATCATACTAGGACGATTCTTGATCGTAAACGCTAGACCCGTTCCGGTGGCAATAGCATTTTGTGATAGCGTAACCGTCGAAGCGTTAACTACAGCCGCAATAGTGGTGCCTGTCGGGATGTTCGTGCCCGTGATTGAGAGCCCTGCCCCGCCCGGCGCAAAATGCGCCGTATTGCTGGTGTAAGTCGGGCTACTGATCGTGGACGCACCGTCTGTGAAATTTTGGTCTGAAGGTGTCGCAGGATCGCACACTGGCAGCTGATAGTAATCCATTGGCTGAAAATTAGGCGTTGGCTGATTGATCACGATCCGTTTCGCGCCAGCTTCCAAGCATAGCTTGATGAGTTCGTCACCGTTGATGTCGCGCGAGATGTAACTGCGTTGCCACTGGATCCAGTTCAAAACGGCCTGCTGCACGTTTGCTTCGATGGTCGCCTGAAGCACCTGATTCGTGCTCAGAATCCAGTAATCCAGATTGACCGTGTATGGCACAACGGTTGGCGCGAATACGCTGACATAATCGGTAACCGGACGGCGCGTATCCGCGCTGCACGTGGCAAGAACCTTGTTGATAATGTCCGGAGTGGGCAGCGTGCCATTGGTGCAAAGCGGATAAATCCAGACTTCACCTGCGACCTCTGGCGCTGAATAAACAACCGCCTGAATGATTGACGGATCGGCTGAGAGCGCCCAGAACTCGTACGCATCGTGCGGGCCGCAGGTGGAAAAACTTTCAATAGCGAGCCAGATTCGGAAACGGTATTGTTCATCCGGTTCGAGATCTACGCCATTCACAGACGTATCGATATTTTGAACTGTCATGGCCCACGACTGATTCCAGTTGATGAGATAATTAACCTGGCCAGGCAGATACCCATTGCCAACGGTTCCTGGGACAATAGCCGTTCCCGTGACAGTGCCGATTAGTTGTCCTGCGGGGATAACACAGTCAATGATGGTTTGAAACGCAAAATTCCCAGCCGAACATTGCGTTCCGGCAGGAATCGTGGCGTTAAAAGCCAGCGCCACGACCAGCGTGAATTGCAGCGTGCAGGACGCAGGAGCCGCTGCCAGACGCAAAGCACGATCACCATAAAGCGCAGCCAGATTGTCCAGATACGAATCGTGCGCGTATTTGAGCAGGTTCATTTTGCCAGTGAAATCTATGATGACACGCTGCTGCGACAGCCAATCGCATACCGCGAGCAGATGCAGCCGGACGGGATCGGCAGGCGCGAGCGTTTTCGCTATATTGGTCAGCGCGAGGAACGCAGCCTGATAATCGGCAATCACTTCCGCTTCGATCATGGCGGGATCTTTTACCGCGAAATCGATGTCCGGAACTAAAGAAAGACCGTATTGCGGAATGCCAGGGCTGGTTCCGTTGCTCACTTTTCTCCGTTTTTCTTAATCCCAACATATACCGAGAGCGCGCCGACGATTGCTCCCAGCACAGTTGTAAACATGTCTGAAATGACGCCCGAAATCTCATGCTTCTGCTGAAGCAGTGCCGCGCCAGTAGTGATGGCAATTATGATTAAAGCAGCACCCAGAGTAATTGCCATAATGGACGCAACAGTGCCTTGACTGGGAAGGCTTTCCCAAAATCCCTTTTTTCTTGGAGGCTCTTCGTTCATCTCTGTATCGTCACGCTGTAGCTCGGTGGACCGTCCCCGGTGACATTGTGAGCGGAGACCCTGAATGTGGTCTTGCGGCCCTGTAACTTGTGCGTCGCATCGTACCACGGAGTCGCACCGGGAAGAGGCGGATTAACTGTGTCGATCTGCTGGTAACTACTGCTTCCACCTTTTGCCCGCTGAATATTATAATAAATGACGGCGTCACTCGGATCGTTTTGCTGCCAGACCAGTAAATTGGTCGTCCCACCCTGGCTCATTACGCGTAAACTCTGGACGGGCCCGGGAACCTGTGCAGCGGGCGTTGGCGTAGCAGTAGCCGTTGCTGTAGCACTAGGTGTTGCGCTCGGAGTTGCCGTAGGTGTCGGACTAGGCGTCACGCATGAGAGAGTGGTATCGGAAGCCTGATTGGTGAAACCCGAATTTCCGCCGGCATTGAATGCGTTCACCTGATAGCAGAAAGTGCCGCTGGTAGGCGGAGTATCCACGTACGTTGTCACACCCGCCCCAGTCTGAGTAACTGCCAGAAATGAAGTACACCCTCCAGAGCTGCGCTGAATGTTAAATCCGGTCTCATTAGTAGAATTTCTAGTCCACGTAAGCGTGATCTGCTGGCACCCGGTACCGGTAGCGCTTAGGCCGCTGGGAGCAGCAGGAGTCGCAACGGGGGTTGGCGTGGGAGTAGGAGTAGCCGTTGGTGTCGGCGCAGGATTAAAGCTCCGTGCTGTCTGAATCGAAGCAATCTCAGTATCCAGTAAGGAACTATTCCAGATTGCGGCGTGCTGAATACTGCCTTTGCCCAAAGGATTGCTACCATTACTCAGGTTCTTCATTAGTGAAGTTCGGTTACATGTGCTCGCTGCCGTGAGAGTCGTAGTCGAGGAGATTTGCCGGACGCCATCAACGTAGAGGTCAAAGACCGCGCCGGTTCGCCGGAAGGTGATTGAATGCCATGTATTATCGAACGCTACTCCGCCATTAATGGGATTGAGCATTTGTCCGGTATTTCCACGAGCGTAACCCGAGGCAGCACTAACTCCCGTAGCTTGTCCCGTTCTTACGAGATTGCTAGCTGAAGCAGAATTACTAATCCCGACGGCAGCACCACTCGCAAAATCAAGGCCGCCATTGACGAGCGCGTAAAAAGTGAAGTCCTGATTATCGAGACTCAGGATCACAGAATCATTTCGAGAGGCGTAGCCCGTTACCCCGTCGGTTCGGAAGCAGCCGCCTTGCTCCCCGGTTTCTCCTAGCCAGTAATTAGTGCCAATCGCGCCTGTAATGCTAAGATCCTTGGCGTTGCCAGAAGAATCGCTGAGCGTAGTCCCACTAGTCTCATTGCACTTCCAGTAGCCGACCAGATGTGTCGGTTGCGTGGAAAGGATTACTCCGACGAACGAGGCAGCAGTTGGAGTGGGAGTCGGTGTCGGCGTAAAAGTCGGTGTCGGCGTAGGGGTAAACGTGGCAGTTGGCGTCGCACTTGGCGTCGCACTTGGCGTTGGCGTTGGAGTAAATGTAGGCGTGGGAGTTGGCGTATACGTAGCCGTGGCGGTCGGAGTAGGTAGCGCCACGGTGGTGCAGGTGGCGATATTGCTCAAAGCGGAATCTCCACACAGAACCGAATGCGTTTGGACTTCGTAATCGTATGTCGTGTTAGGCTGAAGTAGCGTATCCTGAGAGGTAGTCGTGGATCCGCCCTGAGTAGCAATCTGGGCAAAGGACGCAGTGCCAGTTCGTCGCCATATGAAAATGTTATCTTGTGCGGTGGAATTATTTTGCCATGAAAGATTGATCTGAGTCGTTGAGATCGTTGTACAATTGAGATTCGATGGCGCAACCAAGACTGGACAAGTCGGGGTGGGCGTTGGAGTGAAAGTCGCTGACGGGGTTGGGGTAGGAGTGAAAGTCGCAGTCGGAGTGGAAGTCGGGGTTTTAATTGGGGTGGGCGTTGGAGTGGGTGTCGGACTAGGCGTTCCCGCTATTGGTGTCGGCGTCGGACTCGGCGGAGGCGGCGGTCTGGGTCCATCATTTAAAGGATGTGGATATTGGTATTCGTCAGTATAAGCACCGCAGCCGGGCGCGGGAGTGGGGCTTCCGCAATTTGTTGCCAGGCTATAGAAGTTCGCTACGTCACTCGGAATTGAATGCCCTGGCAGTGGGGGTGGCGGGCTTGTCCCATAGTTAATGTAGTCCGTTCCTGAATGTATGGTCGGAACCACAGTGCAGTTAAACCCGAGCGGTGCCCCGTTCGCATCAAGGTTCACGTTGTTCCATGAATAACAGGGTTCTAGTTGCTGATTGAGGTTATGGGGAGTGGTTTGGCCCGCAACTACAACATCGCCTTTTCCGTGTCCGCATTGATCCAGCCCTACATTTAGCTGCCGGATGCTAAATGTATCGCCAACACCAAAAAGAAGCGGCGCTCCGCGATCACCGCTATTGTAAAAGTAATAACTAATTATCGAACTGGTACTGTCGGACGAAATCACATTTAAGAAACCGGCACTACGGCCAATAGCGTTTTGAAACGGAGTCCCTGCTGGGGTCGCCGCTGGGGTCGCCGTAGCATCCAATCGAATCTCCAATCCCTGCGGTAACGGAGATGGCAACGGCACGTTAATTCCGATTGCTTTGGTGATACCACCCCCGCAAGTGTTGCTGCTGTTATAGGGAGGGGGCCTGATGCAAGCGGGGCTACTGGCCGCCGTTACCAGCCCTGTGTAGAGTGGGGGAGCGGTATTCGTCGGATCAGCGTTATTATCCCAAGGATTAGCTCCATCTGCTTGTCCCCAAGAATTATTGGTCTGACTAGGGTAGAGACCGTAGCCTACCGCTCCAAACTGACGAAAATCAGCCAGTCCCGTATGGAGCGGATTTGATGCATTATACTGCCCGATCCAAACATTGTCATGCCAGATAGAACTCCCGCTCCTCATTTCACCGCCTGGAAGAGGCCCTGCATTCCCGTTAGGCAAAATTTTCGGCCAGTTGAACGTGTTCTGGTAAACTTGGTTTGCTCGCATTCCACGATCAAGTCCCCCTTCAGTTCCGTGACCATTGGGCTGCGCTTTCCAAAAGTAATTATGGCGGGCGACGTATCTGCCACCGATCACGCAATCAAGTCCACCGCTGGTATTACTTATGCTGTTCGCACCCAGCCCAGCGATGGTATTGTCTTCTAAAAACCAGAAATTACCGCTGCCATACATTGGACCATCAGCCCACGCGCCGTTCCCGTGAGCGTTGTCTTCATTAGCTCCATTAACAAACATGTGCGAGTGATTAGTGCCATCTCCCTGCTCGAATAGATTATGATCATCCACTCCGTTCACCCAACCCTGAATCATTACGGCTGCACCCCATTTCAAATGATAGAAATGGCAGTTATTTATCCGGGCAGTGACCAGCCCGGTTGTATTGTTAATTCGAATCGCGCCGTCATTAGCCGTAGTTTGACCTGTCTCATGACCTTGGAAGGTTATCCCGATTAGGTAGTACCCAGGATTTGATGATCCGCCTGGGATATTAGCTTTAAGTAAAACAGAGCCGCCAGGAGCAGGATGAGCCATATCGTCAATGATAACGGTACCGGCATTAGTGCCAGTCGGAAGGCCGTCATTGGCACTTGCGCAAAGGGTGGGAGGACTAGCCTGCGCGCACGGATAACCCCCGGCGTTACTGATTTGAGTTGAACCCTTAATAGTTATGCCTTTACTGATACTGACCCCGTCTCCCCAGTGATACGTTCCTGCTGGCACTATGATTGTGTCGCCTGGATTTGCGACCTGATCATGGAAGTACTGAATAGAATGAGGATTAGTACCTGGTGAAGGCGTACAAACTGGACCCTGTGGATTTGAAGTAGTATCAACATCACAGCCATCGGAAATGCAACCTCCCGTGCCACATCCAGGATTAGTTTGACCAAGGCTATAAGGCCTTTGTAAAATGAATAAGCTGATACAGATCGCCGCCAGCAGTACCGCAATAGAGAGAAGAAGTCTTTTCATTTTAGTTTTTCCTATTTCGCCAAAATCATGAATCCATTTGTTGCCGATTGCGTCACAAGAGCTTCCCTTAGTTGAATCCATGCCGAGTTCCACGCGACACTATTCGCGATCGAGATAAACCACGGGATCGTTCCGGTCCCTGTAACAATTTTGGATTGCAACGATATGCGAAAAAGCGTGCTGGCATTAACAGTGCCCACCGGAGACCATGTGCCATTGGTGGTATCGCTAGATCCGGTTACAGCGCCATTATCCTTTTGTCCATTCCACGCAACAATCGCATCGCCAGTGGTGATAGATGAACTCGTAACTCCCGGCGTGGTGCTGGTCTGGCCGGTTGTGCATCCATCGCAAGCAGCAGCAGCCGCCACGAACGTGGGAGGGCCGTTTAGTCCGCGGGCCTCGTAAAGGTATCCTATTCTGGAAGTGGTAGCGGTCGAAGCTGTGACTGTTATTGAGTCAGTGACCCCGATTTGGGTCGTAATCGGGGTGGTGTAAGCAGCAATTTCGACTCCTGAATTAGCGGCGCCCGGGTGATAAATCGCGTCCAGTTGCCGTGTCCAAACGTTCCCTTTAGGGTCTGTGAAAGTCGCTTGCGTGAAAATTTTAGTGCTGCCACCCGATCCGCTATTTGACCACGTCAAGAGCACTATCCCGGTATCTCCTACCACCATAGCGGTATTGGGACTCATTGATAGAGTCGCTACTGCGCTTCCGGTACCTGCTGTAAATCCCTGATCGATCAGCGTGAGGGCGGCATCCAGCCGGAAAGCCGAAACGAGCAGTAAAATGGAGATCAAACGTTTCATGGCTGAGTCCCGGCAGCCAGCGAATCCCACGTTGCACCCGTAGAATTCCAGATAACCAAAACGTAGGTGGTTTTGTTTATTACGGTTGTGGTTGGAAACGCGACACACACAGTCCGGTATGCAGCATTCCACGCCAGCGTGTGAGCTGACGCACCTTCGTCGATTCGAATCAAAAATGTCTGCATGGGTGTCGGACTTCCGGTGGTAGCGTTAAAGGTAAAGGTTCCTGTGCCTAGCCCGCTAAGACCTACTCCGTCAAAATTGTCGGGGTTTACAGTATAGGATGTTCCGGGCGAAATCTGAAGATCCACCCGGCGCGCAATCCGCTTATTTGTAAGCGTACTGGTGCTGGAGAGAGTCGGAACGACAACGCCAGCAACCGAAAGTACTCCAGCGCTTGAACGATCCAGTGTGGTGTCGGTTGTTCCTAATGTGCCAAGCTGGATCGGTCCACTGACGTTCGCTGCTCCATTAAAATTCTGACCCCACAAAGTTCTGGTTGTAGTGAGCGTTGCCGCCGAACCCGTTGTGTTTTGATTGAGTGGATTGGTGACATTTCCCGGAGGTAGAACGCCAGTGGCAAGATTAACATTTGTGGGGGTCTGCACCCATGTCGTACCCGTCGTGTCGATCGTAACGCCTGCCGTTGTCATTCTCCAAGTTGAGCCCTGGTAAGTGGTGCCCAGTCGGATAAACGTAGTCAGGTATGGCGGGGCCTGTGTCGTGCTGCCGCTCGTGTACCACCCGGGCCTTGTCCATGCGCCTGGCCCCGTTACCCACGGACCATTTTGTGAGCCGGTAGTCTGCGCCGTGGCGAGAACGAGCGTGCTTGCCGTTAATTGACCGTCAATGGTTTGTTCGCCGGACAGAGTAAGATTGCCGGTCGCCGAATCCGCTACAAGAGCGCAGGCAGGTTTGACAAGCAACGAGGATTTGGCGTCAGTGATGGTCCCCGGGGGGATCAGAGCTGGAATAGCGCTCGATCCGCTGCCTGTAACGTCACCACTCAGCGTGATTGTCTGGTTTGCATTGAGGTAATCGGTGCCTGCAACAGCTATGCTTGGTGTTCCGACTCCAGCAACAGTGGTGTTTTTCAGGATGCCGTTGCCAAGATTGGAATACGAAAACGCATTCGGAAGCGAGCCATTCGCGCTCTTAAGCATGTATGTGGCGGTTGTTGGCGCTCCACCAGCAGCACCGTTAGAAGCCGCGGTGAGTCTTCCTTGCGCGTCAACGGTGAGAGTAGTGTTGGTGTAGGTTCCGGGAGTTACAGTTGTATTGGCGAGCGCTGGCGCTGCGTCACTGGGCATGAAAGTTGTGAGGACGCCGTTTATCGCCGTTGGACCGACTTTAGAAGTTGGATTGCCAGGCGTGCCGCCCGTGCCGCCACTCGGAGGAGTCCAGCCCGTGCTCCCCGTGCCGCTGGTTTTAATGTAGAGAACGCCGCCAAGCGAATCCAGGTAAAGACTCGGTGGACTGGCGGTCACCACTCCATTGGGATTTCCGCTACCGGTCATGATCCACAAAGAAGTGCCCTGCATCGTCAACTTTGTGACTGGCGGTTGCGTCGTACCAGTAGAACCAACCGTGACGGCGCTAGTCTGTGCGAGAGTAGAAGTCGCTCTCACAAGCAGCAGCATTGATATAAGCAGAATTGCAGTTTTCATGGCGGTTGCGTTACGCCCGGGCCGATGGTGATATATTCCGCGCCTGCTGCCCCACGGACTTGTAGGAGGTGAAATTTGGTCTGGTCAGGATTGAAAATGTAAAGACCTTGGTCTGCGCCAATCGCTGCCAGAGTACCATACCATGGGAAAAACATGACGTTGTCCATCGTGGGACCGGTGTTGTCCCAGTAGCCAACATCGCCAGCGATTAAAAGAGCATCAGCTCCAGGATCACCGAGGCTGAGTGAACTGGATCCATCGATGAGGTCAGGGGGAGAACCTTGGGTACTTATGATAACGTTTCGTGCAATGGAATCGATCTTCTTGATATGGAGAAGCTGCCCGGTGGCATTCGCTAGAGGCAATGTAATATTGATGTCCTTATTTAAGACAGAGCAATCGACTAAAATCTCTGTATCGGTAGATTGAACCACATAGTCGTCGGTTTTCGTTAGTGGTGATCCAAGGCGTAACCCCTTAAGTGTTGTGGGCTGTGGAAATGTATTCGGTTCCGCGGTATCGGCTAGCGTGAGAGGGGTCGCTAAATCCCAAAGCTGCGGTAAG
>Ga0182033_10001291_pt1 | contig 12486 bp, 9 predicted proteins | sample tim00Cox0000000H_FD_125968 | JGI IMG/M metagenome (GOLD analysis project Ga0182033, IMG submission 125968) | Lab enrichment of tropical soil microbial communities from Luquillo Experimental Forest, Puerto Rico - timezero.00C.oxic.00.000.00H | ecosystem: Environmental > Terrestrial > Soil >...
GCTCAAGTCCCTGAATTCCCCTCAAAAGCTCTCTGTCTGTAGTGCCGACCTCTTCGATCGGCTCATTGAAAAACAAAGAGTTAAGCTGCTCGCTCTGTCCTTATTGCGAAAGACGGGCTAATTTCGCCTGCTTGCCGTGAGGCACTACGCGGATCGCTCTTTCGATACGCGGAACTTTGCCCGTGAGGAGAATCGCTGCGATGATGTCCGGCCCGGCGAACCAGATCGGCTGCTCGCTCGAGCGGAGAATAGCCCGTCAGAACCGGGACCTTGGAGACCTGCTGGGTTTTTAGGTCCAGTCGATTAAGGCCAGGACCCGCTTGCTCACAAAAGATTGAAACCTGGGAGCTGGCCAGGGGGGTGTAACACAAACTTTCACCACGCCTTCATTCTGAATAGACGACCTTCCATGGTTTCGTCATGGAGGGTGAGGATGATTTCCTCGGTATTAGACTAAATGCACGGTCCTCGTCTTTCACGGGATGGCCACTATCTCACAGCCATTTCAAGATGGTGGGGATGGCTCCGGCCGAATCACACCGTTAGTCACTTGGTCTGCAGCCGGGCAGTCCAGTTTTGCATGAGCACGAGCGGAGGCTCTTCTTGTTCCGGCGAAGCACTCATTACGAAACGCTGTCCGTCGGGCGCCACGTCAAAAGTCGATGAAAATGGATTTACCGGTGCGACAAAGAGACGCTGGCTACGTCCCACGTTGAAGCTGGCAAGCTTGCCGTCAACTTCCGCAGCCATGATGGCGTTGTCAGGCGCGATGTAAAAGAGTTCCTTACCATCCCTACGCCATCTGGGGACACGGCCGCCGTCACTGGAGATCTGCCACTTCCCACTTTGCATGCTCTCGACACCGGCGCCACTCAGGAGCTTAGCAGCGTCAAACGGTACTACATACACTTCCCATCTTCCGGACTCTCTGGAGGCATAGGCCACCCATCTTCCATCGGGTGAAAATTGCGCGTCCCAAGCCGGTGCGGACGCCTTTAGAAATGGAATTGGTTTCTTCCCACCGGCCGTGGGAAGCACCCAGATGTCGGCCTCAGAGTAGTTGGCCATGTCTCCGCGCGAAAACAAGACAAAACGACCATCGCGGGACCAGTCGGTAGCAAACGCTTCCCGGTCGGGCCGATCCGACGGTAAGAGAAGTTCCAGACCGCCGGCACCATTGGAAGCTTTTCGGAAAATACCGACTCCGGCCTTGCTGCCGCGCAGTGTACTGAACAACAGGGTGCTCCCGTCCGGCGACCAGACCGGAATTCCGTTGTCCGTGTCCGGGTCAAACGTCAGCCGCATGCGCACCCCGCGTTGGAGATCGTCGATCCACATTTCACTCTTCGGGCCACCTGCACTAGACGCCAGCCTGCGGGCGTCTGGGGAGAGTCGTAAGTCGTAATGAATTCCTGGCACGCCGATGAACGCAAGCCTCTTGCCGGTACGGTCGTACCAAGCAAGCTGTGTGACCGCAGGCGCACGCGTGGCGGGCTCATAAATGAGTTCCATTCTGAGAAACGTCGAAGAGAGAGGAGAACGCCCCTTGTTGGACCTGCTCCACAACTGTTCTGGCCGTCCCTGTCAGTTTCCCGCTTCCTGGCTCAAACGGCTGCGCTACCAGGTTCGCCGCACTAACATAAAGCAGGAAGCCTGACGCATAAGTCGTGTGGCCGCTTCCCTGGAGCAACAAGCGATTTTCCCTTCCATCGAGAGATGCAAAATAAACATCGCCCTGAGAACCTGGGTTCGCAGCTTGATACAGGAAGTGTTTGCCGTCCGGCAGGAAGACCGGGCTAAAGAGGAAAGCATACTTGGAGGTGTCCCTCTGAATCACCAGAACAGCGGGGCCGCCGGAGGCCGGTACCTGATAGATCCCTCGATCGGTCGCGAACAGGATCGTTCCAGTAGTGCTCCAGGTCGCACCAACACTGGTCGCTAAGCCGTCACTCAAAGTCACGGAAGGGCCACCCGAGACGTCGATGATTATTAACTTGCGGGCCGTGAAGTAGCCTATCTTTCGGCTGTCGGGTGACCAGAAAGGGCTGCCGGCCTCTTCCGTTCCAGGAATAACCTGAGTCGGTGAGCCGTCGAGCGAGCGGACCCAGAGCGAAGCCCTGCCGCTACGATCGCGAGCAGCGAAAGCCACGGCGTGTCCATCCGGGGAAATCGCGGGCCGCCCGTTCACCAGGGAGTTGAATTGGGTTCCCTTGGGCGGCGCGATGTCGGAGACAACGACAGGGGGCGCGGAACTTGCGAGTCGCTGGTGGGCAACGAAACCCCCAAGTGAGACAGCGGCTACTACTGCAGCGACCGCCCAAGCGAGCCGCTTGCGATTTCTCCAGGGAGTCACCAGCGGCGCGGAAACTCCTGCTTGCGAACCGCCTTCGGCGATCCATTTGAGTTCGAGGCCAAGGTCGCGGGCCATCTGCCAGCGCTCGTCGGGATCTTTCGCGAGGCTGCGGCGAATCGCGTGATCCAGTCCGGGCGGGGTCAGCGGCTTGATGCTGGCGATTGGTGCGGGCTCTTTTTCCAGAATGGCGGAAGCCACGCTGAGCGGGCTCTTCCCTTCAAAGGCGCGCTTGCCAGTGACCATCTCGTAGAGCACAGCGCCCAGGGAAAAAATGTCGCTGCGCCCGTCGAGCTCTTTCGCTTCGACCTGCTCAGGGGACATGTATTGAAACGTGCCGACGATGGTTCCCTGCTCAGTGACCGGCGGGTTCGGGGCTGTCACAGTAAGAGTCGCTGCGGTCGTCAGGGCCACCGCCGGCTTCGCGAGACCAAAGTCTAGAAGCTTGGCGCCAGTCGGCGTCAGCATGATATTTCCGGGCTTTAGGTCGCGATGAATGACGCCGCTGCGATGCGCCTTGTCGAGCGCATCGGCGATCTGCGCTCCGAACTTCAGCACTTGCTCAAGAGGGAGCGGGCCTTTCTCCAATCGCTTCGCCAGCGTCTCTCCCTCGACGCACTCCATCACCAGGTAGCTCATTTCGTCCTGAGAGCCGATGTCGTGCAATACACAAATGTGCGGGTGATTTAAGTTCGAGATGGTCTTAGCTTCGCGTTCGAACCGCTGTTTGCGCACGGGATCATTCGACATTTCCGGCGGCAGAATCTTGATCGCGACAGTGCGCTCTAGCCTCGTATCTCTCGCGCGGTACACCTCCCCCATCCCGCCTGCGCCGAGCTGGGCAAGAATTTGATATGGTCCAAGCTGTGTGCCTGGAGCGAAGGACATATGTTGCGCGATTATAGCCCAGAACCGTCTTCTCGCACTCCTTTGTCCCTCGCACCGCACGCGCTCCCGCACCCTCACACCGCCCAGCCCTGCGGCTCTGCGACCCGAGGGGTGTAGCATTTTCCCCTCAGTGCGTAATACCCCCGTCAAGAAACGACGGGGATAGGGGATAGGAGAGTGCAAAAGTGCCCTGTTTGCACAATTTTGGTGCAACAGGCTGCTACACGGTCTTCGCCAGGGCACGCGTCTACCTTCTCCGATAGCGTTTATCAGAGTTCAATTTGGTTCGTGCCGATTCCTAGTTGTTGGTTCGTTGACTTGCCCGACGTCGCAACCTAGAATTGCGGCACTATGGCGGACCCCGACGCCCTCATCGGCCAGACCGTCTCCCACTACCGCATCATCGAGAAACTTGGCGGCGGCGGCATGGGTGTTGTCTACAAAGCCGAAGACACACGCCTTCGCCGCAACGTGGCACTGAAATTCCTGCCGGACAATGTGGCGAGCGACCCGCATGCACTGGCGCGGTTTCAGAGAGAAGCGCAGGCCGCCTCGGCACTGAACCATCCGAACATCTGCACGATTCATGATATTGGCGAAGAAAACGGGCGAACTTTCATTGCAATGGAGTTCCTGGAAGGCAAGACGCTGAAACACACGATCGCGGGTCGGCCAATGGACCCGGAACAACTGCTCCAGGTAGCTATCGAGGTCGCCGAAGCGCTGGATGCTGCACACAGGAAGGGGATTGTTCACCGGGACATCAAGCCAGCGAATATTTTTCTCACGGAGCGGGGCCACGCCAAAATTCTCGATTTTGGTCTAGCGAAACTCTCATTTTTTGCAGAAGGAGCAGGAGTATCCGCACTTCCGACCGAAGCTACAGAAGAAGCACTGACGAGTCCGGGCGGAACTGTGGGGACTATGGCATACATGTCGCCAGAGCAGGCTCGAGGTAAGGAACTGGACCCTCGCACGGACTTGTTCTCGTTCGGCGCGGTGCTTTACGAGATGGCTACGGGGCGGATGGCGTTTCCGGGCACCACACCTGCGATTGTCCTCGAAGGGATTCTCAATCGCATGCCAACCCCCCTCAAGCGTGTAAATCCAAACGTGCCACTGGAACTGGAACACGTTGTCACCAAAGCGCTGGAGAAAGACCGCAAGCTGCGCTACCAGCACGCCTCCGAAATCCGCGCTGACCTCGAGCGCCTCAAGCGCGACACCGAGTCCGGCCATACCGCCGCACAGCCCGCACCGGCCAAGACAAAACCCAGTGTCTTGAGCTGGCTCATTCTCCTCGCCACACTCGTTCTTCTCGCTACAGGGGCTCTCCTCTACAAGCGCCCTTGGATAAAATCCGAACCCAAGAAACAACTCATTGAACGAGAACTAACCGCAAATCACTCTGACAATCCCGTCATCAGGCAGCTCCTCTCCCTGGATGGTAAGCAACTGGCGTTTCAGGACGAAGAAAATACGCTGACTTTGGTGCAAATCGACACCGGGGAAAAGCGCTCGTTTCCTAACGTGAAAGATGTTTGGGTGGAATCTTGGTACCCTGACGGAACACATCTGTTGATGACGGGGGTGCCGGGTAGCAAATATCGCGGATTCTGGAAGATGTCCACCGTTGATGGATCATTTCGAAAGATCGTTGACCTTGGCGAGACCCTTTTTGGGGTGCTTTCGCCTGATGGTTCGAGCATTCTGTATGTGAGAGGCTCTCACAGAGAGGAAATTTGGCTGATGGGCTCCGAGGGACAAGACCCACATTCTGTCCTTTCGGTTACGCCGAACCAGATTTCGACTTTTAGCTGGGCGGCGAACTCAAAGCGGTTTGTGTATCTGCGTTCCATCAATCCAGCAATTGGTTACCGACAAGAATTTGTAATAGAGACCTCCGATATCCAAGGCCGGGAGAAAACTTCGGTTGTGAAAGCAGAGAGACAGGCGGCATGGTGGCCGAGTGACGTACATTGGCTTCCGGATGGAAGAGTCTTGTATGCCCTGTCGGAGCCGATCCCAAACGAAAGATTCTCAACCTGTGGGCAGTTGATGTTGATCCTGAAACTGGGCATGTTCGAGGTCGCCCCTCGCAAGTTACAACGGGCTCAGGACATGCGGAAAGTTGGATTAGCTCGTCACTCGATGGGCGACGCTTGGCTATCTTACGAGGCCAAGGTCTAAGCGATACTACCAGAGTTGCGACAATTGAACCTGGTGGTAACCTGGCTACCAGCCAGACTATAAGAACGGATGCATCGGACGTGTACCTTCTTAGCTGGTTCAATGATGAGTTGTTCCTCACAGGGAATCCGCAGGGTAAATGGGGAGTCTATAAGTTTGTTTTGGGCACAAGTGGAGCTCAATTTCTTGTTTCTCTTCCTGAGTCGGGCCAGCACCCTGTGATTACGCCCGACCAACAATGGGTCCTTTACAATGAAAGATATCTTGACAGTGCGAGTCATGATTTATTCCACTTGGTGCGAGTGCCGATAAATGGTGGAGCTGCTCCCGCTCAGGTTCTCGATGGCAAGCTCTCCTTGAGGTGTGCCTCACAGGCCAAGACCTGCGTTTTACTGGAAACTGGGAGTGGCAAATCCGCCTTTTACATCCTTGATCCCTTGAAGGGGCGCGGTGCTAAGCTCCTGGAGGCAAGTCGCGTCGTCCGGAGGGTTGAATGGAGTGTTGCGCCTGATGGAAATAGCATCGCGTTTGTGGAACCCGAAGCAGGGAGAACGATTGAGATACTGCCATTAAATGGCAAACCGAATTTTTCAATCGAGACTAAAGTTTGGGTGGATAGACTAGAATGGCCCACTGACAACCAACACCTCTATGTGGCAGCCAATCTTGACGGGCAAAACCGAAGCCAGGTGCTTCGATTCAATCTGGCTGGTGAGTCTAAACTTCTTCTTCAAATGGCAAAGGGGCAGGCTCTCGATGTCTTCCTCGTCTCACCCGATGAGAAGTATGTGGCCTACTGTACCTTTGAGCCCGAAAAAAACGTGACTCTTCTGGAGAACTTTTGATCACCCAAGTTAACGCCAAGGCAAAGTCAAAAAATATTCTGATAAAGTCTGGTCACCAATAACGTGGCGACTAGCCCGGTCTGGGCGGCTGTTTTCAGGCAATTAAGCCGAGGTTTTTTGAGAATGGCTACTAGAAGCTCTTGTGTCTTCCGATGCGGCTTCTTCCTGCCAGCTCTCAATTCGATAATCTCCCGTCGCGACAGTCGTTTCCCACACGCTTTGACAAGCGCACGTAAGGGAGCTTTCTTCAGCGCAGGCTGAATCCTAGTAATCCATTCGCTCCGTTTAGGATCAGCGTACTCGGTATAGACATTCTGCTCGGAGTGAACCATTCCCTCGTCGACGCTTTCCAGACGGTTCGGCTCCTTGCCGATGCATTTGATCTGGTCAATCTCGATGTGACGCCTCTGCAACAATCCGGTTGTTTGCCTGCCGCGCGGATTCTCTGATTCCAACCGAACAACAGGGGTTCCCCGCACGTCCTGCTGAAGCGGTGACGGATTCAGGCGTTCTTTGGAGCAGCAACAGTTCCTGAAAGCCTTTTATGCGCCGAAATTTCCTTTCCGCCTCCAACCGTCCCGTGGCCGTCCAGCGCAACGCAATGTCAGGCAGGGCGGCACGGCCAGTCCCGCCGTCTTGTTTTTGGAAACCAGCAACGGTAGCCAAGGTCGCAAGAGTGCTAAACTCTTGCCCATCTTCGACTGGCAGCGAGGCGGGCCTACAGGTTTCACGTAAATGTAAATCCTTTAGTTTTGCGGGTATAGCTCGTAACACCAATGTGTTACGAGGTTTGGGCGGGGTCGTGCAACCGTTGAGGGTGCTCCGCAGAGAGTGTATGTGTGGTACTGCGCGTAACTTAGGAGGACTCGTTTATGAAGAAGTACCTGGTTGTTGCGGCGGTGCTGGCGCTCGCATGTTTGAGTTTCAGCACTGCCGCGAAGGCAGACACGATAGGCTCGCTAACGCTGACCAACTGTGGCGGTGGCGGGACCGGCTGCCCGGGTGCCACGTATTCGTTCGACATTGGCACAACCTCAGCGTCGCTGACAATCAAGATCAACGGCACGGTGGGTTCGAGCAATGATTTCATCACTGCAGTAAACCTCGGCTTCACATCAAACAGCACAGGTCTTACCATCACCAACCTGTCTGCGCCTTCGTCCGGTTGGACTGGGGCCGCCGGACCGGTGAGCTCGGGTGGCACCTGCGGTGGCGTCAGCAGCGGCTTTGTGTGCGCCTCAGCATCGCCGCTCAATTCGCTCCCGATTTCAACCGGGGGCGTTTACACTTGGACCTGGACCTATGACCCGATCGATCCTACCGCTATCTTCTCGACCGGCGATGTGCACATCGGCACAGAATACGGCCCGAACAGCGACAGGAACTTCAAGGGGTTGATCGTATCGGAGACGGGTGCTACGACAGTGTCTACGCCCGAACCAGCCAGCTTGATGTTGCTGGGCCTCGGCTTGGTCGGGGTACCCTTCCTGCGCCGTCGCAAGTAAACCAAATCCCTTGGCCAAAAGCGCCGGTGAGAATCACCGGCGCCTTTTCATCGAAACGCGCGCCGGAGCATCTTGCCCACACGCACATCCCTGCTCAAATGCCCCCATCCGATAAATCTCTAGCGTTTACCAGGGACTGACCGAGTTTGATTCTGCATCTAGCTTGCAAGCCGCTCAGATTCGTTGACTTACTTAATACGGCCACCTAAGATGACTGCAACATGGCGGACTCCCAGTCGCTCATCGGGCAGACCGTCTCGCACTACCGCATCTTAGAAAAGTTGGGTGGCGGCGGCATGGGTGTGGTTTATAAAGCCGAGGATGCGCGGCTCCAACGCTTTGTGGCCCTCAAGTTCCTGCCGGCGGAGGTGTCGCACAATGAGCAGGCGCTCGAACGATTCAAGCGCGAGGCGAGGGCGGCATCGGCGTTGAATCATCCCAATATCTGCACGATTTATGACATTGGCGAAGAAAATGGCATGGCCTTCATCGCCATGGAATACCTAGCTGGGATTTCTCACAATAAATAGAAAAAGGCTGTCATTTCATGGCATAACTCTTTTGTCTAGAAAGAAACCATGCCACGAAGGAGAACAGCCTTATGAGCACAGAGTGTAACCAGATTGTCTTTGGATTTCACCCCCTAAAACATCGAGAGATTCGAGCGCAGTTCGACGGCGGGGCCATCACCAGCGAAGGCGGTGGGCTGCTGTTGCGTGAGGTGGAGAAGCGCATCGGGATCGTGCGCCAGTTTGCGGCCTGCTTCCGGGATTACCGGGATCCCGATCTTATTGAACACACCGTGGAAGAGTTGGTAGCGCAGCGGGTCTATGGCCTGGCCCTCGGTTATGAAGATCTCAATGATCACGAGGAGTTGCGGAAGGACCCTTTGTTGGCGGTGTTGGTGGAGAAGTCTGATCCCGAGGAAGAGGTGCTGGCGGGAAAAAGCACGCTGAACCGTTTGGAACTGACCCCGGAGACGGCCAATGCCAAGGCTCGCTACAAGAAAATCGTGGCGGACGACGCGGCGGTGGACCGGCTGTTCGTGGAGGTATTCCTGGCCGCACATCGGCAGGCACCGGAACAGATCATCCTGGATGTGGATGCCACCGACGATCCGCTGCATGGGAACCAGGAAGGGCGTTTCTTCCATGGGTATTACGGTCATTACTGCTATTTGCCGTTGTACATTTTTTGCGGTGAGTTTTTGCTCGGTGCGAGGTTACGGCCGTCGAACATCGATGCCTCGGCCGGCAGCGTGGAAGAGCTGAAGCGGATCGTAAAACAGATTCGTGGCGTGTGGCCGAAGGTACGGAGCAATCAACTGCGGCTGTACTTCTCTTCGGTGGCCTATGTGTTGCTGCAGATGCTGCGGCACATCGGGCTCGAGGGGACGGAATTAGCCAAGGCCCAGTGTGTCACCATTCGCCTGAAGCTGCTGAAGATTGGCGCACTCGTTCGCATCAGCGTGCGCAAGGTGTGGGTTTCACTGGCGGGCGGATATCCCTATGTCGCACTGTTTCGCCAAGTCCACGAAAAGCTGTGTGCGGTGCCGCTAGAGTGCTGAAAAGGAACGACCCCCAATAACTCTTTTCTCGCTGTTGTCCACCTGTGGTGAAGTGTGTGCCGAAACGAAACACGAAGAGAGGATTGCGCTCACCAACGAAGGAAAAATGCTCGCACCTCTGCGCGGATCTGCGAAAAGCACATCACGACGCGGCGGAATCACGACCCTTCGGCCGATCCTTGTCACTTTTCTTCTAGTTGTGAGATAAGCGGGTTAGCTGTCGCAGCTTCCCAAATAGTTCTGTTAGTAGACATCGCGGCAGCTTCGGAACCGGAAATTCCTTTTTAGTTGAGGGCCTGATGGCGGTCATAGTGAACGCGCTTGTTGGCAAGGAGGGCCGTAGTTCGAAGATGTCTGGTTACGCGACCAGGCAGGTAGAACAGCGCAGCCGAGAATCCGAGCACCAACGCGGATCTATTTCTGACTCAGAAGATAGAGGTCGGCATGACCACCCGGGCGCGCATAGACGATTGTAGAAAGGTCGCGTGAGAAATCGTATGAGCCACCGTAAAACAAGGTAAAAGTAAAGGGAAGCTTCAGCGCGACCTGGGGTGTCCCGATGACTTTGCCGTCCTTCCAAGGCTGACGGTAAATAGCGACTTCTCTACGAGAGGCAACAGCATACAAGAACGACTTACCATCTAGGGCGAAAACAGCGCCGCTCGTAATGCCGGGAAGCAGTGGTATGCATTTCCTTTCGGAAATGGATACCTCATAGATTCCAGTTTTTTCTCCGGATGCGAAGAGAGCGAATAGGTACTTTCCTCCAGGGTCAGCATCATAAGCGAATCCACATTTTTCCACTAACTTCTCAGGATTCGAGCCGTCACTCCATTTCCAGATTGTATTGGTAGACCCCGCACTCTCCAGGGCGCTCACGTAAAGCGATTTCTGGTCGGGGCTCCATACCGCGTTGGAGATGGTCATTCCTGCCATCGAAGGGAGTTGACGAAGACCGCTGCCATCAGCCCCGACGAGGTAGAGTTTGGACCCTTGAGAAAAAGATAGATTAAAATTGTCGGGTGCCCAATTCAGTGTAAGGAGGTCTTCTTCCTGGGTCCCGCTAGTGGCGATTTTCACTTTGTTGCCACCATCGATGTCAGACGTCCAGAGCTCGACCTTCCCGGATGTGGGCAACGTGGTGTACATCACCCGCTTCCCATCCCGCGAGATAATGGGTTGAAATGCGCCTTCTGGCACGATGTCAATCAATTGCTTTGAGTGCACGTGATAAGCGGTCAGAGACCCGGAAAATCTGCCATTGAGAAAGTAAATTCCTTTCCCTCCCGGGTCTGGCATGGGCGAGAAATCGGCTCCGGTTCCAAAGGTAATCTGCGTCAGACTCCTCTCCTGCAAGCTGTATTTCCAGATATTCGTCAGCCCATTTACTGTACGGCTGAGAAGTATGGAATCCCCGGGTTCGGCCGACGCAAAGTCACTACTGCCGAGGGGCATCTCCCCTAAATCAACCGCCTCGTGGCTGGTCAAATTGATTCTGAAAATGCGGGTGTTCGGCGAGTGTGGTCTCCCGGCACCAGCGAGCAGGTTGTTGCCTCCGGGAAACAGGAGAAGCGGAAACAAGAACAAGCTATTATCCTGAGGTTTGTATACTAATTCTTCGTTAAGGCCAGATTTGTCCGCACGAAATATTGCAGGGTTGTCAGACTTCACGTAGAAGAGAGAAGTGCCATCCGGCGATGGCATCACATAGAAAGCGGAAGCGACACGGCGCGGACTCCCCCCGAGGGTAGGCACAGCCCAAACCTCGTCGCGACCGAAAAACCTCCCGTAATAGACTTCCTTGCCGTCGGCCGAGAAACTGTCCACAAATTTATCTCCTTCGTCGTTCGTAAGTTGAAGAGGCTCGCCACCAGAGGTGAGCATGAGGAATACTTGATTGTTGCCGCCTGACGGGGAAGCAAAAGCAACGGCATGGCCATCGGGAGACAGCTTCGCGCTGTTCATCGGTTTGTTCCACTGGCTGATTTGCGTAATCTTGGCGGGGCCGCTGGTGGGTTTAGAGCGGGGCCAAAAGTGATATGAGGCAATCGCCGCTGCCAGAAATGCGACGCAGATGGCAATAATCGCGTACGGCTTTCGCATAAAACTGGCTGTTGCTTGAGTCGTCGTGGTCGAACTACTTCGAGGTTCTGCGGATAGCTCCGCAACCGTATTCGCCGCGTTGACACTTTCGCTTCCCCGAGGCACTTTTCCCGAACTGCTATCCCTCTTCAACCGCTTCAGGTCGGCCCTCAACTCGGCAGCGGACTGGCAGCGTAGGTCACGGTCTTTTTCAAGAGCTTTGCCGATGATTCGCTCTAGCTCCATCGGTACAGAGGGATTTAGCCGTGCAGGCGCAACTGGGGTTTGGTTCAGAATGGCATCGAAAATGGTCGCTGAAGTATCACCCCGGAATGGCAACTGCCCCGTTGCCATCTCATACAAGACGGTCCCGAAGGAGAATAAGTCTGTGCGTCCATCCAGTTCCTTTCCCCGAGCCTGCTCCGGCGACATATAAGCGACGGTGCCAAGCGTACTGCCAGGACTTGTCAGATGCTCCGGGTCTACTTCATGAGTGGCCAGTGTTTCCGCGTAGGCGGACGCTTTTGCAAAACTTATCTTCGCAAGGCCAAAGTCAAGAATCTTGGCATGGCCCTTCTTCGTCACAAAAATATTCGCAGGCTTAATATCCCTGTGGACAATTCCTTCGCTGTGCGCTGTATCCAATCCTTCCGTCACCTCGATTCCCAGCTCGAGTAGTCGCTCCAGCTCAAGTGGCTGTCCATTTATCAAGTGCTTTAGCGTCACGCCATCCAAATACTCCATGGCAATAAACGCTCGGCCATTTTCCTCGCCAATATCGTGAATTGTGCAAATGTTCGGATGGTTTAGGGCCGAAGCAGCTTTCGCTTCGCGCCGGAATCGTTCTAGAGCTTGGTGGTCTTGCGCTAGGGCTTCGGGCAGGAACTTGAGAGCAACAAAGCGGTCCAGGCGCGTGTCTTGGGCCTTGAACACCACACCCATGCCTCCGCCGCCCAGCTTTTCCAGAATGCGGTAGTGCGAAATGGTCCTGCCAATGACCGGGTCGAAATCCGCCATGGTTACGGTCATCTTAGGTTCGGACGAGTGGGCAAGTCAAAC
>Ga0182033_10001296_pt1 | contig 12468 bp, 13 predicted proteins | sample tim00Cox0000000H_FD_125968 | JGI IMG/M metagenome (GOLD analysis project Ga0182033, IMG submission 125968) | Lab enrichment of tropical soil microbial communities from Luquillo Experimental Forest, Puerto Rico - timezero.00C.oxic.00.000.00H | ecosystem: Environmental > Terrestrial > Soil >...
AAAACCGTACTGGGAGTGGTACTAAGCAAGTGAGAAGCCAAAACGTCTAGCCTGCTAAGTCTTTAATCCTCAATGGGGAAGCGCTGGTCTTGTGTATGCCGGTCTGCCGGATGCACCTTTTTTTTGCACATTTGGTCCACAGGGACGACCATCGTGCGCGGCAAATTTCCCGTCCAGAAGCTGCTGCTGGCATGCGTCCCCAGCGCCTTCTTGCTCTGCTAGGGCAGCCAGGGCAGGGCGCTGAGATCGACGTTTCCGCCCGAGAAGATGACGCCGAGCTTGGGCAGGGTGCCGTCAGGGCGAGGCGGCAGGTTGAGAGACTTCACGGCAGGTTTAAGCAGGGGAGCAAGCGCGACGGAGCTCGAGGGCTCGATGATGATTTTCATGCGCTCCCAGACCAGGCGGGCGGTGGCAATAATTTCTTCTTCGGTGACGAGCAGGATGCGGTCCACATGCTTGCGCAGGATCGCGAACGTGCGCGGGGAAAGCGAAGCGCGCAACCCGTCGGCGATAGTGTCGCTCGACTCGATGGATTGCAGCGTTCCGGTAGTGAGAGAACGGTAGGCGTCGTCGGCGCGGGCAGGCTCGCAGCCAATGATTCGAATGTCCTTTCGAATTCCTTTTGCGCCGAGGCAGGTTCCGCTGAGTAGTCCGCCACCGCTGACGGGAGCGAATACGGCGTCAAGGTCCGGTATTTCTTCGAGAAACTCCTTGGCGGCTGTGGCTTGGCCAGCGATGATGCGGTCGTCGTCATACGGATGAACGAGATAGGCGCCGGTCTCCCCCTGCACCCGGTCACAGATCTCCTTTCGCGACGAAACCTTGGGCTCACAAAAGGTGACCTTGCCGCCGTAGGCTTCGATGGCCTGGATTTTCACTTTCGGCGCGTTTTTCGGCATGACGATGTAGGCGGGCACGCCGCGCCAGGCTGCGGCACAGGCCACTGCCGCACCGTGATTGCCGCTCGACTGCGTAACGATACCGTGGGCGGCTTGCTCGGAAGAAAGCGACAGAATGGAGTTCGCGGCGCCACGAATCTTGAAGGAGCCGGTCTTCTGGAGGTTCTCGCATTTGAAGAAGAAATGGGCTCCGGCCAGCGTGTTAAGGGAAGTTGAAGTGAGAATAGGCGTGCGGTGAATCCGCGGGGCGATGAGAGCATGCGCCTGGGAAATGGTCTCCCAGGCCGGCGGCTGATAATTCGCGGCCTCGAACGAAACAGCTGTGCTCATGAGACTCCCTCTCTAAAGAAGCTCAATTTTGGCTACTCGTTCAGCTTTATTGCCAGACGCCGTGTTTAGCGCAATTTCCTGTCAAGCAAAAGAGGCATTATGGCCTAGTGGGGAAAGGAGTGAACGCCGCGCTTTACCTTGCATGGAATAGATAGAAGCCGGGTCCGACGCGCATGCTGTGATGCCAGGCGATCGGAAAGGCCCACCACACGATGGAGCCGAGAACCGCTTGCCACATGGTAAGCGGAAGAATGTTGCGTTGCTCAGCGAACAACCAGGCCATTAAGGCGCCGCCGATCAGAGTGAGGGGGACGAGGACGGGATTGGGCCAGTGGAGCAAGGCAAAGAGCGCGCCGGCGAGCAGAGAAACCGTAACCGGGCTGGATACGGCGGCGAGGAGACGATTGGTGACCAGAGAATTTAAGCCGACCTGTTGCAACAAACAGAAGGACATGTAGCCGAAGAAGCGCCTGGGAACGAGAACGTGATGGAGCGAGTGACGCGCGCCGCCAAGAAACAAACCGGTAACGGCGATCGCGATGGCGCAGGGGAAAAAGATGAGTGACGAGCGTTTCGTTGCGTTCCACAAGTTGTCAGCACGCCATCCAAGCGATTGCGGCGTGTCCTTATTCGCCACGAAGCTGGCTATCAGCCAAACGGGGAACACCATCCACGAGTATCGAGAGACATCCTGCAGCCGCCAGATGAACCACCCGGCAAAGGCGGTGAAGGCAAAAGCTTCGATGAGCGGCAGGAGAGGTGAAGTTTTTTGCGTCATCGCGCGGCTAGTCCCTGAGATTTTCTTCCCCGGGATGGCTCAGATCGAGAAGCTGCAGGGCGCTTTCGAAGAGCTGGTCGATTTCTTTTTCGCTGACTTCCTGGGGGGCAAGGAAGGCGTGAAGATCGAAGTCGGGAAAACCGCGCGTGGTGACGCGCGCGGGAAGAAGCTCGCGCAAGCGGCGGGAATCGACTGAGCCTAGCTGGCAAATCTCCTCGAAGACCACGCGACGCAGAGGATCCTGAAAAACGCTGGGATCAAGCAACCGGCAGATTTCGCCGCGCGTTCCCCCCTTAATCAGGACTGAACACAAGAAGCGGAGGGTATTTCTTTCAAGTAAAGTTCGACTCGCCGGTTCAGATGTAGCCATAAACTCAATCTTGCTTCGCGCTTGCCGGGGCAACGTGCTGCCGGATGAGCGCTTCAACTCGCGACCACGCAGCGGGGTCGCAAGCAATCTGCGTGTGCGTCTTCGCAAAGCTCCAATCGTACCAAGGGTATTCGGGACAATAAATGGGGTGTTCCTTGTATTCGAAACAAAAAGTTCGCAGGGATTTCTGAGCGATCGGCAGCGCGGATTTCCCCGCGCCCATGGTCCATGCCGTCGGGTGGATCGCAATTCGCTCGGCGAGCGATGTAGGGAGGAATCACACGATCATCCACGCCGAAGCGCCTCACGCTGAACAGCAAGAAGAACGAGAATCCTGTTCTTCTCGAATTTGCGGGCAAGCTCGACCATTGCCGAACCGCCGCCCCGACTGTGACTATAAAGAATGATGCGCGCCTGCCGCTTCTGATCTTCTGAGAGCATCCCGGACCGATCGGCGCCCAATTGTGTGAGAATCGCCTGGATGGCTCTTTCGCGAGGGCCATGCTCGGAGGTTTGGGCGCGCACACTGACGGGACCTTCGGTCCGGAGATGCTCGGCAAGTTTCACTTCGCTGCGGATGGGATCGTCATGCTTCACTACGCCTCCGACGAAGCCAACAACGATCAGCTATCACGATAAATGAGATGATGGTCTTTCGAATGGGGTTGCGCTGAGGCGGGGAAATGGAGCCAAAACATAACGTGGTCATTCTCGGCGGAGGATTTGGCGGACTTGCGGCCGCGCAGAAACTGAAGCGGGTGCCAGTGCAGGTCACGCTGATCGACCGCAGGAATTTCCATTTGTTTCAGCCCCTGCTGTATCAGGTGGCTACCGGGTCGCTTTCCCCTGGACAAATTGCAGCGCCGCTGCGGAGCGTGTTGCGACGACAGAAAAATGCTTGGGTGCTTCTCGGCGAGGCAGTGGATGTGGATCCCGAAGCGAAGCGTGTGATCCTGCGCGACGGGGACACGTACGCGTACGATTCGTTGATCGTGGCCACCGGTTCGCAAACGTCCTACTACGGAAATGATTCGTGGCGGGAATGGGCGCCGAGCCTGAAGTCGGTCGAAGAAGCCACGGCCATCCGGCACAAGATTCTGTATGCGTTCGAACGTGCCGAGCGAGCAGCGACGCCAGAGGAGGCGCGCGCCTGGTTGACGTTTGTCATCGTCGGGGCGGGGGCCACCGGGCTAGAGCTTTCCGGGGCGCTTGCGGAAATTGCACGGGAGACGCTGCGGCACGACTTTCGGAAGATTCGACCCCAGGAGGCGCGCATCCTGTTGCTGGAAGGCGCGCCGCGCGTGCTGGGGGGATATCCTGAGGACTTGTCGGGGAAAGCAGAGAAACTGCTCACGCAGCTGGGCGTGGAAGTCATCAAAGGGGTGATGGTAACTCAAATTGCCGCGGAAGGCGTAACGTTCAAGCGCGGGGAATCCACGGAGTCGCTTGCTGCAAGGACGGTGCTGTGGGCCGGCGGAGTGACGAGCACGCCTTTCGGCGAAAGACTTGCGCAGCGCACCAAAGCGGAAACCGACCGCAGCGGGCGCATTAAGGTCAAGCGAGACCTGACCATTCCGAATTATCCGGACGTCTTTATTATTGGCGATCTGGCTCATGCCGAAGACGAAAAGGGGCAGCCGTTGCCGGGAGTTGCGCAAGTGGCCATGCAGGGCGGAGCCTATGCGGCGAAGACAATTCGAGCGCGCCTGGAAGGGAAGCCGCTGGTTCGCCCGTTTCATTATTTCAACAAAGGCGACCTGGCGGTCATCGGACGAGCTGCGGCGGTCGCCAATATTTTTGGGGTGCATATCTCCGGATGGCCCGCCTGGCTCATCTGGCTTTTTGTCCACCTGATGTACATCGTAGAATTCCAAAGCCGCGTGCTGGTTTTCATTCAATGGGGGTTCGAGTATCTGACGTTCAGCCGGGGCGCACGGCTGATTACGGGCACCGCAGCTACTGACTCGGTGATGAAAGTGGAAGCGCTAGGAGATCGTGGCGACGGCAGATAAGTGTTCTTTAGAAGCTGAGCCTCGTGCCCAACTGAATCTGACGCGCGCCAGTGCTAAAGTCCGCCCGCAACGTTTGCGAAGCGGAGTGGCCGAAGACGGTTGTGTCGGCCAGAAGATTGTCGGGCTGAGCAAACTGCACGCGGTTGAAGAGATTGTAGAATTCAAAACGCACCTCGAGTTTCCGACCTGCTTACCCAGGACCACATCGAAGTTGTTGATGCCAGGTCCGCGAAAGTGATTGCGCCCCAGATTGCCGGCAGAACCAAAGGGTGCAATGGAGACCAGGGCGATCGAGGGACCGGTTTGCGTGCGCGGATCGGAGCTCGGCGGGATGGTCACTCCGGTGTTCAAATTCGGCCGCGAAACGAGCCCGGCGTGCTGGGTATCCTCGGGCGTGAAAATATCAAACGGCAGGCCGCTAGAAAACGTCGTAATTCCGGAGACGGACCAGCCGCGAATCAGCGCACCGGCAACGCCTCCGGGCGAGTGGTCGTTGGCGCGCCCGAGAGGAAGCTGCCAAGAGTAGTTCACAACCAGACGATGCGTGACGTCGAATTCGGAGTTGCCGCGCTCGGCGCGCAAGTCGAAAGAGTCTCTCGGATAGGGCGGGAAGAGAATGTTGTTGCTGATGGGAATGAGCGGATCTGCCCCGTCATCAATGGCCTGCGAATAGGTGTAGGCTCCTTGCAGCGAGAAGCCGTGTGAAAGGCGTTTGGTGATGTTTAGTCGAAGGGCGTGATAGATGGAGGTTCGCAAGGGAGCTTCGCAGAGGCGGATTACCGAGAAACGCGAGACCAAAAAAAAAACTTACAATTCGAATTCAAACTTGCGGAAACGGCGTTCGAGTTCCCATTGCTGCGCCGCTTTTTCGCTGGACTCCAGGAAAGCAGCGCACGACCTAGAGGCCTTGTCATTTCCCAGAGAGTCTTTCGCGCAAGCAGGTACGACCGCCGTGAAGTTGTCGGGCGCGCGCCACAGGCTTTCGCCGGGGAGAAAACTGTGCTCGATGCTTGTGCGCACGATCTGCTTTAGATCGCGGTAGTTGAGTCCATACGTTTGCACTGCTCGCACATATTCGTGAGTCAGGTCGATGCGCGAGACGCCTTCGTCGTCGGTCGAAGGCGCGACAGGCACGCCGAATTGGCGATACAGCGGAAAGGGATGATCTTTTCCGCTTATGCCGAGGATTAGATCGTTACTGGTGAAACTGATTTCCACCATGATGTGTCGTCGCGCCATTTCCTTCAGCAATTCGTGAGGGCGATCTTCGTACATCACGTCTACGCCGTGTCCGATGCGCTCGGCCTTGGCTTCTTCGACGGCGAGGTGAATGTGGCAACAGAGGCCTTCATAGGGCACGAGGCCGGGGGCCAATTCGCCTGCGTGCAGGGTCAAGTGAATCTTTGGGTAAAATTTGTGCAGAAACGCAATCATGCGCATGTGCAGCGTGTAATCGGACATGGAAATGTATCCGTCCTCAGGCATGACAAAATTGACGCCCACGAAGCGCGGATCAGACATGGCCGTTTCAAAGCAAAGCAGCGATTGCGCAAACACTTGCTGCTTGGGAAAGCCGCGTAGCACTTGACAGAGATAACGAATCTGGACGCGGCAAGCCGAGGCGCCGTCCGGTTCTCCGCAATGTTCGCGCTTTTGGCGAAGGGCTTCCGCCTCGTTCATCGCGTTCGTTGCCGTAGCGACTTCGTCGCGCAAGCCGTGCGCCATCAGTCCGTCCCGAAACTGGGCAAAGTCTTGCTGCCAGCCGATTTCTGACGCGATGGCGGCGGCGTGGGCAAATTCCGGCGTATGCATCAATTCGAGATATTGTTCGTTCTGCGCGTTCGCGCGAACGGCGACTTCGTCGAGCCACTCGCCCAAGTGACGATGATCGGTGCCGCCAAACTTTGCGAACGTATCGAAGAAGTGGTCGTGTCCCGTTACGCCGGGAGAAGGAACGAAACCGCGCATGGAGAAGGCGTCGATCAGCGCGTCGAAGAGATGCTGATCCTCGTAAGCGTGGGCTGCGGCGACCTTGCCGCTTCCGCAGTTTGTTTCGGAGGAATCCTTTTCGGACCGAGCTTGCGGTTTCGCGAACGAAAGAGATGCAAGGTTCACGCACAGATGATCTTCCGCCGCGGCACGGATCCAGGATTCCGCATACACGGCGCCGCTCAAATGATTGTGCAGGTCCGCGCCCTTGGGCATTTTCTTGAGGAAGTTGCGGAGTTCCAGGGGATTTGTTCGCGCGGCTTCGAAGCTGAGCGTACCGCGACGGTCGCCTTCGCCCGGGGCCGCGGCGGGATGCCGGGTTTTCGTTTGCGCGCAGGCCCCGGGGGCGCAAAGGAGCAGAACGCCGCCCAGGCAGACCGTTAACAAGAGGAGTTGGAATGAATCACTGGAACCAGTCCTTGGGAGTCCCGTCATGTTCGTTTCCTCTTGCACTTCCTGAAGCGCGGCAGAATTCCAATGGGTGACAGCCCTCTTCGATGTACACTCTCGCTCGCGAGGCACAGCATATCAGGAGACGGGGAGAGATTCCGCTCGGTTGAACGCATTTTTCACGTCAAGGAAAACCAGACCACCGTGCGCCGCGAGTTGCTCGCGGGTCTGACGACTTTCATGACCATGGCTTACGTCGTGATCGTGAATCCGCAAATTCTTGCGGAGAGCGGGATGCCCGTCGACGGAGTGCTGTTCGCCACTTGCATTTCCTCCGCGGTGGCAACGCTGGTTATGGACTCTGGGCGAATTACCTGATTGCCCTCGCTCCTGGAATGTCGTTGAACGCTTACTTCACCTATTCCATTGTTCTTGGCCGCGGCGTGCCATGGAAGACAGCGCTCGGAGTAGTATTTCTCTCTGGAGTCTTGCTTACGCTGAGCAACATTCGCGAGCAGGTCGTCAACGCCATACCGGATTGCCTCAAGCACGGAACAGCCGCCGGCATCGGCTTGTTTATCGCGTTTATCGGCTTGCGCAACGCAAAGATGATCATGGCTAATCCCGCTACGTAGGTCGGGTTTGGAAGGATTTCCGATCCGGAGGTCCTGCTTGCGGCCACGGGTCTTGTACTGATTTCCATTCTCATGGCTCCACGGTTCAGCAGCGCGATTCCCTTGGGAATCGTCGCGATCACTCTCGCGGGCATTTCGCTCGGGCTCAGTCATTGGCCGACTCGCTTATTTTCTCTGCCACATCCTTCCGGTACTTTTCTGCAACTCGATTTGCGAGCGACCGCAAAAATCGGCCTCGGCGAGCTGATCACTGTCTCTCTTGGGGCTCGGCTGGAGTGAGCATAAACCGGGTGTAAAGTTTGGATCTGGGCAGCCAACGGATAGGGAGGAAGCGCGCCTCAAGAAGCTGGCGGGCAAGGTTGGAGGCCTCCTGACAAAGACCACCTGGAGGCCGAGTTGCAGCACAGCCGAATTGAGCTAATGTTTTCTCTCGTTTCCCCGTTCAAGGGCAGCCGGCTTTTTGCCACCGGACGGAGGCGGAATACTGGTGTTGACCGGGACCACCGGACCCAGTGCTGAAAGCGGCTTATCAAATTCCGAGCTGTTGCCCACCACGAGCACCGGGAACTGTTCCTTGTGCAGGTACTTGGCGGCAACCCGCGCCACATCCGCGATCGTAACCTTCTCCACGCCGGCACGGTACCGCTCCAGAAAATCCGCGGTATAGCCGTAGAACTCGTAAGCCATTCGCTCGCGCAAGACTTTTTCCGGGGTGTCGAAGTTAAAAATGAAGGAATTCAGGATGGCGTCTTTCGCCCGTTTCATTTCCGCTTCATCGATCGGATGTTTCTGCACATCGTCAATGACCTGGTAAAGCGCTTGTAAGGCCTCGACAGTGGTCCCACTTTTAGTGCCCAGACGCATCTGGAGAAGGCCAGGGTGATCAAAGGCGGTGCCAATGCTGCCGCCTACCGCATAGGCCAGCCCGCGCCTTGTGCGGATGTCCTGAAACAAACGCGAGGAAAAACCTCCGCCAAATGCATAATTGAAGACTTCGCTTGCGTAATAGTCGGGATTGTCACGCGTCGTGCCTAGCCCCACCATGCGAATGTTGGACTGGTTCACGTCTTTCTTATCCACCAGGTAATACGCGGGCTGGGCAGGATGAAATTCAATATGCGGGTTCCGCCAGGCCGGGCCTTTGGCCCAGGAGCCAAATGCCTGCCGCAGGCGCGCCTCCATCTGCGCCGAATCAAAGTCACCCGTTATTCCAAGAATGATGTAGTTGGGATAAAGATGCTGCTTGTGCCAGCTCATCAAGTCCTGTTGCTGGACGGCGGCGATGCTGGAATATTCGGGCTCGCGGACATAAGGGTTGTCGGCCCCGTAGGCGAGTTTGGCCGCTTGCCGCGCGGCAATCTGCAAGGGATTGTCGTTGCGTCGGGAAATCGCATCAATGGCTTCCTTCTGCGCCAAGTCGAGTTTGTCGGGGCGAAAGGCCGGATCGCGAAGCACATCCAGGAAGACCTTGAACACGTCGTCGAGATCTTCCTTGAGGCAAGACCATCCAATTGTCGTTGAGTCGGTGCCGCCGCCCGTTTCCACTCTGGCTGCGCGGGCTTCCAGGAAATCGTCCAGCTGATCGCCGGTCTGGTTCTTGGTGCCGCCCGTGCGCCAGGTTTCACCATAAAGCTGAACCAAACCGGCCTTGTTGGCGGGTTCTTCCCGCGATCCTCCGCGGATCCGAGCGATGCCATCGATCAGAGGCAATTCATGGTCTTCGGTTAGAAAGATAACCATCCCATTCTGCAGCTCGATACGTTTGGGCTCTTTTGGATGGAAGGTCGGCAAAGTGGGAATTGGAATCTGCTTCCAGTCGGTGACTTGTGCAGCCGCGGCCGATACAAACATCACTGCACCGGCGATCACAGTTAGAATAAGAAGAGAAAGGGTTTTCACTGGGCATCTCCCTTGCCGTCGCCGGTCTCGACGGCGGTTTCGATGATGCCCACTGTGCGGTTCTCCTGAGTGAAAGTCTGATTCGCGACCCTTCGGATATCTTCTTTGCCGACCTTCTCCAGGCGGTCCACTGAGCGAAATAGCTCCCGCCAGTCGCCATAGCGCGCTTGGTAAAACGCCAGCTGCTGAGCCAAACCCGCATTATCGGAGAGTCCGCGTACCAGAGTTGCTCTGGCCCGCGTCTTTATCATCTTCAGCTCCTCGTCAGTGACGTCTTCTTTTTTCAGCCGCTCAATTTCTGCTCGGATCGCCTGCTCCATCTCCTCGGGTTTGTGGCCTGGAATCGGAAACGCATAGAAGGCGAACAGGTGCGGATACTTGTTGCCCGGCAGACCGGTAAAGCCGGCAGAGTCGGAGGCGATCTTTTTGTCGCGCACGAGCGCGCGGTAGAGACGCGACGTGCGTCCATTGGACATCAGGTCGGCGATGGCGTCATACACGGCATCGTCTTTGCTTAGGTAATCAGGTCTGTGATAGCCCTCGATGTAGAGGGGCTGCGACATCTCCTGCAGCACCACGCGGCGCTCAGATTTCTGCGGCGGCTCGACCGTGTTCCGCTCGTCCGGCTTGCCATGCGCAGGAAGGCGGCCGAGGTACTTTTCGATGATGGGCATCGCCTCCGCAGGTTTCACATTTCCTGCCAACCCGATCACCATATTCGAGGGAACGTAATATTCCTGAAAAAACTTGTCGGCATCGGTCGCGGAAAAAGAATTCAGGTCGGACATCCAGCCCACGGTGGGGCGGTGATATTCGCTGGCCTGAAACGCCGCCGTCTGGAATTGCTCGAGCAGCCGCCCGATTGGATTGCTGTCGGTGCGCATGCGACGCTCCTCGATGACTACGTTGCGCTCGTCGTAGAATTGGCGCATTACGGGTTGTAGAAACCGTTCCGATTCCAGATAAGCCCAAAGCTCGAGGCGATTCGCCGGAAACGAATAGTGGTAGGCGGTCTCGTCGTGATTGGTAAAGGCGTTCATGCCCTCGCCGCCTTCCGCCTCCACAATCTGTCCAAACTCATTCGGTTTCACGTACTTGTTGGCTTCCGCAATTGCGTCTCTCCAGGCTTTCTCGAGTTGCTTCAGCTTCGACTCATCGCGATCCAGTCGCTTGTCACGCTCGCGCAGATAGATCGAATAGGCCTCCTCCACCTTCTGGAGAGCAACCTTCTCGGCGGCGTAGTTGGTGGTGCCGATCTTCTCGGTTCCCTTAAAAGCCATATGCTCGAACATGTGCGCGAGTCCAGTTTTGTTCAATGGATCCTGGACCGAGCCGACATCGACGTGCGTGAAAAAGGAAAACACCGGTGCTTCCGGGCGTTCGTAAATGACTACCGTCAGCCCATTCGGCAGCTTGTTGAGCGTCGCGTGCTTTTCGAATGTCGCCAGATCTTGAGCCACGGCCAAGGTGGGCAGCAAGAACAAAACGGCTAGAATGCGGATGCGGTGAGAGTTCATCGGACCTCCACTAGCGTCAGATCATCAAAATGACAGAAAGGAATCGAGGTTACAGCATAGTCGATAACGTCTCGCTTTGTGAATCCGGCAGCGGAATAGAAAATGTTGTCCAGATTGGAGAGCCCTAAATTTTTTCCGCCGAAATAAACTCGGCCTTTCCCGCTCGGTACGGCCAAACTCACGACAGGTTGACCTTTGATGGTTGACACACAACAACAGAGAGATTCGGAACAATGGTCACCTCCGTTGCGATCAATACATGTAAGACCAGATACTCTCGCTCGATACAGGGGAGGATGGCGACAAGCACTACTCGGTGAGTGCGTTCACGGATCGCGCCGACTATTCCATTATGGACACACGCGCTTGCGGCAAAAAGAGAACCTTGCGCCTCCCGCCGAGCAACGGCAGGGCGCATCCTCGAGATGCCAAGCGGATTGTGATACGTGGCAGTGTTAAATGAGAGATCAGAAAGGCGGGACCTGGCGATCCAGATGGCGGCCGATGGATCGCCAGTCATTCAGGTTCTCCGACGAGGGCGGCAAAGTGGTGAGCCAGCTGCCAACCGAGTAAGCGCCAAAGATGCAGCACCTTCCGGTGGGCGCACTTCTCGCTAGAACGATTCTAGGCGACAGCAGTTTGAGCCGTAGCCTTTTACCGCCAATTATCTGCTGCGGTTTCTTCTGTAGACGATCGGCAGAGCGGATCATGCCCGAGGTACTATTGACACGGATTCTACCTTCCGAATACATTGCCCACTAATTCCCTCCGGAAGCAGCGGTCCCGCCCCTGATTCCTCCCGGTGCCCAGACGCAATTTCCGAACCATTCTCGACCTAGGGGACTGCGGACGTGGTCAAAGGAAAGAATCAAACCCAAGCGTCCAACGCTGCGGCTCTTTGCAAGAAGCTCTTCCTCATACACGTTCAAAGCCATCTAAGCGCGTGCGGCGTACCAGAGATCCCCCAAAGGAGGCCGTTTGCGCACATTAAAATCTCGTACCCGTAATTCTCAGACCACCTTTGCAAGAAGGAGTGAGCCAGACCCCATCACTCCCGAGCTAGGCCTGCCTCATGCTGGCTGCGCCGTGGCCTCCCCATTGATGCCCACGATTCTGGATGAGCGCGTACAAAGGATCGTGCAGATGGTTGAGTCCGGGACAACGTTCGCCATCCGCGATCTGGCCCTCGAATTCCGCCTGAGCCCCTCGTACCTCCAGAGATTGTTCAAGGACCAGACTGGTGTTTCCATGGGCGAGTGGTTAAACGAACAAAAGCTTCAGAGAGCAGCTAACCTTCTCGCGAACAGCCATATGAGCGTGAAAGAAGTTGCCTACATCATTGGCTATGGGCATGTTTCCAGCTTCATCCGTGCATTTGAGCGGCGCTTCACGCAGGCTCCAGCGCGCTACCGAAAACAGACAGGAAGCTCGCGCGGCACGTTTTTTCCCGACGGATCTCAATAAAATAGCGGGAAATTCGCAAGTGAGCCGATTCGCACTTGCGTTTTCGCCCGCCTCTAACCTCCTTCCGCTCTTTTGGCAAGGGCCTAAAACGACCACCGAGATCCTGTATGCGAAGTGCCTGCGAAAACAGGTGCGAAATTCTAACGAAAAGCCCGCCATGCTAACTGTTTCTCGCGGTCTCTTGT
>Ga0182033_10001301_pt1 | contig 12443 bp, 9 predicted proteins | sample tim00Cox0000000H_FD_125968 | JGI IMG/M metagenome (GOLD analysis project Ga0182033, IMG submission 125968) | Lab enrichment of tropical soil microbial communities from Luquillo Experimental Forest, Puerto Rico - timezero.00C.oxic.00.000.00H | ecosystem: Environmental > Terrestrial > Soil >...
AGGCACCCACACTTCCGCCTTGTCCCCCGCAAGCCTCACGGTGGCGTTCATGACCTCCATGCGGGCGTGCGAAAGAAACGGGGTGCCGTACACGGCTTCGACCTTTTTCGCCGCAGCGGCGATTGCCTGCGGTGCGTTGCCGTTCTGCCGGTCGCCGTTGGTTGCGGCGGCGGCAAGCCCTTCCTTGAGATGCTCGGCGACCGTCGCGTCGGACTGCGCAGCCGCTGTGCCCTCGTCCCAGGTGATGGGCAGCGCCGCGAGCGCCGTCTTGGCACGCCACCAGGTATCGGCGACCACGGCGACGGCGGTCTCCTTGACCTTTACCACGCGACGAACCCCGGGCATCCCGGCGACCTTGGTGTCGTCGTAACTCTTCAGCTTTCCGCCGAATACCGGGCAGTCCTTGATCGCAGCACACAGCATGCCCGGCAGCTTGACATCGATTGCGTAGACCTTGCTGCCGTCCAGCTTGTCCGCCGTGTCGAGGCGCTTGAGCGGCTTGCCGGCGATCTTCCAATCCTTGGGATCCTTGAGCTTGATGCTCTTGGGATCGGGAGCCGCAAGCTTGGCGGCCGCCGTTGCGACCTTGCCGTAGGTTGTCGATCGCCCTGATGCGGCATGCGTGATCACACCCTGCGACACCGTGAGCTCCGTCAAGGGCACCTTCCACTCGTCAGCCGCGGCTTGCAGCAGCAGCATGCGCGCGGCTGCTCCACCGCGGCGGACATAGTCCTGCGAGGTGCGGATGCCGCGGCTGCCGCCGGTTCCCATCTCTCCCCACGCGCGCTTGCGCGCGAGGTTGGCTCCGGGGGTTACCTGCTCGGTGGTCACCTTGCTCCAATCGCATTCGAGCTCCTCGGCGACCAGCTGGGCGAGCCCGGTGAGCGTCCCTTGACCCATTTCCGAGCGTGCAATGCGGATCACGCAGGTGTCGTCAGGCTTGATCGCGACCCAGACGTTGACCTCGGTGGCGGCATCAGATGCGGCAACGGCGGGGCCGATTCCGAACGGAACGCGTAAACCGACGGCGAGCCCCCCGCTCGCCGCGGCGGAGGCGACGATGAAAGTGCGGCGCGAGAGCTTACCAGACTGGCTACGGACGGTCTTGTTCATGGCGACCTCCCTTATGCCCTAGTTCTTGGACGAGTCGGCGGCTGCGAGATGCACGGCCGCGCGGATGCGCTGATAGGTTCCGCATCGACAGATATTGGTCATTGCCTCATCGATGTCGCTGTCCGTTGGTTTCGGCGTCCTTTTGAGCAGCGCGACCGCCGCCATGATTTGCCCGGACTGGCAGTATCCGCATTGCGGGACATCGATTGCCGCCCATGCCTTCTGTACGGGATGCGAGCCGGTCGGGGAGAGGCCCTCGATGGTGACGATCCGGTCGGAGGCTCCCACGTCTCCCACCCGGATGGAGCAGGAGCGCGCCAGCTCGCCGTTGATGTGCACCGAGCAGGCACCGCACTGTGCGACCCCGCACCCGTATTTGGTGCCGGTGAGACCTACCTGCTCGCGGATGACCCACAGAAGCGGCGTATCTGCCTCCGCCTCCACGTCGTGCGGCATGCCGTTGATGTTGAGCTTCGCCATAGGCACCTCTCGCGAGTTGGATGGCTGATGATGAGACGCTCGCCGCGCCTGTCTGCGGTGTCAAGTCGGAATTCGGTCGGATCGAGCAACTTGGCCTTTAGCCCGGCCCCAAATGACGGCGGGCCGCCACCTAGGTGCCGGCCCGCCGGGCCTTATCATGGACGTTTGATGAAGACATGTGCGCGGGGGGACACCCGCGTTGAGATCAGAGCGTGCTTACTCCGGCGTCCTTGAGAAGATCCGCCATCTTGCTGCGCGCATAGAACATGCGGGTCTTTACGGTTGCAGCGGGAACGCCGACGATCTTTGCGACTTCCTCGACCGACTTCTCGTGGTAGTAGACGAGATCGATGACTTCGCGGTGCGCAGGGGAAAGCCGGGTCAGGCACTTCTGGACGATCGTATTGCGATCCTTGGTGCCTACGACGGTCTCCGGATTGTCGGCGGTATCCTCGATGGTTGCCGCCATGTGGTCGTCGAGGTGCTCGTCAGTTCGGCGGCGCAGCGCGGAGAGCGCCTTGTATCGCGCAATCGCGAGCAGCCAAGTCGAAACCTGCGACTTCGATTCGAATCCCTCGGCCTGACGCCAGACGTCCAGGAACACCTCGCTGACGAGGTCCTCGGCCAGCGACTGATTCCCGGTCAGGCGGAGGATGAAGCGGTACACGCGCACATTGTGGCGAGCGTAGAGTACCTGCATTGCGCGCTTGTCGCCGTCGGCGATCAGGCTGATGAGCGCCTCATCCGAAGAGTCCTGGATGGGTGCTCGCAAGCGCGGCGGCGCGATATCGCGCAGCACGTATCCGGTTTGCATGACGATCCCCTATCAACGAGCTTTAGAAGCTCAGCCCTTAGGGAACATGCGTATCAAAGCCCTGTTGCTCCGATGTTACGTCGCAACGGAAAAATGGTTTCGTCGGCGACCAGAATTATTTCGTCGAAATGCTGCAATGAAGCAAAAGGTAATATGGTAGGGAAGATTGTTTCGTCGCCTGCGCCCTTTATGTCTCAGTCCAGCCAGGACGCTTCCCCGGATGGGGAAAACAGGTATCCTCCCCCGCGTACGGTTCGGATGACCGACGGGCGGGCGGGATCGGGCTCGATCTTGCGACGGATCCGCATGATGCGCAGGTCGATGGCGCGGTCGAAAGCCTCGGCATCACGGGCATTTGCCAGCTCCAGCAAGCGGTCGCGCGAGAGCACACGCTTCGGATTGGCGGCAAAGACCTTGAGCAGGCCGTATTCCGAGGCGGTGAGCGGGTGCTCATTGCCCTGGTCATCCCGCAGCGCCCGGGTGTCATGGTCGAGCCATTTCGTGCCGAAGCGCACGCGGGCCGGTTCCGCGGCCCGGCCCGCGCCCGGTGCAGCCTCTGCCGCGGCGGCCGGTTGCTGACCGCCGGTGCTTCTTCGCAGGACCGAGCGGATGCGCGCCAGGAGCTCGCGCAGCTCGCATGGCTTTGCGAGATAGTCATCCGCGCCAAGCTCCAGGCCGACCACGCGATCGATCGCGCTCGCGGTGGCCGTGAGCATGATGATCGGGACGCCGGTTCGCTGCTTGAGATCCCGAATGATCGAAAGCCCGTCCTCCTCAGGCATGTTGAGGTCGAGCACGATGAGGTCGGGAATCTGTGCGGCGATGGCCTGACGCAGGCTGGCGCCGCCTTCGCACAGGGTCACGCTGAACCCGTGCATGCGCAGATAGTCTCCGACCATGTCGCGGGCGGGCTTTTCGTCGTCGACCACCGCGATGTGCGGGCCCTGGCTCATGGCAGCTGACTCATGGGGCTTGGCTCATGTGGCGTGGCTCAACCTACCGGCAGCTGCATGTTGAAGGTCGCGCCCTTGGCGTGCCCCGCACTCTCCACCGTGATCCGCCCGCCGTGCAGATCGACAATGCGCTTGACGATCGAAAGCCCAAGACCGGTCGAGGTCTCGCCAGCCGTCGGTTTGGCAGACAGTCGCTGGAAACGGCCGAACAATCGCGAAATGTCTTCCGGGGACAGTCCGGCTCCCTGGTCCTTGACCTGGACCACGATATTCCCGGCCTCCTGTGTCACGATTATGTCGATGGTGCCGCCGATGGGGCTATATTTGATGGCGTTGCTGATCAGATTGTCGATGGCCTCGCGAATGCGGTCGACGTCGCACATGGCGGTATGTTCGGGCGGCGCCGACACCGTGATGGTTTGCTCCTTCCTCGCAGCAAGCGGACGATTGGCCTCCGCCACCTCCCGCACCAGAACCGAAATGTCGACCCGCTCGCGCCGGATGGTGATGTCAAGGGCATCCGCCATGGCGTCCGTCACCAGGTCATCGACCATCCCGGTCAGTCGGTTTGCCGCATCCCGGATGTAGGCAATCTGCGCCTGCACACCGTCATCGAGCGCGCCGGCGCGGCCGATCATCTCCTTGAGGATTTCGGTGCGGCCGAGGATCACGCCCAGGGGGTTCTTCAGATCATGGGCCACCGTGCCCAGGATTTCACTCTTGAAGCTGTTGGCTTGCCGCAGCCGCGCCCACTGCGCCGCGAGCCGGCGATTGGCCGTGGTGAGGTCGTGGGTGCGCTCGGCAACGCGCTCCTCCAGCCCCACGTTGGCGCGGTGAAGCTGCTCGTACAGGAGGACATTGTCGAATGCGATGGAGAGTCGGCTGCAGAAAATCTCCACCAGCGTGCGGTCGGTCTCGGACAGATGCCGTGCGGCTTCCAGGACTACGACCACTTCGCTGCCGCTCACCGTCTGGATGTACAGCACCGAGCGTTGTGCGGAAAACTCGTGCCGACGACGCACAAAGGCTTCCTCGACCAATTGTCGCAGATCATGATCGATGGATTGCGACCCGTCGGCACCGGTGAAGCGGCTGTAGCATCCAGAGCCGGCCAGCACCGAGAAGGACTCCTGCAGGCTCTGCGGCTCGCGCAGCACGAGAATCCCCGCGCAATCGACGTTCAGCAGCGACGCGATCTGGGTGAGCACGCCTTCCGCCAGCCGCTGCATCGATTTGAAGTCGAACAGCGTGGAGGCCGCGTCGATGATGATCTCGAGGCCGCGCCGGGTCTCGACCATCCGCTGGAGCTGCTGGTAGCCGCGCAGTGCCGCGGTCAATGCCGTGAACAGCTTGTCGGCGGTAAGCTCGGTCTTCGCCTTGTAGTCGTTGATGTCATAATCGACGATGACCCGGCGCTCCGGCGCCTGGCCGGGCTGGCCGGTGCGCAGAATGATCCGCACGGTGTCGTTCTTGAGGTCACCGCGGATGAACTCCACGAGCTCGAGACCGGCGGTATCGCTCTCCATGATCACGTCGAGCAGCACCACCGCCACATCGGGGTGGCTGCGCATGAGCCGGCGGCCTTCCACCGCCGAATAGGCGGAGAGGATTTCCAGTCCCTGTCCGTGCAGCTGGTAGTCGGCCAGCGCATAACGCGTGCCTTCGTGCACGGCCGGCTCATCGTCGATCACCGCTATTTTCCAGCGCCGGCTCTGCTCGGCGCGCGGCTTGCCGTCGTTGTCGTCGACGAACTGGACGATGTCGTCGTCAGCCATGCGCCTTGTCCAGGATGACGGCCGGCTGGGTCGGCGGCGATTCGCCCGGCGCGATGCGCGGAATGGTGATGCGAAATCGCGTGCCCCACCCAAGCCGCGATTCGAACGTCAGCCGGCCGCCCAGCTGCTGGGTGACCAGATTGAATATGATGTGCAGGCCGAGACCGGTTCCGCCTTCGTTGCGGCGGGTCGTGAAGAATGGATCAAGCGCGCGGCGCTGGATCTCCTCGCTCATCCCGATGCCGTCGTCGGAAACGAAGATATCAACGTCGTCGCGTACCTGGCGCGCTTCGACCGTGATGGTTCCCGTCCGCCCTTCTGGAAAAGCATGGATCACGCTGTTGAGAAAAAGGTTGGTGAGAACCTGTCCATAGGCGCCGGGATAGCTGCCCATCATGATGCCGGGAGGCATGTCGATGGTAAGCGCGATCTGGGCTTTTTTCAGCACAGGGCGCAGGCTGGCGACGATATGGTCGGTCGATTCCCGAAGGTCGAACTGTCTGCGGTCCGCGTGGCTGCGATCGACGGCAACCTGCTTGAAGGACTGAACGAGCTCGCCCGCGCGCTGAAGATTGGCGACCAGCTGATTGGCGGCATCCCGTCCGGTCTCGAGAAAGTCGTCGAGCCGTGACCGCCGTAACGGCCCCAGGTCGACCTCCTTTGCGAAATCCTCGCATCTGCGCGCAAAGCTGGAGGCAACCGTAAGGCTGATGCCGATCGGATTGTTTACCTCGTGCGCGACGCCGGCGACGAGACCGCCGAGCGCGGCGAGCTTTTCGGCGGCGATGAGATTCTGCTGCGCCTCGCGCAGATCGTCGAGCGCTTTCTCGGCGCGCTCCTTCGAGGCGCGCAGCTCGTTCTCGGCCTTGCGCTTGGCAATGGCATTTTCGCGAAACACCGCGACGGCGCGCGCCATCTCGCCGATCTCGTCGCGTGCCTGCGTTCCCTCGATCGCAGTATCGTATTTCTCCGCCACCACGGAATGCATCGCATCCATGATCGCCCGCAGCGGCAGGATGATGCTGCGCGCGACGGCGACCCCGGCAATCACGATGAGGGTGAGGAAGACGATCGCGACCAGCGCCACGTTCTGATAAAGATTGGCGAGCGTGTGATCGAAGCTTCCCTGCGCCCGCAATTCGCGCAGGTTCATCTGCGCGGAGAGCTTGTTGATGACCTGGATCATGGCGGCCTGATTGTCGTCGATGGCCGTCTTCAGCAGATTCGCGCGCGCCATGAACTGCTCGCCCAGGCTTTTCAATCCATCGCGGAACGAGGTGGCGCGCTGAGCAAGCGCCGCCAGCGCGCTTCGCTGCAGGCTGTTCTCCGCCAGATCGATCATTACCGGGATTGTCTGCTCAACGGTCGATATGTTTGCGCGCGCCTCGTCCGCCGAATCGGAGGAGAGCGAGAGATAAAAGGCATTGGCCGCCAGCAGGCTGGCAGTGAACGCTTCGCGGGATTTGCCCAGCGAGGGCAGCAGCAGGGCATCCCGGCTGCCGATCGAGGATTCGACAATGGCATAGAGCCCCGCCATATCCTTTGCCGGCTTGAGCAGCTCGTTCTCGTAGATCTGCGAGATCGTCGTCTGCACTTCGCGCACCTCGCCAAAACCCTCGAGGAAGCGCTCGGTGACCGCCCGCAGCTCATCCGCCGATTTTGAAAGGACCGGATCGACCGCGCCGCGATTGCGCAGCGTGCTCAGGACGTCACCATGCAATCCCAGGATTTCGGCGAGAACCTGCTCATTCGGCTGGTTGATGTAGCGGTGGATCAGGTTCTGCAACTGGCTGGCCTCGCTTCTGAGCTGCACCAGAAGCTTGTCGGATTCGCGCACCCGGCGCACATCGTCCCAGGCGTCGCTCAGAACATTCGCGCCTTTCCAGATCAGCAGCGCGAGAATGACCGCCACCGTTGCATTAAGCGCGGCAATGCAAAACAACCGCCACCTGATCGGCAGCACGCGGACCAGGGTCTGGGTTGCGAGATCGACGCTTCGTCGCGGCCTTGACCGCTGCAAGACCGATGATTCGTCCTTGAGTGCGATCAGATCGAAGCTCATTTGACCTGACGAATACGATTGATCAATTGTTGCGTATCCGCATCCGTTGCTGCCTTGTCATAGATGACGCTCATAGCTTCCTCGAACGGCTTGCGGTCGAAATCCGTGATGATGGTATTGCCGGCAGCGCGCGCCTGCTGGCGTGAACGCTCCTCCAGACTGGTCCAAAGCGAGCGCATGAAGATGTTCGATTTGGCGGCGGCCTCCAGGAATATGTCTCTGTCCTCGCCGGACAGGCTTTCCCACGCCGGCCGCGACATCACGAGCACCTCCGGGCTCATCGAATGCTCGGTCAAGGTATAATAGGACGCGAGCTTGTAATGGCCGGTGGTCACATAGGAAGGCCAGTTGTTCTCCGCGCCGTCAATCAATCTGGTCGACAGTCCGGTGGACACCTGGCCATAGGGAAGCTCGACCGGGTCGGCTCCCAATGCCTTTATCATGTCGGACATCAGGCTGGATTGCTGAACCCTGATTCGCAGTCCCTTCATGTCCGCGAGCGAGCGGACCGGCCTGACGCTGTTGTATATGGATCTTGCGCCCGAGTCGTAGAACGTCAGACCGACAAAGCCATGCGGCTGGAATTGCGCCAGGATCTCCTGGCCGATGCCCTGGTCGAGCACGCGGTGGAGATGCTCGAACGAGCGGAACAAAAAAGGCAGTGACAGCACGTTGGCGACCGGGACCAGGGATCCGATGGGCGCCACGTTGGTGCGATTGAGATCGATGGCGCCGATGCGCGTCTGCTCGATCGTCTCCTTCTCCTCACCCAGCTGACGCGAATGGAAGACATGCAGGCGATGGCGTCCGGCGCTGCGTTCCTCGATGATCTGCGCCATGTATTGCAGGGCCTGCACGGTCGGATAATCCGCCGGCTGGGTGTCGGCGACGCGAAACTCGCGTGCCGGCGTGACCGCCGGCATCGCGGTCAGCAGCGCCAGGCCAAGTGCCAGCGAACAGCTCTTTGAGAACATCGACCCCGTGCCCGAGAAAACAGGTCCGCAGACTATTCGGAACGACCGAAGCCCGTCAATCAATGCCACGCGACCCGCATATGGATGCAAGCCTATGGAATATCACGGCTTTCCCTGCGGCGACGCAGCGCCGCCACCCCCGCTAAATGATGATGCTGGGGTTGCGCAGGTTCTGATCGCAGTCGATCAGGTTGACCTGTCGGAAGCGGATTTGCCAGCCTGCGCCGTTGCGCACGAAGCGGTGACCGCACCAGCCGGAGAGGAAACGGGTTCCGTCCACCCGGAACTCGCTGATCAGGAAGTTCGAGCGCACCATGCGCACGCCGCTCTGATCGGCAGCGAATGCCTCGATGTTCGAGATCATGCGCACCGTGCGCGATTTCGGCGCCTGCGACCAGGCATACCCCGTACGCAGCCGATAGATGCGATCTTCCATCCGGCGGCGATCATCGAAGGAGATCGCAATCTCGCGGCGGGGATCGCCCGCCTCCGGGGTGCCGGGAACCCAGTAAATGCATTCGGGCGCATACATCGTCAGCCATTCGTCAAAACGCAGCTGATCCAGCAAGCGCGCTTCGCGCTCCACCAGCAAACGCAAACAATCGCGCTCGCCGGGATCGTCGATGACGAGGTCATCGCGCTGCCAATCCGAGAAGCTGTCGATCAGCTCGCGATAGAGCGCATCGTTGACGTAGTAGGAGCTGAGCGAGGGATCGTGCGCGGATTGCATGTGCTTTGTCTCTCGCCGCAAGGTCAGGGCTCGCGCGCAACCACCAGGTTCGGGCTCGCCTTCATCAATCGCTTCCATTCCTTGATGTATTCGCGCATGAACGCCTCGTCGGTGGCGGGTGCCGTGATGATCCCGTCGTCGTGCGTCTTTACGCGGCCGGGAATGCCCAGACCGCGGTGCATGTAGACCCACTCGTCTTCCTGGCAGGCGAGCCCGCGCTGAATCTCCTCGAAATTGGCGAGGTCATCGACCTCGCCGAAATTGGGAAACTGCTCCTGCGTGCGCATGCGTAGCGCATTGACCTCGTCCACCGCTCCGCCGAGCGCACCCTGCTCATCGACTACGGCCGTGCCGTACCAGGTGACGTTGGTCTCATCCACGGCGAGCGGCTCGAACACCTGGATGTGGTTGCCGAGCAGGGAAAAGTTCGGAAACACGTTGATGTTGACCGGCTCCGAGGAAGCGAGGTCGAGAATCTCCTCCGCCTTGCCGCCGAAACGCCGACGCAGTGCCTGCGCGTAATGCTCCATTCCGGGGTGCGGCCCTTCAACGGCCCACAGCCCTCCCGCGCGCTTTTCGATGTTGGGCCGCTTGTCCTTGAAGTGATGGCCGTGGCCCATATAGGCCATGTACATCGGCGCATTGTCGGGCGAGCCCTTGTAGTACGACATGCCTTTGTTGGCGATGTCGGCTTGACGGTTCTCCATTTCAAGCAGGGAGCGGTGCGAGAATACGACGTGATAGCCGTCGCCGGAGTTGTCGTAGGCGAGCTTCCAGTTACCCTTGTAGCGCAGCCTGTTGGCCTCGCAGACCGCGATTTTTCCGCCGGGCTGACGGTCGAGCCACTCATCGATCGGCTTGGCAATGGGCCCGAGATACTCGAGCAGCGAAGGGGCGTCGGGATTGAGGGTCGCAAAGATGAAACCGCGATAGCTGTCGACGCGCGGCACCTGCGCCACGTTGAACTTAGCGTCCTTGAAGTCGCAGGCATACCCGTCGGGCCACGGCACCGCGCGCAGCTTGCCGCTGTTGAGAAAGCTCCAGCCGTGGTAGGGGCACTGAAAGAAGCGGGCCGAGCCCTTTTCCTTGCGGCAGAGCGTGGTGCCGCGATGGGCGCAGCGGTTGAACAGCGCCCGGATCCTGCCGTTTGCGTCCCGCAGCAGGATGAGGGGACGCAAGCCCATGCGCACCGTTATGAAGTCGTCATTGCTCGGGATTTGACTCTCATGTCCGAGATAGACCCACACCGCGCCGAAGATATGCGTCATCTCGGCGGCGAAGATCGCGGGATCGGTGTAGATCAGGCGATGGACGCGGTCCTCCTGGACAAGCTCGTCCCAATCATAGTGTCCGATCGCTCCTTCCACTCGAGCCGGCGCGGCGCTCAATCTCTCCAGCATGACGTCAATCCTTCATGCCTGCATGCCCAGGATAGTGCCTGATTCTGTTTGATGCATGACGTTTTCCGAGAAGTCTGTGCCCTCCGGTCAGGCCCGCGGGCAGGCTGTTTTGGATCATGCATCGATCTAGAAGAAATCGAAATACTCGTTCTGCTCCCATTCGGTCGGCTCCTCGCCCTCCTGCCTGCCGCTGTCCTTGAGCCATTGTGCAAAGCGGCCGGTTTCGTTGCGCTTGAGGCGAAGGAAATAGTCGACAAACAGGTCTCCGGGGTGCACGCGGAACAGCCCTTCGTGCTCGAGCGCGTCCAGCGCGGCCGGCAGGCTCATGGGCAACAGCGGCCGCTGCGCGCGGTACGGCTCCTCGTCCGCTGGTCCCGGATCAAGGCCTTTGTCCATGCCCTCGAGGCCGGCGACGATCTGCGACAGGATATAGAGATAGGGATTGGCCGAGGGCTCGCCCATCCGATTCTCCAGCCGGGTGGCGGGATCGCCGAACCCTCCCAGGACCCGCACCATCGCGCCGCGATGGTCGTGGCACCAGGTCGCGCGGTCGGGGGCCAGCGAGTTCGGTCGAAACCGGCGGTAGCCGTTGATCGTCGGCGTGGCAAATGCGCTGCAGGGGCCTGCGTATTTCATGAGGCCGCCGAGAAACGCGAAGCCAAGCGGCGACAAATGCTCGCTCTCGCGTTCCGGCATGAATAGGTTGCGTCCGCTCTTCGCCTCGACCAGAGACTGGTGCAGGTGCCACCCGCTGGAATAATAGCCCTTGAGCGCGGGGCGGCACATGAAGGTCGCGAAATACCCCATGCGCCGGCAGATTTGACGCGTCGCGGTCCGGAACAGGAACGCCTGGTCGGCTGCCTTGAGGGCCGGCTGCGCGGCAAAGGTGCATTCGACCTGCCCCGGGCCGAATTCGTTCTCGATCGAGCGCAGCGGCAGATCGATCTTCTCGAACGCCGCAACCAGCGCGGACAGCACGACCTGCATCGCATCGAGGTTGGTTTCGGAGTGAAGAACATATCCGGGCTCGACCGGCGCGGTCCGGATCGGGCGCCCGCGCGTGCCGGGAGCGCCGACATGGGCGTCGCTGACGGCTTCCGCCGCGTGCAGGAGATACCACTCGATCTCCATGCCGGCGATCAGCTCGACCCCTTTGCTCGCCAATCGCTCGGTTTGCCGGCGCAGCAGGTGTCGTGGCGAGAAATGAAACGGCACCCCGCTGGTGAAATATTCATCGCACAGCATCCAGCCGACGCCCGGCGCCCAGGGCAGGACGCGAAAGGTTTCGGGATCGGGAACGACGATGAGGTTGGGCGATCCGGTCATTTCCGGCAGACCCATGCCGCCGCCGCGGGTGAAGGAGGAAAACGTGCGCGCGCCTGCGGAATCAAGCGTGCTGGTCGCGACGTTGATGTTGTAGCCGGCGGTCAGCGCGGCGCCGAAGGCCGGCAGCGTCAATGCCTTTGCGCGCGATGCGCCGTACGGATCAGCCCAGGCAAGACGTACGAGATGCAGATCGTCCTTCTCGACCCTGCGCCTGATGTCCTCGGCCTGGCGCCGTTGCTCGTCCGTCCACAGGCCGTGCCGTTCGATGAAACCGGGAGGCTTGCTTCCATGCACCTTCCCCCCCAGGCGGCGCGACCGCGAATTCATTGTCGGCGGAACAGTCCGGTGAGCCAGCTCCAGACGACCTTGGCGAGAAGGGAAAACCCTGCGATCGGCTTTGCCGGCGGTGCGGCCGCGCCAGCGCATGCCGACCGCTGCGGCGGCTCCGGCGGCGTAGCGGCGGATGGTGCCGATGCGGGGGTGGCTGCGCCAGCCTGGCTAGAGGGAACCGCGACGGGGGACGCGGCATGTCCCTGCGCCAGCTTTTCTTTCAGGCACTTGGCGAATTGATTCATCAGCTGTGTCGAGGTGGCCTGAATGATGCCGACGCCGCGGCCGTATTGGGCGACCGCGCCGGAGAGATTCAAGTTTGTGTGCACGAGCACCTTGCAACCGGTGCCGGCCGGCTCCAGCCGGAACACGGACGCCGCCTGCGCGCCGCCGCGGCCCTTGGCGTCGGTGCCTTGCGCAGCCACACGCGCCGTGTGCTTTTCGTTGTCGATGTCCTCGACTTTCACAACTCCCGCGAAAGTCAAT
>Ga0182033_10001311_pt1 | contig 12419 bp, 8 predicted proteins | sample tim00Cox0000000H_FD_125968 | JGI IMG/M metagenome (GOLD analysis project Ga0182033, IMG submission 125968) | Lab enrichment of tropical soil microbial communities from Luquillo Experimental Forest, Puerto Rico - timezero.00C.oxic.00.000.00H | ecosystem: Environmental > Terrestrial > Soil >...
ATCGGCGGTCGGATCGGACCCGTGGATCTCATTATCAATCCAATCCTTGACACCTCGTTTCAGGGCATCGATTCACTCGACTTCGCGCCGGAGTCGCGCATCGCCTATAACTTCTCCGAGAGCTGGGCGGCGGCTCTCGAACACTACTCAGATTACGGACGCCTCAGCCATCTCGAACCGCTCAGCCGGCAGTTCCAGACAGTGTTCGCGGTGGTCGACTACAAGGGCGATCCGTTAAGCGTCGAGTTCGGCATCGGGCACGGCTTCACCGCAAGTTCCGACGCGCTGATCCTGAAGCTGATGCTGTGGCACAATTTCTGAGGCGCCGCCTCCATCAAAAACGATGACTCCGCGCGCCACCTCGCTGGCCAGCATCAGTCTGAAGCTCTTGTTTCGTCGAAGCGATAGGTCCGGCTGATCAGGTCTCGCTCGGGTCCGACGGATCCCCGGCCAGGTAGAGGCGATCGAGCACGCATTACAGAGAGAGGTGGGATGCGAAAAGGTGATGCACCTGATCGCTGGCGTGCGCGGAGCGGTCGCCGGACTGATGGCGGAAGTGGTTGAGGAGCATGTTCGAACGCATCTCGTCGATGCCGAGAAGCATCCAAACGCGCTGAACCCCGAGGCTGCGGAATATCCCGTCTCGGCGGCTAACGAGAGGTCGGTTTTGTGGCATGAAGACCAGTTCCCACCGCTCGGACTGAGCGACCGCTGCCGGCTTTGTGAGGCGACCTTCGCCGGGACGGACGTCAACGGGCGAAAGGCGCCGATAGCAGTCATAGCCGGCTCATTGCGCATTCAGCAGGCAACCTGGTGTGCCACGAAGCGGTCAGCACCGGGGATTGGTCAGGTCGTGCGCGAGCGACGTTCGAGGGGGGATCCTCAGGTACCGTTTGCGTTCATTGCTGCGGCGGCGATCGCCGATACGAGCGGCTTCATGAAATAGGTCCCGCTCGGCATGATCGCCGGCGTGAGACCGCGCCGCCGCACCGCCTCGGCGACGACAGGGCCAATTGCGGCGATCGTCGCCCGGCCCAATCCGGCGAGCAGCCGGTCGGTGCAGCGGTGGCTCTGCGCCACGTCGAAAAGGCGCCGAACCTGCGGCGCGCTGGTGATCGCGACGACATCGATCGCGCCCGCGGCCAGCTGATCGATCAGCATCAGGATCGACTCGTCCGCCACCTGCGAGGCGTATTCGTAGGGCGTTACCGGATCGGGAACAGCGCCCGCGCCGTCAAGAAACGCGACAAGCCGGTCGCCAGCGCCGGGATACAGCTGCACGCCGACGCGCCGGCCGCGCAGATCGAGGCCGGAAAGGAGTGCCACGACTCCGTCCGTGGTTGGCTCTTCCGCGCGCAATTGCGGCTGTTGCCCCAGCACCCGCAGCGCCCGGACCGGCTTGGGGCCGCGGCAGATCGTGCGGGTCCGGTTGAGTGCCGCAAGAAACGCCGCTTCGATCCCAGCCGGCCGGGCAAGATCGCGGAGCCGGTAAAGTCCCTCGCCGGTCAGCAGGATCAGATCGTCGAACGGCGCGGCCATGAACCGGCCGAGCCAAGCCAGCGCCGGCGCGGGATCGGCGGGGAGGACAATCGCGACGGCCGGGCACGCAACGATTTCGGCGCCCTCCTCGCGCAGCATCGCCGCCAGCCGGTCGGCCTCGCGCGTTTCCAGTAGCGCGACCCGCCGTCCATGCAGTGGTCCGGTCATTGTTCGTTCGCGTCATTCCTTGTGGTGCGCAGGCTGCTGCACCCCTCGGCTTCGGTCAATAGACGTCGCGGGCGTAACGGCCTTCGCGGGCGAGGCCGGCGAGATAGGCCTTGGCGTCGGCCATATCCATGCCGCCCTCCTTGCCGATGATGTAGACGAGGCTGCGGTCGACGTCGCGGGCCATCCTCTCGGCGTCGCCGCAAACATAGAGATAGGCGCCGGCTTCGAGCCATGCCCACAACTCGACGGCATGCTCCAGCATGCGGTGCTGGACATAGATTTTGTGTGGCTGATCGCGCGAGAACGCGGTATCGAGCCGTTCGAGCAGCCGGTCTCGGCAATAGGCAGTGAGTTCGTCCTCGAACAGGAAATCGCTGGCCCGTCGCGGATTGCCGAAAAACAGCCAGTTGCGCCCGCGCGCGCCGGTCGCCTGCCGCTCCTCGAGAAATGCGCGGAACGGGGCGATGCCAGTGCCGGGGCCGATCATGACGACCGGCCGGTCGGGCGCCGGCAGGCGGAAGCTGTCGCCCGGATTGACGTACGCCGACACCGTCCCTCCCGGCCCCAGGCGGTCGCTGAGAAACGTCGAGGCGACGCCGCCGCGCTCGCGCTCGCGCAGCCGATAGCGCACGACGCCGACCGCGAGATGGATTTCGCCCGCCGCCTTCTTCGGCGACGAAGCGATCGAATAAAGACGAGGCTGCAGCGGATCGAGTGCCGCAATCAGCTCCGACAGCGGCGGCCGCGTCGACGGGAAGGCATCGAGCAGATCGAGCAGGTCGGCATCCTGCGGTCCGGCGCCGGGATAACCCTCGGCCACCGCCTGCAGCACCCGCGATTCATCGCGGTTGCTCGCCCGCGAGGCGAGCACCTCGATTGCCCGGTCCGAAGGGCGGCGAATCTCGCAATATTCGCTGAGCGCCGTGACGAGCGGGCGCTCGATGCCGTCCGGCGACTGCACCAGGGTGTCGAAAGTCACCGCCAACCGCTCGATGATCGCTGCGACGAGGTCGGGGCAGTTGCGTGCGACGATCGCGAGACTGTCGCCGGGCTGATAGGCGATGTCCCGGTCGATGGTTTCGAGCACGACGTGGCGCGTGTCCTTCTCGGCCCCGGTGCGATGCAGTGACGTTGCCGCGCGCAGCCGGACGGCGAACCGCGGTGTGGCATTGCTGGCCTGCGGCGCCGGCTGAGTCGCCGACGCAACAACCACCGGCACTTTCGGCGCGCCGGGACTGGCGATCTCGGCCAGCAATTCCTTCAGCGCCCGCGACGTAGCCTTGCCTCCCGGCACGCAGCGGCTCAAGGATGCCTCGGTCCCGCCGGCAATCGCCGCGGCATAGCTCTCACACAAATAGCCGCATTGCCCGCAATCGAGCTGCGCCATCGCCGCCATCAGCCGATACTCGGCCCGCCGCCCGTCGGCCAGCTCCAACCGCTCGTCGAGCGCCAGCGTCGGGTCGTGCCACGGCAGCTCGTGATGCTCCGGCGCGGCGGCGGGCGATGAGTCGACATCGCCGAACAAGCCGGCGATGAACCCGTCGAGCCAGGCGCGCTCGGTCGACGAGAATGGCGCGGTGACTGGCAGGCACGGCACGAGGCTCATCTCATGCCGCCTCGGCAACCGGCGCGAACATCGCGAGAAGCTCGGCGTCGCTGTGGCGGGCGGCAAAGGCATGAAAGCTCTCGCCGGCTCTGCAATGCGCAAGATAGGCGCGCAAGATCGCCTCGATCCGCGCCGGCAGTGCCTCGGCCGCCACCAACTGGAAAAGCTGGCGTCCCAGCCGTTGCTCGGCGCCGCTGCCGCCCCCGACGTGGATGTGGTAGCCCTCGACCTCGTCATCGCCGCCGGCGTCGACCTTAGTCGCCAACAGGCCGATATCGCCGATGTCGTGCTGCGCGCAGGAGTTCGGGCAGCCGGCGAGATAGATGTTGAGGGGCAGATCGACGGCGAGGCGCCCGTCGAGATGGTCGGCCAGCGCCAACGCATGCCGTTTGGTGTCGGCGAGCGCGAACCGGCAGCCGGCATTACCGGTGCAGGCGATGAGCCCGGCGCGGATCGCGCTGGCCGCGGTCGCGAGGCCGAGCGCCGCGATCTCGCCGATCGTCGCATCGACCGCCGCGTCGGGAATATCGGAAATCAACAGGTTCTGCCACACCGTCAGCCGCAGCGTGCCCGAGCCGCGGCGCGCGGCAACCGCTGCCAGGCCGCGCAGCTGAGCCGCCGTCAGCCGTCCGACGGGCGGCAGGACGCCGATATAGGAAAAGCCCGGCTGCGACTGTCGGTGCACGCCGATATGGCCGTGCCGGTCGATCGGGCCGCGCGGCTCGGCGATCTCCGACGGGGCTTGGCGCCAGGCGAACGGCAGGTGTGCGGTCGCCTCGGCCATCACCTTCTCGATGCCCCACCGGTCGATCAGGTATTTGAGTCTGGCCCGTCGCCGGTCGGTGCGGTCGCCGTGCACGATGAACACCCGCAGGATCGCATCGGCAGCCGGCACGACCTCCTCGGCAAGGAGCAGCACGCCGGCGTCGCGCGCGAAGCTTTTGTGGCCGGTCAGGCCGCCTAGCAGCATGCGGAAATAGACGCCCGCGTCGACCTGCTTCCCCGGGCCGATTCGAACCGCGGCAAAGCCGATGTCGTTGGTGTCTTCCAGGACCGAGAGCCGGCCGCCGCCGTCGAAGGCGATGTTGAACTTGCGCGGCAGGCCGTACAGCTCGCGATGGTTCAAGATGTGGTGGTGCAGCGCACGGCACAGCGGCCGCGTGTCGCAGAGCTCCTGCGGGTCGATGCCGGCGGCGGGGCTGCCGGTCAGATTGCGGATATTGTCGGCGCCGGCGCCGCGCGAGGTCAGGCCCAATTCGTCGATCGCGGTCAACACGGCGATCGGGTGGGCCGCGGCGATCTCGCGGATCTGCAGGTTGGCGCGCGTCGTGACGTCGAGATAGCCGCCACCATAGCGCTCGGCCACGTCCGCGAGACCCTCTGCCTGATGCGCCGGCAGGATGCCGCCCGGCAGGCGCAGGCGCAGCATAAATGCGTCCTGATTGGGTGCGACGTAGAACAGGCCGTGGAACTTGTGCCGGAAGACGTCGAGCCCCTTCGGGAACCGCTCAGCCGTCGCGTTGGCGGCGATCTCGTCCCATATGTCGAACGGGTGCTTCTGGCGCTTGGCGATTTCCTCGGGGACGAGTTTGCCGCCGGAGGCGACGGCGCGGTCTTGCGCCTCGTAATGGATCGCCATCGAGTCGGCGGGATAGGGATTTGCCCCGGCGGACGACGCTGTGGGGTTGGCACCGGTAATGCCGCGCCTGCCAGCGATTCCGAGGATGAAGGCTTCGAGATACTGTTTCTGGTCTTCGGTAAAACCGTGATCGTCTGTCATAGCTCGGCTTACTTCAGTATCTGACCGGAAATGACCTCGGGATCATGAACCCCTTGTCGTCACCCCCGCGAAGGCGGGGGTCCAGGGCCGGCGCTCGGGGCATCGGACCCCTGGATTCCCGCTTTCCGCGGGATGACGGGTAGTGTGTGGGCGACCATGGGAATTTTCGGCAGGCTCTCAGGCTGCCGGCGCTTGCTTGCGCTGCACGCTGCGCAGGATTTGTTGCAGTTCGGGAAGACACGACCCGCAATTGGTGCCGGCGCCGAGCGCAGCGCCAATCTCGGAAAGGCTGGTCAGCCGCCGCTCGACGATGGCATGACACAGCGCACGGCGGCCGACGGCGAAGCAGACGCAGATCGCCTGGGCATCCTCGGTCGTCGCATGATTATTGACACGTCCGGCGAGCAGCCCACGGCGCATACCGGGCGATATCTCGGTGCCCAGTACGGTGACCAATGCGTCGGTCGCCGGCAGCGCGGCTGCCAAACGCGCTAGAAAGAGGCAGGCGTCGAGCCGACCGTCGATGATGCTGGCAAAGCGGAAATCACCGCGTCCGGGATCGGCATAGGCGATCAGCTCCGCCTCGGGTGGCGCTCCTAGCAACCGCGATACCCAGTCATCAAGGCTCGGCCTGCCCAGCAACGGTTCCCACCCGGCAAGATCGAATGCATGCCCCCGATCGAGCGGAACCCGCGTCCACCAATACGGCCCCTCCGGCAACGGCGCCGCCACGCGGCGCAGCAGGCATCCGCGCCAGCGGGTCGAGAGCGGCGTCAGGCAAACCGGTGTGCCCTTCAACTCCGGCTGCCCCGAGACCGGATCTGTCACCGCGCCGACCAGCCGATCCACTGGGCCAGAAGAGGTGAAGCTGTCGGTCCAATGCATTGGCGCAAACACTTCGCCCACGCGCTGCTCGGCGGTCAGGCGAACCGGCAGCACGGTCGCGCCATAGCCGCTTTCGACCCGGGCAAGGCCGCCCGCCGCGAGGCCGAGCCGCTCTGCATCTTCGGGATGAATGTCGAGCACTGGCGCGCTTTTATGGGTCATCAACCGCGGCACGCGGCCGCTGCGCGTCATCGTGTGCCATTGGTCGCGCACCCGGCCTGTATTCAGCACCAGCGGTCGTTCCCGGTCGGTCGGCTCCGCCAACGGCCGATACGGCGTCGCGACGAACCGCGCGCGGCCGTCGGCTGTCGCGAATTTCGCCGGGCCGTTGAACAGGCGAGAAGTGCCGGCGGCGCCGTGCCCGCGACGCAGCGGCCATTGCACCGGCTGGAACCGGTCGTAATCCTCGTCGCTCAACTCGGCGAGCGCGCCGATGTCGAAGATCCGGCCGCCGTCGTTTTCGAATGCCGACAGCGCGGCGTGTTCACGAAAAATTTCGGCAGGCCCGCGATAGCGGAACGCCTCGCCCCACCCCATCCGGCGGCCGACTTCTCTGACGACCCACCAATCCGGGCGCGCCTCGCCCGGTGCGGGACGGAACGCGCGCTGGCGCGAGATGCACCGCTCCGAATTGGTGACCGTTCCGTCCTTCTCGCCCCAACCGGCGGCGGGCAGCACCACATCGGCCAGGCGTGTGGTTTCGGTTGGCCAGCAATCGCTGACCACAACAAAAGGACAGTTGTTTAGCGCTTCGCGCACGCGCCCGGCGCGCGGCATGCTTGCAGCCGGATTGGTGCCGATGATCCACAGCGCCTTGACGCTGCCGTCCAGCACCGCGTTGAACAGCTCCACCGCCTTCAATCCCGGCCGGATCGCCATATGCGAGGCATTCCAGAAGCGACGCACGCGATCGACATCGGCCGCTGCGAAGCCCGTGTGGGCGGCGAGCTGGTTGGCCAGCCCACCGACCTCGCGGCCGCCCATCGCATTCGGCTGCCCGGTCAGCGATAGCGGCCCCATGCCGGGCCTGCCGATCCGCCCGGTCGCCAGATGACAGTTGATTATCGCGTTGACTTTGTCGGTCCCCGCCGCTGACTGGTTCACGCCTTGCGAATACAAGCTCACGGTGCGCTCGGTCAGGGCGAAACAGTCGTAAAAACGAGTGAGATCGGCGACCGGCAAATCGGCAGTCGCCGCGACCGCGCGAAGCGAGGGCGCCGCACCCCGCGCCGCGTCGAGCGCAGCCGCAAAACCGGCCGCCGGTGACCGCGTCCATGCCGGATCGCAACAGCCGGTTTCGACGAGGTGCACCAGCAGCCCGGCGAAAACGGGGACATCGGTCCCGGGCCGCAGCGCCAGGTGCAAATCGGCGATTTCGCAGGTTGCCGTGCGCCGCGGATCGATGACGACGATCCGGGTGCCGTGCGCGTCCCTGGCGGCGACCAGCCGCTGGTACAGCACCGGATGACACCAGGCCGCATTACTGCCGACCAGAACGACAAGATCGGCCGCCTCGATGTCGTCGTAGCAGCCGGAAACGACATCCTCGCCGAAGGCGCGGATGTGGCCGGCGACGCTCGACGCCATGCACAGCCGCGAGTTGGTGTCGATATTGGCGCTGCCGATGAAGCCCTTCATCAGCTTGTTGGCGATGTAATAGTCCTCGGTCAGCAGCTGGCCCGAGACGTAGAGCGCGACCGCATCGGGGCCGGGCGCGGAGATCGTTTGACGAAAGGTCTCGGCGACGAGATCGAGAGCCTCATCCCAGCCGGCGTCTCGGCCACGGATTTGGGGATGTGACAGGCGAGCGGCCGAGCCAAGGGTCTCGCCGAGTGCGGCGCCCTTCGAGCAAATGCGGCCGCGATTGGCGGGATGCTCCGGGTCGCCGGCAATCGTGCCATCGGCGGTAGCCAGGATGCCGCAACCGACCCCGCAATACGGGCAGGTCGTGCGGATCATGCGCTACGCCGCCTCGGCAAAGTCGCGACCGAAGACAATCCGCTCGCGAAAGGGCGAGACGTCGGCCTCGTCGCGCATCAGCTCGAAGTACCAGGACCCGTCCGCCACATCGCCGTAGAGCACGCACCCGACAATCCGCCCGTCGCGCAGGACAAGCTTCTTGTAGATGCCGTGGCGGGGATCGTGCAGCGCCAGCTCTTCATCGACAGTGTCCTCGGCGGCGAGCGCGCCCGCGGAAAAGACGCTGACGCCGGTGATCTTGAGGCTGGTGACGACCGGGGAGGGGAGATAGACGGCCGCCTCATCGCCGGCCAGCCGGGCGCCGCACACTTGGGCCTGCTCCCAGATCGGAGCGACCAGGCCGAAGACCTGGCCATTGTGTTCGATGCACTCACCGACCGCGTAGATTTTGGGGTCGCTCGTGCGCATGTCGTCGCCGACCAGGATTCCGCGATTGACGTCGAGCCCGGCAGCGGCCGCCAAATTGACGTTCGGTCGAATACCCATCGCGATAACCACCAGATCGCCGGCGATCTGGCGCCCGTCGGCGAGCCGTACGCCCACCGCACGCTCGGTGCCGAGGATCGCCTCGGTCTGAGCGTTCGTGAAGAATTTGATGCCCCTCGCATGTAGATCACAGCGCAGCATTTCGCCCGCAGTGATGTCGAGCTGGCGCTCCATCAGCGTGGGCATCAGGTGCACGACGGCGACCGCCATGCCGCGCCGCCGCAATCCCCAGGCCGCTTCGAGGCCGAGCAGGCCGCCGCCGATTACGATCGCGCGGCGATGCCGCTTTGACGCGGCGATCATCGTCTCGGCGTCGGCGATGTCGCGGAACGCGCGGACGCCGGGCAAATCCAGCCCGGGGATCGGCGGTGCCAGCGGCTTCGAGCCGGTGGCAAGCAGCAGCTTGCCGTACGGGACGGCCGCGCCGGCGCCGGCGATCGAAACTGTATTGGCCGTCCGGTCGATCGCGGTTACTGGATCGCCGGTGAGCAGCCTAACGCCGTGTTCGGCGTACCAGGCATGCGGGTGGATGATGATTTCATCCATCGTCTTTTCGCCCGCCAGCACCGCCGACAGCAGGATGCGGTTGTAGTTCGGGTGCGGCTCGGCGCCGACGACAGTCACGTCATAACGCCGCGGCGCGCGCGACAGCAGCGCTTCGAGCGTGCGTATCGCCGCCGTGCCGTTGCCCACGACGACCAGCCGCTCCTTCGGCCGAAGCGCGACCTTCTGGAAGCTCGCCTGGACCTGCGCGACTTGCTCGGGGGTCATGACGCCGCCTCAGACGCGCGCTTCGGCGAGGTTGGTCGGCGCGCGCTGGGCCAGAAAGCTGCGGCGCAGGTAGAACCACCAGGTCAGCGCGACGCAGGTCGCATAGAACAGCAGAAACACTTCGAGCGCCAAGTGGGGTCCGCCGGTGACGGCGATCGAGGCGCCAAACCCGCGCGGGATCAGATAGCCGCCGCAGGCGCCGATCGCCGAGGTGAAGCCGATCACCGCGGCACTTTCGGTGCTGGCGGCCTTGAGGGCGTCGGCGCGCGCGGCGTCGCCGGCGCCTGCTGCCTGCCGGAGCTTCTCCTCACGGAAGATCGACGGGATCATCCGGAACGTCGAGCCGTTGCCGATGCCGGTCGTCACGAACAGCACCAGGAACATTGCCAGGAAGCCGGCGAAGCTCTTGATATCGACGTAGTACATGACGCCTATCGTTGCGCCGCCCATCGCGACGAAATTCCAGAACGTCACCCGCGCGCCGCCGATCTGGTCGGCGAGCAGGCCGCCCAATGGGCGAGCGACCGAGCCGACCAACGGCCCGAGAAACGCGACCGAAATCGTGACCGCCGGGAATTGCGTTTTGATCAGCAACGGAAACGCCGCCGAATAGCCGATGAACGATCCGAACGTGCCGACATAAAGCCAGGACATCACCCAGGTGTGCTTGCGCCGGGTGACAACGAGCTGGTCCTGAAAGGGCGACCGCGCCGCGCTGAGATTGTTCATGTAGCGGGATGCGCCGAAGACGGCGATCGCGATCAGCGGCAGCCACATCAGCCCGGCGTTCTGCAGGTAAAGTCTCTCGGCGCCAAGGGGCCTCGTCAGATGAAGACCGACCCAGCCGCAGCCGATCAGGATCGGCGTCAGCAACTGCACGGAGCTGACGCCGATATTGCCGCCGGCTGCATTGAGGCCGAGCGCCCAGCCCTTCATCCGGTCCGGATAAAAGAACGAGATGTTGGCCATGCTGGAGGCGAAATTGCCGCCGCCGAGACCGGCAGTTGCCGCCACCGCCAGCATCAACGGGAACGGCGTCTGCGGCTGCGTGACAAAAAATGCGAGAAGGATGGTCGGGATCAGCAGCAATGCCGCGCTGACGATCGTCCAGTTCCGTCCGCCAAACCGCGGCACTGCGAAGGTGTACGGAAACCGCATCAACGAGCCGATCAGCCCGGGCAGTGCCACGAGCTGAAACAGCTGGGCGGTCGTGTAGTGAAAGCCGACCTGCGGCAGCTTGGTCGTGACGATGCTCCAGATCAGCCAGACCGAGAAGCCGATATGCTCGGCGACGATCGACCAGAGCAGGTTGCGCCGCGCGATGACCCTGCCCTTCTCTTCCCAGAATGCGTCGTCATCGGGCCGCCAATCGGCGATCCACCTCGCATCACGCCTGCTCATCGGAGATGCCGCCTTCGCTCGGACACGGTTTCGACCGGGCGGAAACCCGTGGCCGTGTTCGAGCCTTGCGCCAGCGCGCATTGGCCGTCCGGAACGCTAATCGGTTTCAATTTTCCCGGCGGAGCCGATCGCCTGCAACGGACCGCCGTTGGTCCACGTCCACGCCGCGGGCGGAATTATCCGCCGGTGGTGGGACGCCCCGCCGTTGGGGCAGCCCCTCTCCTATCGCACGGCAACAGCCTGCGATGCCGGAGCGAAACAGCAATCGGCAAACCGCGTGCCAAGCGAACATGCGAGGAAAACGGCAGGAATCGGACCGGAGGACTAACCGACCTCTGCTCGGTTTCGCGGCAGAGGATGGATTTTTGTGCAGTGCAAGAGATTTGGGCGACGTGAAAAAGGGATCGGGGCAAAAAATTGCCGCCGTGGTCTGTCATTCCCGCGCTCTCTCCTCGCTCTCCAGCAATTCGGCCGCGATGTCGCCGATGCGCCGGTTCTCGTTCATCGCCCGCCGCCGCAGCCACCGATAGGCTCGCGGTTCGTCGATATTGCGCTGCCGCATCAGCAGCGCCTTCGCCTTGTTTATGGTTTCGCGTTCCCGCAACGTTGCCCGCGCCTTGCCCAAATCATCGGCGAGTTGCTGGTGTTTGCGAAAGATCGCGACCGCCGCCATGACGATCGGCTTGATGTCCGGGAACGCAGTATCGACGACGTTGTAGGAGCTCACCCCCGCGGCGATCGCCGCTTCCATGAGCGCCGGGTCGTCGCGATCGACAAACATCACGATCGGTCGTGGATTGTCGGCGCTGACTCGGCGCAGGTCGTCGAGCGCATCGCGATCCCGCCGCGCCATGTCGACGATGATCACGTCGGGCGCCAACCCCGCGACGGCGTCGATCAGGTTGCTCCCGGGCGGAACTCCCAGAATCACGGCATCGCTGATTTCGCGCAGGCGCTCGTCGAGCGCGGACATCCGATCAGCATCGGAATCCGCCACCAGCACCCTAAGGCGATCCGGCACTCTCGCAGCTCCTCCACATCCGCGGCCGGGATCGGCAGAGCAAGCGCGATGCCATTCAAAAAATGCGAGTCCGTCTGGGCCGCGGCGCGGGCAGTCGCGCACAAAGGGGGGCCTGATCAGACGCCGGCTATAGGCGCGCGACTTGGTCAATTCTTGGCACGATCGACGCGCCCCCTTAGGGGCATTGGCCGGCGCTGCGACCGCCCGAAGCGAAGGTCTGAAATGGGGCACGAGGAGTGGTTCCCGCGACCAAGGTTGAGTGGCCGTTGTCGGTTCCGAAAGCAGTCGGCGGTTGTCGACGATTAGGCGGGCGGAAGCTTTTGGGTCAGGGTCTTAACCGCCGCCGTGCGGTTGCCCGTGCCGTTTGCTAGGGTTACTCGCTCCGGGACATAACTGGGACACCACTTGCGGCGTTCTTATACATAAGTTGCTGATTTTACAGTCATAAAAACTGACGATTTGGGAGCGGCCTAGCAAGATCGGGGCGTACGCTGTGGAGCAAGATGGGGCGAGTTGGCTTCTCCGCCGGTGTCTTGCCTTTCCCTGCTATTTCCCTGCCGGCATCTCTGGCAGGGAAAATTTTTTCCCTGCCAGCCGCATCAGGGAAAGAGCTGATAAGTGGCTGATTGTTATGGGTATATTTGCGATGAATTCGGCAATTTTGAGCCCCAACCGGATATTTTTCCCTGATTTTGCCGTCCGGCAGGGAAAGTCCGGTGCATGGTTCACGGCGGCTCGTTGGACATGATGATCGTGCCGGAGGCGGCGAACATGCCGCCCAC
>Ga0182033_10001312_pt1 | contig 12415 bp, 9 predicted proteins | sample tim00Cox0000000H_FD_125968 | JGI IMG/M metagenome (GOLD analysis project Ga0182033, IMG submission 125968) | Lab enrichment of tropical soil microbial communities from Luquillo Experimental Forest, Puerto Rico - timezero.00C.oxic.00.000.00H | ecosystem: Environmental > Terrestrial > Soil >...
CAATTTTCCACCTTCGCAGCTTGGTTTTCGGGTTCCAATTGCAAGAAGGGGACAACGTAAGGTCCCTCGGGAATGACGGCTACGGCGCTGTCGCCGCTTGCCGCGACGCTTTCCAGCACAGCCGAGGGCACCGAGTCGATGCGTGCGATGCCGGTGAGGATGTGTTGTGCAGGATTCAATCCCGTGCTGTAGAGCTGGATTGTGCCAATAGCCATCGGCTTGAGCTGCATTTGGGTCTGCCATTCGTCGATGGCCGCGCGTGATTTAAGCAGGATCCGGCGCAGAAATTCGCTCGGCCCGTGTTGGATCAGTTGGCGCTGAGCTTCAATGAACTCAGGAGATCCAAGCCCCTCCGAACACTCAGAAGCAACTATGAGCCGGCCACCCGGCGCCAGGATGTCAATCGGGCCTACCATTCCCTTCACGGTCTGATAATAGGTCTTATCCAAAGGGTAACCCGCCGCACTTGTTACCACGGTTTTGAAGCGACGTCTGGCGGACACTTCGGCGTAGTTGCGGACAAAGGCGACCGCTTCGGCGTGGCTGGCAACAATCTCGCCGAAGTTGATGAATGAGAGTCTGCGCTCCTCGTCGACAACTGCATTGATCGCCAGCGCGCCTCCTAACATCCGCACGATCTCCAGTTGTTCTTCATGAAGCGGGTTGCCCTCGAAATTGCAATTGGCAGCCTTAGGATCGGCCATGAAGCGCGCGCTGTGGAAAGTGGTAATGGTGTCGGCATGGGCCAGTCCGGGGGCGATGACCTTGCGTCCACCAGAGTAACCAGCCATGAAATGAGGTTCAACCAAGCCGGTAGCGATCCTGAGGTCCGCCGCCACGAAACGTCTATCGAGGCGTACTACGGTGCCGCGGCTGCTTGTGTTGCCGAGCAGAACGTGGTCCTCATCCCTGCTGGCGTAGTGGTTTTCAACTCGCACCTTCCGCAATACCCATGGATCGCCAATCAGCTCGTCCAACTCTTCCCCCAGGTTGGGCCGATGCAGGCCGGTTGCCACCAAAACCCCGATGGCTTTGGCCGGAATGCCTGCCTGAAGCAAAGTTTCAATCAACGGACGAAGGAACAAATGGTTCGGCACCGGCCTGGTAATGTCGCAGATTGCGATCGCAACGCTGCGCGCTGTGCGCGCCAACTTTTCAAGGGCAGCCGCCTCGACCGGTTCTTGGAGGGCTTTCCGCACCGCAGCCGACGGATCGGGCAGCACCGCCATAGGCTGCTTGCGCAGGACCGTGACCTGCAAATCGTCTGGTAATTGGATAGGCAGCTTGCCGCGGCCGTAGTTAAGCTCGACTTGCATTTGATGGTTTATCCTTTGTCTAGCGAGGCCGCGCCTCAGACCGGCGAGATCTAAGGATCTCAAGGTCGCGTTGGGAGCAGCGCCGATGGGTGAAGCGGCCTCGCTCTTGCGGGACCGACATTTCGTTAAGGGCTTGGGCCATTGCCCGCGCATGATCATTATACTGCTTTGGCCTTTCGATTCGCATGTCCATTGACAAGTGTTGCCCAGAAACCGGTACCTCCTGGGTTTCCCGGTCCCGCTTATAGAATCCTTGAAAAGCAAACCAGCTCATAATTCATGTACGAACACGGAAAAAACTTAACTCATCTGCAACCAGTTTTGCTTCTCAAGGATTCTAGTGCACCGCCTCCTGGATCCCTTTGAAAAGCAAAACCGCCTGGGAGATCAATTTGCGGAGACAGAAAGAACTTGACTCATCTACAACCGGTTTTGCTTTTCAAGGTTTTATGAGCACTCGACTCTTCGGAAAACGTGCGGTGATTACGGCTGCCGGTCAAGGTATCGGTCGCGCAACCGTCGAAGCGTTCGTGCGCGAAGGCGCGGAAGTGATCGCAACAGACATCAAGCGGGATTCCCTTGAACTGCTAAGCGGTTGCGAAACCCGGCAACTCGACGTCACGGACCCCTCGGCGGTGGAAGCTTTCGCCCGTGAGACCGGTCCTATTGATGTTCTCTTCAATTGTGCTGGCTATGTGCATGCCGGTTCCATTCTCGAATGCAGCGAGGGCGATTGGCAATTTGCTTTCGAGATCAACGCGCATGCGATGTTTCGACTGATGAAAGCTTTCCTCCCGGGAATGTTGGAGAAGGGATCAGGCTCGATCATCAACATGTCTTCCGTGGTTTCCAGTGTGAAAGGAGCTCCCAACCGTTTCGCTTACGGGGCAAGTAAAGCGGCGGTGATAGGCATGACCAAGTCCGTCTCGGCGGACTTCGTGGCCCGCGGCATTCGCTGCAACGCGATCTGTCCCGGAACCGTAGACTCTCCGTCGTTGGCCGATCGAATTGCGGCGCAGGCGACTGCGCAGCAAAGGTCGGTTGACGAGGTTCGCAAGGCTTTTATCGAGCGCCAGCCAATGGGGCGCCTCGGCAAACCCGAGGAAATCGCCGCACTGGCTGTGTACCTCGCGTCTGAAGAATCGGCCTTTACCACCGGCGAGATTCACGTCATCGACGGGGGCTGGGCGACTTGAGAATAAAACAAAATGATCCGGGAAATTTCGTCCCGCGTCGGTCGCATCGCCCGGACCCTACCGCCGGTTATGCACCGCTCATGAGGCAGACGGGTAGGGTCACATCTCCGAGGCGACCGGTTTATGTGAAGTCGTAAGTTTCGGGGCGACCAATGTTGACGGTCCGCTGGGAAATCGGGACGGAATTTTCAGGCTGATTAAAGACCACCTTGGATCGAGGCTGGACTCAGGGACGCAAAGCCTGTTTAGATAGATTGTGTTCAGAAACTTTAGGATAGGCCTTATCTGCACAAGCCTAGCTCTAGCAGGCTGTTGCGCAACAGGTCTCTGGAGCGGCAGTGTCTGCTACGATTGTGTGGTCATTCTTTTGCGACCGCCCGCGGTCAACTACTTCGAAGTAGGGACGGTCTCGTCTCCGGGTGGGCGAGACACCGCATCGGCAGATAACTATCGCCGCCTGCAAATAGAGGCTGCTTGTCTCGGGGCGCGCGCCGTAATTCTCACAGACCAGGTGCCTCCCGAAGAACCCGATTTCTGGCAGTACCCGCATACCGGCGTCGCGATTAGGTATGCAACCAGCAGTCTGTCCGAGCCTCGGGTCCCGCAGTCGGTTCCGTACTAATTCACCAGAGAGGCCCAGCGCGGTTGAAGTCCGCAACCAAATGCTCGTGCTCGTCGTCGTGCTCCTGCTCGAATGAGGCAGGGGAAATTGCTCCAACTAGAATTGAAAATGTTGGTTCACATCGTAGCGATGCTGACCAAACTGCTCGCGCGCTTCGATCCTGAAACAATACCGGTGGGAAAACAAAATTTTGGTCGTTAGCAGCACACGTTTTTTCCCAGACTGCGCTGGGAAAAATTCTCCCGTGCAGACCTTAGTGCTCTCAGTGCCTCCGTGGTGAAAATCTTCTCCTCCGTGACCTCGTAGTCACGGCACTCCATGCCCCATTGCCGCGGTATAGATCTGGTACCACTCAATCCTCGAAAGTTCCAGTTCGGCTCCCTGGCAGCAAGCTCTCAGCCGGTCCGGGTTCGTCGTTCCGACCACGGGCATAATCCCTGCCGGGTGGCGCAGGATCCATGCAATCACAATCGCTTCCCGGCTAACATTCCTTTCTTTGGCAATCCGTTCGATGAGGGAGGCCGTTTCGCGAATCCGCGGTTCGGTGTCCGGACCGGGCGGCTTCCCGGTGAGCACTCCCCTCGCAAGCGATCCCCAGGCCTGGAGCGCGATCCCCTGCAGCCGGCAGTATTCAATGATTCCTTCCCCTGGATTACCATACTCCGGACGCTTCATGTTGGCATGGATCGCCGCATCATGAAGCACGGTATGAATTGGATTGTATTCTATTTGGTTCACGACGATCGGTTGATCGACAAACGCTCTCAACAGTTCGATTTGTGCCGGCGAATGGTTGCTGACTCCGAACCTCCGCACCTTTCCCGTCCGGTGCAGGAGATCGAAGGCTCGCGCGACTTCCTCCGGTTCGACCAGCGGGTCGGGGCGATGCAGCAGCAAGATATCGAGGTAGCCGGTTTGCAGTCGTTTCAGACTTCCGTCGACTCCCTCGACGATGTGGTCAAAACTCAGATCGAAGCGTCCCGGCAATCCCTCCTCAGGTTGATTGCGCAGACAAATTCCGCACTTGCTCTGGAGGATGATTTCATCTCGCAGGTTTGCATTCCCTTTTAGAAATTCGCCAAAAATGATCTCTGATTTGCCAAAGCAATAAATGTCGGCGTGATCGAAAAAGTTGATACCGTACTCGAGCGCGCTTTCGATTGCAGCGCGTCCCTTTTTTATTTGCTCCGGGTTCAGCGGAGAGCCATCGAAAGCACCGCCGATCGTCATGCAGCCATAGATGAGCGGGCTAGAAGAAGTTTTGGGTTGAGTCATGTCGGCACTGGAACATAAAAGCTGCCTTAGGCAATTCAACGCAACTGTTGTGACTACGGCTTAGGATTTGTGATCAATGCAGGCTAGCTATTGCACTTTGGTGCAAAAGGAATCACCCTTTGGTGCTATCCAAGCTAAGCTAGATAACTGCGATGAAGCGCGCTGAGTTCCGACAGATCTTATCGTCTCTTGACCTTTCCGATCGATACCATGAGCAGGTCTGCTGCCGGAAAATGATAGAGCTGCTCGATTCCTGCCCGACCTGTTTCAACCGCGACGCCTATCCTGCTCACTTCACCGGAAGCGGATTCGTGGTCAGCTGCGACGGTGCCCGAGCATTGTTGCATCATCACCGCAAGCTCAATCGATGGCTGCAGTTGGGAGGTCATTGTGATGGTGAGGAAGACGTGCTTTCGGTTGCGCAACGTGAAGCCTGCGAAGAATCAGGGATCAGCGGATTAGTGGTTGCGTCCGCGCGGCCTTTTGATCTGGATATCCATGAGATTCCGGCTTTTGAAGGTGAACCGTCGCATATGCACTACGATGTCCGGTATGTCCTGATCGCCCCCGAAGCAGCGAAAATTCGAATGAGTCCTGAGAGTAACAAATTGCGCTGGTTTACGCCTGGAGAGATGAAAGGGTGCAGCCTCGACGCGGGATTGCGGCGGTTAATTGAAAAGTGGCAAGCGCTTTTGGCTCATCGTCGAAATTGGGGGGTTATGGGGCAGCGGTAGGGTCCGATCCCGCACCAGTTTCTGCTGAATGACATCAAATCCATCTGGTACGACCATCGTGTCTTCGCGATCTTTGCGCCCATCTGTGCCGATCCTCTTTCGTCCGATGGACCCAAAAATTTTTGCACAGGATCGGACGTTGCCCGTAATTACTCGGACGGCACAGAGGCCGTCCCTCTCTGGGAAAGGCGAACATTAGCCAGGACGCCTAGCTTAGTCTCGGCTGGCTCAGGGCTAGCTATCTATGGAAACGCAATGACTATGATGATTTCTTCTTGTGCTTTTCAGTCGACGAATGGGCCTGTGACATTCGAGACAGAGATCCACAAACATGGCTGTACAGTCAGGCGCATGCCAAGTGGATGTTCGGGCAAGTGTGCATGATATTACCCTTTGGGGTTACGTCTGCGCTTTCACTTTAGAAATTGCTTCTTTATCCGTTTAATAGGTTATGTGCACCTGTGTTGCGCGACTACCTCACCCTGACAATGCTGCTATTTTAGCCGTATAAAGGGGTGGAGCTCGCTCGATTTTTATGGAGCAGGCGGTGTCCGCGGAAGCGGGCGCGCTTAGACGAGGAAAAAAGGCTTATTGCTTTATGACCCTAACCCACCTGCATTACTTCTGGTCCCAAACTTCACCGGGCTACCACCATGGCTTTTGTTCCCGGCTATAGCCACGACCTATTTGTCAGTTACGCGCATGTCGATGACGAACCGCTTTTCGGTGCGCAACGTGGCTGGGTGACCACTTTGGTGAACAATCTGGAAACCGTGGTCCGCCAGAAGCTCGGGTTTAAGGATTTCACGATCTGGATGGACCATCAGCTGGCTGGAAATCAGCCCCTTACCCCCGCGATCATGTCAACGCTGGGCAACACGGCGACGTTGCTGATCATCTTGTCGCCGGGATATCTTAGCTCGGAATGGTGTGGTCGCGAGCGCGAGGCTTTTCTAAGACTAGTGCAAGGCAAACGCGATGCTTGCTCTCAGGTTTTTGTCGTGTATAGCGACAAGCTCGATCGCAGCAGCGTCCCGGCGGAGTTAGCAGACCTGATTGGCTACCCGTTCTGGGTACAGGAGCAGGAGGGGAAAGCCCCTCGCACGCTTGGCGTGCCCGTTCCGACTCCAACAGAGACGGAGTATTACAATCGTGTAAACCAACTGGGCCACGAGCTCAGCCAGGAGTTGAAGCGACTGCGCGCCGGCGGCGGCGATACGACCCCCGGACATTCCGGTCCGACGGTTTTCCTCGCGGAGGCGACCGACGACCTCGAGACGCGGCGGGAAGAGGTGCGCCGCTATCTTAGCCAGGCGGGACTCGACGTCTTGCCGCAAACTTACTATCCCCGAGACGATGCCGGACTCTTTGCGCAGGCCATGAACGCAGATTTGGCAAAGTGCAAAGTGTTTGTCCAGCTGTTGGGCGCCTTTCCCGGGCGCAAGCAACCGGCTGTGCCGAAAGGTTACCCGGCACTTCAGCATGAGCTTGCCCAAGAAGCCAAGATTCCTATTTTGCAATGGCGGAGTCGGGACCTCGATGTGAGCAGCGTTGAGGATCCAATTCAGCGTGGACTTTTGAACGGTGAAACGGTGCGCGCCTGCGGCATTGAAGAATTCAAGCAGACTGTCGTCGAGGAAGCTCGACGGCCTGCGCGTGCCATCCCGCAACGCTCAAAGGACGTGCTGGTCTTTGTCAACAACGACTCGCCGGACCGGGAACTGGCGCAGAGTGTGGCTGAATTGCTCCTAAAGGAGGGTGTCGGTTCTCTGTTGCCACTGGCGTCTGGCAACCCGGAAGAGATTCGGATGGACCTGGAGCAGAACCTGCTCGATTGCGACGGCCTGTTGCTGATCTATGGTGCAACTACCGCAAGCTGGGTGCGTAGCCAGCTCAGGCAAGGGCGAAAGATCATCAGCCAACGCGAGCAGCCGCTGGCGGCCATGGCAGTGTTCGAAGGTCCACCACCTGATAAAGTTGGACTGGACCTGATGTTACCCGATCTTCAGCAGTTGCGCTGTCGCGGCGGGGTGAATCCGGCGCCGGTGCGTAGTTTTGTCGCCAGCCTGACCGGATGAGCCGTAATTCAGCGACTAAAATGACCGAGTTGAGTACCTCTCCTTATCCTGGGCTGCGAGCGTTCAGGCCAGACGAGTTGGACATCTTCTTCGGCCGGGAGGAACAAACTGATTCTCTCCTGGAGAGGGTGCAACGCTCCCATTTTCTAGCCGTGGTCGGACCCTCGGGCTGCGGCAAGTCATCCCTCGTGCGAGCCGGTATGATCGCGGCGTTGGAGAGCGGCTTCATGGCGGATGCAGGTTCGCGCTGGCGGATCGTGGAAATGCGCCCCGGGGATCGGCCCATTAGGCGGCTTGCAGAGGCTCTCTCGGCTTCTCACGCCTTGAGTCCAGAACATGTCGCGGGGGCCGAGGAAGCGGCGTTTTTCGAAGCCGCGCTGCGCCGCGGACCCCTGGGACTCACCGAAATGCTGCAAGAGGCGCAACCTTCCGTCCAGGCGAATTTGCTTCTCCTGGTCGATCAATTCGAGGAGATCTTCCGCTTCCGCGAGAAAGGAGATCCAGACGAAGCTGACGCATTCGTTGGCTTGCTGTTGGCTACGGCGCAACAGCGGGAAGCGCGAATGTATGTCGTCACTACGATGCGTTCTGACTTCCTCGGGGACTGCACGCTGTTCAAGGGCCTGCCCGAAGCGATCAATGCAAGCCAATACCTGACGCCGCGCCTGACCCGAGACCAGTGCCGTGCAGCGATCGTGGGGCCTGCCAAGGTGTTCGGCGGCGACCTGGAACCAGCGCTCGTCAACCGGCTGCTAAATGACTTTGGCCCTGACCCAGACCAATTGCCGCTGCTGCAGCACGCCTTGATGCGTATGTGGACGCGCGTCAGCGGGCGACTAAACGGCTTTTGCAATGGCGCGAGCGAAACGCTTCTGGCTATCCGCTCTAAAAAGGTGACGCTGACGGTGTCTGCCTACGAGGATTTAGGCGGCCTGTCACGCGCTTTGTCCGACCATGCCGACGAGGTTTTGAACGAATTGACAGATCCACAACGCAAGGTGGCCGAGGTGATGTTTCGCCGCCTTACCGAGCGCGGCATCGGCAAACGGGACACCCGCGCCCCGGCTCGCCTCAGCGATGTAGCTGCGGTGGCGGGTGTTTCGTCGGCGGAAGTGGCAGCGGTAGTGGAAGCGTTCCGCCGCCCCGATCGCTGCTTCGTGACGCCGCCAGTGGGCATAACTTTAGGTCCCGATACACTCTTGGACATTGGCCATGAAAGCCTGATCCGCCAGTGGTACCAGCTAAGTGACTGGGTCGAAAAAGAGGGTCGCTCCGCCCTTATGTATCAGCGGCTAAAGCAGACCGCCCAGCTCTGGAAGAACGGCGATGCCGGGCTGTGGCGAAACCCCGACCTGGAAAGGCACTTGCAGTGGGAACGTACACAACGGCCCACCGTTGCATGGGGAATCCGCTATGGCAGCGCCGAAGAATTCGGGCTGGCTATAGACTTCTTGCGCGCGAGCGAGCAGACATGGCTCGAAGAATGTCGTCTTCAGGAGGAGAGCAAGCTTCAAACAGAACGACAAAGATCACGCATGCACCGCGCGCGCCTTATCATTCTGGGGACAGCGAGCATCTTCTTGCTCGCAATCGCCTCGGTGTTCGCATTTCTCTTCTGCTCTCTGACGAAACAATTCGATGAAATAAGCTATTACAAACAGTTTACTGTCCTTCGACCGCTGTACGCAGCAAATACACCCGGGAGCACCGATCGAAACATCATTTTTGCCTGTCAGCTTGTGAAAGAGCTCAGTCGCCCGAGGATGCGGATTGACCCCCTTCTGTACGGAGACGCCGTCAGTATTCTTGATCGAGCTCTCGCCAGGCGGAGCCGATTGGTGAATACCTACTGGAACTCGCAATCTGCCCGCTTGAATGAGGGCGCGGGCCAGAGTTCTGCCGTGCTTGCGCTTGTCTACTCGCCTGATGGTCGTGTACTGGTTACTGGAGATAAGCAAGGGCGATTGCGCGTTCTTCGTGACGGGATTTTCAGCGACGCGCTCAAAGTCTCCCGCGATGCGATCCGCAGCTTAGCCTTCTCTCCGGATAATTCTAAGGTCGCGGTCGGCACGCAGGGTGGGTCCCTCTTCATTTTCGACCCGGGCGCTTCGCCCACGGCGCAAAAGGTAGTCGAACTTCGTTTTTCCGGTGGCGCAAAAGGAACGCAATCCGTTTGGAGTTGCAGCTGGAGCCCTGATGGCGATCTGGCCGCCGGCTGCCAGGATGGGAAGGTTTATGTCTGGTTCGATTTATCTCGCTCTCCGGTGTCGGAGAGTCTCCTGCCATCGGCGAGCTTCGAAAATAGCGTGGATAACAAAACGGTCCAGGTTCATGCGGTCGCCTGGAATTGTACGGGTTCGATGCTCGCAATCGGCGACGGTCACGGCTACGTCCGTCTTTGGGACAAGACGCACTTGACCCAACCGTTTAGGGCTCACTCCGACGCAATATGGAACCTCGCTTGGTCTCGAGACGAGCGGCTTACTTGTGCCAGCTGGGATCGAGCCATCTCGGTCTGGAAGATGGTCGATCCTCTTTCAGGGGGCGCGCCGACCCTCTTAGGCCGGCGAGATTCCGCCCACGATGGATGGGTTCGTGACGTAGTCTGGATTGACCACGATCAAAAGATTGCCTCGGTGGGTGCTGACGGAATCCTTCGATTTTGGAATAGCTCCGACCTGACAGATGCAGGGTCAGAACAAAGTCCTACTACCGAAGTGTGGAAACTCTCCTACAGCAAAAGTAAAGAAACGATCGCAACGGCCAATAGCGATGGCGCGGTAAGAATTTATGCGCTTAATCCGGCCAAGCAGCAAGCGTACGGCAAGCAATCCAATGACATTATGCGCTTCGCCTTCCTGGATTCCTCGGTTCTCAGCTTTGACCTCGACGGTGTCGTGAGTCGCTTTGACACTGCCTCTCAAAAGCTAGAAGAACCGGTTCAAATTCCGTTAGGTTTTCGCGAAGGGATTCAGGCCGTTCAATTTCAGCCGGCGATAAAGGCGTTCGTGATCGGATATGATTTTCGCTTCGCCAAAGAAAAGCAACAGGGTGGGCAACTTGTCGTCTGGGATCCGCTAAGCGGCTCTGACCCCAAGAAACGCTTGACCGAGGAACCGATCCGTTCACTTAGTTGTCATCCGCACGAATCGACGGTCGCATTTGTTTCAAACGAAGGAACTCTCGGTCTGCGTACACTGCCGGACCTGGAGCTGATTCCGAGTCAGCAGGATCTCCATGTTGGGAAGCCGGGGGCTAGCGTTGGCAGAATTTCCTGGTCCAATGCTGGCGATGTTCTCGCGATCGCATTTATCCGAGACGCCGAGATGAAGACAGAGATCCTGCGATTTCGATACGACGGCAAAAAGCTCGTAGCTATTGATCCTGAACACCCGTTTGAGATTCCGGCGTCAGTTTTTTCATTCGCTTGGCGCCTCGATGATAAGGTGATGGCGATGGGAACCGTGGGTGGCGCGGTCATTTTGCACGATTTCGGTACCGGTCTTGAAGAATCGGCTGTAGCTCACGACGGCAGGGTGCACACATTGAACTGGTCGAGTGACGGACGACAACTCTTTACGGGCGGAGATGACGGTAGCCTCCGAGTTTGGGATTGTGATCCCACCCAAAACAATAAGCTGACTCTAGTCATTACCTTACGACAGGATACTGGCGCGATCCATGCCGTAGGCGTGTCGCCGGACGGAGAAGGGGTCTACACGGGAGGGACCAACCCCAAGATCTTTTATTGGCCCAAGACCCGTTATTCGGTAAACGAAATTCTCCGCCGGGCTGAAAACATGGTACATCGAAACATGGTCAGCTCCGAGTGGATCCGCTACACGGAGAAAGACCCGGACCGACGGCAGCATTATGAGAAGACGTTTGAGGGTCTGCCTGGACTATTCGAGGCCGAGTTACCCTGAGTTTCACATTTTAGCCTGCATTGATCACAAATTTTAGCGGGAAATTTGCCTTTGGATGAGGTTACGTGATCAATTCAGGCTAGAGAGGTATCTTTGGTTCTATTGGGCAGAGGTTACTCGCCGGAGACCGTTTTTTTCCGTCTTACCAGGGCTCTCTCTTTTGCAACTGAATTTCCCGGGCCATTTCAAATTGCCCATTCCGCTCACGAAGGCCTCCGAGGCGTGTTGCGTGAAATCGAGAACCTGTCTGGAAGTGTAGGGTAGATTTCCGCTGATTGCCAGTTTTGCAATGCCATGCACCATTGACCACGCCATCAGTGCCAGCGGATGCGGATCGCCCGCGGGCAAAGTACCCTCCTTCTGCGATTCCATGATGAATCCGAGAAGTGTTTGAAAAGCATTTTCGCCGACGGCCTCATTTCTTGGAAGCTCGCGGGAAGGCAGATCAAACATCACCAGAAAGTGTTGCGGCCAGTGCAATGCGAAATCGACATAACCGCGGCCACACAAGCGCAGACGTTCAGCCGCCGTCTTGCCCGCGACCGACCCTTTTTTCATCGCGTCTGTCAGCCGTTGAAATCCTTCGATCGCGACGGCTTCAAGCAACTCATCCTTATCCCGGAAATGGCGATACGGCGCATTGTGTGAAACTCCCGCCCTGCGCGCGACCTCTCGAATGGTGAAGCCCTTGGGGCCAACTTCCCCGATCAAGATGACTGCCGCCTCGAGGAGGGCCTTTCTGAGGTTTGGGTGATGGTAAGGGCGTTTGCGCGGCATGCCAAAAAATGTAGCAATCAATGTTGACACAAACAACAATCGATGCAACCTAATGTTGGCATCGTCCACATTCCGAGCGCAGCGACAAAATCAACCCAATCTCCAGGAGACAATTTTCATCATGGTTATCCCCAAACGCATGACCGCCCAGATCGACCACACCTGCTGCCTCTTTCTGATCGGTATGGGAATCAATCATAACCTGCCCCCCTTCGGACTCGGCCAGGTTGGCCAACTCTGCGAAGCTGCTGGACATCGGAAATCGTTGCCCGGGCGGGTTCAAATCAATGTGATAGCTAATGAAAGGAGCATTTACCGCAATGGACCGCTTCCCGTTATTCATCATGGAGTTACAGATGGCGAAGAGAAAACTTCTCAGCAGTTTCGAATTGCCGGACGTTGAAGACAGAGAGGAGATGAAGTTAGGAAATAACAGCTGTCTTAAATCGGTAACCGCAGACGTCCGCGCGACTGAGCTCGTCGAAGGCTCG
>Ga0182033_10001315_pt1 | contig 12411 bp, 13 predicted proteins | sample tim00Cox0000000H_FD_125968 | JGI IMG/M metagenome (GOLD analysis project Ga0182033, IMG submission 125968) | Lab enrichment of tropical soil microbial communities from Luquillo Experimental Forest, Puerto Rico - timezero.00C.oxic.00.000.00H | ecosystem: Environmental > Terrestrial > Soil >...
AAAGGCGCCTTTAAGTCCAACCCCCTTATTCAACTCTCACTCGCCCCGGCGCGGCCGTGATGGGACCATGGCTGCGGCCCAGGTCGATTTACCCTTGGCTCATATAGGAGAGCGCTATCCGGCCGCAAGACAGCACCAGCAAAGGACAATTGGCACGGGCGGCCCCGCGCGCGCGGCGACCATCGCCGACCCAGATTGAGGTTCACTTAACGGTCTCCCGCCGCACGGCGCGTATCGCTTCGCCGCGCTAGCCCGGCATTAAGGAAGTCCTGCCACGAATGATCCCCAGCAAGGGGGCCAACGGTTGAGGCCAACGCCCGGCCGTGAACGGCGCCGGAACGGCATCCCGCGGGTGGTAAGGCGTCATGGGCGCGGGCACTGCGCTATCGCGACTTCCTCATCGTCGCGCTGATGGTGCGCAAGGACGAGCTGTTCCCGAGCGTAAAAGTCGGCCGGGTGCAGAACTTTCACTCCTGGTCGCCGGAGACGGTGCCGGCGGGCATGAGCTGCCTCGGCGTCGAATATTTCTGCTTCGAGGGGCGACAATTTTTGGGATGCGCCGGACGGCGATTTGATTGCGCTCGCCAATAGGAAGGGCGCAGATCGGTCTGATCGGCGCCGGCGAAAGTGGCCGACGCCTGCGTGGTGCGCCAGCCCAAGGCCTATCCCGTCTACGACGAGGACTATCGCGGCAACATTGCCACCATCAGGCTCGATCTCGAAGGCAGCTACCGACGCTGCATCTGGTCGACCGGAATGGCATGCACTGAAGACCACGCCATCATGACGGCGATGCTGATGGCAGAGAATATCCTCGCCGGGCAAAAGCTCTACGACATCTGGAACGTCAACGAGGACACCGAATATCACGAGGCCGGCCCCTCCGGCGTGCAGGCGCGCTCGACAGCGTGCAGCGCGTTCCAGAATAGGTCGCCGATACCCGAGCGGCATAGCGCGGACTTATTCAACGGCTCCCGGCTGTGGTAGTGTCTTGCCTTCAAACGCTGAAGGCATCTCGTCGCAGCACTCCTCTGCAGCAAAGGGATAGTCAGATGAGCCGCTTGTATGGCCCTGTCCACCGCTCCTTGCAGGACCGCTTCGACACGCGGCGTCTCGCCGACAATGTCGAAGCGCGCATCGTGCTCACCGAAATCCCGGCGGAGCACAAGGCGTTCATCGAAAGCCGCGACATGTTCTTTCTGTCGACCATCGATCATCAGGGCCGGCCGACCGTGTCGTATAAGGGCGGCGACCCGGGATTTGTTCGCGTCCTCGACGGCAAGACCGTCGCGTTTCCCTGCTACGACGGCAACGGCATGTTCTATTCGATGGGCAACTTGCTCGGAAATGGTCAGGTCGGCATGCTGTTCATCAACTTCGAGAAGCCGCATCGGCTGCGCCTGCAAGGCATCGCCAGCGTCGACGACAACGACCCGCTGCTGGCGGAGTACGCCGAGGCGCAACTCATCGTCCGGGTCGGCGTCACTGAAGTCTTTCGCAATTGCCCGCGCTATGTTCACCGCTATCAAAGGGTCCAGCCGTCGGAATTCGTGCCGCGTTCGGCGGGTGAAACGCCGTTGGCGCCTTGGAAGTGCGTCGACGACATCCAGGCGTCCTTGCCGGCGAAGGATCGCGCCCGCGTCGCGCGCGAAGGCGGTCTAGTCACGCGCGCGGAATACGAAAAATACCTCAGCGACGTCGGCAGCCGCGAGAGCTAGAGCGACATCGCCCGCAATTAGGCGCGGCGGGCGCGGCATCGCCCGCAGAATGAGATGCGGCGGATAGGAACCAGTAACATTCCGGGTAGGTCGTGCCGACCATGGCGCGCAGCGCGTCACCGCTCTCGAGTCCGCCGAAAAACGCCGAACGACCGCCCATCCAGGTATTGAGGAAGTCGCGGCCGATGACAAAATGCGTGTCGCCAACCCACCAGCCTTCGATCGGAGGGAAGCCCGCGAGCGTGAGATAGGAAATTTCCAGCGCGACAAGGAAAACGGCGGCGGCCACCATCCATTTGTAATAAAGGTCCTCGGCCGGCGATTTGCCGGCACCACCTGTCACATTTTCAGCGTAGGGGGAGAGCACGGACATGCGCGGGACTGTATGGCGAGCGGTAAAAATCCCATGAAAACAGACATCACGGAGATGATAACCGCGTCTTCATCCGCGTCCCCGGCGGCGAGCTTGGGCGGGCTTCGCCTCCATCCGGGCTACCTCGACCGCGCGCTGCAAGAAGCGCTGCTGGCGGAGCTGCGTGGAATTTTCGCCGCGGCACCGTTGTTCACGCCGCGCATGCCGAAGTCGGGTCGGCCGTTTTCGGTGCGCATGTCCAATTGCGGGCCGCTCGGCTGGGTCTCCGACGAAGCGGGCTACCGCTATCAGCCGACCCATCCGGTCACCGGCCGGCCTTGGCCGCCGCTGCCGTCCATGCTGCTTTCGATCTGGAACGCGCTCGCCGGCTATGTGGCACCGCCGGAGGCTTGTTTGATCAACTTCTATGCCGCCGGCACCAAAATGGGCCTGCACCAGGATCGCGACGAGGAGGATTTCGCAGCGCCCGTGGTTTCGCTCTCGCTCGGCGATTCCTGCCTGTTCCGCGTCGGCGGACGAAAGCGTAACGATCCGACCCGCTCGGTGCGGCTGCATTCCGGTGACGCCGTCGTGCTCGGCGGCGACAGTCGCCTCGCCTTCCACGGCGTCGACCGCATCGAGCCCGGCACTTCGACCTTGCTCGCGGAGAGCGGACGGATCAATCTGACCTTGCGCCGGGTGACGCGGCCCGCTGCCGCGCAATTGCGGCCGCGGGAAGTCTCCGGCCCAGGCGCGGCATGATGAGCGCAGGCAAATACGGGACCTTCGCGGCCGCGGTGTGTTTCGCCGCGGCCCTGGCATCGCTGTCGGCCGCGCCGGCGCGCGCCGCCGATCCGGTATTCCCGATCGCGTCGCCCATCGGGCTCGTACCACCACCCGGCATGACGGCGAGCAAGAGCTTCCTGGGCTTCGAGGACGTCGCCAAGGACGCCGCCATTTTGCTCGCCACGCAGCCGGCCGCGGCCTATCTGGAGCTCGAAAAAAGCCTCGCCACCGATGCCCTGAAGAAGCAGGGCATGACGGTCGAAAAGCGTGAGACGATGAAATTCGACTTCGGCAGCGGCGTCCTGATAACGACCAAACAAGCCGCCGACAAAGCGACCTACCGCAAATGGCTCCTGGTCGCGCAGTCGAAGGATTTCACGGCACTGCTCAACGCGCAGGTGCCGGAAAAGGAGAGCGCCTATCCGGACGCGGTCATGCGTTCGGCGGTGGCGACGCTGACGGCGCGCGCGACGGTACCCGACTCCGAGAAGCTGAGCCTGTTGCCGTTTGAGATCGGCGATCTCGCCGGCTTCCACATCCAGCGCGTGCTGCCCGGCCGCGCTTTGCTGCTGCTCGACACGCCCAACGGCGAGCCGACCGATAATTACGATGCGCGCATGTTGATCGCCATCTTTCCCGGCGGGCCTGCGGAGCCAGACGAGCGCGCCAATTTCGCGCGCATCGCATTTGGCCAAATTGCCGGCATCAAGGACGTCCGCATCACCATGTCGGAGCCGCTGCGCATCGGCGGCCAGTCGGGTTTTCAGACCACGGCGCAAGCCAAGGACGCGCAATCCAACACCGACATCATGGTGGCGCAGTGGCTGCGCTTCGGCGGCGGCGCGGTGATGCAGATCATCGGCATGGCGAAGGCGGAGGGCTGGACGAGCACGCTCAGCCGGATGCGCACGATCCGCGACAGCATCGATCCAAAGTGAAGCGCGTCAGCTGTCTTGCGCGGCCTTCGCGTTGTCGTTGCTTGAGGCGGTGGGCGCGACCTTTGGGCCGCCCTTGGACACCCCGACCAAGGCCGGCCGTAACACGCGCTCGCCTATCATGTAGCCGGGCTGCACTACCTGAACGATGCTGCCGGCCGACACTGACGGATCGGGCACTTCGAACATGGCTTGGTGCACGTTCGGATCGAATCTCTCGCCTTGCGGCGTGAACTGGCGCACGCCGTTTTTGTCCAGCGCTTTGAGCAGTTCGCGCTCGGTTAGCTCGACGCCCTCGACCAGCGCCTTCACGCCGGCTTCCGCACTGGCGCGAACCTCCGGCGCGACCGCGTCGAGCGCGCGCCGCATATTGTCGGCGACGCCGAGCACGTCGCGGGCGAATGACGCCATGCCGTAGAGCCGCGAGTCGGCGACCTCGCGCTCGGTGCGTTTGCGCAAGTTCTCCATCTCGGCAAGCGTGCGCAGCAGCCGATCCCTCATCTCGGCGTGCTCCCGTTCGAGCGCTGTGGATGGGGTCGGTTCCGGCGCCGCAGCGGCCCCGCCCTCTCTGGCCGCTTCGTCCTCGGCGCGAGCGGTCTCTCCGGTCATGGTCAGCCCTTTTGATCTTGATGCGCCTCGCATATCAGGCTTCGGCGGGTAAAAATCAAGCGCGGAACGCGCGCCAGACTTTTCCGGGTTCTCACTCATCCTGCCGGATCAGGCAGTTAACCACCTAGCAGCTTGCTGACGACTTTGGCCGTGTAATCGACCATGGGGATGACTCGGGCATAGTTGAGACGGGTCGGGCCGATCACGCCGAGCACGCCAACGATGCGGCCGGAGGCGTCGTGATAGGGCGCAACGATGGTCGAAGAGCCCGACAGCGAGAACAACTTGTTCTCCGAGCCGATGAAGATGCGCACTCCCTCGGCCTGTTCGGCGCGACCAAGCAAATCGATGACCTCGCGGCGGGTTTCCAGATCGTCGAACAGCAGCCGCACCCGCTCGAGGTCGGCAAGCGCTTTGAGATCGTCGAGCAGATGGGCCTGGCCGCGGACGATCAGCTTGCGCTCGTCGCTTTCGCCCCCCGACCAGCTGGCGAGCCCGTTGGCGACGATCCGCTGGGTGAGTTCGTCAAGCTCGGCCTGGCGGGCTTGCAGCGCGCGTTCAAGCTCGGCTCTGGCGTCAGCGATGGTCTTGCCGCGGATATGGGCGTTCAGAAAATTCGAGGCTTCGGTCAGCGCCGACGTCGGCAGGCCAACCGGCACGTTGAGCACGCGGTTCTCGACCTGGCCGTCCTCGGCGACCATGACGACGAGCGCGCGCTCGGGCTCGAGGCGCACGAACTCGACGTGCTTGAGCCGCATGTTGGACTTTGCTGTTAGCACCACGCCGGCGGCGCGCGTCAGCCCGGAGAGAAGGCCGGAAGCTTCGGTCAGAACCGTCTCGACCGACTTAGCTTGGCCCGATGCCGCAACCTGCGCTTCGATCGCCTTGCGGTCGTTCTCGGTCAGGTCGCCGATCTGCATCAGGGCATCGACGAAGAAGCGCAAGCCTCGCTCGGTCGGCAGCCGGCCGGCCGAGGTATGCGGCGCATAGACGAGGCCGGCCTGTTCCAGGTCCGACATCACGTTGCGCACCGAAGCCGGCGACAACGTCATCGGGATGATGCGCGATAGATTACGCGAACCAACCGGCTCGCCGGTCGCGAGATAACTCTCCACCACCTGGCGAAAAATCTCGCGCGAGCGCTCGTTGAGCTGCGCAAGCCCGATCTGGTTGGCGCCGGTAACGCCTATGGGAACGTCGTGTGTCGCCATGTGTCTAATATAGCATGGCACTCATATATCATTCCGCCGCCGCCATGGTGCGTGAGCTGGCCCGCGGTCGGGCGCGCAACAGATCCATCAGGCCGCGCACCGAGCCGAAGTCCTCCAACCGATCGACGGCGCCGATGACCTCGACAATCTGTTGCTCCGGCAAGACGCCGTCCGCGTAGGTGCGGAATTTTTGCTCGATCTGGCGGCGCGACAGCGGATTCTCGAACGAGCCAAGCGGATGTTCGCAGCGGGCCGAGAGTTTTGTGCCGTCCGACAGCTCGACGTCGACCGCGGCCTGGGAGCCACCGACCGACGGCTCGGCGCGGACCTCGACCTGCTTTGCCGCAAACGCGCGCAGCTTCGGATCGTCGTATCGGCCGGGCTCGAACTGCGCCAAGGTCAGCGCGCGATCGTGCAGGATGACGGCGGCGGTGTAGTGGGCCGACAGCAGGGCTTCGAACTTGGCCTTGTAGGTGTCAAAGCCGCCATGCATGGCGAACGCCGCGGGACTGAGCCCGATGCCGACCTTGCGCACGCGCGTCGCGTCGAGCTCCTGGTTGTCGACGAGATCGAACAGCGCCGTGACCATACCCTGGATGAGCGACGCCGACGGCCATAGCCGCACGGCGATGCGCTCCAGCTCCCAATGGCTGCCGAGACCGGCAAGTGCGGCTTCGACTTTACCACCATCGACATAGGTGTTGTAGAGGCCGCCGTCCGTGGCGGTGAGGAATTCGCGCGTGGCGACAAACCTTTGTTGCGCCAGCAACGCTGCCAACAAGCCCGACAGTGCGCCGCGGCACTGATGGAATTTCACCGTCGGCGTGCCCCAGGCGGCAAAGGTGCCGGCGGCCTGGCTGCCGGCGAGCCCAAACGCGCGCGCCATGGTCTCGGCGTCGAATTTCAGAAGCGAGCCGACGGCCGCTGCGGCACCGAACGGACCGAAAATGCCCGGGCCGTGCCAGCCGCGGGCGCGGAATTTCGGATAGTCGGTGCCGACACCGACCCGCGTGGTGATCTCGCATCCCGCCGCGATGGCGGTCAGCAGTGCGCGGCCTCCGAGGTCATCGCGCTCGGCGATGGCGAGCGCCGGCGGCATCACTTCGGGCGTCACATGGGTCATGGTCTCGCGGTGCACGTCGCACATGGTGACCGCAGTGACGAGGTAGGCGTTGAGCAAGGTCGCGCCGGCAAGCGACAGGTGCTCGCCGCCGACCACGCTCGATTCGCTCGATTGGGCGAGGCTCGCCGCCAGCGCCGCGACTTGGCCGGTTTCCTCGCCGAGACGGCCGGCAATGGCGCAGGCGAGCGCGTCGAGCAGGAGGTTCTTGCAGTGGTCGCGCACACGCTGCGGGACGTCCTCGTAGCGCAACATGGCCGCAAATTGCGCCAGGGCTTGGGTCGCTTCCGCCGCCGTTCTGCCTGCCATATTCGCCGCCATTGGGGGCCTCCTCGCCGAGTTGGCGGAAGCGTAGCGGCAAGCCCGCGCGGCTGGCAACGTCACTAGAATGCCGCATGCCGTTCCCGGTTAATGCCCGGGACATGCTTTTTTCCCGCTCATGCTCTAAAAGCGTGGCGCGGCCGGCCGTTGGCAGCGGGCCGCGAGGAGAATAGACGCATGCGGCCGAGCCGCCGACAGCCCGACGAATTGCGCCCGGTGTCGCTCGAGCGCGGCGTGGTGAAATTCGCCGAAGGTTCGTGTTTCGTGAAGTTCGGCGACACCCATGTGCTGGTGACCGCCACGTTGGAGGATCGCCTGCCGCCCTGGCTCAAGGGTCACGGCCGCGGCTGGATCACCGCCGAATACGGCATGCTGCCGCGCGCCACTCTGGAACGCACCCGGCGCGAGGCGTCGTCGGGCAAGCAGACCGGCCGGACCGTCGAGATCCAGCGCCTGATCGGGCGGAGCCTCCGCTCGGTGATCGACCTCAAGGCCCTCGGCGAGCGCCAGATCACCATCGACTGCGACGTCATCCAGGCCGACGGCGGCACCCGCACCGCCTCCATCACCGGCGCCTGGATCGCGCTCTACGATTGCCTCGCCTGGATGAAGACCCGCGACATGGTCGAGATGAGCGTGCTGCGCGATCACATCGCCGCCATCTCCTGCGGCGTGTTCAGCGGCACCGCCGTGCTGGATCTCGACTACGCCGAGGATTCGCAGGCCGACACCGACGCCAACTTCGTGCTGACCGGCTCGGGCAACATCGTCGAGGTGCAGGCCACCGCCGAGAAGACACCGTTTTCCGAGGAGCAATTCGCGGCGCTGCTCGCCCTCGCACGCAAGGGCGTCGCGAAGCTGATCGACCTGCAGAAGATGGCGGTGATGTGAGCGGACTTGTCCATTGCCGCCTTGCGGGGCGCCTCGTGATCGCGACCCACAACTCCGGCAAGCTCGCTGAAATGCGCGAGCTGCTTGCGCCTTACGGGATCGACGCCACATCGGCGGGGGAACTGGGACTGAAGGAACCGGACGAGACGGGGTTGAGCTTTCGCGACAACGCCCGCATCAAGGCCGAAGCGGCCGCCAAGGCGACCGGCCTGCCCGCCTTCGCCGACGATTCCGGGCTTGCGGTCGATGCGCTCGGCGGCGCGCCGGGCATCCATTCGGCGCGCTGGGCCGGACCCAATAAGGATTTTCGCGGCGCCATGCAGACCATTGAGGACAAACTCCACGAGCGCGGCGCGACGGCGCCGGATGCGCGCAAGGCCCATTTCGTGTCGGCGTTATGCGTCGCCTGGCCCGACGGCCATGTCGAGGAATTCGAGGCGCGTGTCGACGGCACGCTGGTGTGGCCGCCGCGCGGCGACAAAGGCTTTGGCTACGATCCGATGTTCCTGCCGGACGGCCACAGCCACACCTTCGGCGAGATGGATAGCGTCGAGAAGCACGGCCTGCCGCCGAGCGGAAAAGGCCTGTCGCATCGCGCCCGCGCCTTCGTGAAACTCGCGGAGGCGTGCCTTGGTTGAACAGGTCTTGGCCGATCAGAGCGACCCGACGGCCTTCGGCGTCTATATTCACTGGCCGTTCTGCCTGTCAAAATGTCCGTATTGCGACTTCAACAGTCACGTCCGCCGCAAGCCGATTGACGAGGCGCGCTTCGTGCGCGCCTTTGCGGCAGAGATCGCGAGCACCGCGGCGCGGGTGCCGGGCCGCACGGTTTCGACCATCTTCTTCGGCGGCGGGACACCGTCGCTGATGCAGCCGGCCACCGTGGGCGCCATCCTCAATGCCGTCGCCAAGCATTGGCAGGTGGCGCCCGATGCCGAGGTCACGCTCGAGGCCAACCCGACGAGCGTCGAGGCCGCGCGCTTTCGCGGCTATCGCTCGGCCGGCGTCAACCGCGTCTCGCTCGGCGTCCAGGCGCTCGACGATGCGGCGCTGGTCGAGCTCGGCCGCATGCACTCGGCGCGCGAAGCGCTCGATGCCGTCGCCATCGCGCACTCGATCTTCGACCGCACCTCGTTCGACCTCATCTACGCCCGGCCGCGGCAGCAGCCGAAAGATTGGGCCGACGAGCTGACGCGGGCGCTCGCCGAAGCCGGCGAGCATCTTTCGCTCTATCAGCTCACCGTCGAACCGGAGACGCCGTTCGCCGCGCTGCGCGCCGCAGGCAAGCTCGCCATTCCGGACGACCACTTGGCGCGCGCTCTCTACGACACCACGCAGGACATCTGCGCGGCCCACGGCCTGCCCGCCTACGAGATTTCCAACCATGCCCGGCTAGGCGCCGAATGCCGGCACAATCTCGTCTACTGGCGCGCCCACGAATATGCCGGCATCGGCCCGGGCGCCCATGGCCGTCTCGACATGGGCGATGGCCGTCACGCCACCGCGACCGACAAGCGCCCCGAAGCCTGGCTGATGCGGGTCGAGGCCAACGCTCATGGCCTCGTCACCGACGACCTGCTGACCCGCGAGGAAATGGCTGACGAATTCCTGCTGATGGGGCTCCGGCTCGCCGAAGGCATCGAGCTCGCCCGCTACACCGCGCTCGCCGGCCGGACCATCGACCCCAGCCGCGTCGCCACCCTGAAGGAGCATGGGCTCGTCGAGACGACGCCGGCCGGACGACTCCGAGTCACCTTGCCGGGCTTCCCCGTTCTCGATGCTGTGGTGGCCGATTTGGCCGCCTGACGCGCAAATCTGGCCGATTCATCGAGCCAGATAGTAAGTTAGCTTATGTTTTTCCCGGACGCGCTTTCGCCCCGAACATCAACCTGATATCCGTACAGATCACTTCATCGGCTACTTGCAAATCTGCACTTCGACCTGAACCTCCCCGGCCATTTCAATGGGCGCGCTTAGGGATGGGCGGGTCAGCCGCCAACTAGGTCCTAAATTTAATAAGCTAGCTTATATTCCAGAGCCAAAGCTCTTCGGCGCCGGCGCAATGATTTGCGAGCCCGATGGCGTGACCTTCAACACCGCCAAGCCGCGTTCGTTGGTGCCATCGGCTTTGAAGCGGAACAGGACGTCAATGCCGGTGAAGCCCGACGGATTGGTCAGCACGGCGGTGCTAAAGCGCTGGGTGCCTTGGGTTTTCACCAGGGCCGCAATGAGGGCGACGGCGTCGTAGGCGAGCGTCGCGGTCCGGGTCGGGTCCTGCTTGAAGCGGGCACGGTAACGTTCGGCGAAGCCGCGATAACCAGCACCGTCGGGCGCGGCGTACCAGCCGCCGTCGAGCGCCGCATTGGCGCTAATGCGGGAATCGTCCCAGAGCCCGGTGCCAAACAACTGGATCTTCTTCATGTTCAAGCCCGCCGTGATCAGCCCCTGCGCCACGTCGGGCACAGAGTCGCCGCCGTCGGGGATGAACAGCGCGTCGGCGCGAACCGCCGCCTGCGCGACGTTCCGGATCGGCCCCGCCATGGCGGCCTTGTCGTGCGGATAGCGCTCGAGCGCCACGATTTGGCCGTTGCGGCGCGCCACCGCCTGCTTGAACGCCGCCTCGACCACGGTGCCGTAAGGGTTGTCGGGAATGAGCGCCGCATAGGAGCGTTTCCCGGTCGAAGCCGCATATTGGACGATCCGCTCGACGTCGGACTCCGGCAGGAAGCTCAGCAGATAAACGCCCGCAGAGGCGACATTGGCGTCGGTGGAAAAGGCGATCACCGGAATGTTGCGCGATCGCGCCATCTGACCGACGACGCTGACCGATTGGGCAAACAGCGGCCCGAGAATGATCTCGGCGCCTTCGTCCAGCGCCTGCTGGCCGGCGAGCCGGGCCGCTTCGGCGGTGCCGCCGTCGTCCTTCACCAGGAGCTGAATGTTGGAGTTGTTGAATTCGGCCACCGCCAATTCGGCGGCGTTGCGCATGGATTGGCCGGCAACACCGGCATTGCCGGAAGCCGACAGCGGCAGGATCAGGCCGGCCCTGACCTCGCCGGTGCCGATGGTCGCGCCGGGCGCCGCCGGCGCACCCTGGGGCGGCGGCGTGGGCGAGGTGAACGAGTTGAGGAGGCTGGAATTGCCGGAGCAGCCGACGAGCACCGTGGCCGCGGTCGACAGCAAGCCGGTCACGACGCGGCGCCGCGACGGCAACGCCACCGGCCCTTGGAGCGGCATTTCCGCGGACACGGCGGTTCTCCTCACGGCGTCAAGACGCGACCAGCAATTGGGCATCGCCAATCTGTCATTCTGGGGGCCAAAAGTTAACCAAATGGAAAGGATAATGAAACCGCTCCACGGCGGCAGAGCGCCGCGCTAAGTTGCCGCGACGAGCCAAATATGACTGCAGCAAGGGGCCAAACGCCGCGCCACCCGACCGGCCGCGATGCGGAGCAGCCGCGGCGCTATAGCCTCGACGGCCGCACGATCGAGGCGCCGCGGCTTGATGCGGGGCTGCATATCGTCGCGACCCCGATTGGCAATCTCCGCGACATCACATTGCGGGCGCTTGCCGCGCTCGCCGCCGCCGACCTGATCGCCTGCGAAGACACCAGGGTGACCCGGAAGCTCCTCGACCGCTATGGCATCGCGACGCCATTGACGCCGTACCACGACCACAACGCGGCGCAGGCGCGGCCGGCACTGCTACGCCGGCTCGCCGACGGCGCCGCCATCGCGCTCGTTTCGGATGCCGGCACACCGCTGATTTCCGATCCCGGCTTCAAGCTGGTGCGCGCAGCGCACGAGGCCGGCCACGCCGTAACCGCGCTGCCCGGCGCGTCGTCGGTGCTCGCCGCGCTGACCATCGCCGGTCTCCCCACCGATCAATTCCTCTTCGCCGGCTTCCTGCCGGCCAAGGCGGAAGCGCGCCGCGGCCGCATTACCGAGCTTGCCCGCATTCCCGGAACGCTTGTGCTGTTCGAGACGGGCCCGCGCCTCCCCGCGACGCTGGCCGATCTTGCGGCCGGGCTCGGCGCGCGCGACGCGGCGGTCTGCCGCGAGCTGACCAAGCTGCACGAGGAAATCCGCCGCGGCGATCTTTCAGCGCTCGCGCGAAGCTGCGGCGAGAGCGAACGCCGCGGCGAGTTCGTCCTGGTCGTCGCGCCGGCGCCAGCCGCGGCCCAAACCAGCGCCGACGATGCAGACGCGCTGCTGCGTCAGGCGCTGAACCGCGTCTCGCTCAAAGAAGCCGTCAGCGAAGTGGCCGACGTCACCGGCCTGCCGCGCCGCGCGCTCTATCAACGCGCGCTCGCGCTGGCGAAGGAAAGCCGTCATAGCGCGTCGCGCTAAGCCTAGCAAATCCGCCAAGCCCGCCTCGCGGCCGCCGCGACGGAACGCCTCGCCGTTTTTCGCCTTGGTCGCTCCGCCGAGAGCCGCGCCGCCATGCTGCTCATCGCCAAGGGCTATC
>Ga0182033_10001316_pt1 | contig 12406 bp, 9 predicted proteins | sample tim00Cox0000000H_FD_125968 | JGI IMG/M metagenome (GOLD analysis project Ga0182033, IMG submission 125968) | Lab enrichment of tropical soil microbial communities from Luquillo Experimental Forest, Puerto Rico - timezero.00C.oxic.00.000.00H | ecosystem: Environmental > Terrestrial > Soil >...
CCGGTCCGCTGCCCGCAAGCTGTCCCAGGGCGTGCGACGGGTTTCGCCGCCATCCCGACGCGCTCGAGCGCGCCGCCGAGCTCGACGCGCAGTACCGCCGGCACCCGGATTTGAAAGCGATGCCGATGTACTGCGTCGCGTTTTCCTTCAAGGACGTCTACGACACCAAGGACATGCGCTCAACGGGCGGTGCGGACGTCAACTACGCGATGGACGCCCCGCCGCAGGATGCGACTGTCGTGGCCGAGCTGCGCGCGAAGGGCGCGATCATCTACGCGAAAGCGAATCTCGACGAGTACAACGCCGGGAGCGGCGATCCTGGCGGCGCCGCGCACGCGACTTCCCGTGGCTATGGCGCCGGCGCGCGAAGCACGTGGGGCGGAACGGCCTGCAACCCGTACGACACAGCACGCGAAACCGGCGGCTCGAGCTCCGGATCGGCGGCCGGCGTGGCGGCAAATCTCGTTCAGTGCTCCATCTGCGAGGAAACAGGCGGCTCGTGTCGGCAGCCCGCATGGCGCAACGACGTCGTCGCGCTCGTGACGACCAAGGGGTTGATCCCGTACGGCGGGGCGATGGGGGCCGATCCCTACCTGGATCGAGCCGGCATTCAATGCCGGACCGTCACCGATACGGCCGAAGTGCTCGACGCCCTCAAAGATCCCGAGCGCGGCTATTTCGATCCGCGCGACATCTACACCGCGCTGCCAAAGGGGTTGATTTCGCCGCAGCCGTACGCGTCGTACGCGGCGTCGGCGACCCTCATAAAATCCAAAAAATTTCTGACCGGCATGCGAATCGGCATCGTTCGAGAATACATGGTCAAGCACACCGCGAACGATGCGTCGATGAGCGACATCGTCAACACCGAGATCACGAAGGTGCTCCGCGACGAGCTGGGCGCCGAGCTCGTGGAGTCGGTCGACCCCATGTATCCCGACGATCCGTCGATTCCCAACATGACGTACACGTTTCAGCAGGCGCTTGCCGAAATCCTGCCGTTTCACTTTCCCGAGTATCTGCAGAAATCGTTCAACGTGCCGGATTACGACGTTACCACACGAGACTACATGGTCAAGGCCGCCGAAGGACTGGCGCCGTGGCCTGACAGCCTCAACATGCGCAGCGCGAACACTCCGGGCAACTCCGCGAGTTTCGGGTACAACCTCGCGCAATATCTGCTGCGTCGGGGCGACAACCGCGTCAGAGACTGGACGACGTTGAACGCGAACGCGACGTACTACAGCGCCACCCGCGTCGCGGCGATGAGCAATTGGGAGAAGAAGATCGACCTCGTGTCGGCGGGCATGACCCAGAACATCAAGATGCGCGAGGTGCTGCGTCTCGTGGTCATGAAGGTCATGCGCCAGAACAACATCGACGTCCTCGTCAACCCGACGACGACGATTCCCCCGACGCGGATCGGCTACGCGGCCCAGCCGCAGGTCAACAGCCGGCCGCCCGGGCGTTTTCCGACCAGCGCGAACGTCGGTATCCCGGAGATTACCGTGCCCGCGGGGTTCAATTCCGTCATCTACGAACCGCGGTTCGCCCTCAACGCGGCGAAAGACGGCTACGTGTCGCTCGCGAACAACGACATGCCGTCGGCGCTGCTGCGTCCGCTGCCGGTCGGGATGTCGTTCTGGGGCGGTCCGGGCGACGAAGGCGTGATCATCAGGGCGGCGGCAGCATACGAAGCGGCGACGCGACACCGCAAGGAACCGCAAGCGTTCGGGGCACTCCCTGCCCGTCGAGGGACGCACTGATGCGGCGCGACGCCATCAAGATTCTTGGCCTACGAGATCTTGGATCCGGCCCTTACTCCGTTTCGGGCATCAGCGTGACCTTCACGTAGTTTTCGGTGTTCAGATACTCCTGCGCCGCGCGCTGGATCGCGTCAGGCGTCAGCGCGGCGATTCGGGCTGCCGCATTCTCGATGTCTCCGAGGTTCGCCGACTCGCCGTCCTCGTAGCGCCGCGTGATCTGTTCCAACACGTAGTCGTTCTCCTGGCTGTTGGTCTGGTTGTCGCGCAGGAGACCGTCGCGCAGGCGCTTCATTTGATCTGGTGAGAGCGGCGTCGCCTTGATGAAGGCCACCTCCTCGAAGACGCGCTGCACAAGCGCCGTCGTTCGTTGAGGGTCGCACGTCCATTCGATCCGGACGCGGTACTCGGGCCGCGGAATCTTCCTCGCGGCGCGGGTCGCGGTGATGCTGTACGTGCCGCCGAGCTCCTGTCGGATCGTATCGAACAGACGGCCCTCGAGGACGCTCGTCATGGTTTCCAGCGCGAGCCTGTGCGCGGCATCGTATATGAGCGGCCCGGAGAAGACGATGGCGACTTCGCTCTTTGGCGCAATCCCCTTGTTGACCGTTCTTTCGACCACGCCCGTCGGCGGCACGATGCCCAGATCCCGCCATGTCTCGCGTGAGTGCGTCGCCGGCAGGCTGGCAAGATACGTTTCGACGAGCGGCTTGATCGCATCCAGGGTGAAGCTGCCGACGAACACGAACGTGAAGTTGCTCGCGTCGGCAAACCGGGCGTTGTAAAACGCCAGAGATTTTTCGAGATTCCATTGATCGACCGTGGCCGGCGTCTCGGGCTGCCGGCGCGGGCTGTTCCTGGTGAGGATCGCGTCGAGTGTCTGGTTGAACACCACATCCGGGCTCGCCATCCGGTTCGCCAGAAGCGCCTTGGCCTGTGACGCCATCGAGGCGAACACGGCCGGGTCGGCCCGTGGCTGCTTGAACCGTAGATAGAGGAGCTGGAACATCGTCTCGAGATCCTGCGGTGTGCTCCCACCTCGCATGCCTTGGTGCGTCTCGTTGATGAACGGCGTCACACGAGCCGCCTGACCCGCGAGGATCCGGTCGAGCATCACGGCGCTGTGCCGGCCGACACCGCCGGCCGCAATCACCTCGTCCGCCACGCGGGCGGGGATGAGATCGGCGTCGCTCGCGAGCGAAGTTCCACCGGGCGCCATCGCGCGAAAGAGAATCTGGTCCTGCCTCAGGGTCGTCGGTTTGAGGACGACGGTTGCGCCGTTGGACAGCGTCCATTCCGTGACGCCAGCGGCGCGCGCGGTGGTTTTGACAATCGACCCTCGGGCCGGCGGCGCATCGACGAGCGTGCGCCCTGCCGCGCCGTCGGCGTAAGCCTCGAGGCGCTTGGCCGAGGCGGCCTGCACGACCGACTCGAGCTTCGCCTGATCGGGCAGAACGACGCCGGCCGCGTCCGGCGCTGCGACGACGACAAGGCGGTTCTGGGCGGGGAACCAGTCGGTGGCAAGAGCGTTTACCTCGCTCAACGCAATTTCCGGCAGGAAGCGCCGATGAAACGCGAGCTCCTGCCATATCGTCGGCAAAGCCTCCGACTCCAGAAAATTCCTCGTGTACTCGTCGGCGCGGCTTTCCGATTCGCGGTCCGGGCTTTCCGTGACCGCCCGTTCGTAGTCCCGCATCATCGCCTGCTTCGCGCGGTCGAGCTCGGTCGCGGTGAAGCCGAAGCGCGCGACACGTTGGAGTTCGGTGACCAGCGCGTCGAGGCCCCGGGCGACCCCGTCACCTGCGACGAGCGCCTCGAGCACCGCCTCGTCCCTCGAGCGTGGGGCCGGGAAGAGGCTCCGATTCGCCGCCGCCCGGAAGAATGGCGGATTGGCCGTCTGCGCGAGCTCCACGAGCCGCCCCGTGAGCATGCCGGAGAAGAGCTGGTCGCGAATGAGATCGCGGTAGCCGCCGACCGTCCCCTGGTTCCGCGCGGGCCGGAGATCGCTCAACTCGACCGCGGTCTCCGTCGTTTCCTTGTCAGTGACGACGGCGTACTTCGTGCCTGGGTGTTCCGGCACGTCGAACGCCGGCCGGGCCCGCTCGGGCGAGGGCGCTTCGAGCGACGAGAAATGCGCTCTGATCATCGCCGCAACCGTCGCGCGATCCACGTCGCCCACGACAATCACGGCCATCAGGTCCGGGCGGTACCAGTCGCGGTAGTACCGCACCAGCTGCTCGCGCGCGGCGTGCTCAATGCTGTCGGGCTTGCCGACCGGCGGCCGATCCGCGTAGCGCGAACCCTCCAGCTGCACCCGGCGGATCTTGTCGCCGATCCGCTCCGGCGCGCCGAGGTTCATCCGCCATTCCGCGAGGACGATGCGGCGCTCGCGGTCGATGGCGCTTTCGTCGAACGTGGCCGCTCCCGCCCAATCCTCGAGGACCAGCAGGGCGCGATCGAGCACGCCCGGCACGTCGGTTGGAACCCGGAGCGTGTACTGCGTGTCGTCGTAACTGGTGGCGGCGTTCGCGTCCGCGCCGATGCTCAACCCCAGCGACCCCAGGAACTCGACGACGCCCTGCCGCGGGAAGTGGCGTGTGCCCTCGAACTCCATGTGTTCGACGAAATGGGCGAAACCCAGCTGGTCATCGTCCTCGAGCACCGAGCCGGCCTTGACGACCAGCCGCAGCTCGGCACGGTGCGCCGGCTTCGCGTTCGCACGCACGTAGTACCGCAAACCGTTCGGCAGCGCGCCGATCAGCGCCTCAGGGTCCGCCGGCATCGATTGCTCGAGGCTGTACGAAGCGACGGAGGCTCCGGAGGTTTCCTGCCCCGGCGGCGTCTGGGCGGAGAGGAGGGACGCGCCCCCAGCAAGCAGAATGGAGAGAGCAACAGAAATGGGGAAACGGCGATCGCGCAGGATCATGCGCCGATCCTAACCCGGGACCCGCCTGACCCCTAGTTTTGAAAAAGACTGCCACGTGAATGGATAGGCCTCAGTTTTGATAGCCTGTCCCGCCCCTGTGACATTTACTAGCAGTTGGGGCGCATCGCGGAGCTTGCGACGCTTCGTCGCAATAGGATGATTGGTCAAAAGTGAGATGCCCCGTTGAATCGACTTCCTCAGTTCGATGTGAAACGCTTCCAATGTCCACAGATCGTCGTCAGTCACCATTGGGGAGTCGGCGCTCTCAATCGTGAGGTTCGGCCACAGCTAACGGCGCCTCTTCGCACGTTGCGCGAGCGCAATCCTCTCAACCAATTTGCTGGACAACCTGCGTGACAAGCTCTTACCATGTGCTGCCTCAAGTTACGCTGAATGTCGTTGCGCGGCGGATACCGATGAGGCGGGGGTAGGGAAGCAACGTGCCTGCGATTCGTGTCCTCATCGCAGACGGCCAGCCCATCTTCGTCGATGGACTGAGCAATTCGCTTGAAGCCGAGCCTGATTTCCTCGTTGTCGGCGAAGCCCGAGACGGCGTCGAAGCCGTGCGATTGGTGCGCGCGGTCCAACCCGACATCTTGCTGCTCGACTTGGCCATGCCCAAGCTTTCTGGTCTCGAGGTGCTGCGTGAGGTAACGGCGTCATCGCCGTCCTTACGGTCGATCGTGCTGACGACGGCGATCGAGAGACCACAGGTGATCCAGGCTCTTCAGTGGGGCGCCTGGGGATTTGCGACGAAGTCGTCGACGAAGGAGGCAATATTCGAGATCATCCGCGCCGTTTTCGCCGGCCAGCACTGGCTATCCGAGCGAAACGTCGCCGATCTCGTGCAGACTCTTCGAGAGATGACGTCTCCTGCGGCCGGCATTTCGCGCAAGGACAAGTTCGGCCTCACTCCGCGAGAGCTCGAAGTCATCCAAACCGTCGTGGCAGGCTACACGAACAAGGAGATCGCGCAAATATTCAAAATCAGCGAGGAGACGGTCAAACATCATCTCTCCCACATCTTCGAAAAACTCGGGCTCGGCAAACGCCTCGAGCTCGCGCTCTTTGCCATTCACCATCAGCTGCTTGAGGAGCGGCTACATTCCTTTGGGTAGCACGACAGTGCTATAGACGGGAAGCCTGATGGGGCCCCTCGCCCCCACCTTTCCTGGCCATTCTCAACGCTGCTGAAACCCGCTAGGCTGCGGGGCGTCAAGACGGCACGAGTTCACCAGATTGAGCCGCCGGACTTGGTGAAAACAGACGTCACCTGTTTCCGGCGCCCGCCAGGAGGAAGAGCCATGCATCCGAAATCCTGCACATCCACGAAGGAGCCCGCAAGACGCAAATCGGTGGTCGCGGCGTTTTCTCTTGTCACGCTCGTGCCATTTGTCGCGATCGTTGTCCTGCACGCACAATCCGGTGCGAGAGACCCTGGAGTGCGCGGCGGCGCCGCGGGCGCCGGCGGGCCGATTGCAGCCCTGACCGTTCAGGAGACTAAGTTCTTTCAAGAAGGCCAAAATAGATTCTTGGAAATCGATTCAGTTAGCGGCACCGTCGCCGGGGAAGCCGGCTCCGGACTCGGTCCAAGGTTCAACCTGAATACTTGTGCCGGCTGCCATGCGCAACCGGCCACCGGCGGGACGAGCCCCTCCACCAATCCGGAATTCACGGTCGCGAACCTGAATGGCGCCACCAACACGATTCCCTTTTTCGTCACGGCGAACGGGCCCGTGCGCGAAGCTCGATTCAAGTTCGTGCCCAACCCCGACGGGACGCTGAGCACGACGCGTGACGGCGGCGTGCACGATCTGTTCGTGATCACCGGTCGAACCGATGCGGCCGGCTGCAACATTGTTCAGCCTGACTTCAACGCCGCGCAAGTTGTTAACAATCTCATCTTCCGGATTCCCACGCCGGTCTTTGGCGGCGGTTTGATTGAGGAGATTCCGGACGCCACAATCGTCGCGAATCAAGCAGCGAATCTAGCTGCCAAACAGGCCGTCGAGATCTCGGGCCATCCCAATAGAAATGGCAACGACGGGACAATCGCCCGCGTGGGCTGGAAGGCACAGAACAAATCCCTGCAGCTGTTTTCGGGCGAGGCGTACAACGTGGAGCAGGGGGTCACCAACGAAGTCTTCCAGACCGAGCGTGATGAAACCCCTGGTTGCATCTTCAACCCCACGCCTGAAGACCGCACCAACTTCAATCTGACACAACCCCAAAAGATATCCAGTGACGTGGTGATGTTCTCGCATTTCATGCGCTTCCTGGCCCCGCCGACGCCGGCTCCCGATACGACGTCCATTGCGAATGGACGCGCGTTGTTTACGAGCGCGACGGCGACCGGCTGTGCTCTCTGCCACACGCCTACGTTGACCACGGGGACGGCGACAAGTCCTGCCTTGAGCAACCAGCCGGCGAATCTTTTCTCCGATCTGCTGGTGCACCACATGGGGCCCGGGCTGGCGGACAACATCGTCCAAGGGCAAGCTGGACCAGATGAGTTCCGGACGGCGCCGTTGTGGGGCTTGGGCCAGCGAATTTTCTTCCTGCACGATGGCCGAACGACTGATCTTCTGCAGGCAATCCAGGCACATAAGAGCTTCAGCGACGGCGTATTCCCCAACTCTGAAGCCAACGCTGTGGTGGACAAATTCAATGCTCTGACGCCAAGTCAACAGCAGGACATTCTCAATTTCCTGCGCGCATTGTAAGAAGACTCTTCGTCGAGTTGGATAAAGCGAAGCGGAATAAGCGCCCCGCGTCGGGGCGACGTCTGGCTCCACCTGGGCAATTTCCTTTCAACCATTGGGGAAGCTCGCCGAGAACATGAAGGGCGATCATCTGCATGACGGTTGGACCGCAATTGACGCACACAGGCTCTTCAAACCGCGCCTGGGCGCGTTCCAATGGCCTGCGCCAGTCTTTACTTCGTCGGCACGAGGCGCTTCTGCTCCTCGTCGAAGTGCTGCCCAGGGATGCGCCTCGCAGATCCAACCGGCGCCGTGGCAACGGTGGCACGTCATGTAGCTGACTTGCCGGGGCGGCGTCTTATATCGTCACGATGATGACCTTCCTCTGGTCGTCGCTGGACACGTTCTCACTTAAGGCCAAATGTCCAGCTCAGCCCTGAGCTGCTGCCATAGTCGCTGCCCTTCAGGCCACCGGGCGGCCGGCTGTCCCAGCTCCCGTAGAACGAGAGATTCCATTTCAGATTGGCGGGGAGCTTGATGTAATAGGCGGCATTTGTATTGAAGAACACTCGGCCAGGCTCGGAGAGCCCTGGAAGGAACGACGCGGTGGCGCTGAGATTGGTCTTGTCGAACTTGAAGAGGTTTACGTTCGCTTCGATCAAACCCGCGGCGACATTTTGCGTGCCTATCGGAGTGGTCGATTGCTCGTAATGCGTTACCTGCCAGGCGAGCCCGCCAGCCAGGGAGATCTGGGCGCGGTTGGTATTTTTCAGATAGCGTCCAACGCCGGCCCCGAGCAAGGTTTGGAGCCCGATCCCTTGCTCCGTGCTTTGCAGAAAACCACCCGAGAACTGGTAGAAGTAATTGTTCCAGGGGAAGAGACGCAGACTGGCGAGTTTCAATTGGTTTCGGGTGTAGGGAGTCGCGCCGCTACTGGCGGACAGGTTGGTATTGAAACTCGCCGAGCCGGACCAGCGTTCCCGTACGTATTCGGCATCTGAGCCGAGACTGAGCTGGGTTGACTGATTCCCTTTGGAATAGATCACCCCGGTGTTCACCCCGCCACTCAATCGGTGCCAGAAGCTTTCCGACAACTCGGTCATGTTGACGACCCGGGAACCCTCGATTGCCAGTTCCTTTTTCGGCGCATTGACCTCCTGAATTTGCATGGGCCGGCCGGAGACCGTCTCAGTCATCTTGACGCTCCCGGTATACACCGAACCGTCCTGCGTCTTCACGACGAATAACTGCTTGCTTTCCAGGCGGATCACTTTCGACCAGTCCACCGACAGGGTGCCGATAGCATAGTCGAGACTGACTTGCAGCGAGCCGTGGTCGAGCCCTTTGATTTCGCCCGTAAGACGGTCGCCATTATTCATGACGATCACGTCGGTCTTTTCTCGCACGTCCGTCTGTTCTCGCGCCCAAACAGGCGTCACCAGAAGCAGGGCGACGTAGAGGATAGTGGCACGGACACTCATAACAATTCCTGTTTTCTACGGTTCTTGGGACGCAGCAGAAATCTCACGCCCACCGCGCCACCAAACACGTCGCTCGATGTTGAAAAACCGTCTGTCGACCAGCTGCCTTTTGCGTGCCGAAAGCCGCGCGAACCGTGCCGGGACTGGAAGCGGTTCAGCGCGCTAACCGTGTAATCGATCATTTTTTTCTTGCAACGGCCTGTGAGCATGCAGAGAATACGTATGCCTGTCTAAATCTTAAAGAAGCCCGCATGGTCTCGGTTCGATCGGATGCCTTCAGCGTCCCTTCTTGTACCTGCGGGATTTGGAGCTTCCCTCCAGGAATTGTGCGTTGGTACCCTCTGCGCCGTCGTCTCACCAAAGTGAACCATGCTGCATTACGAAGTGGGCCCTACTGGACTGTCACCGTGTTGATGATGGTCGCATCAGCAGTAGGCACGTGGATTTGGTACTCACCCGAGATTCCGGTTGGCGCGCGGTCTTGGCAGGCAACCCGATCGGTTTGTCGGTGTCTGCCGTGACTCGTCGTGGATAATGGGTGCGATGCGGCTCGATCCCCGAACGGCGACCATCACGCTCGTCGCCGTGTGGCTGGCGTTTTCGGCGCTCTCAGTTGCGGTCTGGTGGACGCGCCGCAGGTATCCGGGCGTCGGACGATTTGCGATGGCCGGACCTGGGACCCTCTTGGCTATGCTGCTCTTGGGCCTTCGAGGGACCGCCCCCGACTGGCTCACCGTGCTGTGCGCGAACGGCGTGTTCATGTTGGCGTCGGTGCTCTACCTGGACGGGGCCCGCGCGTTCCGCGACCTGCCTCCTCGCCGATGGTCCGTGTACGCCGGCGTCCTCGCGACGATCGGCGCCGTCGCAGTGTTCACATACGTCGTCCCCAGCATGAACGGCCGCGCGGCGTCGATGTCGGCGGCCCTCGCGGTGCTGTTCCTGCTCACCGCCATCGCGCTATTGCGAGAGATCCCACCCAGCCGGGTGCTTGGCCTCCGGCTGATCGGCGGCGTGTTCGCACTCGGCGCCGCGACCCACATCGCGCGCGCAGCGTACTTCGTCCTTGGTCCCAGCCTCAACGATTCGGAAGTGCTGTCGGGCGTCAGCGGCGCGTTCTCCATAGCCATCGCAGCGGAAATGTCCCTCTTTCCGCTGGGATTCATGCTTGCTGTTCACGATCGTATGATGTCGGACTTGACAGACGCCTCTGAACGGGTGTCGAAAGCCGCCGCGGAACTTTCGCTGCACATAGAGGCCGAGGCCGCCTTGCGCGACAGCGAGCGACAACACGTGCTCACCAGCAAGGCCTTGTCGGCGCTCAGCGGAAAGTTGATGCAAACAGAGGAGCAGGAACGCGCCCGGATCGCCCGCGAGCTGTACGATGATGTCGCCCAGCGAGTGGCCGCGCTCGTCATGCAGCTACACGATGTCGAACAAGCGTTGCCCCGCGGAACGAGCGCGCACATGCGTGTCCAGCAGATCTACGATCAGACCAACGATCTTGCCCACGAGATCCAAGTTGTCGCGCAGCGCCTGCACTCGGCGAAACTGCGGCTTCTGGGTCTGCCGACGGCTGCGGACAGCCTGTGCCGCGAGCTCGCCGCGCGGCATCATGCGGCGATCAACTTCAGCACCGAGAACCTTCCGGAACATCTCTCGCCAGACATAGCGATCTGTCTGTTCCGTGTCTTGCAAGAGGCGTTGAGCAACGCGCTCAAGCACGCCGGCGCACCGCGCGTGACCGTGGTGCTGCGCGGCACCCAGACGGCGGTTCACCTGGACGTGATCGACCGAGGCGTAGGATTTAATCCCGAGACAGTGAGCCCGAGTCGAGGAGGGTTAGGGCTTATCAGCATGAAGGAACGGCTCAACCTGGTCCACGGCGAGATCCACTTTGAGTCGCGCCCCGGCACCGGGACGACCGTCCGGGCGCGCGTGCCACTTGGGTATTCCGATGAAAGCAGGAGTCATCCGGCGGTCGGATAGCGCGCGCGATGTACCTTGGTCGCTAAGGTGAGCAGGAGCAGCTTGCGCTGCCGTGCTCGTTCGGCCGTCAAAATGAATGCAAACCTGCATCGAGGCCGCAGGTGCTCGCATCCCCGAATCATCCGAACATCCCAAGATTCACGGCGTCGACGATTCGTCCCTAACGGCGTCATCGCTTCACTCCGATCACGCTCACGTGGAATGCGTGATCACGATGGGCTGGACGAAGTGATCCCAATGTCCGGATTGCGCACCAGGAAGCACACTCGACCTCAGTTCGGCATCTGAGAGCCCTGCAGAGAAGTCCTGCTCATACGCTGAACTTTGACGGCCAAGTCGCGCGAGAGATACCGCTGCAGAACAATCCGGGTGTCTGGATTCGCGTGAAGGTAACGCTCCAGCGTCCCAGTGAGCCATCGGACGTTGCGGACTGGTTCTACTGCCACCGCATCTACGTCGGCCACGGCGCCGCTTAACAGAAGTGCCGAGCCCACGACATCCCCGGCTCCAAGCTCGCCGAGAACCCGCCCCTCTTTGCTAACCTGGACCTTGCCGCGGATGATGAGCGACGTGGCGTCCGCTCGTCTGCCACTTTCAAGCAATCGTTCGCCAGGGCCGACGGTGCTCCAGAACCCGATGCTGAGAATCTGTAGCACCTTCCGAGGCGACAGATCCGGGAAGGCCAGCTGGCGAACCTCGTCTTCCTCGGGAGTGAGTTTGACGGGGCGACGCTCCAGGAAAAGGCGCCATGACTGAAACAGATTGATTCCGGCAAAGATGACGCTCCAGCCGATCGGCACCCTTTGTGGCGTCCGTTGAAGCGCAAAATATGGGATGGCAATCAGCGAGGATGACACGGCAAGCAGACGCAGCCACAGAATGTCCCTCACGGTGTAGGCCAGGAGCATCAAGATGTTGGCCGCGTTGATGAAGGCGTTGGCGCTCATTGTGGATTCTCCCGCTCGGACTCCGGACCGGCTTAACTTCACTGCGGAAGGTCGCGGACTCATTGGCGGCGGCTCAGCCACCGCCAGGCGGCGTTCCTACCTGGGCGCTTTGCCTGTGATAGTGGACCATCCCCTCGGTGCGCCGATCGCATGAGCATCGTGCATGCCAGGTACCGGGCTTCGGCGAACGACCGATCGGGCACGGTCTCCCATCACCATGAAGTCCCGACTCGCACAGCAACTCACCTACAACGACAGTACGGTGGGCCACTGATCCGGCTTGCTCTTCTGATTGCGACGGCTCGCGGATCACGAACTATCAGACCCGCCGCTGTTGTTCCTGACAGCGATAGAGTGTGACGCGTTCAAGATGCTCATTCCTCGGCGACACACGAGCCCAGGCTCCGTGTCGGATTCATGAACGGCCGACGCCAGACAATGACGCGAAATTTTTCGCTTTCAGTGACGGATGCCTGACAGGACACACGCCAATGGCACAGTAGGGGCCTGGCGGCTGACGTGCCAGCGGGCGCGGATCAGAGGCTTGCACTTTCACGATCTGCGGCGGGAGTTTGGCTGTCAGCTGCTCGAAGCCGGCGCG